>PJUA01000420.1_pt1 | contig 24528 bp, 23 predicted proteins | sample 1512151 | NCBI WGS metagenome assembly PJUA01 (sample SAMN08177678, study PRJNA422409) | Soil metagenome, whole genome shotgun sequencing project. | isolation source: Soil enriched on filter paper: beechwood xylan treatment | place: USA: Madison | collected 2015-01-15
ACTATGCCGCCTCCTTCGTCGAGTGGTACGCGGAGGAGTCCAAGCGGGTGGGCGTCGAGAGCATTACAAGCCACCTGCCCGGCGCCGAGATGCTTCTGCGGCGAGAGGCGCTGGGCGTGGTCGGCATGGCGACGCCGTGGAATTTCCCGTCGGCCATGCTGACGCGCAAGGCGGCGGCGGCGCTGGCGGCGGGCTGCACCGTGGTGGCGCATGCGTCGTCCGAGACGCCGCTGTCGGCGCTGGCGCTGGCGGAACTGGCGGAGCGGGCGGGCATCCCCGCCGGCGTGTTCAACGTCCTGACCGGCGAGCCTGAACCGCTGGTCGGCGCGCTGTGCGACGACGCCCGCGTCCGTGCCATGAGCTTCACCGGCTCAACTGGGATCGGCAGCCGCATCGCCGCGCGCTGCGCGCCCACCATGAAGCGGCTGGTGATGGAACTGGGCGGCCATGCGCCGCTGCTGATCTTCGCCGATGCCGACCTGCAGCGGGCGGTGGACATTTCCATCGACGCGAAGTTCGCCACCTCCGGCCAGGATTGCCTCGCCGCCAACCGCATCTATGTGCAGCGTCCGCTCTACGATTCCTTCTGCGCCGCCTTCACCGCCCGCAGTGCCGCGCTGCGCGTCGGTCCGGGGTTGGAGCCGGACGTGCAGATCGGGCCGCTGATGAACGAGCGGGCGGTCGACAAATGCGCACGCCACGTCCGCGACGCGGTGGACCGCGGCGCCCGCTGCCTGACCGGCGGCGAAATCCATCCCGCCGGCCCGCTGTTCTACCGTCCCACCGTTCTGGCCGACGTGGCGCCGGATTCGCTGATCCTGCGCGAGGAGACCTTCGGCCCGGTCGCCGCGATCCTGCCCTTCGATGACGAGGCAGAGGTGGTGGCCCGCGCCAACGACACCGAATACGGCCTCGTCGCCTATCTGGTGACCCGTGACGCCGGCCGGATCCTGCGCCTGTCGCGGGCGCTGCAGTACGGCATGGTGGCGGTCAACCGGGTGAAGATCACCGGCGCGCCGGTTCCCTTCGGCGGGGTCAAGCAATCCGGCCTCGGCCGCGAAGGCTCGCGCCACGGGATGGAGGCCTTCACCGAGCTGAAATACGTCTGCCTCGACGCCGCCTGAACCGAAATTCTTGTCTGGGAAAGAAACGTCATGACCGACCTGACCAACGAGCTGACCGCCTGGGACCGCGACCATTTCTTCCACCCGTCGACCCATATGGCGGCGCATGCCCGCGGCGACACTCCGACCCGCGTCGTCACCGGCGGCGAAGGCGTCTACATCACCGACCGTGACGGCAAGCGCAGCCTGGACGCCTTCGCCGGCCTCTATTGCGTCAATGTCGGCTATGGCCGCCGCGAGATCGCTGACGCCATCGCCGAGCAGGCCGGCAAGCTCGCCTATTATCACGCCTATGTCGGGCATGGCAGCGAGCCGTCGATCACGCTCGCCAAGATGATCATCGACCGCGCGCCCGCCGGGATGTCGCGCGTCTATTTCGGCCTGTCGGGATCGGACGCGAACGAGACCAACATCAAGCTGGTCTGGTATTACAACAACATCCTCGGCCGGCCGGAGAAGAAGAAGATCATCTCGCGCTGGCGCGGCTACCACGGGTCGGGGGTGATGACCGGCAGCCTGACCGGGCTGGAGCTGTTCCACAAGGCCTTTGACCTGCCGCGCCCGCCGGTTCTGCACACCGAAGCCCCCTATTACTTCCGCCGCGCCGACCGGAGCATGAGCGAGGAGCAGTTCTCCCAGCACTGCGCCGACCAGCTGGAGGCGATGATCCTGGCGGAGGGGCCGGAGACCGTCGCCGCCTTCATCGGCGAACCGGTGCTGGGCACCGGCGGCATCGTTCCGCCGCCCGCCGGCTATTGGGAGAAGATCCAGGCGGTGCTGAACAAATACGACATCCTGCTGATCGCCGACGAGGTGGTGACCGGGTTCGGCCGGCTCGGCAGCATGTTCGGCTCCGACCATTACGGCATCAAGCCCGACCTCATCACCATCGCCAAGGGCCTGACCTCCGCCTATGCGCCGCTGTCGGGCGTGATCGTCGGCGATCGGGTGTGGAAGGTGCTGGAACAGGGCTCCGACCAGCTTGGGCCGATCGGCCATGGCTGGACCTATTCGGCCCATCCGCTCTGCGCCGCCGCCGGCGTGGCCAACCTGGAGCTGATCGACACACTCGATCTGGTAACCAACGCGGGCGAGACCGGCGGCTATTTCCGCGCCGCGCTGGCCGACGCGCTGGGCGGGCATCCGATGGTCGGCGATGTGCGCGGCGAGGGCATGCTGGCGGCCGTGGAGTTCGTCGCCGACCGGGACGACCGCCGCTTCTTCCCCGCCGAGGCGAAGGTCGGGCCGCGCCTGTCCGCCGCACTGCTGGAACGGGGCGTCATCGCCCGCGCCATGCCGCAGGGCGACATCCTCGGCTTCGCCCCGCCGCTCTGCCTGACGCGGGAGGAGGCCGACATCGTGGTGTCCGCAACGGCCAAGGCGGTGAAGGCGGTCGCGGCCGAACTCTGAAGGAAAATACCGGGGGCTACTTCCGCCGGGCGAGCCCCTCCATCTCCTTGGCCCATCCGCTGTAGTTGCGGTGGTAATCGCGCAAGGCCGGATCGTCCTTCGTCCGCTCCGCCATCGCCCGGAACAGCGGGGCCTGGGCGGCGGCGATGTCCGCCGCATCCGGCCGGCGCGTGGCGGTGAGGAAGGAGGACAGGCTGGTGACCAGATTGCCGCCGGTCGGCTTGGCCGCCAGCTTCGCCAACTCGTCGACGATCCACGGCATGTATTTCAGCATATAGTCGGCGTAACGCTGGATCGCGGGCGCCTGGTCGAGCAGATCGCTCCGCTCGCGGTCGAAATCCGTGCGGTCGAGGATCGCGTGATCGGCATAGACGACCGGCGCCGTGGCCGAGGTGTCGCACTGCCAGCCCTTGCGCGGGATCAGCAGGTCGGCCTGATCCTTTTCCTCGCGGTAGGGGTAGAAGGGCATGGTGCGGCAGCGCGACGGCTTGGTCTCATGGATGCCGCACAGCCCGTCGTCCTGCAGTTCCGGACAGGGGAAGGAGGTCGGCAGATAGGCGGTCGGCACGATCAACACCGCCACCGTCTTGCGGTTGGGCAGCCGCACCGTCGCGCCCAGCCGGGTCGCCAGCTCGTAGGATCGGGCGTTCGACCGCACCGGCGTCCACACCATCGCCAGGGGGAAACGGCCGGCATGGGCGACCGCGTCCGCCAGCGTCAGCGGCAGCCAGCCGTGGCAGCATTTGCCGCAGGCGGTGCAGGAGAAACGCGGTTCCATGGCGGCGCCCCTCCGGTCACTTGCCGCAGCAGGCTTTGTATTTCTTGCTGGATCCGCAGGGACAGGGCTCGTTGCGCCCGACCTTGACCACGCGGCGCGGCTCGCCCTTCGGGTTGACCTCGCCGCTGACATAGAGCCACCGCCCGTCCTCCCGGCGGAAGCTCGCCCGCTCGTGGTGGCGCATGTCATTGCCGTCGCGACGGAAATGGATCTGGAACTCCACCACCCCGCTGTCGCCCTCCTCGCTGGCGCGCAGGATGTCGAGCCGCTGCCACTCCGACTCCTCCGCCACCCGTTCGGCCTCGCCGCGGTTGAAGTCGTCACGGATCTCCGGAGCGTGGGTGCGCTCGACATGGTCAAGGTCATGGCGGACGAAGGCGGTGTAGCGGGACCGCATCAGCGCTTCGGCGGTCGGCGCCGGCTCCCCGGCCAGGATGGGGCCGCAGCAGTCTTCGAAGGAACGGCCGGAGCCGCAGGGGCAAGACGACATCGTTGGTCCTCGGTTGAACGGTAAAGCTATCAGAAGGCGACCACCAGCGCCACGTAGCGGGCCGCCTTGCCGATGGTCACCAGCAGAAGGAATATCCAGAAATTCTCCCGCAGGATGCCGGCGACCAGGGTCAGCGGGTCGCCGATGAAGGGCGCCCAGGCCAGCAGCAGCGACCACACCCCCCATTTCTGATACCAGGCGGTGGCGCGGTCGATCAGCGAGGCCTTGACCGGAAACCAGCGGCGGTCGCGGAAGTGGATCAGGTAGCGGCCGAGCAGCCAGTTCACGACCGAGCCCAATACGTTGCCGATGGTGGCCACCAGCACCAGCGTCGGCGTCGAGTGGGTCCCGGCCATATGCATGCCGGCCAGAATCACCTCCGACTGGGCCGGCAGGATCGTCGCCGCCAGCAGCGCGGCGCTGAACAGGCCGGCCAGACCGGCGAAATCATCCATAAGACCTCCGTCGGATCGCCGGGCGTCGGATCGTCGATCCTATCCAGGGGGATAGAGCAAGATCAGGGGCGCGGTCAACTCCGCCCGACATGCTGCGCCATCAAAGCACAAGCGGCGGATCGGCAGGCGTCGTCAACGGCCTTGCCATATCCTATCCGGGGGGATACGATTTTGGCATGAGCACTCACCACAGCCACCCCGACATCATCAAGCGCCTCAAGCGGGCGGATGGACATCTGCGCGGCATCATCGAAATGATCGAAGCCGGCCGGCCCTGCCTCGACCTCGCCCAGCAATTGCATGCGGTGGAAAGCGCCGTGCGCGAGGCCAAGAAGGTGCTCATCCACGATCATCTGGATCACTGCCTGGACGCGGCGGTTGACGCCACGCCCGCCGAAGCGCGGGCATCGATCGCGGAATTCAAGGCGATCACGAAATACCTGTAGAGACCAGCGATGCCCGAATTCTCCGCCCTTCTGCAGCAAGGCGCCGCCAACGCCTGGCTGTTCATCCCGAGCGCCATCCTGCTCGGCGCGCTGCACGGGTTGGAGCCGGGCCATTCCAAGACGATGATGGCGGCCTTCATCGTCGCCATCCGCGGCACGGTTGCCCAGGCGGTCCTGCTCGGTCTGGCCGCGACGCTGTCGCATACGGCGGTGGTGTGGGCCGTGGCCCTTGGAGGGATGTGGATCGGCCGAGGCTGGAACGCCGAGACGACCGAGCCCTATTTCCAGCTCGCTTCGGCAGCGTTGATCATTGCGGTGGCACTGTGGATGGCGGCGCGGACATGGCGGGACCAGCGGCACGAGACGGCCGGACATGCTCACCATCATCATGGGCATGACCACCACGGGCATGCGCATCACCATCATGGCCACAGCCATGGTGGGCACACCCATGCCCACGCCGGCGCACTGGATCTCGGACAGTCAGACTATCAGGATGCGCATGAGCGGGCGCATGCCCGCGACATCCAGCGCCGCTTTGCCGGTCGGCACGTCACCACCGGACAGATCCTGCTGTTCGGCCTGACCGGCGGGCTGATCCCCTGCCCGGCGGCCATCACCGTTCTGTTGTTGTGCCTCCAGCTCAAGGAGGTCACGCTCGGCGCCGCGCTGGTCGTCTGTTTCAGCATCGGCTTGGCCCTGACCCTGGTGGCAGCCGGGGCTGTCGCCGCGCTGGGCATGCGCCATGCCGAACGACGCTGGTCGGATGCCTTCGGCAAATTCGCGCGGCGTGCCCCCTACCTGTCCAGCGCCGTCATCATCCTCGTCGGGATCCTTGTCGGTGTCCATGCCCTGCAGGGGCTTGGGCTTACGCTGGCCTGGGTCGGGGGACCGCACCTGTCGTGACGTCCCCTACATCGCCCAGCCGCCGTCGATGATGTGGATCTGGCCGGTGGTGTAGGTGGCGGTGGCGAGGTGAAGCGCCAGCTCGGCGATCTCCTCGGGCTGGCCGATGCGGCCGATCGGCTGACGGGCGATGAAGGCGGCGCGGGCGGCCTGGTAATCGCCCTGGGCCGACAGCCGCTCCTGCAACGACGGCGATTCGACCGTTCCCGGACAGATGGCGTTGCAGCGGATGCCCTTCGCCACATAATCGGCCGCGACCGACTTGGTCAGCCCGATGACCGCCGCCTTGGTGGTGGTGTAGGCGAAGCGGTTGGGCACCCCCTTCACGCTGGACGCCACCGACGACATGTTGATGATGCAGCCGTCGCCGTGTTCCAGCATGGCGGGCAGCACCGCTCTCGTGGTGCGGACCAGGGCCTTCACGTTGAGGTCGAGGGCGAACTCCAGCTCATCGTCGGTCATCTCCAGGATCGTGCCGTTGTGGACCACGCCGGCGCAATTGAACAGGATGTCGACGCGGCCGATCTCGCCCAGGACCGACCGCACCGCCTGATCGTCGAGCACGTTCAGCACCCGCGTTTCGATCCCCTGCCCTGTCAGCTCGGCCAGCTTGGCGCCGTTGACGTCGGTGGCGACGACGTTCGCGCCTTCGCGGGCGAACAGTTCGGCGGTCGCGCGGCCGATCCCCTGGGCCGCGCCTGTGATGACGGCGGTCTTGCCGGTCAGCTTTCCGGTCATGGTCCTACTCCTGAAAACGGTGCTTGGTGCGTGTGGATAACGATCCTGGTGGAAGTACGGTCGCGGCGTCAGTCCACCGGTGTCGCCCCGACCGGCACCAGCGGGGTGTCGGCACGGTTCGTCTCCGCCAATCCCTGGCCGAATCGCTTGTACCAGAGGCCGGTGATGATCGGGACGGCGACGGAGGTGACGATGATGCAGATCGCCACCAGCACGGTGGCATCCGCCGCCGCGGGGGCGAATTGCGGGGCGACGGCGGCGATCGCCACCGGGTTGGCGGCAGCCGCGCCGGCGGTGGAGGAGGCGGCGATGCCGGCGGTGCCGGTGCCGCGGCCGATGATCTTGTCGGCCAGGATCAGCGGAATGCCGGTCAGCACGATGACGCCGAGCGCCAGCAGCACGCCCAGCCCGAGCAGCGGCGAGAACAGCGTGCCGAGATTGATGGTGTTGCCGAGCGCAAAGGCGAAGAACGGGATCATCAGCTGGCCGCCCGGCGCGAACAGGGCGCGCAGCTTCGGATCCAGATTGCCGAGCGCAAAGCCGACCAGGAAGGGCAGCACGGCGCCGATGAAGATCTGCGGTTCGAAATGCGCCGCGCCGGACGCGCCGAGGATGATCATGCTCATCAGCGGACCGGATTCGATGGAGGTCAGCACGAAGGCGCCGGCCTCCTCCTTGGTGCCGTAGGTCTGCATCAGCGAGGCGTAGAGCCCGCCGTTGGTCATGTCCATGGCACAGACGACGGCCAGGATCGACAGCCCGGCGAAGAATCCGGTGTGGATGCCTTCGGGCGGAATGAACTGCGACATCACCAGCACGATGATCCAGGCGGCGATCAGCTTGGTCAGGACCAGCGTGCCGGACTTGCGCAGCACCGTTCCGGTGGCGCTCAGCTTGATCGACGCGCCCATGCAGAAGAACCACACCGCCAGGATCGGCACCACGCCGGTCATGATCCCCTGGGTGAAGCCTTTGAAATAGCCGGGCGCCTCCGGCACGAAGGTCTTGCACAGCGCACCGAGCAGCAGCGGCACCAGCATCAGGCCGCCGGGAATCCGATCCATTCTGTCTTTTATGTTCATGAGGCGCTTCCTCCACAAATCTCGGCCGCAAATTTCGGCCACAAATCTCGGATGGACGAGCGGGCGCACTCCCGCGCAACGGCGAGTTCCCGCTTTCTGCATTGACTGGAACGGGCGGCGATGGGACGCCGAAGATGGCCGGGACGGGCGGGGTGGCCGAACTGGAGGCCGAATCCGCGCGTCGCCGGAAAAGAGGGGCCGCGACGGATCGCGGCCCGGATGTCAGGTCAGGTGGCGGCGACGCGCTGGTTCTGCACGCCCAGCCCCTGGATTTCGACGCGGATGCTGTCACCCGGCTTCAGGTAGCGCGGCGGCTTCATGCCCATGCCGACGCCCGGCGGCGTCCCGGTGGTGATGACGTCGCCCGGCATCAGCGTCATGAACTGCGAGATGTGGGAAACCAGGAACGGCACCTGGAAGACCATCGTCCGGGTGGAGCCGTTCTGCATGGTTTGGCCGTTGACCGACAGCGTCATGGCGAGGTTGTGGACGTCCTCCACCTCGTCCTTGGTGACCAGCCAGGGGCCGAGCGGGCCGAAGGTCGGGCAGCCCTTGCCCTTCGTCCACTGCCCGCCGCCGCGCTCCAGCTGATAGCCGCGCTCCGACACGTCGTTGCAAACGCAATAGCCGGCCACGTAATTCAGCGCGTCGGCCTCCGACACGTAGGAGGCGCGCTCGCCGATGACGATGGCGAGTTCGACCTCCCAGTCGGTTTTCTCCGACCCCGGCGGGATCAGCACGGTGTCGTCCGGGCCGACGATGCAGGACGGCGCCTTGTTGAACAGCACCGGCTCCGCCGGAACCGGCATGCCGCTTTCCGCCGCATGGTCGGCATAGTTCAGGCCGACGGCGATGAAGTTGCCGACACCGGTCACGCACGGTCCCAACCGCACCGCGCCCGAGACAAGCGGCAGATCTTCGACCGCGATGGACCGGAGCCTCTCCAGGCTGCTTTTATTCAGAGAAGAACCGTCGATGTCCTTGACAACCGACGACAAGTCCCGGATGGAACCGTCCTTGTCGATCAGGCCCGGCTTCTCTTCTCCCGGAGCCCCGAAGCGAACGAGTTTCAAAACGTCGTCTCCTTGCGCCGACCAGCTTTGTGGTCATCTTTTCAGGATTGCTGCGTTAACATACAGTTTCCACGGATCATATATGCTGTCAATGGTTTTCGAATGAGGATAGGATTTTCGAAAATGCGGGTGTCGGTTTCGAGGGGGCAGTCATGAAGGACCGTGCCGAGGCACGCACGCTGGCGGGCGATGCCTATGCCGTCATTCACCGGGCCATCCGCTCCGGCGTGCTGAAGCCCGGCCAGCGCCTGCGGTTCGCCGATTTGCAGGCGCTGTGCGGCATGAGCGTTTCGCCGGTGCGCGAGGCGCTGGTCCGGCTGACAGCGGAGGGCTTCACCGTCTCGGACGATCACCGCGGCTTTTCGGTGGCACCGCTGTCGGTCGCCGAACTGCTGGACATCGTCGCCACCCGCAAACTGCTGGAGGGCGAGGCGCTGCGCCTGTCCATTGAAAACGGCGACTCGGAATGGGAAGGCCGGCTGCTGGCGGCGCACCACATGATGTCGCGCCTGCCCCGTGAACGCGACGACCTGCCGACCGCCATCCGCGAGGATTGGGACCTGCGGCATGCCGATTTCCACCGCATCCTGATCTCGGCCTGCGGGTCGCCGATCCTGATCGAACTGTGCGAGAAGCTGTTCGTCCGGGCCGACCGTTACCGCCGGCTGTCGGTCAGCGTGCCCAAACAGGACCGTGACGTGGTTCGCGAGCATGAACGGATCATGAGTTGCGCGATCGACCGCAATGCCGAAGAGGCGGTGGCGGCCCTGAGGGATCACTACCAGCGCACCGCCGACGCCGTTCAACGGCTGTTCGAGATGCAGGAGGCGCTCTGAGCCGTTTCTCGTTCATGTGAAAGGCAAGGGGACCATGGCCATCTACAGCCACCACATCCTGCCCCGGCTGATCAACTGGGTCATGGGGCAGGCGCTGCTCGCGGAGGCCCGCGCCAGGGTCGCCGGGCAGGCGCGCGGGCGTGTCCTGGAGATCGGCATCGGCTCCGGCCGCAACCTGCCATTCTATGGCGCGGCGGCCGAGGAGATCGTCGGTGTCGATCCCTCCGCCGAACTTCTCGCCATGGCCCGCCGTGCCGCGGCGCAGTCGCCCCGTCCGGTGAGTTTGGTGGAACAGACGGCGGAACGGTTGCCGTTCGAGGACGACAGCTTCGACACCGTGGTCGTCACATGGTCCCTGTGCAGCATCCCCGACCCGTCCGCCGCCCTGAGGGAGGCGCGCCGTGTGCTGAAGCCGGCCGGGGAGTTGCGCTTCGTCGAGCATGGCCTTGCCCCGGCTCCCGCCGTTCGGCGCTGGCAGCACCGCCTGACGCCGCTGTGGTCGCGCTGTTCGGGTGGCTGCCATCTGGACCGGAAGATGGACGACCTGATCCGCGCGGCCGGATTCGAGATCACGGACCTGACGGAAAGCCATCTGCCGGGCCCGAAGATCATGACCTTCATGTATGAGGGAACGGCGGTACCGTCAGGCGGCGCAGCGCCTCCACCGCCGCAGCGGGCGTGGTGAGCACCGGAACCGACAGCAGCGGCTGCAGCCTCGCCTGGGCACGCGCCATCGAAAACTGGCCGAGGATGACGACATCGCAGCCCGCCAGCTGCCCGGCGGTCCGGGCCACCCGGTCGTCATGGCCGTCGCCGTCACCGCTCTTCAGCGCGGCCAGCGCGCCGTCGGCGATGGCGACGGTGACCTCGATCCGGCGGCCGGCGGCTGCGGCCATCGCCAGCAGCTCGGTGCGCAGCGAGTCGGCGGAGGGGCCGAAGCTGACGACGATGCCGATCCGGCTGCCGATCGCCATCGCCGCCTCGAATGCCGACTCGTTCGGCCGCAGCACCGGGATCGGCAGGCGCGGCTTGACCGCGTCGATGGCCGGGGCGAAGGCGGAGCAGGTGAACAGAATTCCCGCCGTCCGTCCGCCCGCTCCCACCGTGCCGGCAGCATAGTCGGCCAGCGTCCGGAAACGCCCCATCATCGCCTCGTCGAGCCGGCCGGCCTCGGCCAGATCGACCGCGAGCGAGGTGTCGAGAAGGTCGAAGATCCGCGCTTCGGGCCAATGCGCCCGGAAGGCGGCCCGTGCCGGAACCACCGATTCCTCCAGCGCATGGATCAGCGCGATGCGTGGTCCCTGCAAGGTCGCCGTTTTGTCGGCGGTCGTCTCGGCATTCATGCGCTCTCTCCCTCTTGTGCCTTCCGTCGGGCGGATAGGGACATGACGTGCGACGGCACTTGACCTCCGCCCGCTCCCGCCGCAATATGATGCATCATACAGCAAAAGCGGGCGGCGGGTGAAGGACAGACGATGAGCGGGTTCGACCTCACCCTTCTTGAACACGACAATCTCGGCAGCACGATTTACCAGCGGCTGTGCGAGGCTCTGATGAAGGGCGTGTTCAAGCCGAACGACCGGCTGAAGATCCGCGATCTGGCCGAACGGCTGGGGACGAGCGTCACCCCGGTGCGCGACGCCATCCTGCGTCTGGTGCAGGACCAGGCTCTGGTGCTGCGTTCGCCGCGCGACATCCGCGTTCCGATGCTGACCCGCGCCGCCTACCTTGAGATCCGCGATATCCGCGTCAACCTCGAAGGGCTGGCCGCCGCGCGCGCCGCGGAAAAGGCCACGCCGGCCGAGATCGCGCTGCTGGAGGCCCTGCTGAAGCACAATGAGGACGCGATGGCCGCCGGCGACACCGCGCGGGCCACCGAACTCAACCAGATCTTCCATTTCAAGCTGTCGGAGATCGCCGACATGCCGGTGCTCGGCGACATTCTGCGGCGGCTTTGGCTCCAGATGGGACCGCTGATCGCCGACGTCTATGGCGGAGCCGGGCGCACGATGATCGACCACCATTACCCGCTGATGGAGGCCATCCGCCGTCACGATGGCTTGGCCGCCGCCCACGCCATCCAGGCCGACATCCTGCTGGCCAGCGGCCCGATCCTGGAGCGGATCGACGGCGCGACCGCCAACCCCGCCCCTGCCCCTGCGCCCAGGGCGCTGGTTTCCTGATGCCCTTCCCCCCCCCCACATCGGTTTGCAAGGCCGGTTCGTTCATGACGATGATGCATCAAACATTGAAAGCTTCGAGCAACGAGGAGAGTGCGGTCATGACGCAGCCTGATGTTCTGACCACCGCCGCACCGCCGATCTCCGCGATCGAGGCCGGCGCCATGATGCAGCGGTGCTTCGGGGTGACCGGCAGCATCCGCGAACTGAGCAGCGAGCGCGACCGCAACTTCCACATCACCACCCCGGATGGGAAAGGGTATGTGCTGAAGTTCACCAACCCGGCGGAACCGGCGCTCGTCACCAGCTTCCAGACCGGGGCGATGCAGCATGTGGCCGTCCGCGACCCGGACCTGCCGGTGCCGCGCGTCGTGCCGACGCTGGATGGAGAGGCCCAGGCGACGGTCCGGATCGACGGCCACGCCATGATCCTGCGGCTGCTGACCTATCTCGACGGCACGCCGCTCCATGCGGCGCCGGCATCAAAGGGGCAGATGCGGGCGCTGGGAACGACGCTGGCCCGGCTGGATCTGGCGCTGGCCGACTACGAGCATCCCGGTTCGGAGCGCGATCTGCTGTGGGACATCACGCGCACCGCCAGCGTCGCCGACCGGCTGCACTATCTGGCGGACGGCCCGCGCCGCGGGATGGTGGAGGGCTTCATCGCCCACTTCGCCGACCAAGTGGCGCCGCGGCTGCCCACCCTGCGGCATCAGGTGATCCACAACGACCTCAACCCGCACAACGCGGTGGTCGATCCGGTCGGGCACGAGACGGTCACCGGCATCATCGATTTCGGCGACGCGCTGAGGGCGCCGCTGGTCAACGATCTGGCGACCGCCCTCGCCTACCACGTCACCAGCGGCGAGACGCCCTTCGGCTCGCTGGTCGAGATGACTGGCGCCTTCACCGCTGTCCTGCCGCTGACTGATGACGAGGTGGAACTGCTGCCCGATCTGGTGGCGGCACGCCTCGCCCTGACCATCGCCATCACCGGCTGGCGGGCCGCCGAATATCCGGCCAACGCCGCCTACATCCTGCGGAATGCCGAACGCGCCTTCGCCGGCCTGGAAAAGCTGACCGGCGACGAGGCCGCCACCGCGCGCCGTCTGCTCCATCGCGCCTGCCAGAGAGTGTGACCCGTCATGACCATGATCAACGCCTATGCGCCCGACTCCGCCGGTTCCCTGCCGGAACGCGAGCGCGCCCTGATCGCCCGCCGCGAAAAGCTGCTCGGCCCGGCCTACCGCCTGTTCTACGCCGACCCCATCCATGTGGTGCGGGGAGAGGGTTCGTATCTGTTCGACGCCGACGGCAACCGCTATCTCGACGCCTACAACAACGTCGCCTCGGTCGGGCACTGCCGGCCGGAGGTGGTGGAGGCGATGGCGAAGCAGGCGGCCGTGCTGAACACCCACACGCGCTATCTGACCGACGGCATCCTCGACTTCGCCGAAGCCTTCCTGGCGGAGTTCCCGGCGCCGCTGTCGCACCTGATGCTGACCTGCACCGGCAGCGAGGCCAATGATCTGGCCCTGCGCGTTGCCCGCCATCACACCGGCGGCACCGGTGTCGTCATCGCGCACAACGCCTATCACGGCGTCACCTCGGCGCTGGCGGAGATGTCGCCGTCGCTGGGCGGCGCGGTGAAGCTGGGCGACCATGTCCGCGTCGTGCCGGCCCCGGACAGCTACCGCATTCCGGAGGCCGAGATCGGCGCCGCCTTCGCCCGCTCGGTCGAGGAGGCAATCGCCGATCTGCGCGAGAAGGGCATCGCCCCGGCGGCGCTGCTGGTCGACACCATCTTCTCCAGCAGCGGCGTCTTCACCGATCCGGCCGGCTTCCTCGCCCCGGCGGTGGAGGCGATGCGCAAGGCCGGCGGCATCTTCATCGCCGACGAGGTCCAGCCCGGCTTCGGCCGGCTCGGCACCCACATGTGGGGCTTCGCGCGCCACGGGCTGGTGCCCGACATCGTGACGGTCGGCAAGCCGATGGGCAACGGCCATCCGGTGGCGGGGGCGGTGTTCCGGCCGGAGGTGATCGAGGCGTTCGGCCGCAGCCAGCGCTATTTCAACACCTTCGGCGGCAACCCGGTGTCCTGTGCCGTGGCGCTCGCCGTGCTGCGCGTCATCAAGACGGAGCGGCTGCAGGAGAACGCCCTGACCGTCGGCACGCAGATGATCGAGGGCCTGCGCGCGCTGGCCGCCAAGCATGAGCTGATCGGCGACGTGCGCGGCAGCGGCCTGTTCATCGGCGTCGAGATGGTGCGCGACCGCAAGCTGAAGACCCCGGCACCGGAGGAAACCGCCCGCGTGGTGAACGACATGCGGCGGCGCCGGGTGCTCATCAGCGCGACCGGGCAGGAGGGGCACATCCTGAAGATCCGGCCGCCGCTGGTGTTCTCGGCCGACGACGCCCGGCTGTTCCTCGCCACGCTGGACGAGGTGCTGGCGGCGCTTTGAGCGACCCTACTCGCGGTTGCGGTATTCCACCGGCACCCAGCGATAGGCGTCGCCGTCGCGCCGCAGACGGCCGAGGCCGGGGAAGCTGAGATGGGCAGCGGCGGTCAATTGGCCGCTGTCCGCCTCCTGGGCGAAGCGCTTCAGGCGCTGGGCGCGTGCGGCGTCCTGGTCGATGTCGAAGGACACGGTGGCCTCCGGGCGCGGGAACTGCACCGGGCCGACATGGATGATGTCGCCCCAGAACTCGATGCTCTCGCCGCGGCTGGTCACCCGGTAGAAGGCATGGCCGGGGGTGTGGCCGGGGGTGGGGACCGCCGTGACGCCCGGCAGGATTTCGGACTGGCCGGTGAAGGGCTTGACCTTGCCGGCCTTGACGTAGAGGCCGACGGTGGCGACGGCCTCGTCATAGTGGCGGGGCTGCAAACCCTTGGCCGTATTGTCGCGGTTCAGGAAAAAATCCAGATCAGCCTGACCGACATGGACCGTGGCGTTCGGAAACACCATCCGCCCATCCAGCGCCAGCCCGCCGGAGTGATCGGTGTGGATGTGGGTGAGCAGGATGTCGGTCACCTGATCCGGTCGGTAGCCGGCCGCGGCCAGACTGACCGGAAGCTTGCCGCCATAGGGTCCGAACAGCTGGCCCGCCCCGGTGTCGACCAGCAGCAGGCGCGGCCCGGCCTCGATCAGGAAGGCGTTGATGGAGGTTTCCAGCGGATCGCGCTCGAACCGTTCGGCCAGCAGCGCGTCGATGCGCTCCGGCGGCAGCCCCTGGACCAGCGGCTTGATGCCGAGCGGCAGGGTGCCGTCGCTGAGCGCGGTGATGCGGAGATCGCCGACGGTGAAGCGGTAGACGCCGGCCGCGGAGGGTTGGGCGGCCGATTGGGTGACCGCCTGGGTGGCGTTTTGACCGCCGGCCTTTTCGGCGGCATGGCCGGCCGGGATGGCGGCGAACAGCAGGCCGGCGGCCAGCAAGAGCATCTTCGATTTCATCGTGCCTGTCCTTGGTGCGATGCGGGTGTCTGGTACTGCGGCGGCGTTCGTTCCGGCCGCCGTTCTGACCCATCACCTAGCATCAGGCGGACGGCTTGATTACCCGCCGGCTTTGGGCAACATTGTGCCGAAATCCTATCCAATCGGCGGGCGCGGATGCAGGACCTGGGCGACACCATCGCCTTCGTGAAGGTGGTGGAGGAAGGCAGCTTCACGAAGGCGGCCCAGCGGCTGCGGCTGCCCAAGACAACGCTGAGCCGCAAGGTGCGCGACCTCGAACGGCGGCTCGGCATCCAGCTTCTGCACCGGACCACGCGCCGCATCGGGCTGACCGAGGCGGGGACCGTCTATTTCGAGCGCTGCCGGCGCATCTCCGAGGAACTGGAACAGGCCGAGAGCGCCGTCGCCCAGCTTCGTGACGCGCCGCGCGGCTGGCTGCGGGTCACCACCCCGCCGTCCTTCGGGATGAAGGTCATCGCACCGCTTCTCCCCGCCTTCCGGACCCGGTATCCCGATGTCCGGATCGATCTGGTGCTCAGCCACCTGAATTTGGATCTGGTGGCGCGCGACATCGATCTGGCGATCCGGATGGGGGCGCTGCAGGACTCTGCCATGGCGGCCCGCAAGCTGGGCGTCCTGCCCCGCCACGTCTACGCCGCCTCGTCCTATTGTGCTGCCCATGGCACGCCGACCCATCCCGACGAACTGGCCCGGCATCTGACGCTGGCGAACATGAACGCCCGGCGCTCCGCCGGCTATGGCTGGCGCCTGTTCCGGACCGAAGGGGGCCGCAACGCCGAGGAGGTCGATGTGCCCATCGATCCGGTGATGGCGGCTGACGATCCGGAAATGCTGGTCCCGACGCTGCTGGCCGGTGGCGGACTGGTGCTCGCCACCGACTTCGCCATGCGTCCCTACCGGTCGGCCGGGCAGGTGGTGCGGGTGCTGGACGGCTGGAAGGGATCGGATGTCGACCTGCACGCGGTCTTTCCCGGCGGGCGGATCCAGCCGCCGAAGGTGCGGTCCTTCCTGGATTTCCTGGTCGACCGCATCGACCTGGAGGACGGCAGCGTTCAGGGATAGGCCACCGTCACTCCCTCACCACATAGGTGAAGTAGCGGATCACGCCCTTCGCGTCGGTCTCGCGGTACAGGCCCTGGATTTCGTTGTCGAAGCCGGGGAAGCGGTTGGCGCTTTCCTGGAAGACCTTCAGATAGTCGATCATCGGCTTCGCCCGCTCGTCCAGCCGTTCGCCGGGGACGATGGTGGCGATGCCCGGCGGATAGACGACCCACAGGGTGGTGGCGATGCGGCCGGCGATCTCGTCGATCGGCAGGTAATCGACGGTGTTGCGCACCAGATGGCGCGTCGCCTCGCGCGGCGGCATCGCCATGGTCGGCAGATGCTCCGGCCGGAAGATGGCGCGCTGCAGGGCACTGGTGTTCTTCTCCCGATAGAAGGCGTGCATCTCGGCGCAGAGGTCGCGCAGGCGACGGCCGAGATAATGGCCGCGCCGCTTGGCGACGAATTCGGGGATGACCTCCTCCAGCGGGGCGTTGTCGTCGTGCAGCCGCTTGAAGGCGACCAGACCGCTCAGCAGGGTGCCGGCCTTGCTCGATTCCACGCCCGGCGTCAGCAGGAACAGCAGCGAGTTCAGGTCGTTCTTTTCCGGAACGATGCGGTTCTCGCGCAGATACTGCGCCACCACCGGGGCCGGGATGCCATGGTCGCCATAGGCGCCGCTGTGACGGTCGAAGCCGGGCGTCAGCAGCGTCAGCTTGTTGGGGTCGGTCATGGCATAGCCCGGCCCGACATGCTGGAAGCCGTGCCAGTCGGCGCCGGGGGCGAATTCCCAATGGCGCACGTCGGTCGCCAGCTCGTCGGTCGGCACCTCCTCCCACGCGGTCGGGACGCCGTTGCGGGTGACGCGGTCGGGCACGAAGGGGTCGAAGAACCAGCGCTTCGCCGGGTCACTCTCGCGCTCCTCGAACTCGCGGCGGATGGCGCGGATCTTCTTGCGCAGCTCGATACCCAGCCGGATCGTGTCGTCCCACAACACCTCGCCCGACCGCCCCTTCATCATCTGCGCGCCGACATCCAGCGAGGCGAACAGCGGGTAGAAGGGCGAGGTCGAGGCGTGCAGCAGGAAGGTCTCGTTGAAGCGGCGATGCTCCACCCGGCGGCGCTGGCCCTTGATGTGGTTGTCCTTCACATGGATCTGCGAAGCCTGGGAGAAGCTGGCCAGCTGCTTGTGGGTGGACTGGGTGGCGATGATGCCGGGATGGCCGTCGTTCAGCCCCTCCAGCCCCATGGCGAAATGGCCCTTGAACAGCGGGTGGAATTTCAGGAACCCCGCCCAGGCCTCGTCGAACAGGATGTAGTCACAGAGCTTGCCGATCCGCTCCAGCATCATCTGGGCGTTGTAGATGGTGCCGTCGTAGCTGCATTGCTGGATCACCGCGGCGCGGAAGGGGCGTTCGCGCTTCCAGGCGTCGGGGTCCTTGACCAGCGGGTTGCGGCGGATGCGCTCGCGGATCACCTCCTCGTCCAGAGCCTGCGGATCGATGGGACCGATCAGGCCATGGGCGTTGCGCTCGGTCTCCAGGAAGATCGGGATGCCGCCGCCCAGGAACAGGCCGCCGTGATGGGCCGCCTTGTGGTTGTTGCGGTCGAACAGCACGAGGTCGTCCTCCGCGACCAGCGCCGACAGCACGATCTTGTTGGAGGCCGAGGTGCCGTTCAGCACGAAATAGGTGCGCTCCGCCCCGAAGATGCGGGCGGCCTCCTTCTGCGCCTGGAGCGCCGGCCCCTCATGGACCAGCAGGTCGCCCATCTCCAGCACCGAATTGTCGATGTCGTCGCGGAACACCGCCTCGCCCAGATGTTCGACGAAGATGCGGCCGATCGGGCTGCGGCTGTAGAAGATGCCGCCATTGTGGCCGGGGCAGGTCCAGAGCTGGTTGCCCTCCTCCGCATAATCGACCAGTGCGCCGAAGAAGGGGGTCTTCAGCGTGTCGGCATATTGCTTCAGCCGGCTGACCAGATTCTTGGCGATGAACTCCGGCGTTTCCTCCGCCAGGAAGATGTAGCCGTCGACCTGATTGAGCACGTCGACCGGGATGTTCTCCAGCCGCTGGCGGCGGACCAGCAGGATGATCGGCATCTCCAAGCCGCGCTGGCGGGCGAAGGCGATCAGCGAGGCCTGCTTGCCGTCGGCGCCGCGCTTGCCCCAATCGACGATCATGCAGCCGATGGCGGCATCGGTGCGGATCGCCAGCTCGGCATCCTCGACCCGGCGGGCGCGCACCACCTCGAAGCCCATCCGCTCCACTTCCGACAGGATCTGCTGAAGCCGCATGCCCTCCAGTTCGTCCACCTCGAAGGCGGGGGCACAGACCAGGAAGTTGAAGCGGCGGAAGAAATCCATGCGACGGGTCTCCGGAAGGACTTGGCGGATCGGCCCCGCCGGACGGCTGTTCGGCGTGGGCGGCCTCGCGCCGGCGCGTCACGCTACAGCAGCACCGTGACAGATGTATGACGCCCGGACCGGATGGACCGCTCAGGCAGCCCGGATGGAGGAGAGGAAAGCGGCGACCTGGGCATGCAGCGACGACGCTTCGCCGGACAGGGCGGCGGCTGCGGTCTTGACCTGATCGGCCGCCGCCTCGGTATCGCGGGCCGCCGCCTCCACGCCGCCGATGTGAGTGGACACCTGGCTGGTTCCCTGCGCCGCCTCCTGGGTGTTGCGCGCGATCTCCCGCGTCGCCGCGCTCTGCTGCTCGACGGCGGCGGCAATGGTGGCGGAGATCTGGCTGATGGAGCGGATCGTCGTCCCGACATTGCGGATCGCCGCGACCGTCTCGCCGCTCACCGCCTGGATCTCCTGGATCTGCGCGGTGATCTCCTCGGTGGCGCGCGCGGTGGAGGTGGCGAGGTTCTTCACCTCCTGGGCGACGACGGCGAAGCCCTTGCCCGCCTCTCCCGCCCGCGCCGCTTCGATGGTGGCGTTCAGCGCCAGCAGGTTGGTCTGGCTGGCGATTTCGGTGATCAGATGGGCGACCTCGCCGATCCGGGCGGCGGCGGACGACAGCCCCTCGACGGTCGTGTTGGTTTGCATCACCTGCTGCACGGCCTCGCCGGCGACGCCGTTGGCCTGCTCGATCTGGCGGCTGATCTCGGCGATCGACGCGGTCAGTTCATCGGCGGCGGCGGCGACCGTCTGCACGTTTCCGGACGCCACCTCGGAGGCGTTGGCCACCGCGGCGGTGCGCTCGTGCGTCGACTCCGCGGTGCGGTTCATCAGCTGGGCGGTCTGCTGCATCTGGTCGGCGGCATTGGTCAGCACCGTGAGCTGCCCGGTGATCCCGTTCTCGAAATTGGCGATCAGCCCGTCGACGGCCTGCCGGCGCCGGTCCTTCAGCGCCTCCTCCTCATGCTGCTGCGCCTCCAGACGGCGCATCTCGCGCGCGTTGTCGCGGAAGATGTGGAGCGCGTGCGCCAGCGTGCCGACCTCGTCGCCGCGCCCCTGGTCAAGGGCCTCCAGCTCGACCTCCAGATCGCCGCGCGACAGCCGCTCGGTCGCCGAGGTCAGGCGGGTCAGCGGGCGGGAGACGTGACGCTGGACGATCCAGACCAGCAGACCCAGCGACAGCGCAATGCCGAGCACCGACCCCAGCGATTGCCAGAACAGGGCGGCGTTATAGACCGCATCGCCGCTCCGTTGGGCTGCCTGCATCTCCTCCTTGGCGGCGGCGACCAGCTTGTCCGACTCGCCGTTGATCTTGAAGCGCACGTCGCGCATCTCGCCGAAGATCACCTGGAAGGCCTCGTCCTTCTTGCCTTCGGCCGACAGGGCGATGGCCCGCTGGGCCAGCCGGTCGTAATCGCCCGACAGGTCCTGGATGTCCTTTGCCGGCTTTGCGATGGCCGGCGCGGGGTTGGTCTCCAGGATCCGCTTCGAGTAATCCAGCACGGCGGCCAGACGCTGCTGGTAGCGCCCGCGGATGGTCTTCACATCCTCCGCCTTGGTGGCGAGCACGGCGTTCGATGTGGCGATCGCCGTGACGTTCAACTCGCTGTTCAGCCGCAGCGCCATCTCCAGACGTGCCGCATCGCGCTCGACCAGCTGGACGTTCCGTTCATGCAGGGTGGAGAGCGACGTCAGGCCATACACCGCAATCCCGACGGCGATGGCGGCCAGCAGCAGCGACGGCCCCATGATCTTGGTGACGAGGCGCGTGCGGGTGGGCGGCACGGAGGTTGGCGACACGGACATGGGGGTGCACCTTTTCGAACTCGATCGACCGGACGATTGCCGTGCGGGCTACGCACTCTGATGTCAGTGTCGAGGCCAATTATTGCGGCCCGGTTTACATATGGCGGTATTTCAGGAAATTTGGGTGCGGTGGCGGCGGATGGTCGACCGGACGGCGCTGCGGAAGGCCGGACAACGCCGTTCCTGCGCCAACACGCCGCACATCGGGCAGGAGCCGCGACGGGAGGGCGGCGCGACGTCGCATGGCCGCCCATCCCGAGTGATCGGCACCACGCGCGGATTCGGGCCGATTCGCTCAGCCCGATCCATTAAGCCCGATCCATTCAGCCCGAGTCCAAGGCCCGGCCTCGGCTCAGCGAGACGGGTTCAGCGTCGGCATGGTCAGCTCGGGCCCCTTCGCGGCATCGGCGATGGTGATGGCGGACGGCCCCTGGGGGCCCAGCGTCACCGTCACCGGTCGGCCGTTGTTGTAGTTCTTCCACATCTGGTACAGGGCCAGCGCCGCGTACATCTTGGCGTCGCGGCCGGTGTTGTAGGACCATTCCTGGGTCGGCACGACCCGAAGGGCGCCGTTGCCGGCCTGGTCCACCTTGTCGGCGAAGCGGTAGCCGAGACGCTCGCCGATGGTCGCCACCAGCCCGTCGAAACCGGGCGACAGCCGCTCGAACCCGGCCTGCGCCGGTGCCGCCTCCCCGCCGCCCAGCGTGCTGGCGGTCTGCCGCTTGACGAGGTCGGAGAACAGCCAGCCCTCCTCCCCCGTGCGCAGCACCCGGACGCCCAGCCAGTTGCCCTCCCGCCGCAACTCGACCACCTCGCCGCCGCGCGCGACGGTGGACCGCACCGCCGCATCGTCGGAGGGGCCGGCGCGCAGGTTCACCTTCTCTCCCACCACGGAATGGACATCGCCGGATGCGGCAAGCGCCGGCATTGCCGCCAGTCCGAGTGCCGCAACCAGGACAATGATCGTATTGCGTGACATGACCGCTCCTCCCGCTGTTGTGCCGGTGCGCACCGTTTCGCGAACAACACCCGGCAAGGCGCGGATGATCCATTGGCCGTTCGCCGGGGAGGTCCGCAAGGCGTCGAATTCGCGGCGGCATTCCGGCATTTTCGCTTGACCTGAAGTTGACTTGAGGTTTTATGCTGTTTGTGTTGGATATGGTATACCAAACGCCAGCACCCTTCCCCACCGACGAACTTTTCAGGCAGGTACGATGATGAACACCCTTCAGCCGGAGACACTGCAGCGCCCGCTTTCGAAGACACGGACGCTGCGCGTGCATCGTCTGGAGCGGGTGGCGCCGCAGGTCATGCTGGTGGAACTGCGCGACCCAGACGGGCAGGTCCTGCCGCCGGCGGAGCCGGGCGCGCACATCGACATCCATCTGCCGGACGGGGTGGTGCGGTCCTATTCGCTGTGCGGCAATCCGGCGGACTGGCAGGCCTACAGCATCGCCGTTCTGAACGTGCCCGGCGGGCGGGGATCGCGTTTCGTCCATGGCGAACTGGAGCCGGGCGCCGCCGTCACCATCGGTTTGCCGCGCAACAATTTCCGCTACGACGAGGCGCCGCGCTATCTGTTCATCGCCGGCGGTATCGGCATCACGCCGTTGCTGCCGATGATCCGCGCGGCGGCCGACCGGGGCGCCGACTGGACCCTGCATTATTGCGTGCGCAGCGCCGCGGCGGCGCCGTTCCTCGGCGAACTCCGCGCCCTGCCCCATGGCCGTGTCGAGGTCCATGCCGCCGACGAGGGGCGGAAGCTGACGGTGGACGCGCTGCTCGCCGCGACGCCCGTCGATGTCCCGATCTACTGCTGCGGTCCGCAACGGCTGATGGAGGCGGTTGCCGCAGCGGCCCGGCCGGCGCAGGATGTCCGCTTCGAATGGTTCACGCCGCGGGTCGAGCCCGTCCGCGAGGATGCGGCCGCCGACAGCTTCAAGGACGACAGCTTCGAGGTGGTCTGCGCCCGGTCGGGCGTGACGGTCACGGTGCCGCCGGGGACCAGCGTGCTGGAGGCGCTTTATGCCGCCGGCGTCACGGTCGACTCGTCCTGCGAACAGGGCATCTGCGGCACCTGCGAGACGACGGTGCTGGAGGGCGAACCCGACCACCGCGACAGCGTGCTGTCCGACGCCGAACGCGCCGCCGGCAAGACGATGATGCTGTGCGTGTCGCGTGCCCGCAGCGCAAGATTGGTGTTGGACCTGTGAGTCCGGGACATTCAACGACGACATTTCAACGATGAAAGGGGGGAGCACGCATGACCGAGGACGACCTGCAACGGCTGGGGCTGGCGCTGCTGAACAGCCCGGCCGAGGCCATCGCCTATTCCGACCGCGAGGGCATCATCCGCTTCTGGAACGCCGGTGCCGAGCGGGTGTTCGGCTTCACCGCCGAACAGGCGTTGGGCCAGTCGCTCGACATCATCATCCCCGAACGGCAGCGCCAGCGCCATTGGGACGGCTATGACGAGGTGATGAAGTCGGGGGTCAGCCGCTATGGCAGCGGCGACCTGCTGTCGGTTCCGGCGACCCGCAAGGACGGCAGCCGCATCTCGGTGGAGTTCACCATCGTGCCGCTGAAGGATGCGGACGGCGCGATGATGGGAATGGCCGCCGTCATGCGCGACGTCTCCGCCCGCTTCGAGGAGCTGAAGGCCCTGCGCCGTCAGGCGGCCGGCCGCTGACCGGCCTTCCCCTGCCCTACGCGCCGCCGGCCAGACGCGCCCGCAACTCGCGCTTCACCACCTTGCCGTAGTTGTTTTTCGGCAGCGCTTCGACGAACAGGTAACGCTTGGGGCGCTTGAAGCGGGCGATGCTGGCGTTGCAATGGGCGTCGAGGCTGTCGGGGGAAATGTCGCGGCCGGCTTCGGCGACGATGAAGGCGACGACGATCTCGCCCCATTCGGGATCGGGCTGGCCGGTGACGCAGACCTCGGCGATGTCCGGGTGTCGCAGCAGCACCTCCTCCACCTCGCGCGGGTAGATGTTGGTGCCGCCGCTGATGATGACGTCCTTCGACCGGTCGCGAAGGGTCAGGTAGCCGCGCCGGTCGAACGACCCCATGTCGCCGGTGTAGAGCCAGCCGTCGCGCAGCGCCTCGGCCGTCGCCTTGGCGTTGTTCCAATAGCCCGCCATCACCACGTCGCCGCGGCAGACGATCTCGCCCACCTCGCCGGGCGGCAGTGGTCGGCCTTCGGCATCCACCACCGCCACCTCGACGCCGCTGCGGGCGAAGCCGACCGATCCCAGCACCGCATCGTCGTCCGCGGCATGGTCGCGGCGGCGCAAGGACGTGATGGTCATCGGCGCCTCGCCCTGGCCGTAGATCTGGACGAAGACCGGGCCGAAGACCGCCAGCGACCGGCGCAGCTCCTCCACATACATCGGCCCGCCGCCATAGACGATGGAGCGCAGGTTGACCGGCCGGCGCCCGCTGCGCTCCGCCTCCAGCCGCAGCCTCTGCACCATGGTCGGGGCCAGGAAGGCGCCGCAGCCGGGATGGCGGTCGCAGAGATCGAGGAACTCCGCCGGCTCGAAGGCCGACGAGGCCGGAACCACCTGCCGGGCGCCGCGGGCGACATAGGCCGCCATGTAGAGGCCGGAGCCGTGCGACATCGGCGCTGCGTGCAGCAGGCTGCACTCCTCGTCCACCGCCTCGACATCGGCGAGATGGGCGATGGTCATGGCCAGCAGGTTGCGGTGCGACAGCATCGCCCCCTTCGACCGGCCGGTGGTGCCGCTGGTGTAGAATAGCCAGCCCAGCGCCTGCGGATCGGGGTCGATCGGCCCGGCCCACTCCTCCCCCGCCGCCAGCGCCGCGTAATCGCTCCCGCCGATGACGATCCGGCGGCAGGAGGCGGCCGGCGATCCGTCGAGCGCCTGTTCCAATCCGGGGGCCAGCTTGGGCGAGACGAAGACGGTGGTCGCAGAGGAATCCTCCAGGATCTGCACCAGCTCGCGCGGATGCAGCTTGGCGTTCACCGGCGTCGCCGCCATGCCGGCCGCCCAGATGGCGAAGAACAGCTCGACATATTCCGGCACATTCTCCGTCGCGATGGCGATGCGGTTCCCCGGCTGCCCCGAGGCCCGCAGCCCGGCGGCGATGCGCAGCGCGCGCGAGCGCAACTCCGCGAAGCTGTGGACCGGCTCGGTGCCGCGGAACACCGCCCCATGGTCGGGGAACCGGGTTGCCGCCTGATCGAGAAGGGAGAAGAGATTCACCGGGGCTGTTCCTTTTACGGCTGATCCGCTTGAACAGCCGATTGTAGGATATGGGAA
>PJUA01000421.1_pt1 | contig 24490 bp, 21 predicted proteins | sample 1512151 | NCBI WGS metagenome assembly PJUA01 (sample SAMN08177678, study PRJNA422409) | Soil metagenome, whole genome shotgun sequencing project. | isolation source: Soil enriched on filter paper: beechwood xylan treatment | place: USA: Madison | collected 2015-01-15
CCCATAATTGCCAGAGTTTCCCCGGCGCGCGCCGAAAAGGAGATGTCGCTGAGCACATTGACATCGGAATCCGGATAACGGAAACCAACTTGCCTGAATTCCACCGCTCCCTTTAAAGGACGCGCTGTGCCATAGCTGTTTTCGTTACTTGCTCTAGCTTCTCTATTTTGACTGTTTGCGCTGATGTCCCCGTTTGCCTTAGCTGCATTGTTCGCAGCTTCGTCGTTTGAATGATCAGCGGCTTTGCCTGCATCCTGTTCCGTATCGTTTGCAGCAAGCTCCACCTCCGAAATGCGATGCGCCGACGCGCGACCTCTGGAAAACGCTACAACGATCATAGACATTAAAGACAATGCTCCTGTCGTTCTCGTTGCATAATTGACGATAGCGACAATTTCTCCCATGGAAGCCGCACCGGCATCGACGCCAATTTTGCCAAACCATAACACCAGGATGATGCAGGTATTCATCACCAGCAAAATAATCGGCATTGTCAGTTCCGTAAATCTTAGCGCAACAATCGTCCTATTCGTTAATTCGCCGCTTGCCTGTTCAAATTTTGCGCCTTCATGCCGCATGCGAACAAATACGCGGATAAGACGCATGCCGATCAAATTTTGCTGAATGACGCCATTCACCTTATCCAGACGGCTTTGCACCGCACTGAACAGAGATTCGCCCCGCTTCAATACCCAGGCTAAAAAAAGGCAAAGAAAAGGCAAGCCGATTATAAACCACAGAGCCACTGACGGGTTGACGAGAAGCGACATGATAACGCTGCCAATTACGAACAGCGGAGCCCGTAGCATAACGCGCAGCCCCATAAACACCGTATTTTGCAGCTGTTGGACGTCGTTGGTGAGCCGCGTAATTAAAGATGAGACCTGAAATCTTCCGAATTGGGGGAAGGTAAAATCTTGAACCTTGCTATAAAGTGACTGCCGCAAATCAAATCCAAAGCTTTGGCTAACGTGCGCCGCATAGAAGGAGCTCAAAATTCCAATAACAAACGCGATCAAAGAGCATGCCAGCATTAAGCCGCCCCAAAACATTACAACGTCGCTTCGATTAGGGACAATGCCTTCATCGATTATTTTGGCGATCAAATAAGGCTGGAGCAGCTCTACAATAAGCTCAAAAAACATAAGCAGGATAGCCACAAAGGCCGCTGCTCGGTATTTGGACAAATAAGAGAACATCATTCGCAAAACAACAGCCCCCCTTAACCAGCTCTGATTAAAATATGCGAACAACCTCTTTAATCGTAATAAACCTTAAACTTGATGTCCTGGCTATAGTTGCCGAAGCCGTTGCCGTAAAGCGTCAGCCCTCCTCTGTGCACCGCATCGGCCTTAACGCCGATCCGAAAGCTCCACAGATTGCGGTCAAGCTCTATATTACCGATCGTACAGTCCGAAATCTTTTGTCCGTCAATAAAGGTGCCGTCCTCTTGAACCGAAATCAGCTTGAGCAGCCCGTATTGATTAACAAACTCCGGCCACCAGTCCGGCGAATAACGTCCCCGCTGACTCCCGTAATCTCCGGGACTGGTCCAGATGCCAAGCGGCTTGCCGTTAAGCTCAAAGCTGATATCGGAGGGCCAATGCTCCCGAAAACCGGGCGCCTCCGAGCCTAGCTCCAGCGTAATTTCCACCATGCGCGGCCGTTGTCCCGGCAACAAGTAATTAGGAAGCTTGTAATCCAGGTAACCGTGGCCAAACCATAAAATGCCGGCATGCATGCGCTGCGGCTCCATAAAATAGCGGGGATCGTCAAACTGGCCAATCATTCGGACCGCTGTTGCGATACCGCACGTTGGATGCACCTCGCATTCCGAGTAGTGGCCAATGGGAACGAACGTTTCATGATATTTGAGGCTGTTATCCGTTTTTCGAGGCAGCTGTATGTTGATGGATTGCTCCGCTAGCGTACACATTTTGTGGGTTCCCCCATCCTTGCGGACCATTTTTGTTTCAACGAGTCCAGCCGTCTCCAGCTTGCGGACATGCATCGTAACGATGGCGCTGCTCAAGCCAAGCGCGATTGCGATATCTTTAACATTCATAGACTGCTCCGCCAAAAGCTCGACAATGGAAAGCCTTACATCACTCGCCAGCGCCTCGTATAAAGGCAGCCATTTGCGGTCAGTGCCTGCTTCAATCATCCCGTTCATCCTTCCCGCGCTGCGGCGAATTCCTTCTTCACATGACTTTCATAACTTGGTAGTTCTATAGTATTGATGATTGGAAATATAGTCAACATTCACGCCTTCCACCGCCGCACAGTCTAATTCCCCTAAAAATCGGAATACTAAGGGAGCATGTCCCATGCTGTTCAAGGAAATGAACAATCTCTATTTAGGGAGATGATCTCTTTGTACCCAACTATACACTCCCCCGAAGAGGCTGCTTCGGCTGTGCTTCAAATTGCTAATGCCTTGGCCGATATCGACTCGCTTGCTGTATGCCGCCGCCAAGAGACGGGTGTCTTCGTTATTGCCGCTGTCAATAATCGGGAGCCCTGGCTTGTCTCACGCGCCTTTTTGCCTTTCTTTCGCGCGCCCCTTGCGCCATGTCTGGCGGCAGCAGGCAGAATGGCTTCAGCAGGATGCATCACGATTGACAGGGTGAATGAAAAAGACTGGATTGGCACAACCTCCCTTGCTGAATCCTTAAACGACCGTTCGCTTCTTTACTTGTCAGCGCTGCCTGATGAAAAAAGTCCCGATTATCCGGGGTTATGCCTCATCCATTCTTCTCCAATTTCTCTGAAGCCGGAAACGAAGACGGCTTTAAGCAACATTGCATTGCTAATGGCGTATAATGCCGACCTTGAAGCCGCCAGCTTGACGGATAGCCTAACGGGACTGTTTAATCGGCGCTATCTCCCCTATTTAAAGCAAAATGCCGCAGGACCGCAGTATAGCGTGATTTTTGTTGATCTGGATCATTTTAAGGATATGAATGACCGCTACGGGCATGAGGCCGGCGATTCGCTGTTGGTTCAGGTCGCAGAACGGCTTCGCTGCAATTTGCGAAAAAGCGATGTGCCAATCCGGTACGGCGGCGATGAATTTTTAATTTTGCTCCCCCAGTTGGATCATCCGGATACGCTGCTACTCATTACGAATAAAATTTTGGCGGCAATGGAGGAGCCTTTTGTTATTGGTCAAATTGAAGTGAAGGTAAGCATTAGCGCAGGCAGCCGGTTTCATCCCGGAGGGAGCCTTTCCCTGGAGGAGCTGATTGCCCTGGCGGACCAGGACATGTACGCCGCCAAGCGCAAAAGCAGGAATTAAGTTCAGAATTAAGATCAGAATCAGGACGCATCAAATTGGCTTCGCCGCTTCATATCCCTCTCCCCTCGTACATACATATGGTATGAGTCATTCATTTTCTAAGTACTGAGAAGTGGACTTTTTGAACACGTCTAGTGTCAAATCGAGAACCGGATATGAATCGGAGGAATCCAAATGTCATCCACGGATATAAAAAAGCTGGAATACGCCATTGATGAAATTACGGAAATCGCAAAAGGTCTTGGTCTTGATTTTTATTCTATGCGTTATGAAATTTGTCCATCCGATATTATTTATACATTCGGAGCCTACGGCATGCCCACGCGCTTCAGCCATTGGAGCTTTGGCAAAACCTTTAATAAGATGAAGATGCAATATGATTTTGGACTAAGCAAAATTTACGAGCTTGTTATCAATTCCGATCCATGCTACGCCTTTCTGCTCGACAGCAATTCCCTTGTCCAGAACAAGCTGATCGTTGCCCACGTTCTAGCCCATTGCGACTTTTTCAAAAACAACGCCCGTTTCTCCAAAACAAACCGGAATATGGTCGAAAGCATGACCGCAACCGCTGAACGCATTCGCGAATATGAAATGGTACACGGCACGCTTGAAGTAGAGGAATTTATCGATGCCATTCTGGCCATTCAGGAGCATGTGGACCCTTCCATCGTCAAGCCTTACCGGATGTCGAAGGACGATTATATTACGTCCATGAAAAAGCGTTCACCCGCAAAAGCGGAAACCCTCGCAACGCCTTATGACGATTTATGGTCGCTGGAGCCAAGCGAAGAGGAGCAGGCTGGGGAAACTCCCGTTTCGTTCCCACCTCGGCCCGAAAAAGACATCATGTGGTTTATAGAAGAATATTCCACCGTACTGGAGCCTTGGCAGCGCGATATTTTGACCATGCTTCGTGATGAAATGCTTTATTTCTGGGCGCAAATCGAAACAAAAATAATGAACGAAGGCTGGGCCAGCTTTTTTCACCAGCGAATTATGCGGGAGCTCGATTTGACCTCGGAGGAAACGGTGGAATATGCAAAGCTGAATTCATCCGTTGTTCAGCCCTCGCGCCACTCGCTTAATCCCTATTACCTTGGCCTCAAAATATTCGAGGATATTGAAAAACGATGGGATAATCCCACTCAAGAAGAAATCGAACGATGGGGTCGCAAGCCTGGCAGCGGCAGAGAAAAAATGTTCGAGGTGCGCGAGCATGACGCCGACATCTCCTTTATCCGCAATTACTTGACGAAGGAACTGGTGGAGGAGCTTGATTTATATATTTTCGAAAAAAAGGGGCCGGAATGGAAAATAACCGATAAAACATGGGAAAACATTCGGGACCAGCTTGCCTACTCGCGCGTAAACGGAGGATTCCCTTACCTGGTTGTAAAGGATGGCGACTACTTGCGCAGTGGGGATTTATATTTATTTCATCAATTTGAAGGCGTAGAGCTGGATTTGAGATATGTGGAACGGACCCTTCCTTACGTTTACCGGCTGTGGGGGAAAAACGTTTATCTGGAGACTATAGTTGAAGAAAAACCATTGGTATTTGTATACGATGGAAAAAAGGTTAGCCGGAAATTTTTGTGAATCGGAAGTTTTTATGAAGATGCGAAAAATCCGCAGCCTCACGGGATAGTCTCGTGGGGGCTGCGGATTTTTTAGGTGTCTCTTTTTCCTTCTTATAAAAGAATATCCCTTTTTCTATTTATTGTGCTTCAAACAATTCAATTGCTTTTTGGCAGCTACAACTATTCATTTGAATTAATCTCTTTATCCATAATAATTTTACAAAATGTATGCGGAGTAGGAAACGTATAGCATGTTTCAATTTTTTTATTATTATCGATTCTAAGTGTAAATAGTAAGTCTTCCTTGTCATCCTCAAAAGTCAAAATAGTATTTTCTAAAGAAAGACTCTTTAATAAATTGTCAATATCACTTTTTGAAGTCTTGTCTACTACAACACCACTAATTCTAATGTACGTTCCGTTTTTATACAAATTTGATTTACGATTACTTAGTTTGTAATCAATAGCATAGGGCAAATGTAGTTGAATCATTTCATTATTTATTTGTTCGACTCGAGAATTGACCTTTTTATCAGCTCGAGCTATATCTATATTTCTTGACAGATCCCAATAAATCTGTTGAACAAAAGGAGTGATTACTAATAAAAACAATGTAACTGATGCACAAAGCGCCGTAAGTCCATGATGAATCCTTATCATTATGATAAAGGAAACGATATAAATAATGATTAATACAAGCGACGCTACTCCATATGTAATGAATGTATCCTCACTTGAAAAGAAGCTGCCCGGGGAGGACAGCATCATACCAACTACTCCCCAAAAAGCACAATATCCGCATACCACATTTAAAATAGAAATTAGCCATAGTCGCAGTTTAATAAAAGCACCTCCTCTTCTTCCATTATGCATTTTTATAGTCTATACTACCTCTTTTGTCGAATGTTGTAATTTCTTGTAGAATTGAGGTTTTTAATACTCCTCTCTCTTCAACATGTTGCTTATGATGCTTATGTTGCTTAAGTTCACAAACAGTTCATCTTCGCTTCTTATAATGAGAGCAATGGGTAATGAAATCAATCGGTAGCCCGATTTTTCATCATGAATCACGTACAGAAATGAGGAATGAATATTGAGACTGTTTGAACTGCTGCTTCTTTTATCAAACGTCGGATTGCTTGCGGCTTCAATTTGGGGGAGAAGAAAATACAAGCTGCTGCTTGCCGTAAGCGGAACGAGCGCTCTGCTGTTGATCGTCCACTTGTTATTAGAAAGCTTGAGAATCCAGCTTATTTTTCCATACGGCTACACGCTCGTTGTGCTTGTTATTTCAATTTATAGCTATGTAAAGCAGACGTCAGAAAAGCAGACGCCTTCTCGCTCCGCACATAAAAGATGGATGGTTTCGGGATACAGCTTGATTGTGCTTTTACTCGCAGCGACGGGGACGCTTCTATATCTATACCCTGTATTCAAGCTGCCTGAGCTAACGGGAAGCTTCCTGATTGGTACACAAACCTTTCATTTTGTTGATCATAATCGGGAAGAACGATTCGCTGAAACGCCGGGCAGAAAGCGGGAACTTATGGTTCAGATCTGGTACCCTGCGCAGCATACAAGCGGAAAGCCTTATCCTTTTATGTCAGATGCCGATCAATTATTGAAAGCGGAGCCTCTGTCGTCCATGCTTGGCCTTCCTAAAATGTTTATGAGCTATATGAAGCAAATACCAACCCATGCGTACGAAAACGCTGAAGCTGTCATCTCTGATGAGGCCTACCCGCTGATTCTGCTAAATCATGGTTTTGGCACGTCAAAGATATACCAGACATCCCAAGCCGAAAATCTGGCTAGCCACGGATACATCGTTGCTTCCATCGATCATACATACAGCACGTTCGGTACCGTATTTCCCGACGGCACCTTGACCACATTACGGACCTACGAAGAACAGTTCATCGACAAGAACTATCGCGAAATGGTTGGCCAAGCTTGGACGGATGATATTCTTTTTACGCTTGATCAGCTTGAGCGAATGAATACGGGTGAATTCCCGAGCAAGCTGCAAGGCAGGATGGACCTTGAGCAAGTCGGTGTTTTCGGACATTCCTTCGGCGGAGCGGCAGCATATGACGCTACCTACGATCCCCGCATCAAAGCAGGTATTAACCTTGATGGCTCGTTATTCCGGTATGATCAGATCGGCTCGTCCAAACCATTTATGTTCATGATGACAGAGAGAAGCTTCGACACCTACGATAATGCCCGACGGGATTACATTTATACAGATGAAGAGTTAAAAGAGATGGGTAACATTGAGCGTGATGAATTTGAAAAGGCGTTCAAGGAAGTGAAGGCGGAGGTCCAGCATTTTGTGAATATGGCCAGACTTGGCGGACAAATTGTTTACGTCGAAAATACAGAGCATTATAACTTTGCTGATTTGCAGTTAATCACTCCGCTATTTCGGTTTATAGGATTAACCGGGCAGATCTCTCCAGCACGCGCCACCTCCATCATAAACACGTATACATTGGATTTTTTTAATAAGCATTTGAAAAACAAAGGCGGTAGGCTGATTGATGGACCTACCAGCGATTATCCGGAAGTAAAATTCGGAACGCCATTATTTGCTGATGCGCATCTTCCTTAAATAACAAAAAAAGATAATTGCACTTCCGCATTAATATGAAAAAACACACCTCTTCCGTTTGGCCTGTGATTGCTCAACGCCTTCACTTCTCCAAACGAGGAGGTGTTTTTATTTAACATCAGCCACGGTAGACTAGTCGATTTTACATTTTCATTACGCGTGGCTAGGCGTGGCTGCTGGATAGGATTACATGCATACGCAGCGCTATTAGGGTCAAACTAAGCCGGAAAGATCATTACAACATGAAAGGGAGTTTGCTAAACGATGAAAAAAGCAGGATTGCTTGCCATTATTATGACTTGCTTCACCTTCGCCATTGCGCTGCCGGCAGCCAGCGCGCATGATGGTGCAGACACTTTAACCGCTAATGTTTCGCAAATGGACAATGCGGCCAACTACAACCGCGCTTCCACCGACGGCAATATGATGAACCGTGCAGAAAACGGCATGAACCGCGGGATGAACCGAATGGAAAATGGCATGAATCGCACCATGAACTATGTTGAAAATGGCATGAACCGCACATTTGGAACCGATGGTTATGCAAATACCAACCGTGCCACAACAATGAATAACAACGGACGTTACCGCACCAATGCCGCAACAACAACAAACGCTACAAATGATCGTGATTTCAACTGGGGCTGGCTTGGCCTTCTGGGCTTGATCGGTTTGGCTGGCATGAGAAGCCGCGACCGCGACCGCGCCTAAAAATCAATTTACGCAATAAACAACAAATCCTCCAAGCCGCCGCCACTGAAGGCAGGTTTGGAGGATTTATTTCTTATCGTCTGATTTGAGTTTTTGCAATATCATCAATCAACTGATTCATTGTTCCGTTTAAGGCCGACATTCGTACATGATCGCCCGAACCCAGAGCTGTCTGATCCCCAGTTTGGATAATCCGGTATAGCTGAGCATCAGCGGTTACATGATAGTTATATTCGCCATATTGAGCATGCAGGGCGGAAATCACCTGCTTTTCAACGATACGGCGGTTTCCATTTTGCTGAAGCGTAATGCCAACCGCAACATCGGAATCTGTCATCAGCACAACGGCGGATTCAACAGAAGGTACGTTCTCCGCAATGGCGGCCAGTTGGCTTGGCGTTACTCTGGTACCGGCATTCATTCCATTATCCAAATCCGGCTGTCCCTCATTCAAGGCTTTCGGAGCGCCATTATTGCGATAGGTTAACGGGGCGCGATCGCCAAGGTCATTTAATGCTTCCGGCGAAACATAATGGCTTCCACGGCCATTCTCCATGGATTCGTATTTGTCTCCATAGTTATTGCCGGTGTCCCCGCATCCAGCAGCTGTTATCGTAATGAGCCCCAGCAAGCTCAAATCAACAACCAATTTTATACTCCGCTTCATATTACTGCACCTCCGTATATGAATTAACATGTACAGAGATGCATATTTTAATACATCTTTTACCTTTGATATAATATGAACAAGAGAATCGACAGCCATAAGAACTATTCACATGGCGCCTCTTTGCTGAAACTCTCTGTTCAGCCCCTATTCGTCCAGCTTTTGCACATCCACAACCACGCTTAACCGCTGCTCTCCCGTACCCCGGTAAACGCCTTTGACGGGAACGATATCCTTGTAGTCCCTGCCGTGACCAAGCTTTACATACCGTTCGCCAACGGGGTCCGCGTTGGTGGGATCAAAGCTGCACCAGCCAAGCGATGGTACGTACGCCTCTACCCATGCATGGGATGCTTGCAGAAAGTCCGCATTACCCCCTTGCAAATCACCGACAAAATGATAGCCGCTCACATATCTTGACGGAATGCCAGCCGCTCGCGCGGAAGCAATCATAAGATGGGCAAAATCCTGACAGACGCCTCGTTGGCTTTGAAACATCTCCGAAGTTGTCGTTTTGACAGTGGTAGCCTCCGGATCATATTGAAATTGCTCCCGAATCAATCCGCTGAGCCCGCTGAGCCAATCCAGCACGCAGGAGCTTCCCTCCGCGCCCGGAGGCATCACTTGAACGCTTTCGGCGAACTGTTTGACCTCGGGAGTAATGGAGGTGTATTCCGTTTCAAGCAGAAATTCCGCGTAGCGGTCTCCCGCTTCCTCGCTTTTTAGCCATTTCCAAGAGTCCTCCATGGAGCAGCGGTTCAAATAATGACTTCGTTCCTCCTCGCTGCGCGCGCCCTTGGTTACAACAGTCATGTCTGTTTTGATCGCCAGCCGTTTATGGGGAATATTGACGGAAAAGGAATGAACCCGATTGCCAAAATAGTCCTCATAGCTGAACAACGAAGCGTTAGGCTCAATGCTGATCGACTGCTGATAACAGGATTGCCGTTCATTCGTGCTTGGCGTCAGCCTAATTTCATTGACACTGTCCGTCACATTGCCCTGATATTCGTATTGCGTCACATGAGTAATATGAAGCTTCATGCGCTGGCCTCCCCCATGCGAAAAAAGGTTTTGGCAAAAATAGCGCCTAGCTGCTGAAACGATTGAAGCAAGTGGACAACGATGGCTCCTTCGGAATCAATGGCTAGATCGTCTCGCTCCACGCAAGCTAAATCCGCTCTCATTTTGCCTACCTGCCGTAAAATCCGGTCATGCTCAACCCGAAGCGCGCGATCCTGCAATTCTATGGAGCGCATATGATCATCCAGCATATAAAGAGCAAATTGAAGCGACCGCGGAAATACGCTGCTCAGGAGAACAAATTCAAGAATCGCATGGACGGAAATTCCGTCGGCATAGTAGCGGCGAAAAGCCTGATAGCCGCTAACCGATTTAAGCACAGCCTGCAGATAGGGATACGCGTCGGCATTGCTCCACCCTTCATGTGAGGCGGTCAGCATGGCGGACCGAATAATACGAAGCGTATTTTCGCCGCGCTCCAGATAACGTCCGCATTCAATAAAATGCCATTCATTTTCCCTCGGCATAACGGATTGGCTTAATCCTTGAAACTGGGCCGTCCATTCCTTGATTCTGCCATAAAATAAATGCGGCGACTCCCTCATCATTTCATCGGGCTGCTTCTCACGGAGCCACAGGTAAAAGGCATTACTTGTATCCCACAGCTCGCTAGGCAGCTTTTCGCGAAGCGTTCGCACATTGGCCCGGGCATGGCTGACACAGGATACGAGCGAATTGTCGTTATCCCGGTCCAGCGTCGTGTAATGCAACACATCCTGCTCCGTATACGCCCCATACCCCCGTTCATAGGCATCGCGGCTTCCTAACGCATCCACAATCCGATGCCACTTGGAATAATGCTCCTCCGGCTCGCCGCCATCCTGCTGTTCAACCAAAGCATCCTGATCCATTTGCATATGATAATGAACGTCGATCAGTCTGGCATGATTTTCGGCACGCTCCATATATCTTCCGATCCAGAATAAAGCCTCCGCATTCCGATTGAGCATAAAAAAACCTCCTCATTCATCGGTTAAGCACCCAGGTATCCTTCACACCGCCGCCCTGCGACGAATTGACGACCAATGAACCCTTCTGCATCGCCACTCGTGTCAAGCCTCCGGGTATAACATGACTTTCATTGCCCATCAGGGCAAACGCTCTAAGATCGATATGTCTTGGAGACATGGCTCCATCCATCATGACGGGCGCCTGGGAGAGCTTCATGGTGGTTTGCGCTATATAACGGGAAGGCTCCCGCCTGATCGCTTCCGCAAAATCCGCAATTTCCTTAGGGCTGGCGCTTTGGCCAATCAGCATGCCGTATCCGCCGGACAATGAGGTTTCCTTAACCACCAGCTCGCCAAGATGCTCCAGCACATAGTCCCTTTCTTCCTTGCGGGTCAAAATATAAGTTGGCACATTATGAAGAATCGGCTCTTCCTTCAAATAATACCGGATCATATCCGGCACATAAGCGTATACCGCTTTATCATCTGCCACACCTGTTCCGGGAGCATTGGCAATCGCCACGTTTCCTGCACGATACGCGTTCATCAAGCCCGGGACGCCAAGCAAGGAATCCGGGTGAAAGGACAACGGGTCCAGAAAATGATCGTCAATGCGCCTATAAATAACGTCCACCTGACGCAAGCCCCGCAAATCGCGCAGATAGATTTTGTGATCCTTATAAACGAGATCGCGTCCCTCTACCAGGTGGATGCCCATCTGCTGAGCCAAAAAGGTGTGTTCGTAATATGCCGAATTGTAAGCGCCGGGCGTCAGCAGCACAATAAGCGGATCGCTTTTTCCGTTAGGGGCGAGACTGCGAAGCGAGCTTAGAAAACAATTCAGGCTGCGGTCAATGCTTTGCACGGAGCTGGCCAGATACAAATCATGGAACAATTCGCTCATCAGCGTTCTGCCCTTGAACAGATACGAAAATCCCGACGGGGAACGGAGATTGTCCTCCAGCACGAAGTAACGTCCCTTTTCATCCCGAACCAGATCGATGCCGGAGGCGGTAATATAGACTCCGCCAGGAACATCCAGCCCCGCCATCTCCGGGCGGAAATACGTATTGGAAACAACCATCCGCCGAGGGATAACGCCGTCGGTCACAATGCTTCCTTTATGATAGATATCATGGATAAAAGCGTTGAGCGCTTTTATTCTCTGCTTGACCCCCCGTTCGATCAGCTCCCATTCATGCTTTGGAATAACTCGTGGAATAAAATCAAAGGGGATGGTCCGCTCCAGCGGCTCTCTTTGCGATTCACTGTAGAGCGTAAAGGTAATGCCCTCCTCCAGCATCCTTTGATTGATGGCTTGCTGCCTCAAGGCAAGCTCCGCAGGCTTCATTGCTCCGAACAAGCGGTGAATGGCTCCATAATGAGGACGAACGGAGGAGTCTTTGTCGTACATTTCGTCATAAAATGTTTGCGCATCGTAAAATTGAGACTGCGATTTTTTGGCCGTCGACAACACAACCGCCTCCTTCTTGATGGCTTGATGACCTGATGGGTTAACCTGGCGAACATCTGCTTTTAGCCTGTCTCACCCTCCATATCGCTCAAATTATGTCATTCAAATGTTTTAAAACCTAACATTAATCAATAAAACCTCATCTATTGTTAGGATTATCATACAAGATTCCAATTTTTGTGTCAACTTATTTAACATCAAAAAAGAGGAGCTCGGCAATCGAGTTCCTCTGCTGGATGAAATGGCCGCTACCGGTTCAGCAAACTGCCTACATATCTTAGAAGCTCATTGGCACAGACCGGGCAATACAGATGTTCATCAATCAATCGCTTGGTTACTTCGTTAATTCGTTTGAGCTGGCTTTCATCCGGCGTTTTGGTGGACGTCGTAATTTTGACAATATCCTTAAGATCGGCAAACAGCTTTTTCTCCACCGCTTCCCTTAACCGCTCATGACTTGTAAAATCAAACTTTTTATTTTTACGGGAATAGGTGGATATCCGAATCAAAATTTCTTCCCGGAATGCCTTTTTGGCATTTTCGGATATGCCTATTTGCTCCTCGATGGAGCGCATAAGCCGCTCATCCGGGTCCATCTCCTCTCCCGTAAGAGGGTCCTTGATTTTGAGCCAGTTGCAATAAGCTTCGATATTGTCCAAATAATTTTCGAACAGGGTGCGCGCGGATTCCTCAAAGGAATATACAAACGCCTTCTGAATTTCTTTTTTGGCGAGCGTATCGTATTCCTTGCGGGCAATAGATATAAAATTCAGATACCGCTCCCGCTCATCCTTTGTAATGGAGGGATGCTGATCCAGGCCGTCCTTGAGCGCCCTAAGCACATCGAGTGCATTGATGCACTGCATATCGCCTTTTATAAGCGCGCTGGATATACGATTGATGACATACCGGGGATCGATGCCGGACATGCCTTCTTCTATATATTCGTTTTGCATTTCTTTCAAATCCGCTTCCTTAAAACCCTCCACTTCTTCGCCGTCGTACATCCGCATTTTTTTGACCAAATCCATGCCTTGTTTTTTTGTTTCCTTCAATCGGGTCAAAATTGAGAAAATCGCCGCGGCCCTGAGGGCATGCGGAGCAATATGGACATGCCTCATATCGCTTTGGGAGATCAGCTTGGCGTAAATCTTCTCCTCCTCGGACACCTTGAGATTGTAAGGGATGGGCATTACGATCATGCGGGATTGGAGCGCCTCATTTTTTTTGTTGCTGATAAAAGCCTTATATTCCGATTCGTTGGTATGGGCTACGATGAGCTCGTCGGCGCTGATTAACGCAAATCTGCCTGCTTTGAAGTTGCCCTCTTGCGTCAGCGAAAGCAAATTCCACAGAAATTTTTCGTCGCATTTGAGCATTTCCTGAAACTCCATCAAACCCCGGTTCGCCTTGTTTAATTCCCCGTCGAAGCGATAGGCGCGAGGATCGGATTCAGAGCCAAACTCCGTAATCGTGGAAAAGTCGATGCTTCCCGTCAGATCGGCGATATCCTGCGATTTGGGATCGGAGGGGCTGAAGGTTCCGATGCCTATGCGGTTATCCTCGGAGATAAACACTCTTTCCACCTGCACATTTTCGATATTGCCACCGTATTCCGTCGTAAGCCTCATTTGGCAGGAAGGACAAAGATTGCCTTCAATGCGCACATCCAGCTCCCTCTGGATTTCCGCCCTCAGCTCATGCGGGATGAGATGCAGCGGCTCCTCATGCATAGGGCAGCCTTTAATGGCATAGATGGCGCCGCGATCTGTTCTTGAAAATTTCTCAAGCCCTTTTTTGAGCATCGTTACTATGGTTGATTTGCCTCCGCTGACAGGTCCCATCAGGAGCAGAATTCGCTTGCGCACATCCAGTCTCCGGGCCGAGGAATGGAAATATTCCTCCACCAGCTTTTCGATCGCACGATCCAGTCCGAAAATTTCCTGTTCAAAAAACTTATACGTCTTCCTGCCGTTATTCTCCTCGATTCCATACGACTTCATCATTTCGTATACGCGCGAATGAGCAGTCATAGCAGGAGAAGGATCGTTTTTTAACAATTGAATATATTCCTTAAAGCTCCCGCTCCATGCCAACCTTTCACTTTCCGCCTGATATTGCGATATCCGTTTAAAAATATCCATGTCGTGCCTCCTCCCGCATCTTCCGCTTTCCCTGTCTCTGTTTGGAACCTGCACTTTTTAATGAAGTATTAAATACCTATGCTTATTCGGGCCGGAAATTGACCACTATTTTGATGCCCCTGCTATAATAAAGAGGAATGTATATAAGTTGAACAAAAGAATTCCAGCGAAGAGGGCCGCGGTGTGAATAGTTCTTCCGATCGCAGTTGTTCCCAGATTTCCCTAAATGATTGGGGTTAATGTTGAAATCTGGCTTGTTTCTATTGTTCAACTTATATAGTAAGGTTCCGGGAAAGGAGAAAGTTGCAATTGGCCGTGGCAAAAGAGGAAGAGCTGTATGCTCCCATCAAAAAATATTACGAGGGGATGGGCTATGAGGTAAAAAGCGAGGTAATGCATTGCGACCTTGTTGCAATCCATCCCCAGCATGGAGAAACCATCATTGTTGAAATGAAAAAAACGTTCAATCTCGCCTTGCTGCTGCAAGGGATTGAACGCATGCGCTTATATGCCACTGTGGTGCTGGCTGTGGAGCGCAACCGCAAAAAAAGCGGCGCGCACAACCAGCGCTTCGGCGATTTGGCAGAGCTCTGCCGAATGCTTGGCCTTGGCCTTATGACGGTTACCTTTTTCAAGACAAAAGCTCCCGTCATCGACATGTTATGCCAGCCGGGCGATCCTCCCGTCAGAGGAAAACGTCCTAGCAAGCGCAACCGGCTTCTTACGGAATTCCGGGAGCGTAGCGGCGATTACAACGTCGGGGGCAGCACCGGGCGCAAGCTGGTCACTGCATATCGCGAGAAAGCCCTCCGCTGCGCATACGTACTTCAGCAGCGAGGTCCCAGCGCCCCCAGAGAGATTGCCGCAGCAACCGGCCTCAGCAACAGCGGGCAAATGCTGCGAGCCAATTACTACGGCTGGTTTCAGCGGGTCGAACGCGGTAAATACATCCTTCTGCCGCAAGGGGAAGAAGCCCTCAAGGAATATCGCGATGTACTGGGAGATTGGACTGCAGGGATCAGCTTCTAGCCGTGAACTCCCCGATCGCTTCCGCAAAGCGGGCAACCCCTGCCGCTGTACGTTCGCCGGTGTTATGCGTAAAGTTCAGGCGAGCCGTATTCCGTTTTGGGGAGGCCGCATAAAACGGGCTTCCCGGCACAAACGCCACGCCCTTCTGAACCGCGCAGCGGAGCAGCGCTTCCGCGTCCAGTCCATCCGGCAGCTCCAGCCAGAGAAACATGCCGCCGCGCGCCTTTTGCCATTTGACGCCTGGCAAAGCCGACTGCACAAGCAAGCGGTGCATCTCCAGCATACGGTTGCCATATTCTCTGGAGATCATGGCGATATGCCCATCCAGATCGAAAAACTGGAGCAGCTGGCTTAATATTTGCTGGTCCAGCATGCTGGAATGCAGATCCGCTGCTTGCTTCGTTTTGGCCGCCATCTCCATAATGCGCTTGTCGCCCATAGCCCAGCCCGTGCGCAGCGCCGGTGCAACGGTTTTGGAGAAGCTTCCCGTATACACAACAATGCTGTCCTGGGCTTTACCCTCCAGCGAAAATAGGGTAGGAATGGAATCATCCGGATTAAACTTAATATCTCCATAAGGATCGTCTTCGATAATCAATACCCCGTATTTCCGGCAAATATCCAGAATTGCTTTGCGGCGCTCCAAGCTCCACACGCGCCCCGTCGGATTGCCAAACGTCATTACCGCGTAAAGCAGTTTAGGCTTGTGGCGTTTAATCATTTCTTCTGCATATTCCGGAATCATGCCGTCCTCGTCGCTTTCCACGGCCGCCGTTTGAACGCCGTGAAGAGCAAAGACCTGAAGACTGGACAAATAAGTTGGCATTTCAACAAGCACCGTATCCCCCGGCTCCGTCAGCACGCCTACCAGCTGATATATCGCTTGCTGTGAGCCGGTTGTCATTAGCATTTCATCCGGCTTTACCGCCATGCCCTTCTTGCTCATCCGCTCGCATAGCTGTTCCCGCAAAGGCGTATAACCTTCCGTCAGCCCATATTGCAGGACGCCGGGACCGGCGCGGAAAACGCGATCCGCAGCCTCACGGACGGCATCTACCGGAAACAGCTCCTCGGCAGGCAGTCCGCCCGCAAAGGATATCAGATCCTTGCCTTGCGTCAGCTTCAGAATATCTCTAACCGCGGACGATGTAAGCTGTGAAACTCTGGATGAAAATCGGTATTCCATATGTGTTCGTCCTCTCCGTCATTTATCTGTCTTCATTACTCATATCCTACTATCATATCAAGGTGTTCGCTACATTTAAAGTTTTCTTTTTCGCCACAATTGGGTATAATGTACATAGCTCATTGGAGGTGTCTAAGGAATGAATTTCTGGATCGTGATGACTGTATTAGTATTGTTCCTTACCGCGATTTTGACCAGTTCCTATAATGACGACAAAACAAGCGGCTTGTAACCGGCTCAAAACAAATGAAGCTTCCTGGCCAGCAAATGCTGGAGCCGGGAAGCTTCATTTGTTTTGTCGTGTTCAAAAAGTTCGGTTTTTTGAACGACCTTCTAACGCTTCAGAAAACCCATCTCGCCCATACACTCGGAGCATACGGAACGTTCCTTGAATTCCTGCACCTCGTTCATGGAGCCGCAGAATACACATTTGGGACGGTACCTTTCAAGGATAATGTGATCGCCCTGAACGAATATTTCAACGGGGTCGCCCTCGTTCATCAAATATCGTTTGCGCAAAGATTTGGGAAGCACAATACGTCCAAGCTGGTCTACTTTTCTTACAACACCTGCCGGTTTCATCACATTCACCTCTTTTATGTCTGGAATTGTCAGCAATTGAGAAACCTTGCTTATGAGATATTATACTTTCGACAAAAAATGCACAATTCCTTCCCGGCAAATTAATTTGTAATTTTCACACAATTACTTCAAACCGGCAAAGGAAATTTGCCTAAATGCCTCGTACAAAACAATGGCGGCGGAATTGGAAAGGTTAAGCGAACGGACCGCATCTGTCATAGGCATCCGGATACAGGTAGGCAGATTGGCATCAATAAGCTCCTGCGGCAATCCTTTCGTTTCTTTGCCAAAAACAAAAAAATCGCCATCCTGGTATGCAAATTCCGAATACACCTTGCTCGCCCGGGTGCTGGCAAAGAAAAAGCGGCTTTGTGGAAACTGCTCCCGCACCTCGTCGAAGGAATCATGATAATGGACGTTTACCGCATGCCAATAATCCAACCCGGCACGCTTAAGCGTCCGGTCGTCGGTTTGAAAGCCAAGCGGCCTCACCAAATGCAGGTGAGTGCCAGTAGCCGCGCAGGTTCTTGCAATATTGCCCGTGTTGGCCGGAATTTCCGGCTCCACCAGCACAATGTGAAATGACACGATTTTACACGCCCTTTACGTTCAGTTAATCCAGCGCAAAATATATTTCTTCATAATAAGGAAGAAAGAAGGCGCGAAGGAGAGCAGCTGATGAAAAAAAAGGTACTGGTTGTAGATGACGAGCCGTCTATCGCCATGTTGATTGAGTTTAACTTAAAGCTTGCCGGTTACGACGTCAGATGCGTGGGCGACGGAGAAGCAGTATTTGACCAGCTCAAGCCGTTTCGGCCCGATCTGATAGTACTTGATTTGATGCTGCCCAAAATGAACGGCATCCAGGTCTGCCGCACGCTGCGGGATCAGAAAAACGAAGTGCCGATCATCATGCTTACTGCGCTGCAGGACATCAGCGACAAAATTGCAGGCCTTGATAACGGAGCGGACGACTATATGACCAAGCCGTTTAGCCCGCAGGAGCTGATCTCGCGGATCGGCGCATTGTTCCGCCGGCTTCAGACCATGCCCGGCGCTCAAGAGGACAATGTATACGACATAGGCAGTATGCAGGTGCTGGAGCAGCAGCGCGAAGTGCTGGTTGATGGCAATTCCGTGGATTTGACGCCGAAGGAATTCGAACTGCTTTTATTTCTCTGCAAACACAAAGGGAAAGTGCTCAGCCGTCAGCAGCTGCTGCATGGCGTATGGGATTATCACTTTCTCGGCGATACCCGGATCGTAGATGTGCATATCAGCCATCTGCGAGACAAAATTGAGCAAAACGCCCGTACCCCGGAATATATTATGACGATCCGCAACGTTGGCTACAAGCTGAACGTGCCAGGCCGTACCGAATCCCTGGAGGCTTCCCGCGCTTAATAAAGCGGCCCTCAATGAATACCGCCCCTTCCTGCTCTGTAAAAGAGAGGAGGGGCGGTTTTTTGATGGCCATTAGCCGTTTTTCTGCTGGAATTCCTTCATAAATTGCGCAAGCGCCTGACAGCTTTCCAAGGTTACGGCATTGTAGGTGGAGGCACGCAAGCCGCCAACATCGCGATGGCCTTTCAAGCCAACAAAACCTTCTGCTTCGGATTGCTTCACAAACAGCTTCTCCAGCTCTTCGTTTGCCATCCTGAACGTTACGTTCATAATGGAACGGCTGTCGGTATGAGCGCAGCCCTTGTAGAAGCCGCCGCTGCCGTCGATCGCATCATAGATCAGACCTGTTTTGTCGCGGTTCAGCTGATCCAGCTGGGCAACCCCGCCTTTTCCCTTAATCCATTGCAGCACAAGCTTCATCATAAACACGGAGAAGGACGGTGGCGTGTTGTAAAGCGACTTGGCTTTGGCATGGGTGTCGTAACGAAGCATGGCCGGAATGCTCTTAGGGCTGTCTGCAGCCAAGTCATCGCGGATGATTACAACCGTAACACCGGACGGGCCCAGGTTTTTTTGAGCGCCAGCATAAATCAGGCCGAATTTGCCGATATCAACGGGACGGGACAAAATATCGCTGGACATATCCGAAACCAGCGGCACGCTGCCCGTATCCGGGAATTCATGGAACTGGGTTCCGCCGATTGTTTCATTGGATGTAACATGAAGATAAGCCGCATTTTCGGGAACAACAATTTCATCAAGGCGCGGCACGCGCATAAAGCTGTCGGAGGCCGTCGAAGCGGCAACAGCCGTTTCCCCGATCACTTTGGCCTCTTTGATCGCCTTATCGGCCCATGCGCCGGTTTGCACATAAGCGCCAACCTTGCCGGGAGTCAATAAATTCATCGGCAGCATCGCAAATTGCGTGCTGGCGCCGCCTTGAAGCAGCAGCACATGATAATTCTCCGGAATTTGGAACAACTCGCGCATCAGGTCTTGCGTTTCATTATTAACCTGCTCATAAAAAGTGCTGCGATGCGACATTTCCATAATGGACATGCCTGCTCCCTGGTAGTCAACAAATTGCTCCTGGGCTTGCTGCAGTACTTCCAGCGGAATGGCTGCGGGTCCTGCATTAAAATTATAAGCTCTGGTCATCGTCCTTCTCTCCCGTCCTTCTATAAAGTGCACCACTGCGTACATGATATCGCTATGATAGCAAGTTTAAGGAGCCGTATCAAGTGAATTTGTCACAAAAGGCACTGAAAGTCGAACAAATTTATAATATTATGAATAGATTATTCGGATATACATATTTTCAAGCGATAGGGTACTAAACCTCACATGGCTAGCATATACGAAAAAAACTACGAAAAAGGCGAGCCTATGCAGGCCCGCCTTCATGTCCTCGTTCAACTGCCCATTAGCAGCCGAAGTAGAGGCTGTATTCATGCGGATGAACACGAATGTTAACCGCTTTTGCTTCTTGGCGTTTGAATGCCACGTAATTGTTGATGAAGTCCTGGGAGAATACTCCGCCTTCAGTAAGGAATTCAGAGTCTGCCTCAAGAGCGTCAAGCGCTTCGTCCAGAGTGCCTGGAACGCTGCGGATTTCTTTTTTCTCTTCTTCAGGAAGCTCGTAAATGTTTTTGTCGAAAGGACCATAGCCCAATGCAACCGGATCAAGACCTTTCTTGATGCCGTCCAGACCAGCAAGCAGCATAGCCGCAAATGCCAGGTAAGGGTTAGCGGTGGAGTCAGGCGTACGGAACTCGATACGGCAGCCTTTAGGCGTTACAGCAGCGATTGGAATACGAACCGCAGCGGAACGGTTGCCTTTGGAGAATACCAGGTTAACTGGCGCTTCATAGCCCGGAACCAGACGCTTGAAGGAGTTGGTGCTTGGGTTAGTCAAAGCGATCAGCGCAGGCGCATGGTACAGAATGCCCGCGATATAGTTCATAGCGAGTGGGCTCAGGTTGGCGTAAGCATCCTTGTCATAGAACAATGGAGTGTCGCCGTTAAAGATGGAAGAGTGAACATGCATGCCGCTTCCGTTATCGCCAAACAGCGGTTTTGGCATAAAGGTTGCCACTTTGCCCCATTGGCGGGCAACGTTATGAATAATATATTTGTATTTCAGAAGATTGTCGGCTGTTTTTTTCAACGTGTCGAAGCGGAAGTTGATTTCACCTTGACCTGCTGTCGCCACCTCATGGTGATGACGTTCAACGCGCAGGCCGGATTCTTGCATGAGGCGAACCATTTCGCTGCGGATGTCTTGTTGGGCATCGACTGGAGCAACTGGCACATAACCGCCTTTTACAGGGATTTTGAAGCCCAGGTTGCCGCCTTCTTCCTTACGGGCTGTGTTCCATGCCGCTTCCTCGGAATCAACCGAGAAGAAGGAAGTGTTCATCGAGCTTTCATAACGAACGTCGTCGAAAATGAAGAACTCGGACTCGGGAGCGAAAAATGCTGCTGTGCCTACGCCGCTTGCTTGCAGAAACTCTTCTGCTTTTTGCGCAATGCCGCGCGGATCACGATCATAACGCTGTCCGTCTGGAGTGTAGATGTCACACATGATGTTAATTGTTGGATGGCTATTGAAAGGGTCTACGAATACCGATTCCGTATCCGGCATCATTACCATATCGGACTCTTCAATGCCGCGGAAGCCTGGAATCGAAGAACCGTCAAAAGCAACGCCGTTTACGAAAGTATCAGCGTCCACCTCTGTAGCAGGCAACGTGATATGATGAGCGCCACCGGCGAGGCTCACAAAACGGAAATCTACGAACTGAATGTTGTTTTCCTTAATAAGTTCTAAAACCTTTTCAACTGACATCTAAATTTCCTCCATTTCCGAACATTAGCTTGATTTTCGCACTCGAACGTTCAATAATTGCTGAACCATGTCGTTATTATAAAACTCTGCAAAGTAGCAGTCAATAGCTATGTCAGGTATTTTTTATTGGAATGTTAGGAAGCCTCACAAGTTTAGCTAATACCTAATTAAAATAGCCATTTTCTCTGATTCAGACCTAAAAATGGATATAAAAATCCCGTTTCTAAAATTCCCTCCGGATTTCCAATATCTCGTGTAAACGTTTTCTGACATGGAAATGCAGCAATACAATAAAAACAGCCGTCGGTTTCGTCCTTTGGGACAAAACCGACGGCTGCTTACCTAAACGAGCACACGCTGTTATTCCTTTATTTTTTCCACTCTTTGAAGTAGTCTGCAGGCTCTTTAGGCGTATTGAATTCTTTGCCAACAAGCTCTCCAAGCTTCTCCAGGTCCTTCAGCAAAGCGGCAAACTGGTCCGGGAACAGAGATTGTACGCCGTCTCCCGTCATGGAGTTATCGGGATCTGTATGCATCTCGACAATCAAGCCGTTTGCGCCTGCGGCAACGGAGGCCTTCGACATCGGCTCAACCAGCTCACGGCGTCCCGTGCCATGGCTTGGATCGGAAATAACGGGCAGATGGCTCAGCGATTGCAGGACCGGAATGGCAGTAAGGTCCAATGTATTCCGTGTGTAAGTTTCGAACGTTCGGATTCCCCGCTCGCACAACATGACATTAGGATTGCCGCCAGCCAAAATGTATTCCGCTGCATTCAGGAACTCGTCATAGGTAGCGCTAAAGCCGCGCTTCAGCAAAACCGGAGTTTGAATCGTTCCCAGCTTGCGCAGCAAGTCAAAGTTCTGCATGTTGCGCGTGCCTACCTGAAGAATATCGGCATGCTCAGCGCAAATGTCTACGTATTCAGGCGTCATGACCTCGGTTATAGTTAACAGTCCATGCTTTTTGCCAGCCTCCGCCATCATAACCAAACCTTCCACACCTACGCCCTGGAAGCTGTATGGACCCGTTCTTGGCTTAAATGCTCCGCCGCGCAGGATCTGGCCTCCGGCAGCTTTGACCAGTCTGGCGATTTCGTCGATTTGCTCCGGTGTTTCTACGGCGCAAGGCCCCCCCATAATGGCGAGATGCTTGCCGCCGATTTTGACGCCTTTAATATCAATGACGGTATCGTCGGGATGAAAGTCACGGCTTGCCAGCTTATAGGACTTTGAAATTTTAATAACATTTTCAACATCCTTCATTTGACGCAAATGCTCCGCCAATGTAGGCTCTGCCTTTCCGATAATGCCGATTACCGTTCTGTCGGTGCCTCTGGATACATGCGCCTGCACGCCCGTTTGTTCGATATGTTTGACGATTTCCTGTATTCTTTCGTCGCTAGTGTTGTTTTTAGTAATGGCGATCATTCAAAACACTCCTTTATTTTTCACATAACTCACTTTTAGGCTTTTATGCGTCTATGCTTTTTAGCTTTTACGCTTTTATTCGCTAAAGTAAATATAACGCATTTTTGATTCTCCGTCAACAGCGGAGAACCAAAAATTTGCGTCAAAATAATGAAAACTTGCTTAAGCTTTTTTAGCCCTTACATTGGGAAGCAGCTTGTTAGGATTGATCGTTCTGACGATTTCCCAGGTGTCGGGATTTCGATAGTCATATTGCTCCAGATAGGCAATAACTTCCTTCGTAATCGGCGTAGGCGTGGATGCGCCTGAAGTTACCGCAACGCGCTCCATACCCTCCAGCCATTCCCGCTTGATTTCGGTAACGTCGGCCACGCGATAAGCTTTGACACCGGCAATTTCCTCCGACACTTGCGCAAGACGATTGGAGTTGTTGCTGCGCGGGTCGCCCACAACGATAACGAGCTGGGCTTCTCCGGCCTGCGTAGCCACAGCCTCCTGGCGCACCTGAGTAGCCAGGCAAATTTCGTTATGAACCTCGGCATGGGGGTACTTCTCCTGCAGCCGCTTCATAATGTGGCGAATATCCCACTGTGACATGGTTGTCTGATTTGTAATGACAATACGTTCGGCTTGTACATCCAGATCGTCGATTTCTTCTTCCTTTTCGATAAGATGCACCAGATCCGGAGCAACGCCTACAGCGCCTTCCGGCTCAGGATGGCCTTTTTTACCGATGTATATAATATGAAAGCCTTCGGCGGTTTTCGCGCGAATCAAATCATGAGTCCGCGTGACATCGGGACAAGTAGCGTCAACAACGGTCAAACCTTTCACCCGGGCAAGCTCGCGTACCTGAGGCGAGACGCCGTGAGCGGTAAAGATAACAGTGCCTTCCGTAATCTGTTCCAATATATCCATGCGGTTGGCTCCGTCAAGCGTAATAACGCCTTCCCGCTCAAAAGCCTCCGTTACATGCGCGTTATGAACAATCATGCCCAAAATATAAATAGGCCTCGGCATTTCCAAATCTTTGACGGTTTGCAGCGCCAGCACCATGGCGTCAACTACTCCGTAGCAATAGCCGCGCGGGGATATTTTGACAATCTCCATTTGTTGCACCTGCTTTCCAACGGACCTAGTCCAGCTTGTTTTCGTCCGTCTCTTCCATTATAGTGTAATCCGCCTGAACGGAAAAGTCTAATGGCAGCCAGATGACAAATGCGGAACCGGCATTTTCCCGGGTGGTCACCTCAACAGAGCCTCTGTGCTCATCCAGAATCCACTTGGCAATGGACAGGCCAAGCCCCGTGCCAACCGTAACGCCGCGTGATTCATCCGCCCTGTAGAAGCGGTCGAAAATATGAGGAATTTCCTCGGGATTCATGCCGATTCCGGTGTCCTCTATTTTCCACCCGACATGCCCCTCCCTGGAGACGGTGCTCATCTCGACATAACCGCTTGGCGTGTACTTAAACGCATTTTCAATA
>PJUA01000423.1_pt1 | contig 24428 bp, 22 predicted proteins | sample 1512151 | NCBI WGS metagenome assembly PJUA01 (sample SAMN08177678, study PRJNA422409) | Soil metagenome, whole genome shotgun sequencing project. | isolation source: Soil enriched on filter paper: beechwood xylan treatment | place: USA: Madison | collected 2015-01-15
ACAACATCAACGCCATCAAGCCGATGTTGAAGGATGGCCGCGTGCTGGCCACTGTCGACCAGTTCGCCCAGCAGCAGGCCGTGTTCGGCATCGAAACCGCCCTGAAGGCGGTCTCCGAGAAGAAGCCGCAAAGCGCCCTGGGTGGCGTGGTCGAGACCAAGGTCTCGCTGGTCACCAAGTAAGCTGGCGGCAAGCGCGGCGCAGGCCTGCACTGGTGCGCTAGTGCAGCCACCGGCGCCTCACTTGCAAGGTACCTGCGCCCGTTCTGCGGCGCAGGCCTTTGCTTTCTCATCGTCCTTTCTGCCGCCGCTCCATGCGCGCCAAAGACCCATGCAGCCCAACGACTCCCCCTCCCGAACCGCCGCCTTGCTGACCCTGTCCGGCATCGGCAAGAGCTATGCCGCACCGGTACTGGACGGCATCGACCTGGATCTGCATCCAGGCCAGGTGCTGGCCCTGACCGGCGAAAACGGTGCCGGCAAGAGTACGCTGTCCAAGATCATCTGCGGCCTGGTCGATGCCAGTGCCGGCCAGATGACCCTGGATGGCCAAGCCTATCAACCGGTGTCGCGCACCCAGGCCGAGGCGCTGGGTATCCGCATGGTGATGCAGGAACTGAACCTGATCCCCACGCTGTCGATTGCCGAAAACCTGTTCCTGGAAAAGCTGCCGAGCCGCTTCGGCTGGATCGACCGCAAGAAGCTGGCCGAGGCCGCCCGTACCCAGATGGAAGTGGTCGGCCTGGGCGAACTGGACCCGTGGACGCCGGTCGGCGACCTGGGTCTGGGCCATCAGCAGATGGTCGAGATCGCCCGCAACCTGATCGGTAGCTGCCGTTGCCTGATCCTGGACGAACCCACGGCCATGCTGACCAACCGCGAGGTGGAACTGCTGTTCTCGCGCATCGAGCGCCTGCGCGCCGAAGGCGTGGCCATCATCTACATCTCGCACCGGCTGGAAGAACTGAAACGCATCGCCGACCGCATCGTGGTGCTGCGTGACGGCAAGCTGGTCTGCAACGACGACATCGGCCGTTACTCCACCGAGCAACTGGTGCAACTGATGGCCGGCGAACTGACCAAGGTCGATCTGGACGCCGGGCATCGCCGCATCGGCGCGCCCCTGCTGCGCGTGCGCGGTCTGGGTCGGGCCGGCGTGGTACAGCCGGCCAGCTTTGCCCTGCATGCCGGCGAGGTGCTGGGCATCGCCGGGCTGATCGGCTCGGGCCGCACCGAACTGCTGCGCCTGATCTTCGGCGCCGATCGCGCCGACCAGGGTGAAGTCTTCATCGGCGACGGCCAGCAACCGGCCCGTATCCGCAGTCCCAAGGACGCGGTCAAGGCCGGTATCGCCATGGTCACCGAAGACCGCAAAGGGCAGGGCTTGCTGCTGCCGCAAGCCATCAGCGTGAATACCTCGCTGGCCCACCTGGGCCGGGTCAGCCGGGGCGGCATGCTGGATCACGCGGCCGAAGCCGACGTCGCCCGCGACTATGTGAAGAAACTGCGCATCCGCAGTGCCGGCGTGGCGCAGGCTGCCGGTGAGCTCTCCGGTGGCAACCAGCAGAAGGTGGTGATCGCACGCTGGCTGTACCGCGATTGCCCGATCATGCTCTTCGACGAACCCACCCGGGGCATCGACATCGGCGCCAAGTCCGATATCTACCGCCTCTTCGCCGAACTGGCGGCACAGGGCAAGGGCCTGCTGGTGGTCTCCAGCGACCTGCGCGAACTGATGCAGATCTGCGACCGCATCGCCGTCATGAGCGCCGGCCGCATCGCCGACACGTTCAGCCGTGACGACTGGTCGCAGGAGCGCATCCTGGCGGCCGCCTTCAGTGGCTATGTCGGACGCCAGGAAGCCGCCGAAGCGGCCCATGTGGCCGGCAACACGGCCTGAGCGGGCCGCCTGCGCCCAGCCAGAACTTCAACTGCCAAGAATTGACGAGACAGATGCAAACTTCCTCTACCTCCACTCCTGCCGCCAGCCGGCAAGCGGCCTACCTGGCCGGTTTCAAGAACTACCTGGGCCTCATCGCCGCGCTGTTGGCGATGTGCGTGATGTTCGCCTTCCTGAGCGAAAACTTCCTCAGTGCGGCCACCTTCATCACGCTCTCCAATGACATCCCGCCGCTGGTGGTGATGGCGGTGGGCATGCCCTTCCTCCTCATCATCGTCCTCATTGACCTGTCGGTCGGCCCGGTGATGGCGCTGGCGGCCTCCATGCTGTCCATGGCCATGGTGCGCTGGGGCTGGCCGCTGTACGCTGCCGCCCCCCTGGGCGTGGTGGTGGCAGCCCTGTGCGGCACGCTGACCGGGCTGGTGTCGGTGCACTGGCGCATTCCGTCCTTCATCGTTTCGCTGGGCGTGCTGGAAATCGCCCGCGGCCTGGCCTACCAGGTCACCAACTCGCGCACCGAATACATCGGCAGCGCCGTGGACGTGATCAGCTCGCCAGTGCTGTTTGGCATGTCGCCGGCCTTCCTCTCGGCCATCGCCATCGTCATCATTGCGCAACTGGTGCTCACGCGGACCGTCCTGGGTCGCTACTGGATCGGTATCGGCACCAACGAAGAAGCGGTGCGCCTGTCGGGGGTCAACCCCAACCCCAGCAAGATCCTGGCCTTCGCCCTGATGGGCGGGCTGGCTGGCATCGCGGCGCTGTTCCAGGTGTCGCGCCTGGAAGCGGCCGATCCCAACGGCGGCGTGGGCATGGAACTGCAGGTGATCGCTGCCGTGGTCATCGGCGGCACCAGCCTCATGGGCGGGCGCGGCTCCATCGTCAGCACCTTCATCGGCGTGCTGATCATCTCGGTACTGGAAGCCGGCCTGGCGCAGGTAGGCGTGAGCGAGCCGATGAAGCGCATCATCACCGGCGCGGTGATCGTGGTGGCCGTGATCCTGGACACCTATCGTCGTCGTGGCCAACGCCACGCACGCTGACGGCAGCACCCACGCCATGTCTACCATCAAGGATGTCGCCAGGCTGGCCGGGGTGTCCTACACCACGGTCTCGCACGTGCTCAATCAGACCCGCCCGGTCAGCCCGGAGGCCAAGGAGCGCGTGCTGGCCGCGGTCAAGGAACTGGACTACGTGCCCAGTGCGCTGGCGCGCTCGCTGCGCAGCAAGGTCACCGGCAGTATCGGCCTGATCATCCCCAACAACACCAACCCGTACTTTTCGGAGCTGGCGCGGGGCATCGAGGATCACTGCTATGGCGCCGGCTACAGCGTCATCCTGTGCAATTCCGACGATGACCCGGCCAAGCAGCGCGACTACCTGCTGGTCTTGCAGACCAAGCGCTGCGACGGCCTCATCCTCGCCACGCTGAACCAGTCCGACCTGAACGCGGCCGGCAAGCTGGACATCCCCACCGTGCTGCTGGACCGCGCGCCCAGGGAACTGGACATCGATCTGGTCAGCACCGACAACGCCCTCGGCGGCAGCCTGGCAGCCCGTCATCTGCTGGACCTGAAGCGGCGCCACGTGGCCTGCATCGCCGGCCCGCAGGGGCTGGACCTGTCCGACGAGCGGGTGCAGGGTTTCCGCCAGACGCTGGAAGAGGGCGGTGGCAAGCTTGCGCCCAATGACCTGCTGCATGCCGACTTCAGCGGTATCGGCGGCTACCAGGCGGCCATGCGGCTGCTGCAGGAGCGTCCCGCCGATGCGCGTCCCGACGCCATCTTCTGTTGTAACGACATGATGGCCATCGGCGTGCTACGTGCCGCGGGCGAATTGCAGATCGACGTGCCGGGCCAGCTGTCGGTGGTCGGCTTCGATGACATCGAACTGGCCCAGTTCGTCCATCCGCCCCTGACCACGGTGGCCCAGAACACCCGCAGGCTGGGCAACCTGACGGCGCAGTTCCTGCTGGAACGCATCGCCGACCCGGACCTGCCGGCACGCCGCGAGACGGTGGCACCACAATTGCAACTGCGGGGCTCGACCGCCCCGTTCGACAACAAGATCAAGAGATAAGAGAAAGCACATGATCGTCATCATCGGCAGCGTCAACATGGACCTGGTTTTACGCGTGCCCCGCATGCCCATGCCGGGTGAAACCCTGGCGGGCGACAAATTCATGACCATCCCCGGCGGCAAAGGCGCCAACCAGGCCGTGGCCTGCGCCCGCCTGGCCGCACCCGGTACCGCCGTGGCCATGGTGGCCTGCGTGGGCGACGATGCCTTCGGCGCCCAGATGCGCCAGTCCATTACCGCCTGCGGCATTAATGACCGCTACCTCGACGAGGTGGCCGGCGAAGCCACCGGCATTGCCTCCATCATGGTCGATGCCAACGCCCAGAACAGCATCGTCATCGCCGCCGGCGCCAATGGCCGCCTGGACGTAGAACGCATCGAACGGGCCCGCCCGTTGATCGAACAGGCTTCCATCGTGCTGCTGCAACTGGAAGTCCCCATCCCCACCGTGATCCACGCCATCGAGCTGGCCCACTCCCTGGGCAAGACCGTGGTGCTGAACCCGGCGCCGGCCCAGGCACTGCCTCGCGAACTGCTGCAGAAGGTCGATTACCTGATCCTCAATGAGATCGAAGCCGCCATGTTGGCCGAAGAGCGTACCGTGGCCAACTTCGACGACATCCCGCAACTGGCCGCGCGCCTGCATGCGCTGGGCGCCCGCAATGTGGTGGTCACCCTGGGTGAGAAGGGCGTCTACGGCGCCTTCGCCGATGGCCGGCAAGACCATCTGCCGGCGCGCAAGGTGCAGGCGGTCGATACCACGGCTGCAGGCGACACCTTCATCGGAGGCTTCATCGGCGCCATCGCCCAGGGGCGCGACCCGTTCGACGCCATCGCCTACGCCCAGGCCGCCGCTGCCCTGAGCGTGACGCGCATCGGCGCCCAGACCTCCATCCCGACGCGCGACGAAGTCGTGCTCTGATCATTTGATTTCTCTGCCAGGAATGCCATGAAAAAGACCGCCTTGCTCAACGCCGCCACCTCCCAGCTGATTGCCACCATGGGGCATGGCGACACCGTGGTCATCGGCGACGTCGGCTTGCCGGCACCGGCCGGCGTCCCCGTGATCGACCTTGCGGTCACGCGCGGCGTGCCGGATTTCATGACCGTGCTGCAGACGGTGCTGAGCGAACTGCAGGTCGAATTCCACGTCGTCGCAGACGAAATGCAGACCGTCAGTCCCGCCCTGGCCGCCCAGGTCGAAGCGCTGGGACTGGCCGGCAAGCGCAGCGTCCCGCATGAAGATTTCAAGCGCCAGAGTGCCCGCGCCAAGGCCTTGATCCGCACCGGCGAATGCACCCCCTACGCCAATATCATCCTCGGTTCCGGCGTGGTGTTCTAAGCCCTGGGGCTGCCATCCCTCTGACAAGCGGCCGGCCGCTTCTCCTATAGCCAGCAACGGTCCTACAGCTGATACTGTCGCGTTTAGATGAAACCTAAGCGGTCAGGATAGAACCATGCAAAGTGAAGGAGGGCGGAGATGCGCGTGCACCCGGTAAGGCTGCCTGGGAGGCCACTGCTGACCAGGCTGGGCCGCCTGCTGACCTGGTGCGTGGCCGCGCTGGTGGTGCTGGCGGCCTTGCTGGCCCTGCTGGTGGCGCTGTTCGACTGGAACCTGGCCAAGCCCTGGATCAGCCGCCAGCTCTCCAGCATGCTGGCCCGGGAAATACGGGTCGATGGCCCGATCAGCCTGACCTGGTCGCTGGCCCCGGCCACACCCCAAAGCGACAGATCCTGGCTGCCGCAGCTGCACTTTACCGCACGCGACCTGCAGATCGGCAACCCGGACTGGGCGCGGAGCGCCGACCATCTGGTCCGGGCCAGTCTGCTGGACCTGCATTTTTCCCCACTCCCGCTATTGCACTGGCACTGGCATATCACCGACATGCGCGTGACCGGCCTGGACCTGGTCATGGAACGGGCCGACGAGCGCCGCAAGAACTGGCGCTTCTCCGACCAGCCGCGTTCGCGCTGGAGCTTCGACATCCACCAGATCGTCTTCGACCATGCCCAGATCCGCTATGTGGACCAGCCGCTGGACCTGGACCTGCGCTTCGACGCCCGCCCGCTGAGTGCAGCCGCCATGCGCACCGCCGAGGGCAGCGGCAGCCCGCCTGGGCTGGTCCTGCAGGCAGCGGTGTCGGGCCGCTACGGTGAGGCTGACATACAGGGCCAATTGCGCGGCGGCCCCTTGCCCGACCTGCTCAACGAGGGCAGCGTCTATCCCCTGCAGGCGCAGGGCGACGTGGGCGAAGTCCACGCCGTGATCACCGGCAATCTCGTCAATCCTCATCAGCTGCGGCGTGCCGACCTGCAGATCCGCCTGAGCGGCGACAGCCTGGACCGGCTCTATGCCGCCAGCGGCGTTCCTCTGCCGGCCACGCGTGCGTTCAGCACCCAGGGCAGCCTGACCATCCAGCGGGCCGAAGCCGCGGGCGCGGGCAAAACCGATAGCGATACCGCCACCAAGGCCTGGGACTGGCGCTATGAACGCTTCACCGGCAAGGTCGGTGAGAGTGATTTCGCCGGGGACGCCCATTACTACCGTGGTCCGCCCAAGAACCACCTGAGCGTGACCGCGCACGCCGATCTGTTGCGGCTGGAGGATTACGTGCCGGTCGCCGGTGGCAAGCAGAAAGAGGGTAAAAAAGAGGGTAAAAGCGAAGGAAAGCGCCAGGATCGTGTGCTGCCCGAACGCCCGGCGCAGCCGCAGCGCTGGGCCAGGCTGGATGCCGACATCGAACTCAAGGCCAGTCGCGTGCAATTGCATGGTGGGCTGGACTGGCAGGACGCCAGCACCACCCTGCGGCTGAAGGACCAGGTGCTGACCGTCGCGCCCCTGCAATTTGCCATGGCCGGTGGCAAGGGGGACGGCGAAGTCACGCTCGATGGCCGCCAGAACGACATCCGTTCCAGCCTGCAAGTGAACCTGCATGGGGTGCAGGTGCGCCAGCTGTTTCCGAAACTGGCCAGGATCGACGCCAGCTTCGGCAAGCTGGACGGCCAGGCCAGCCTCAACGGTAGCGGCAACTCGGTCGCCGCCACGCTGGCCAGCGCCGACGGGCGGATCAAGGCCGATCTGAGCCAGGGCACCATCAGCCAGTTCATCCTCGAAGCTGCCGGTCTGAACCTGGCCAATGCGGTGTTTGCCAAGATGTACCGCGACCAGCAGGTCAAACTGCTGTGCGGCGCCGCCGATGTGACGATCAAGGAGGGCGTGGCGCAGGTGCGGCACGGCATCCTCAATACCGAGGACGCGGCCATCGACATCACCGGGCAAGTCGATCTGGGGCAGGAAAAGCTGGCGCTGAACGTCTATCCGCGCACCAAGCAGGTTCGCATCCTGTCGCTGCGCACCCCCTTGTATGTGCGGGGCAGCTTCGCCAAGCCCGACATCGGTGCCAGCAAGGAAGGCCTGGCTGCACGGGCCGGCGCGGCCGCCGCCCTGGCGCTGGTGGCACCGGTAGCAGCGGTGATTCCGCTGATCACCCCGGGCGAGAAGATACCCGACGATTGCGCCCCGCACGCTGCGGCCGATGCGCGCTAGCCTGCAACAGCGCTAGGCCAGGAATTCGAACAGCGCCTGGAATGCCGGCAGGGCCACCACCAGCCGCTGCGGCTCCTGGTGCAGCGGCAGCCCCAGGGCTTGGGCCCCTGCGCTGATGCGCGCGAGGTCGCCGCCTGCAAAGCGCAGCGCCGCGAAAGCCGCCGGGCGCGGCGGTGCATAGGCGGCCAGCGCACCGAAGCGCGCCTGCAAGCCAGCGGCGTCGGCAAATTCGAGTGCGAAGCCGTCTTCCCATTCACCCAGCCGGGCATAGGCGGGCCGGATTGCTTCGGGATCGGCATCGGTCACCAGCATGCTGGTGAGGCCCTGCACGCCATTGGCATGGCCCATCCATTCAGGGCGCCACACCAGTTCCGGCGTGAAGTGATGGCAGGCGTAGACGCGGCCTGCGGCGAACTGGCCGGGAATCAGGCGCACGGTGGAAAAACGGGCATCGGTGGCAACCCCGTCCAGCAGCACCGGCCGCGAGAAGTGTTGCACCGGCTGCACCGCCAGGCCCAGCCCCTGCCAGGCATCGTGGCAAGCCGGCACGTCGGCCACGGCATAGACCAGGCCGTCGAGGCCAAGGGGGCTGTCCAGGATTTCCTGGCGCACCTTGTCGCTGTCGCGGGGCTGGCCGATCAACTCCAGGTAGCCGCCGGGGAACATCACCAGATGGTTGACCGAGCCCAGTGTGTGATAGCCGCGCGGGGTGAGCGTAAAGCCCAGCGCCTGCAGCTGGGCATGGGCAGCGTCGATGTCGTAGTGGGTATTGAGGACGAGGTGATCCAGCCGCGCGGGAATATTTTGCGCCAGCGGGAGCGTTTCGGGCAGACCTTGGGTCATAGAAGCCAATCAACAAGAATGAATCTGCCAGGAAGCGGCAGGCCGCTATTTTACGTGCGGCAAGCTGGCCTGTCATGGCAGGGGATTTGTCTCGGAAAGTGGCCGCGACGCCAAGCTTTCCGATAAGCTTGCCACCAAGCTCTACCGTGGCGGCGCAAGTGGGTGGACGCAGGCAGTCAATCGACCCGTACAAAGGCAAGTACGAAGGCAAGTACGAAGGCAAGTACGAAGGCAAGTACGAAGACAGTACGATCAGGAAGGGCATTATTTTGGATCAGCAACCGGCAATGGAGGGGAACAGCCCCCTCAGCAGTGCCTATCGTCACGCCTTGCTGGAGGCTATCGATGATGGTTTTTGCATCATCGAGTTCATCGATGGGCCGGATGGCCCCTTGAGCGATTATGTCCACATCGAGGCCAACTCCGGCTATTACCGTCATACCGGCATCGAGGGCATCGTCGGCAAGCGCCTGCGTGAAATCGAGCCCGAGAACCCCCAGGTCTGGCTGGATGTGTATGGACAGGTCCTGCTGACCGGCCAGCCCCTGCGTTTCGAGCAGGAATTCAAGGCCGTCGGTCGTCATATCGAGGTCTCCGCCACGCGCGTAGGCCCGGTGGAAATGCGCCAGGTCTCGGTCCTGTTCCGGGACGTGACGGCGCGTCGCCGGACCGAGGCCGCCTTGCGCGAAAACGTCCAGCGCGTGCAACTGGCCCTGGAAGCCGGCGCCATCATCGGCACCTGGATCTGGGACATCCCCTCGGACCGCCTGAACGTCGACGAGGGCTTTGCCGTGGCCTTCGGCCTGGCGCCGGAGCGCGACCTGTCGCGCCTGTGCATCGCCGACGTCATGGAGGCGGTGCATCCCGACGACCGCGAGCTGCTGTCGGCCCGCATCCGCGAAACCCTGGCCCGGGGCGGCACCTACGCCCACCAGTACCGCACGCGTCGACGCGATGGCCGCTATTACTGGCTGGAAGCCAACGGCCGCGTCGAACTCACCCCGGATGGCGTACCCAGCACCTTCCCCGGCGTACTGATCGATATCGAGGGCCGGCGCGCCGTCGAAGCCGAGCGCGACCGCGCCCTGGCCGCCTTGCGCTCGCTCAATGAGACCCTGGAACAGCGCGTCCAGGAACGGACCAACGCCTTGCTGGAGGCCGAGGAAGCCTTGCGCCAGGCGCAGAAGATGGAAGCGGTCGGGCAACTGACCGGTGGCCTGGCGCACGACTTCAACAATATCCTGGCCGGCATCAGCGGCAGCCTGGAACTGATGAAGGTGCGCATGGCCCAGGGCCGCATCAGCGACATCGAACGCCATCTCAACGGCGCCCAGTCCGCCGTCAAGCGTGCTGCCGCGTTGACCCAGCGCCTGCTGGCGTTTTCGCGACGGCAGACGCTGGACCCCAAGCCCGCCGATCTCAATCGCATCGTGGCCGACATGCACGAACTGATCGGCCGCAGCGTCGGCCCGGCCATCACGGTGGAAACCATTGCCGCCGGCGGACTCTGGCATACCTTCGTGGACGTCGGCCAACTGGAAAACGCCTTGCTCAACCTCTGCATCAACGCCCGCGACGCCATGCCGCATGGGGGCCGCCTCACCATCGAGACTGCCAACCGCTGGCTGGACGACATGGCGGCCATGCAGCGCGGTGTGACGCCGGGCCAGTATGTGTCCCTATGCGTGAGCGATACCGGCACCGGCATGTCGCCGGACGTGGTGGCGCGTGCCTTCGATCCCTTCTTCACCACCAAGCCCACGGGGCAGGGGACGGGGTTGGGCCTGTCCATGGTGTATGGCTTTGCCGGCCAGTCGGGCGGTGCGGTACGCATCTATTCCGAACTGGGCCAGGGCGCCACCATCTGCATCTACCTGCCGCGCCACCACGGCCAGGCGGGCGAAGAAGACCTGCTCATGCCCGACGAAGCCGGTGCCACGGCAGCGCCAGGCAGCAAGACCATCCTGGTGGTGGACGATGAACCGCTGGTGCGCATGGTGACCGTGGAGGTCCTGTCCGACCTGGGCTACAGTGTGCTGGAGGCCGAAGATGGGCCGACGGCCCTGAAGCTGCTCCACGCCTATCCGGAGCTGGACCTGCTGATCACCGACGTCGGCCTGCCCAATGGCATGAATGGCCGCCAACTGGCTGACGCCATCCGCGCCCCGCGACCCGAATTGCCGGTACTGTTCGTGACCGGTTATGCCGAGAACGCGGTGCTCAACCACGGCCACCTGGAACGGGGCATGCAGGTATTGACCAAGCCGTTCGCAGCCGATGTGCTGGCGCGGCGGGTGCGGGAGCTGGTGGGAGAGGAAAGGTAGTCCGCGAGCCCCAGTCGAGTTCCTGAAGGCAGTAGTCTGAACGGTGGCGGCACGGCTGCTCCCGTTGGCAGCATTTCAGGTAAGGCAATCTGCATCTGGTCGCATGGCGCTGGCGACGCGTGGGGACAGCCGTGACAATCGGGTCCATCGTTTTACCGGAAACCGCCATGTCCCCGACCCCCATCGTCACCCTACACCTGAGTGCTGCGTTGTGTGCCGCGGCAATCGGCCCGCTCGCCCTCTGGACCCGCCTGGGTCGCACGGTACGCCCGCGCTGGCATCGCGCCCTCGGTTATGTCTGGCTGGGCTGCATGGTCAGCACCGCGCTGTCAGCGCTCTTCATCCGTTCGCATGACTTGCCCAATGTCGGCGGATTTTCGCCCCTGCATCTGCTGGTGCCGTTGACCGGGGTGGGGCTCTATCGCGCCATCACCGCAGCCAAGCGCGGAGACATCGTCCAGCATCGGCGCACCATGCAGGGCATCTATGTCGGCGCCTGTCTGGTGGCGGGGCTTTTCACACTGCTGCCCTCACGCTATCTGGGGCGACTGGTCTGGGGCCAATGGCTGGGCTGGCTGTGATCGCGCTGGCCCGTCTAGACCGCCGCGCCGAAGAATGAACCGATGGCCGCAGTGCTGGCCATGGCCAGCGAGCTCCACAGGCTGACCCGCAAAGCACCCTTCCAGAGGTTGGCGCCCCCGGTCCGGGCCGCGACCGCGCCCAGCACCGCCAGCGACAACAGGGCAGCGATCACGATCGCCTCCATCAGCATGCCTGCAGGGGCCAGCCATACCACGGCCAGCGGCAGGGCTGCGCCCACCGCGAAACTCAGCGCCGAGACCAGTGCCGCCTGTACCGGACGCGCGGTGGTGGTTTCGGAGATGCCCAGCTCATCGCGGGCATGGGCGTCCAGGGCGTCGTGGGCCATCAGCTGGGTCGCTACCTGATGTGCGGTTTCCTGCTTCAGGCCACGACGCATGTAGATCGCCATCAACTCGCGATGTTCGCCCTCGGGGTCGGTCGCCAGTTCTTCCTTTTCCTGGTTTAAGGCCGCCTTTTCGCCATCGGCCTGGGAATGCACGGAGACATATTCGCCGGTGGCCATGGACATGGCACCGGCCACCAGGCCGGCCACGCCCGTCAGCAATACGTTTTCATGGCTGGCGTTGGCGGCCACCACGCCCACCAGCAGGCTGGCAGTGGAGACGATGCCGTCGTTGGCACCCAGGACGGCGGCACGCAGCCAGGAAATGGCATCGACCTTGTGATGTTCGAGATGGAATCTGGGCATGGCAGTGCAGTAGGCGAGGTGTCGGAATGGCGCAGATTCTAGGGGTGGGCCAGGGAATATGCCACGACAATTAGCGAAAATGAGGGCAATTCGCATTTGTTTGACGCTTGGTGAAGGAACTGACAGGCGCTGACTTCCTGCAGTCCCACGAGGATGACAGACGGGATGACGGGGCACTCGAGGTAGCGGCCGATGCCGTCGGTTTCAGTGGCCTGTTAGTGTGGTCCACATCATCGCCCATTCATTTTCGCTGACGCTGCAGAGCCTGCCATAGCACCATCAGCAGAAGGAGAACATCATGTCCGATCGCAAGCCCAAGACTGCCATAGCAATCGTTGCCGCCATTGCGGTGGTGGCACTTATCGGTGGCGTTTCCTTGCTGGGGATGTTCCAGGCCGCTGGCCACAGTTGACCGGCAGCGACACGACGCCGCGGCAGGCCGGGTGCAAATCCCGCAGAGGGCATGAAGCTCTACGTTTAGCCCTGACTGCCGTGGCGTGACCTGCTCTCCAGCCATCGGAACAGCACCATCCCCGCCAGCATCGCGACCACGAAGACCATCCCTTTCCGTTCTCCCTCACCAAGCAGCACCAGTGCCGGGCCCGGGCAGATGCCGGCGATTCCCCAGCCGACCCCAAACAGCAGACTGCCCAGAATCAGGCGCCGATCAATGCGCGTGGTAGCGGGCAGTTGCATGGGCTGTCCCAGCAGCGATTGCTGCATCTTGCGGGCGCGCGCGAAGGCGATCACACCGACCCCGATCGCTCCACCCATCACGAAGGCCAGCGAAGGGTCCCACGCCCCCGCCAGATCAAGGAAGCCGAGTACCTTGGCCGGGTCGGCCATGCCGGAAACGATCAGTCCCAGGCCGAACAGGAGGCCGGCTACCCCTGCGGTGAGCGCAGCGAGTACCTCTTTGTTATTCATCTTTGCATCCATGGAGGGTGAACTCAGAATCCGGCCAGGTGGCGCAGCAGGTAAACGCTGACGAAGCCGGCGCCCATGAAGCTGGCAGTGGCGACTGCCGACCGCGAGGAAAAGCGGGACAAGCCACAGACGCCATGCCCGCTGGTGCAGCCGGCACCGTAGCGCGTGCCCACCCCCACCAGCAAGCCGGCCAGCACGATCTGCGGGTAGCCGGCGTCGATGCGTACCGCGGGGAGGGCCGTGACGGCGCCATAGAGCAGCGGCGCCAGCAACAGTCCCAACACGAACAGCACGCGCCAGCCGGTGTCGCGCGAGCGGGGCTGCAGCAGCCCGGCCACGATGCCGCTGATACCGGCAATGCGGCCAGTGAAAAGCACCAGCAGGGCGGCGGCAGCCCCGATCAGCATGCCGCCCACCAGCGCCCCGGCGGGGGTAAAACTGTTCCATGCAATGTGCATGTTCATTCCTTCGGGCAGTAGAGTTGGTACATCAGTTCGAGCATCGCCAGCAGCCGTTCATCGGCCACACGGTAGTAGACGCGCTTGCCGTCGCGGCGGGTAGCGACCACGCCCTCGTTGCGTAGCACGCCCAATTGTTGCGACAGGGTGGGCTGCCGGATATCAAGCGCTTCTTCCAGTTCGCTGACGCACATCTCCTGCTGCGACAACTGGCACATCAGCAGCAGGCGGTCTTCATTGGCAAGGACTTTCAGGGCGGTCACCGCTTCACCAGCGGCCTGGCGCATCTGTTCGGCGCGTAGCGGGGTTACGTTGCTCATGCGTTTTCAATATCAGAAAAGATAATATATTAAAATATATAGTAATGGCCGCAAGCGGACAACGCAAGGATTTCAGGAAAAGGGCAAGAAAGAGGCGGGACTGCAGGCGGGAGGGTGGGCAGGACTGCTGCAGAGGTCGCACAAGGAAGCAGCGGGAGGACCGGTGTTGGCGAGATCCTCGCCCGGATGATTCAGGATGCGGCGTGCAGCAGATCGATCAGCCGACAACTGGCCTGTCTGGCGGCCGCCATGGCTTCTTCTGCAAATGCAAAAGGCGCGTCTTGTCCGCAAAACTGCAGTTCGCCATTGATGTAGAGATCCCAGGTCCAGCCACCGACACCGGTTCTTCCATTGCCGCCTGTAGCGCCGCCGTCTGGGCTGGCCGGACATTTGAGCTCGATCCGGACCAGCTCGTTGCGATACCTGAAAAGTGCCTTTCTCATCTTCCCCGCCGCGTTCTTATCGTGGAGCAGGTGGCTTTGACAAAGCTCATCCTGAACTGTCCCAGTGTACGCTATTACCCCAATGACAACAGTGCGATTGGGCCACATGCATGAAATGCAATCATTGCCAATACAGCAATAGCAGTCGTCTATGGATTTTGATTTGGCGGCGCTACGCTTCCTGCCTCGCGCGGCCCAGGCCCGGGGCCGAGCAGCTTGTCTAGCCATTCGGCGTGATGATGGTGGGGCGTGGTGATGGCATAGAAGCTTTCGACCAGTTCACTGGTCTGCCCGGCCACGACCAGGGCGCCGTTGCGCAGTTCATCCTGCACCACCACTTCCGGCAGGACGGTCAGCCAGCCGCTGTCGCGCGCGATCAGTCGCAGCATGGCCATGTCGTCGACTTCGGCGCGCATGCGGGGGCGTACATCGTTGGAAATGCACAGGGCGTCGAACTGCATGCGCAGTGCGTGGCGCGGCCCGGGTAGGGCCATATCCACGCCTTCCAGATCTTGCGGGATACGCAGGCTGCGGCTTTCCCAGCGCTGCGCCGGGCCCACCACCGATACTGCCTGGCTGCCCAGGAAACGGCAGTGCAGCGGACGATCCGGGTCGGAGGGCACCGTCTCGTTGGCCAGGACCACGTCCAGCTGGTGTTGCACCAGCCGCTCCAGCAGGCCCTCCAGCAAGCCCGATTCCAGGGTCAGCGACACGCTGGCGTCCGACATGATCGGCCTCAGCCAGTTTTCCTGATAGTTACGCGACAGCGTCGCCACGCTGCCCACCCGCAGCCGGGTGATGCCGGCGGAGCGGCCTTCCAGGCGGCCCAGCATTTCCTGGCTCAGACCGAAGATATTGTCGGCATAGGTGAAGACCAGTTGACCGGTATCGGTCAGGCTCAGTCGACGGCCCTCGCGGATGAAGAGATCTTCTTCCAGCTGCTTTTCCAGCTGACGAATCTGGGCCGACACCGCCGATTGCGAGGTATGGAGCTCTTCCGCCGCGCGGGTCAAATGGCCGAGCTTGGCGACACGCCAGAAATAGCGCAGATGATGGAAATTAAGCTGTTCTAGTCGCATCGTTCTTTTTTATAGATTGATTTGTTCATATAAATGTAATTTACAGAACGATCTTTGACAAGCATCATCCGGCCATCGCACTGCATGAGGCTTCCTGTCATGACCACCATTTCCGTACTTTCCTGCGCGGCCTGGGTAGCGCCCGGGCTGATGTTCGCCATGGCTACCCTGGCGGCCGCCACCTCGTTGCCACCCATGCGTCTGTGGCGTTGTTACCAGGCTCTGTCAGGCCTGGCACTGTTGCCGGCATTGTCGCTGGCAGTAGCGGCCTTGTTCTTCGACCGCCATGCTGCTCCCTGGCCCGGGATACTGGGTACATCCACCCTCGGTCTGGTGCTGGTGCTGGCGCTGCTGGTGCAGGGTCTGGGTACGGTGATCGGCAGCTTTTCGGCACGCTACCTGCAGGGGGAGGGCGGTCAGCGCCCCTACATCGCGGCCCTGTCGGTGGTGCTGATGGCCGTACACCTCTTGCTGCTGGCGGACCACTGGCTGGTGCTCATCCCCGCCTGGGCGCTGGTCGGGCTGGCGCTGGAAAAGCTGCTGTGCTTCTACCCGGACCGGCCCTTCGCCCGCCTGGCGGCGTACAAGAAACGCATCGCCGACCGCCTGGCCGATGTGCTGCTGGTCGGAGCGGCCGCACTGGCGTGGTCGGCAGTCGGCAGCGGTTCGTTGCCGGCGCTTTGGTCTCACCTGGCTCACGTGGAGCAACATGGCATGTCCCCGGGCCTGCAGCTGAGCGCACTCTGCCTGGTGCTGGCAGTGATCCTGCGCACCGCCTTGCTGCCGGTGCATGGCTGGCTGATCCAGGTGATGGAGGCGCCCACGCCGGTCTCGGCTCTGCTGCATGCGGGCGTGGTCAACCTCGGCGGCTTCGTGCTGGTGCGCTTTGCACCGCTGCTGGAGCAGGCCGTGGCCGCGCGCAGCGTGCTGCTGGTGGTCAGTGGCGGGACGGTGCTGTTGGCCGGGCTGGTCATGCTCACACGCATCAGCATCAAGGTGAAGCTGGCGTGGTCCACCGTGGCCCAAATGGGTTTCATGCTGCTCGAATGCGCTGCCGGCCTGTACATGTTTGCGGCCCTGCATCTGATCGGTCATTCACTGTACAAGGCGCATGCCTTCCTGTCCGCGTCGTCGGTGGTGCGGGACACCCGGCTGCAAGCCCTGCATGCGCCGGCCCTGCCATCCACGGCCAGCCTGGTCGGAGCACCACTGCTAAGCGCTGCGTTGGTCCTGGCCCTGCAAAGCGTCAGTCCCCATGCGGCCTGGCCGTGGTGGTGGAGCGGGGTGCTGGCCCTGGCCTGGGCACCCTTGTTGTGGCTGCCGCAGCGGCCGGAAGGGTCACGCCTGCGCAGCGTCGGCCTGGGGCTGGGTGGCGCCGCCGGCCTGACGCTGGCCGCCCTCGTGGCGCACCGGTTGCCGCTGCAGATCGTCGATTTCCCCCGCACCGGCTACGGCGTGCTGGCGCTGCTGACCATGCTGGCCCTGTATGCCTGCATGGGCTTGCTGCAGCTTCGCCCACAGGCCATGGCGGCATGGCGTCGCCGTAGTTACGCCGGCTTCTACCTGGATGAGGCCTACACCCGCCTGGCCTTGACCCTGTGGCCATCCGACTGGGCGCCCAAAGCGCGCCGGGCGGCCGCAAATCAACAGACTCAGGGTACAACGCAGACCGCGCCCAGCTTGCTGGGCGATGCCCGGCATTGAGCCAGCCAGATCCGGATCACAAGGAGAACACCCATGAATGCCTTCCATCAGAATGCCCAGACAGCGCTGGCCAGCGCGCCGGTGCAGGCACAGGCCTGGACCGGGCAACAGGACCGTCTGCTCGAACAAGCCTGCCAGGACGCCTGCGGCGCCATTGCCCCGGCCTGGCCACTGGATCGCGCCATTGCCGTCAATCCCCACTGGACCCGCGTGGGTATGCCGCTGCGCCAGGTTGCTGCCCGCATGCTGCTGCTGGGCGGGATCCAGGTCTTCCCGCCGCAGGAGCAGTTGCGCCAGGCCTGGGAGCAGGGCCGCGTCACCCGCGACGACTTGCGCTATGCGCTGCAACAGTCGCAGGAAGCGGCTGACCGTGGCATCGACGAGGCCCATTGCCTGGCGATGCTGGCCTCGCCCACCCAGGTGCAGCGGCTGCCCTTGCTGATCGATGTCCTGGACAACGATCAGCAGCGCCATACGCGGCTGTCCTGGCGGCAGGCCATCACGCACCAGGTCAGCCAGACCTGCGCCGCCTATTTCGACCGTCACCAGGCCGATTGGCAGCCGCAGCGCGGCATGGGCCTCTACGCCTTCTGGCGCGAGACGCTGGAGCATGACCACGGCATCGGCCTGTTGATGGGCCTGCCACACATCGCCGACGGGATCCGCGCCTTGCCGCCCAGCGCCCACGAGGCCGAGCGCTGGGTCATGCAGCACCTGGGCCTGCCCAGCGAAGTCTGGGCCGATTATCTGGAAGCAGTGCTGCTGACGGTCAATGGCTGGGCCTCCTGGTGCGCGTATCTAGGCTGGCAGGCGCGCCTGGAACACAGCGAGGACCAGCACCTGCGCGAACTGCTGGCCATCCGCATGGCCTGGGGCGCCTTGCTGCTGGAGTGCAAGGACGATGCCGCGGCCGGTCACGCTTTCCACACCGTCCAGCAGGCCTGGGCGCGGTCGCCGGAACGGTTGCAACAGGCGCAGCACGATCTGCTGGTGGACGAACTCTGGCAGGTGGCCCTGGAGGCCGGCTATCAGCGTCGTCTGGCCCAGCAGCTGCAGCGCCAGGGCGAGCCCACCGCGAACGCTGCCCCCGCCATCGAGGTGCAAGCCGCCTTCTGCATCGACGTGCGCAGCGAGCCCTTGCGCCGCGCCCTGGAGAGCGTGCATCCGGGCATGCAGACCCTGGGCTTTGCCGGTTTCTTCGGCCTGCCGGTGGCCTATACCCCGCTGGCCAGCGAAGCCAGTCGTCCGCAATTGCCTGGCCTGCTGGCACCGGCCTACCAGGTGCGCGATACCATCCAGCCAGCCGGTGCCGCCCGGCCCAGCAGCGTGCTGACAGACGCCGTGGGCCGCAGCCGGCGCCAGACCCTGGCCACCCAGGAACAGTGGCAGGGCAATACCCGCTGGCCGGGGTCGGCGTTTTCCTTCGTCGAGGTGGCCGGCGTGACGGCGCTGGGGGGCTTGTGGAAGTGGTTGCGCCCCGGACAGGCCGAACGCGCGCGGGACGACCTGCACGGCTTGCCGAGCCGTTACCGCCAGCTCTGCCGTCCGCAACTGAACGCCATCTCGCTCCCCGACAAGATCACCCTGGCCGCCCGGGTGCTGCACGCCATGGGACTGGATCGGCAGATCGCGCCGCTGGTGCTGCTGGTGGGCCATGGCAGCCAGTCGGCCAACAATGCGCATGCGGCCGCCCTGGATTGCGGCGCCTGCTGCGGCCAGACCGGCGAGGTCAATGCCCGTACGCTGGCACAGTTGCTCAATGAGAGCGAGGTGCGGCGCGGTCTGCTGGAGCAGGGGATCCTCATGCCCGAGGACAGCCGCTTCCTGGCCGTCCTGCACAACACCACCACCGACGAGGTGGAGGCCTTCGATCTGGACCTCTTGCCGACGAACGCCCGCCAGCGCTGGGATGCCCTGCAGCCGACCCTGGCCGAGGCCGGCGACCGGGTGCGCCGTGAACGCGCCGTCCGGCTCGGCCTGCAGGCCACGCTGACGCCGCCGGCCCTGTTGAAGGCATTGCGCCGGCGCGCCAATGACGGTGCCGAGACCCGCCCGGAATGGGGGCTCACCGGCAATGCCGCCTTCCTGATTGCGCCCCGCGCGCGCAGCCGTGGGCTGGATCTGGGCGGTCGCTGCTTCCTGCACGATTACGACGCCAGTCAGGACGCCGACGGCAGCGTGCTGGAACTGCTGATGACCGCGCCCATGCTGGTGACCCACTGGATCAACTGGCAGTACCACGCCTCCACCAGCGACCCGGTGCGGCTGGGCAGCGGCAACAAGCTGCTGCACAACGTGGTGGGCGGCACCATCGGCGTATTCGAAGGCAATGGCGGCGATCTGCGCATCGGGTTGTCGCGCCAGTCACTGCACGACGGCCAGCAGTGGGTGCATGAGCCCTTGCGGCTGACGGTGGTGGTGGACGCCCCGCAGGCGACCATCGACGACATCGTCGCCCGCCATGCCATCGTGCGGCAGTTGCTGGAGCATGGATGGCTGCACCTGTGGCGCTTTGCCGGCAGCGGCCTGGTGCAGTGGAAGCAGGGCAGCTGGCAAGACCTGCCCCTGTGAAACCCCGGGACACCCGGTATTTGAGGTAGCATGGTCGCCGTTTTGCCTACCCTGATTGCCGGAGAATCCATGAAATCCACCCAGCCCGCCCTCGGCCCCTTGCCCGGACCTGGCCTGTCGCACCGGTCGCGCCGGTCGATTGGCGGAGGGTGGCACCACCTCGCCATGCTGTGCCTGGGGCTGGCGCTATCGGGCTGCGCCACCGAAGCCTATCGCGCTACCGAAAGCCAGTGTGCACCGGCGGCCTACGCGCAATACCCGGTGATCAGCCAGACCCGCATGGAAATGCGGACCCGCCCCATCCAGGTGCCGACCGGGCAGACCCGCTGCAGCTCAGTCACCAACGGCAACCGTACCGATACTGTCTGCCAGGACATCACCCGTACCGAGTACCAGCAATACCCGGTCTACGTCACAGTCGACATCAACGAATACGGCCGCGACCAGGTCATCGCCGCCTGCGCCCGCAGCCAGTGTCTGCGCACGCATGGCAATCCGGACTGCAAATAGACTGAGAGACTGATTGGCTGAGGACGGAGCCGTTCAGACCGCGTCCAGCGGAATCTTCAGGTAGCGCACGCCGTTGTCCTCAGGCGGCGGCAACTGGCCGGCGCGCATGTTGACTTGCACCGAAGGCAGCAGCAATACCGGCATACCCAGGGTGGCATCACGGGCGCTGCGCATGGTGACGAATTCTTCTTCACTTATACCGTCGCGCACATGAATGTTGTTCTGGCGCTCCTCGGCGACGGTGGTCTCGAATTGCAGGGCCCGGCCATTGGGCTGGTAGTCGTGGCACAGATAGATCCGGGTGTGCGCCGGCAGACTCAATACCTCATGGATGGAGCGGAACAGGGTGCGCGCATTCCCGCCAGGGAAGTCGCAGCGGGCGGTGCCGTAGTCGGGCATGAACAGGGTATCGCCGACGAAGGCCGCCACCTCACCGGCTTCTTCCACGACATAGGTGATACAGGCCGGCGTATGGCCCGGTGTATGCATCACGCGGGCATGAAGCTCACCGATCTGGAACCGTTCGCCATCGGCAAACAGGTGATCGAACTGGCTGCCGTCACGGGCAAAGTCACCACCCGCATTGAACAACTTGCCAAACACACCCTGCACCTGGCGGATGTGTTCGCCGATGGCGATACGCCCGCCCAGCTTGCGCTTGAGATAGGGAGCCGCCGACAGGTGGTCGGCGTGGGCGTGTGTTTCCAGGATCCACTGGACCGAGGCGCCCAGTTCCCCCACGCGCCGTATCAGCAGGTCGGCGCTGGCCGTCGCGGTGCGACCAGACTTGGGGTCGTAATCCAGTACGCTGTCCAGCAGCGCGCATTGTCCGGTGGAGCGATCCAGCACGATATAGCTGACGGTACTGGTGGCGGGGTCGAAATGCCCTTCGATGTGTAGCTTGTTCATGTGGATTCCTTCCATGTCGGTGAGCATCCTCTATCAAGATGCATGCCAGCCAATGTTTTCCAAAGACGCCAGTTTGCCACTGTCGGCATGCTTGCGGCAGCGCGTTGCGTCAAAATGCCGGCCTTAACTGTCTGGCGCATCGATTGCGGGTGAAGGCAAAGGCTTGGCCGGCAGCAAGCGCTCCAGCATGTCGCGATGATAGGGATCATGCGAATCCACGTAGCGCGAGGCCGAGCTGATGTTCTTCCAACCGACATATTCCATCAGCGCGCGCAGCTCCCACCCATTGGCGCTGGCCCAGCTGGCAAAGCCGCGGCGCAGCGAATGCGCGCTGTACAGATGCACATCGGCAATGCCGGCTGCGCCCAGGATGCGCCGTAGCAGGGGAATGATGCTGGCGGCATGAATGGCGTCCTCGCTGATGCGACCCCAGCGATCGATGCCGCGCAATACCGGGCCGCTGCGCACGCCGCTCACCGCCAGCCAGCCAAGATAGGCCGCCACCGGGCAAAGCCGCGACAGCGCCGGCGTCAGATAGGTGCTGCCCTTGAGACTGCGGTCGGTCTTGGTGCGCGGCAACTGGATGCGCATGCCCTGGCCAGCCACCGCTTCGATGCGCTCCACTTCCAGGCGTGCCAGTTCATCACTTCGAAAGCCTCGCCAAAAGCCGATCAGCAACAAGGCCTTGTCGCGGGCATGCCGTAGCAGCTCGGCAGGGCGGCCCTGCTGACGGGCCAGGTCCTGTTGCTGCTCCAGCCAGCCCACGGCCTGCTCCAGCGCATCCAGTTGCAGCGGGCGGGCACGCCTTTCCTGGGCGGGATGCACTTCCTGGATGCCGCGCAGCATCTTGCGGACCACCGGCGCCTTGGTCGGGTCCGGAAAGCCCTGGTCGATGTGCCACTGACCCAGCGCGGAGACCCGCTGCTTGAGCGTGTTGTGCGCCAGCACGCCGGCATAGCGGGCCAGGTAATGCAGAATCCCGTCCGCCGTGGCCGGCAGGAAGCCACCCCATTCCTCCTCGAAGTGCTTTATGGCGGCGCGGTAGCTGCGACGGGTGTTCTCGCGGGTGGCAGCGTGCAGGTAGTCGTCAATGGCAATCATGGCGAGTCGCGCGCATCAGGCGCAAAAGAGGAAGAGCAGGGCTGAAAAGCGGCATTTTAGCCGATGGGAACAGATAATGGCACATTATCTTGTACCAAATTACAGGTAAGGAATTATAAAAATTCCTTTCAACATAGTATGTAATTACATATTATGTAATACATTATCAAAAAGTGAGATCTCGCAATGGCACGCACGGGGCTTTACAAGTCAGAAGTCAAGAAAGCACGGGATCACCTGGTCGCTCAAGGCCGTCATCCTTCCGTCGACGCAGTCCGAGTTGAGTTAGGCAATACCGGCTCCAAGACGACCATTCACAAGTATCTGAAGGAGCTGGAGGAGGAGGGGGGCGTGAGCACTAAAGCGTCTCTTAGCGAAGCTTTGCAAGATCTGATTGCGCGTCTCGCGGCTCAGCTGCAGGCAGAGGCCGACGAACAGATTGCAACGATACGTACAGAGGCTGCAGATATCATCTCGAGGTCCACTGCTGGCGCCGACCAGGTGCGTGCGCTAAACGTCACGCTGGCCGGACAACTCGAGGCAGCTGAGGCTGCTTTGTTAAGCCAAAAAGATACTGTCGGCGCTCTCCAGCAGGATCTTTGGGAGGGGCGATCGGCGCGACAGGCTGTCGAATTGCAGCTGGAAGCGCTCCGCGAACGGCTCGCAGAGAATGAGCGCCATCGCCAGTCCTTGGAGGAAAAGCACCAGCACGCGCGCGAGGCGCTTGAGCATTATCGCGTTGCAACCAAGGAGCAACGCGACCAGGATATCCGTCGACATGAGCAACAGAGCCAGACCTCACAAGCTGAAATACGCCAGTTGCGGCAGGACGCCATGATCAAGCAAGAAGAGGTCACCCGGGTGAATCAGGAAGCAGGTCGTTTGGTCACAGAGTTGTCCCATGCGAAACAAGCAGCTTACGAGTCAAAATCTGCGGTTCGTGATCTTACGGCACGGCTTGAAAATCTTTCTGGAACCAAAGCTGCGAAAGAGCAATTGGAAGCTCGTTTGGCTGAGAAGGACGCTGAGTTGGATAAGGTGCAGGCGCAGCTTGCCACCACGGAAAAAGAATGCAGTCTGGTGCGCCAGCAAGTTCAGCAACAGGAGGTGGCACTTGCGACCGCCACAGCCAAAATTAACGCCCAAGATGTGCTAATAGCCGAATTGAAAGCAGTACTCTCCAATTCGAGCGGTCGGGCAGAGGTACAGTCTTAATGATTTGGTTATTCAATAACAATCAATAAAATTAGTGACTTAACTGAATTCCTGCGAAAAAACAGCAATCCCGGCCAACCCTCTGAAAGAAGCATTCCACAGTACAAGGCATGTACTAGCAGCGCTGAATATCTTCATGCCTTCGGATGGCACCTAGGAAAACCGAATGGCCGATGATTTTTGCATCCAGATCGTTGCTCAAATTGCTAAGTAAGGAGAGAACTATGACAACAGCAACTCAAGTGGCGTCGATGGGGTGGTTTGGTGTCCCCTGGATCATCTGGTCGGGATTGATTGGCGCCATCGTCGCTACCGGTGTCGCAGCATTCACGTCGTGGGCGTCCAGTAGGAACAGTCTGCGACTTTTGGCGAAGCAGCACGCTCGCGACGACGAAGAAACAAACAGGCAGCGACAGCACGATGCTGAACAGAAAGATGAGGATCGTAAAGGGGAAATCCGCAGAAATATCTACGTGAAGGCGATAGAGGAGACACACGCGCTGCTGGGATACATCGGAGGCCTGCCAGATCGGCCGTTGACCGCTGGCCATGATGACGATTGCTTCCAATCGTTCCTGAAGGCCAACGCGAAAATCTGGCTAGTGGCAAACGCAGAGGCCGCTCATCTTTCGCGAGACCTTGCAAGTGACTTCGGCGAGCTCTTCCTTCAAGAAATGGCCACCGCCTATCCAATTCGCAACGCGATGGAGCCAGTACGCCGTCAGCGCGAAGAGACCATATTTGCAAAGAGCGAGGTTCATCGTCTTGTTGCTCAATTTACAGACGCCAAGGCGAAAAATGTTAGTCAGGAAGAGCAGATGAGACTGAGCGACCTGGTTCGACAGGCCAATGAATACGTGAGGGCACTCGAATATGATCAACAGCAGGCTATCAAGAAAATCGCTGAGATGCGCATGGAGGCGTTCAAGGTGACTTTCAGCAGGCTTCGCCACGTTCAACGTGTGTTAGCCAAGCTAGTGAGTGCGCTACGCGAAGAGCTTAACTTGCCGCGAGACGATGACCTGCGTCGGTAATTTGTAGCCAGTCAGGCAGTGAGTCGCTTGTCGATCATATTCGATTCTAGCCAGGCTCGACGGACCGTAGCTGGAGGTTGGTACTGATGTGCGCTATGCGGTCTGCGCTCGTTGTAGAACTGACGCCATCTTTCAATCAGCACTTTTGCCTCTGCCCGGCTGCGGAACCACTCC
>PJUA01000424.1_pt1 | contig 24389 bp, 30 predicted proteins | sample 1512151 | NCBI WGS metagenome assembly PJUA01 (sample SAMN08177678, study PRJNA422409) | Soil metagenome, whole genome shotgun sequencing project. | isolation source: Soil enriched on filter paper: beechwood xylan treatment | place: USA: Madison | collected 2015-01-15
AACCGGGTGCATTCAAGCGCCGCCTGGACGTGAAGCGCATTGATTGGGCGAAAGGCAGTGCTGCCGGTTATATCGCTAAGTACGTGGCCAAGAACATCGATGGTGTGGCCGACCACAAGACCAGAGAAGGCTATCTCATTACCACCGATATGGCGGGGGATCGTGAACTAACGCCCTCGGCCCGCGTAGAAGCCTGGGCCGCTCGCTGGGGTATTCGCCAGTTCCAACAATGGGGTGGCGCACCGGTCAGCGTCTGGCGCGAACTGCGCCGCGTGCCTGCAGACATGGTCAAACAGGCTCCTCCGGCTATGGCCGCGGCATGGGATGCCGTGCAAAAGGTCGAGGGCGAGAAGCGTGCATGCTGGGCGAGCTACCTGCGTGCGCAGGGCGGCGCGCTGGTGAAGCGTGATGATCTGATGGTCACGCTCGCGAAGAAAACCAAGACTGTCACCGGCCGCTATGAAGAGTGCGAGCGCGTCATGCCCTATGGCGTCCAGTGCCGCCAGATGGTCGGTGTGGTTTTTAAATCCGTTCGTCACACATGGACGCCAGTTCAAGGGCATGACGCCCGCACATCGGCGGGTTCGGGGTTCCCTTGGACTCGTGTAAATAACTGTACGCAGCCCGCCGGGCCTGACTTTACGGCCGATGTGTCCTTTGAGCCGAAGACCGCGCCCGCCCCGGTCACATTCCAGCCGGACCAGGCCGCGCAGATCGATCATGCCTGGCTCGCCCTGGGCGCATGTCCCTGGCCCAGGCCGGCGGTGGACAACATGCCGACATGGCCAGCGCCAGCCATGACGGCAGATGAACAGCGCTGGGCCCAGGCCGCCTGGGACGCCATCAAGGCGTGCCCCTGGCCACGCATGGTGCCTGTGCCGGACAGGTCTCCGCGCCATGGCACGCCGCGTCAGGTGGCCGACTGGCGCGCCGGCCGACTCGATGTGACCGAGATTCCGATTGATCCCAACCCAACGAAAGGGAACGCCCCATGACCGCGTTTCGTGTCGTCGTGCGCACCGCCAGCGCACGCCATTCCTACACCGCCATCGCAGCCCATAGCTGCGACGTGATCGCCGCTGCCGTCGATCGCTTTGGCGTGTGCTCTGTAACGGCCACCAAGGAGAAGAAGCAATGAATGCACCCGTGAAATTCGATGTAATCGCCACCACCAGCAAGCCGCGTGACTTCGTGATGCAGCCTCCGCAGACCCTGGACCGCATTACGTTCAACACGCCCGACGATGGGGTGCTGGCCGGCTATGTATCCGTCATTCGTCAGCACTTGGGCAATGGTGAGCGATTCGCTTGGGTAGAACTAGAGAACGAACCAGCAGGCCTGTTCCGCGGCGTACCGCTGGCGGACATCATCACTTGCGATGATTCCGGCCTCGCTCGCCGAGCCGAGAGCGACTCCACGTCGAAGCGCAGCCTTTCCCTAGCTGACTTCAGCGCTCGCGCTGTCGCATTCGCATAAAACTCGATAAGGACATTTACGATGAATCAGGAGAACACTGAGCCGTCTCTCATTGGAGTAGCGTCCGCAGCAGTAACTCTCGGTGTATCGCCGCGCCACGTATATGACCTGGCTGCGCCTGCTGGCCCGATTCCTTGTTATCGGATCGGCAGACGTATCCTTTTCAACCGAATTGACCTGTTTAGCTATTTGGAATCATGCCGATATATCGCGACAAAGAAAGAGGTAATTTCGTCTTTGAATTCGACCGCCGTCTTAAAGGCAAAAGGATCAGGATTAGAAAATACCTTCCGAAAACTTGGAATAAGTCCCAGGCTGACGCCTTCGACCGGGAAGAATCCGCCCGTCTCTATGCGATAGCGAATAATGTTGAACGGCCAAATTTCTTAATTGACGATGCAGTAGATATCTACATCGAGGAGCGCATCCCGCTCTTGAAAAGCGGCGCCAATATAGCGCGGGAGCTTGCGCAAATGTATTTCGCGTACGAGGGCCGCCAAATGTCCGAACTGCCACAAGTTTGCAAAACCTATATGGCCAAAGCTGGGCGGGTTGACGAAGACAATGAAACGCCGCTAGCGGCGGCCACTTTACGTAATCGCATTCGCTATCTCACTTCGGCCTGCAGATATGCTTGGAAGCATCATGGCATGTCGGAACATGATCCGGCCGAGCGTGTAGTTGCCCCCATGGTACGCAATGAGCGCCGTCGATACATCAGCAGGAAAGAAATGCTGCAGCTTTGCTTGGCATCCAACCATCGTCCCATGCGGGCCGCTGTTCGTATTGCCTTCTACAGTGGTATGCGGATGTCAGAAATCCTGCTGGCAGTCAGGGCCGAGGATTCTTTCATACTGGACGATACTAAGAACGGTGAACCGCGGATCGTTCCCATGCACCGCAAGATCCGTTGCTGCGCAAAAATTGTGCTTCCAGACCAGAGTCGCATATCCAAGCACTTCAGAGACGCTCGCCGAAAAGTGGGCTTAGATTGGCTGCATTTTCACGACCTGCGGCACAGCGCAGCTAGCTCAATGATCAATGATGGAGTTGATCTCTATACAGTCGGCGCAGTTCTCGGGCATAAAACAGCTTCCAGCACGAAACGGTATGCTCACCTCGCAACGAGCTCACTGAAGAGTGCAATTGACCGTATCGGCAAGAAATAGCTAACGGCACATTGGACTTTGCTGCTCGAACAGCGTCCCAAAAATCGCCGTACCTCAAAAGCCATCTATACGGGTGGCTTTTCTTGTGCGACGCTGGCGATGCTACGCCCCCTATCGGCCAGAAGCGGACCTTCGTCACTCTACTTGCTCTTGGGCAATAAGCCTGTTTTGATCTTATTCTGACGGGTAGATCACGGACAAATCCCGTCCCTTCTTCCCGTCTACCCGCAGGCATCGTTTGTTGGTAAAAAGTCGGGCAGTCACGTAGCAAATGGGGCATTGTGAGGATACTCCCTGGATTGCCCATAACGGCTTTTCATCGGAAGCTATGGCTTATCGCGCAGAAGCGGGAAATTTGACGAGGATATTAGATGAGCACGAAATACATCAAACAAGAAATGGAGAGACAACTTGAGTCTGCGCGAGATGCTGTGGTGGATGAAGTGAGTTTCATTAATTTTCTGAATGTACTCTCGGCAGATTGGTTCGCAGAAACCGAATTACACGCAGCTTCACCTCAATCACCATATTCTGCAGGTGCACTGGGCTGGGAGAACGGCAGTATCGGCACATTTCTACAAGCCTCCGCTCGTTGGGTGCAGAATTCAAGAAATGATCTCCAATTCTATGAAGTTCCCACAAATCCTTGGCGTAGGGTTGCCGATATCATGTTCATGGGGAAAATTTACGACTAGGACGGGATCTCAGCTCCCGGCCAGAAGCCGTCATTCCTCGCTATTGGATGAGTTTCTGCTTTCCGCCGCGACCATGCAGTTCATGCAGGAAAATACGAGAATTTCACATCGAGCTAAAGCGCCCACTTACACGACGAAAACCTGTAGCTCAGAAAAACATCGTAGGCGAATAGATTGTCTGCTGTTCTTGCCGTATTGAGATTGGTGGAACAGTGAGTTTCTGTTGATTGATTTCCAAAGGCGGAAATACTAAGACACCTTCTCGAAGGTCATCATGAAGTCCGTCCACAGTGATTGGTACGCTCACAGATAACCATTTCTCCTTTCCGGCAGTGATTCCCCTCGTATCGGTCAGTCTCGCTCCCTTGATGCGGTTTGTTGCGTCTGTCAGAAACCGTATGTTTTCTCGTCTTTGAAAATCGCCTCCCTCAATTCGGAACACCGTTTTATCAACCGTGCCGTCTATCAAGTCAGTATCAGAGAGGGAGCACGTCCGCCGTGGCGTTACACGGCACGAGTTAAGGAAGCCCCATTTTCCAATACTAAGACTATATTGACGCGCTCCGGCTACGTCGGTTACGTAGGCTTTGCTTGCGGTCCAGCGCACTGAGTAGCCCTGATCCAAATATATCGTTAGCCTGAATTTGGGCGGCTGATTAACAACGCCATCAGCAGAGAATTGAAAGTGCACGCCGGCCGCAGGTTCGATGCTCAAGTAGCCGTTACTCTCACTGTAGCGTCCAAGATTTGTTCTGAATTGTTCGGGGATACTAGGCTGATATAGGGTCCGATTGTCATATCGACCGCAGGCACCGATCGACATCAGGGCCAAGAGCGCTAAAATGGCATCTGCCATTCTACTGTTGAAGATCATTTCTCTAGACCTTGTAGAAGAGCCAAGTCACGCTGAGATTATCGTGAGTTTATATGTTTGGGCGGCAATCGGCCAGAAGCGAACTATCTCCCCCTACGTGCTACCCAGATCGTGATGCTGCTACGGAATCTGAGTGCTTGCTTCTCATCTTATATATTAATAAAATGAGAAGCATTATCATTTATAGGGATCATCGTGGCTTTCGCAGCTCCCTCATCTGCAGGTCCCCTTAATACAAGGAAGCTGGATAACCTCTATCGCGAACACCATCATTGGTTGCTCGGCTGGCTCCAACGCAGGATAGGTAATGCTTTTGACGCCGCAGATATCTCCCAGGACACCTTTGTTCGATTGTTGCTCAACGGACATTCGCCTGCTCCGGAGCAGTCACGCTCACATCTGACCCAGATTGCTAAAGGTCTGATGATCGACATGCATCGTCGACGTCTTCTGGAAACAGCTTGGTTGGACACCTTGGCGCGTATTCCGGAACAATATGCGCCCTCGGCAGAATCACGGGCCATCATTCTTGAATCGCTGGTGCGCATCGATGCCATGCTGGATGAGATGCCTGCCAAGGTCCGTGAAACCTTCCTGCTTTCGCGTTTCGAAGGCCTTACCTACACCGAAATCGCCACCCAGCTCGGCATCTCAGTGCCGACTGTACGCAAGTACATGCTAAAGGCGGCGCAATCCTGCATGGCCTGCCTGGGCGACAATGCCTGACGTACACCCCCCTTCCGCCCAGATTCCGCCCGCCATCATGCAGCAAGCGCTGGAGTGGCAGGTCAACTTCTGGTCAGGAGAGAGTTCAGCGGAAGAGCGCCGGCAATTCGAGCACTGGCTCGGCCTGGGGCCTGAGCAGCAAGGTGCCTGGCGGCACGTACAGGCAATGGATGGCCGTCTGCTCGATATGGCGAGCCCGTCGATCGCCGGAGCGCTACGGGGCACACGCAAGTTGGCTGCGCGTCGTCGCACTCTGCGCACCTTGCTGTTCATCAGTGGCAGTGGACTAGCGCTATATGGAGCACGGAATACACCGCAATGGCAGGTCATCGCAGCCGATTATCACACCCAGACCGGCGCACAACGTGAAGTGGCGCTTCCTGATGGCGGCCGCCTGACGCTCAATACTGATAGCGCGGTGAATATTGTCTATGACGAACACGTCCGCAGCATCAGGCTATTACGGGGCGAAATTCACGTGGCCACCGCTGCCGACGGACAACAGCCGGCGCGCCCCTTTGTTGTGGAAAACCGCTATGGACGGGCCCGTGCCATCGGCACCCGCTTCACGGTACGCCTCGATGATGACCGCTCCACTGTTGCTGTCAGCCAGGGCATGGTGGAATTGCGCCCAAGGCAAGGTAACGCTGTGCTGGTGGTCAAAGCTGGACAGGAGGCCAGCTTCGACAGTCATGACATCGACCCCTCGCGTGCCTCTCCTTTGGGCGGGGAGGAGTGGCTACGCGGCCTGGTGATCGCCGAGCGTATACCGCTACGGGATTTTCTCGTCACGCTGGCCCGCTATCGAAGCGGTTTCCTGTACTGCGATCCGACTGTTGCCAACCTACCCGTCTCTGGTGTCTTCTCGATACGTGACACGGACCAGACCCTGGCAGCACTACTTCAGGTATTGCCTGTCAGCATTACCTACATCACACGATATTGGGTGTCGGTATCCGCTGCATAAAAAAGCTGCGCGCACCGTATCACTTTTTTCCTCTCGTTCGGAATAGAGACATGGCCGCCTGCCGGACCATGCCCACAACACACCAACGAAGGGGAAACCAACCATGTCTTCAGTAGCGATTGCCCAGATAACCGAGCGCCACGCAGGTCTGCCGGCCTTGTCTGCCATCTCCCGCGCGGTCATCGTCGCCTGCCTGTCCATCGGTGCAATCGGCATATCTGGGGTCGTGCATGCGCAACCGGTCCAGCCGGTCAATGCTGCACTAAAAAGCTACCGCATCAGCGCAGGCACGCTGGACCAAGCGCTCAATGCCTTTGGTGCCCAGGCTGGCATCCTGATCTGGATCGATGCCAATCGCACACAAGGGAAGACCAGTGGCGGGCTCAATGGGCAGTACAGTGTGGAGGGGGGGCTGGCGGCACTACTGGCGGGTAGCGGCTTACAAGCCGTCAAGTCGGACGATGGCGGATATGTCCTGCAGCAAGCCCCTGCGACCAACAGCGCCACGAGCAATGGCACACTGCCAGTGGTGGAAGTCTCGGCCGAAGCCGAAGGCGGCGAGAACAACGCCTATCGCTCCCATAGCATGAAGCTTGGTGCACTTGGCACCAGCAGCTTGCGCAACACGCCCTACAGCGTAGATGTCATCACGCGCGAGCTCATCGAGAACAAGCAAGCCCATTCGCTTTCCGACGCGGTCAAGGGGGATGCCGGTATCGCTTCTGGCAGCAACTACACCAACGGTACCGGTGATGTGCTGCTCATTCGCGGCACCCTGCTCAGCTATCGTAACAACTACAAGCTGGACGGCATGGACCTGATCGGCTTCCTGGGGGCGCCGCAGCTACCCACTGAAGTCATGGAGAACATCGAGGTACTGAAAGGGGCCGGTGGCTTCCTGTATGGCTTCGGCACGCCAGGTGGCATCGTCAGCCTGACACTAAAGCGCCCCACCGATGTACCGGTACGCACGCTCAATACGCAAATCACCGACAGTGGAAAAGTGCTGGTTCACGGAGACGTTGGCGGACGCTTTGGTGAAGATGACCGCTTTGGCTACCGCATCAATCTGGTCAAGGAGCAAGGTGACACCTATGTAAAGGATGGCGGCAAGATCGACCGCCAGACTGCCTCCCTGGCCTTTGACTGGCGCCTGACGCGTGATCTCGTGTGGAGCCTGGATGCGCTACACCAGGAACGGCGTGTGGACGCGGTCTATTACCAACTGGTCCCGAATGCCAGCGGCGGCTCGAGCAATACGATCTCTGCGCCACCGGCCGCAGTGGATGGCAGCAAGCGTCTGGCGTCGCCCTTTGCCTATAGCCAGATCAGGAGTACCTCGATCGGAACCTCGCTGGCCTGGCAGTTCGCTCCAGACTGGAATGCCCGTGTCTCCTATCGCAAATGGGACCAGGACATGCAGAGCGATCACAGCTTCCTGTATGCCAATGCTGCGGGAACCTATACCGAGATGCAGATCTCGCTACCTTCCCAAGTGCGCTCCGAGCAAACGCAAGCCATGGTAACGGGCTCCTTTGGTAGCGATTTCCTGCGCAATGATGTCACGCTTGGCGTGACCTATTCTGACATCCAGGCCCAGGAATCCAACGATTTCAAATCGGCGGTTCTAGGTACAGGCGTACTGGGTACGACCACCAACTATGCCAATCCTGGCCTGAGCACCACCTGGATCGGCGGTGGCTGGCGTTTCCCCGAACAGCAGAAGAGCGCCTTCATCTCTGACATTATGCACGTTGGCTCGCAAGTAGACCTGATCGCCGGGCTGCGCCACAGCAGCTTCAAGTCAACCACATACGACAAGAGTGCAGTCACGCCGACCGTCGCAGTGGTCTATCGTCCCGTTTCCTGGCTGTCCACTTATGCCAGCTATGTAGAAGCCCTGGAACAGGGCTCGGTGGCCCCGACCGGCACGGTCAATGCCAACGAAGTCTTCGCGCCGCTCAAGAGCAAGCAAGGCGAAATCGGCGTGAAAGCCGAGCTGGAGAACTGGTCCGCCAGCGCCGCACTGTTCCGCATGAACCAGGCACTGACATACACCACTTCGGCGGGGGTATACACCCAAGACGGCCAGGCACGTTACCAGGGACTGGAGTTGTCGAGCAAGCTGCGCCTGGATCGCCGCTGGAACATCCTTGCCAGCGCGGTATTTCTTGATGCCCGCAATACCAAGACCACCGGCGGCCTGCTGGACGGAAAGCGCACAGCGGGCGCATCTCGTCAGCAATATTCGCTCTACAGCGAATACTCCCTCGCCAATCTTCCCGCCACTTTCACCGGCGGCGTTCGTTATGTCGGCGCCCGAACGCTGGATACCGCCAACAATTGGGAACTGCCCGGCTACACCGTCTGGGATCTAGGCGCCCGCTATGTCACCCACCTTGGTCAGACCAAGACCACTTTGCGGCTTAACTTCGACAACGTGGCCAATAAGGCGTACTGGCTCATGGCCGGTTCGAACCGCCTGATCCAGGGCGCTCCCCGCACTGTGAGCCTGAGCGCCCAGTTCGACTTCTGACTCAAAGACAGAATCGAGCATGCGCCAGCCAACGCTGCGCGCCATTCTCTTGCCCTGGCATCGCTATGCAGGGCTGGGGATGGCGGTATTCTTGCTGGTCGCGGGCCTGACCGGCATGCTGCTGGCCTGGAATGACGAGCTGGAACAACTGATCAGTCCAGAGTTATTCTTGGCGCCGCCTCCTGCCGACGGCACGCCAATGGATCCGCTGGCGTTACGCACCCTGGTATTGCAGGCCTACCCCAGCACTCGGGCCGCATACCAGCCATTGCATGTGGAGCCTGGTCACGCACTGCAATTCTTCCTCACGCCGGGTGCCGATGCCGGCGGCAAGCCACTTCCATTGAAAGACAATCAGGTCTTTGTTCACCCCTACACCGGCGCCATCCTCGGCAGCCGCAATGGCAACGACCTCTGGCAAGGCCGAAAAGCCTTCATGCCCTTCATCTACCGGTTGCATTACACCCTGACGTTGGGCATGCCCGGTGCGCTGGTTTTCGGCCTGATATCGCTGGCCTGGACGGTTGATTGCTGTGTCGGCTTCTTGCTCACCTTTCCTCCTCGCGCGCGCAGTGCTCGGCCGAAACCCTGGTACAGCCGCTGGTGGCCAGCCTGGAAAGTACGCCCTCGCGGCGGGCTGCACAAGCTCAACTTCGATGTGCACCGCGCCGGTGGCCTCTGGCTATGGCCGATGCTTTTTATCATCGCGCTCTCCAGCGTTGCGCTGAGCTTGCCGACGGTTTACCAACCAGCCGTGCGCGCAGTGCTCACCCATCAGGAAGATGAAAAGTCATTTTCCATGCTGCTCCGGCCCGAATGGAATCCTCCAATCGACTGGTATGAAGCTCGCGCTATCGGCCGCCGCGAAATACTGCGGCAGGCTCGCAACTTACAGTTATCGATTGAGCGGGAAGAATGGATGCATTACGACGCGAGCCGCGGCATCTACCACTACGCGGTCAGCAGCAGCCGGGACATTCGCGACCGCTATGCCAATACCACGCTTTACATCGATGCATTCAATGGCCAAACGAAAGGTATCTGGTTCCCTACGGGATCCGCTACGGGCGACACGCTCACCACCTGGCTGACCAGCTTGCATATGGCCACTGTCGGCGGGGCTCCATTCAAGGCATTGTTGACGCTATTGGGAGGCGTTGTTTGCATCTTGAGCGTGACGGGTATTTATCTGTGGTGGCGGAAAAAAAGCTCTAAAAAATAGAGCCAATGTCTGCTACCGGTTGAAACCGCCGCCAGAAGCGGACTTTTCCTCTCAATACCAGAATCTTTGAGGCAATATGAAAAAGATTTTTTTGCCGCTTCTGTTGCTCGTCAGCTCTGTGGCAACTGCGGCAGATTGCGTCAAGGTTCGTGATGAATGCTTGGCATTTACCGAAACTCAACATCAAGCTGCTAGGCAGCGTGGGCTTGCAATGGGGATGCGATACGTTGAAGTTCGAGAGCGCATAGTCGCACAGAGGTGGGCAGAAAAAGGTGACAAAGGGAAGATGACATGCGGCGGCGGAGTGGATGCCACATGTTCGCAAACCTACCTTCGCGATCATCATTCGCTATCGCTGATATTCAGCGCCGTGAATAATGGTCTGCCGTTGGTAGCAGTTGCGCTGGACGACGACTGAGTCACATAAGTCCGAAATCGGCCAGAAGCCGACATTCTCTCTGGATCAAGTACCACCTGTGGCTTCAGCAGTTGAACAAAACAGTCCAGTTGCCCACAGCCATTTTCGTCAAAATGGGCAAAAAATCCCCCAGCAAATGAAAAAGCGGCTTAGGACAATAAGTCTCTAAGCCGCTCTGGTACTGGTGGCCCCCCCGTGAGTCGAACACGGCACCAACGGATTATGAGTCCCTCGCAATGACATCCAATAGAAAACTATGCCTCACATTGAGCGGGAGAGCATGCATCAAAGCACAATGTATCCTCGGAATCTACCATTGACGTTGACCCTTCGTTGTACCTGAAAACGTCAAATGTCTGCCAGGGCCTCGCCCTCTCTGCCTCGCAAGTAGTCAAGAAGACCGCTACGCTGAAACTCCGCAAGACGCTCAACGCGAGTTATGACTGCGAGAAGCACTTTACTAGATACGACAACGTTCGGAGAATGCGACGCAATATCAGACCACTCATTCCTCATGCTCAGAGCATCAATAACAGAACCTATTTCTTCATGAAGGAATGCGATTTCCTCTTTGGGCAACATGAGTTGGTCATCGCGTACAGAAGATAAATCAACCTTCCTCAACTTAGAGGAACTCAGGAACGCATTTATTCGTTTTATTGAGCTCTTTATCTCATTTTGGTTTTTGATGAACTCCAAAACGGTCTCTCTAATCCGATCTCCCACAGAACTCAAAGCCTCAATGTTTACGCCGCCCGGAGAAGCGTAGTAGATCTTCTTGATTTTGAGATCGTGAATCGACGGAATCATTCTAGCCAATGCATCAAAGAGATGGACGCGGCTAAACCCTCCTTGCCAGGGGGCCGTTAGATACCGTTTTACGCGTGCCCCAATATCAGTGATGAACTGCGGTTTGGTGCAATAGAAGAATGCATAAAGCTGCGAATAAAGATTTGAAAAATTATCCAGATCACTAATAAACCAATCGCCTTTAATCGGCACTTCAAATGTGCCCGGATTTAGCTCCTGAGCCAGCGAGATATTTGGAGCCAACTCTTCATTGAAGTAAGATCGTTCGGTCGGCAAATACTCCTGGATAAATTGCATATCAGCGATACGCACGAGATGTCGATATGTAGCTACCGAATCATCTCTTCCACCACTCTTCTCATCATCAACTTTTTGCTTAAAGTCCAACAAATACCTAGGGACATTCTTTCTCACCAGGTCGAGAAGACGCGTTCGCTTTTCCAGATAGTCGATAAGATCGGTACGAGATACTGGAAAGAGAAGCCACCGCTCCTTCTCCAAGTTGTCAGTATCGCACCATAGATATAACCAGTTCTGCTTATGATCTCTAAATAAAGAAAGAATAGGCCCCTCCAGATATACGAGATCGCACATATAAATGTGCTTATCCAGCAATCCTAGAGTTTCTCTTACGCCTTTCAAGGGCTTCATTGAAGAACTCATAATGGATGAAACTCGGTTACTGAAGCGAGAAGATTGAAGCTGTCCCGCTCAAAAAATTCGAAATGCCCATATACATTCGGCCGCGTATGCTGACCATCCGAATCCTTGAGAGCAACTTTTACATAATGATTACCTAAACGCTTCATAAGTTGCGGAGCGCTATCGCCCGCCATCTCAATTTTTCTTCTAATGTCGCCAAGGGAGACGTACATAGAAAGTGAGAACGCAGCGCAACAATCCACGATCGGCCCGCCATTATGAGGAAGTACCCTAGTCGGACTGATCTTTGCTACTGGCAGAGCATTATTTCGATGATGAAAGTCCGCCATCGCAAAGCGATACGCTTCCACGATACTTGTTTGAAGGTTTTTCGGAGGGCAGTTTTTGATTCTGGCTAACTCTGCAGAATATTTGTGGCGCCATCCCACATTTGACGGATTCAAAGTCATAAGCTGTTATATGCGTCGCTAAGCGTAATCGGTGGACATTTCAGCCGAGCTATTTTTAGATCTCACCTGCCAAAATCTGATGCATTAAAGATAAATGATGGCGGATCTGGCGGCGCTTATTAGACGGCAGATTTGGGAACTTTCCTGTTTTTAAATCAAGTTCGTAAGCCTTCAATGCTTCATTGTTACCAAATTCATTTCGCCGTTTCCGAATTTGAACAACGAGCTTTTCTACAGCCTGAAGATATTTTTTACCAATCGTTCCCACGTCCTTCTCGATATCTGTGGAAACGAAGTGCTCAATCCAAATATCTGAATCCGCCTTACGTTTGTAGGTCAAATGAATTGCAATAGCATGAGGCTGTCCGCCAGTAAGCGATAACGCGGCACCAAGAGCTAAATAGTCGCCGAACCCAATTGAATTTTTGTGGAAGTTCAGGTGCCGATCAGTGAAAAACTCCTGACCTTCGTAATCGGAGTTTCTCTTTAACTTCACAAAGCCATCGGTTATTTCGAAGACCTTCTTGGATGGCAGCGAATTTCTTTGAGCGGCGGACATCTTATCGGGGAAGCAGCCGCAGTAGCGAACACGCTTATTGCTGACGATCTCGCCTAATTCAGCATTAGAGAGTGCTGGACTTGAAAGTATTAAAGCTACGTTCTTATCCGGATAGCGCTGGAGAAAGCTATCCAAATTCTTTTTTGTAGTCGTTTGAGTTACGTTGAATGCCGGACACAAGCTCTCATACTTCTCAAATGCCTCATCTAGTTCCTCTCTCCATTCCTTGGAGACGTCTCGGTCGACTCCTTGGAACTCTCCTTGAGAGGGATTAACGATGATAATCCCATTCATGCCGCCTTTGCCCAAATCACTCATACACCGAATTAAGCCATTTGCTCTTCGTAGAACTGGCTCTATGACCGGCGTGATTGTTTTGATGGGAGAGAGATCGCTATCAATATCTCTCAAAGCCAAAAACTCAGATTGGCGCCCATAGAAATACGGAAAATACATAAGCCCCCCGAAGATGGCCATCCGCATCCCGCCACCAACCAAAGGAATTAAATCGAAACCTTTAACTTTGAAGGCAAAGATAAAGTATCAATTATTTTTGACCTTTGACGCTCTGACAATGGCGTCGAGTACCCCAATACTCGGAGGCTCTGAGGGAGCCGAGACACGAAACTGACCGTTTGAGAATTTGTTGTTCTACTCCGTGCTGCATTGACAAAGATATCATGAGACTCAGAGGGAGTAAATGTAGAAAAAATTTCCTCGCATCGCGCCTCTATCAGACCGCTTGGATAATCGGCGACGCGCTCATTCGTGAACCCCTGAATTGCAGAGACGTATTCTGCTCGGCGGAGACACCTAAATACGCTACTCGGAACAATATTGGCGCGATTGGAGACTGCGTCTCTGATGACACTCAGCTGGCCTTTTTCACTTAAAGTAAGTAGCCCTACAGACGATGCGACAACCTCTTGATAGGCCATTGCCTGCGACGGGTGTGTAACGACAAACACTTTATCGAAAACTTTCAGATAGTCACCGGTTTGGGATAGCAACCGTCTCGGTGAATCAAACTGCGTTTTTATCTCATACGCAGTTGATGTCCCATTAAAAACAGCCGCATCAACAATTGAGCGTCCGACTGGTAACTCAACATGTAATGCCGCAGTAGTCGGTCGATGGCGCCCAAAAACTATCCTATTGGCAATTTCTGTCTTATAGACATATTCAGTTCTGTAAGCACGCCGTAGTGCTTGCCAAGCGTCGTCAAAAAATGTCCACAACGGACGCTCATCCGCAGCGACGACAACTCCATGTCTGCATAATGCTCTGACAGCAGCCGGCAATATTCTGCTATCGACGAGAGATAAAAAAACTGAGCGCGTAAATATGCGTGTCAGCAGTCGCAACGCTTCCACTTCCGCGATTGGCATTGATGTTTCCCCCCTCAATTTTGCCTCTCCCCAACATCCGGGCATCAATTTAGATTTCATATCCAAACAGCAACAATTTCTTTAACCCTTAATTATATTGCAGTCTTGCGACGCGAACTAAAACGCGCTTAAACATGCTTACTTGCCGGCTACGGGGAACGCTCTGCGTTGGTCTACCGACCCGGCCCCTACGGCAAGCATCGGGCGAACTGCCGCCCGACCGCACCATGTTTAAGAAGACCGGAGTCAATGGTTTTCTGAGCGCCTTGTCTTCAGCAGATTCCCGTGGTCCAGCAATCGCCCTTGGCACGCATCAGACGCTTTACAACCACAGTTCTTACACCTGATTTAGCGAAGATAGCTATAGGACTTCCGCGATAAAGATTTGCTCTACGTAAAAGGCGAGGATCAATTTTGATCCATAGCTTTCCGCGACGAATCTCGATTTTTGACTCTGCGATGTATTTGACCTGGCCAGTGTGGCGATCACGAATCTTTTTTATTCGTTTTTTGGAATGAGGCGTCATAACTTATATACGTGTCATCTTCAGAATAAGAAGAATCTCGGTCTTCGTATTACTAGAATTTGTTGATTGGAAAAATTTGGGGAGAAAAGAAATCCCACTGCGTGAATTACTGTTCTTATCCTCCGCAACGCCACCTATCACGACCAATTCCCCATCCTCCAAAGAAAGGGCAGTTTTTATCTCTCGCTTTATCAATGTCGGCGAAGCGTTCACCCCGGTGTTGGTACTGACGAAATTGGAAACCTGCTGTGTAAGGTTAAGATCCACTATTGACTCACGCACTATTGGCTGGAGATCGAATATGACGCCGCTCGATCTGTACTCGACGGATTGCAAAGGTGTATTTCCATTTCCGCCATAGCTAACTTGAGACAACACGGGAACATCCTGGCCAACGACCATATGTCCTGTTTCCCCCGAGGTCACGCGCAAGCTCGGCGTCGAAACCACGTTGAATCGGCTATCAGATGAAAGATTCGACAACACAGCGTTGATACTGAGATTAGCGAACTTGAAAACATTCGCCATGGGATCAATCGCTTGACCAAGCGAACCACTGATTTTTCCTCCTAAAAGATTCAACGCGATATTGAACGCACTTCCGTCGCTATTGGAGGTTTGAACCTCGTACAAAATGGCCTGAACCATGACACTCTTCTTCGGGGTATCCACCTGCGGCATAACTTGCTTCAGCCGTGCAATTTCTTCAGCTGACCCCAGAAATACCAAGGTGTCACTTCTTCGATCAATGATTGCAGCGGCAGAGCCCGCTGGTACCGATTGTTGAGGTGCCATGTTTTCTGGGGCAGTATGAATTGCCTTTTTCGCGGTGAACTGGCCTTTGAATAGTGGAGCCAAGAGATCACTCAAGTACGACCCATCCCTATATCGAGGCCGATAAACATATGCCTCAAGGGGCGGCTCGACCTGCTCATCTTTAATTTTCTTGGCGACATATGCGATTCCGTCGCGATTGGTGATTACCAAGCCGACCGATTCGAGAAAGCCAGATAGGAATCGAGAGAAGTCTCCCATCTGAGCGTCGTATCGAAATGAAACGATACGCTTGTCCGCTAAAACATCCGGGTCAATCACATAAGGCGTGTCTTTTGTTTCGGCATATATCAATTGCACGACCTGTGCAATCTGCACTTCGCGAAACTCCAAATGTGAAGGCACCACGTCCTTCTTTACAGCGAACGATGGCATTGAGAAACATAGAAGAATCACAAGCAAAAAATTTTTCATGGCCGTCAAGGGTGATTAGTTTGCATCTGGCCAAGAGGTGGCAGAGGGGGCTTAACTACGGCATCGGTGCCAATTGGTACGCCTGAAGACCCTGTCCATACCGTCACCAATGATTGATCCACGCTCCCCGTCATTGAATAGCGAGACCCATTGAAGACAGATGGCGACTCAACCCTTAAAACACCACGAGAATCAGCCAGTACAACGAATGACTCGTTGCGCACCATGTAGCTGCCGACGATGCGCCATATTTCACTGCGCTGAAGCGGTGCTACCGGAACGTTTCCTGGCAAACCTTGGGGAGTCGATTTTGCAGCGATACCTGATTGAGCAACAGACTGATCAAGCTTCTCGTCGCTCTGCTTAGGATGAAAGAAGCGCCATATCGCAAATCCGCAGCCCAGAGTGACTATTACGAGGATCCCAAAAGTGATCCAAATCCGCTTCCCGCCAAATTTATTCTGTCGTTGATCTACCGTCTCAGTCTTTCCACTAACTCCGCCTTTAAACGAGCTATAGAGAGGAAAAATTTCTTTTTTATATTTACGTATCCACGTACCGACAAGCGCTGCCTTATTGAGCTTGTACCCCTCCCAGCAGTTGATGCTGTAGGTATTGTTCATGCCCAGAGATACCTTCTTATGTGTCTTAAATGTGAAGGCCACCACGTTCTTTAAGAACCGATTGAGCGTACTAATGTCCTGCACCATCAGCACAAGATCACATGCCACACCGGTCTCCCCATCAGTGAAGTGGCCATGCTCCAGAAAAAATGACTGATGGTTTTTGTGAATCTTTCCAGCGCCCCAGAACCGCCATGCTTCATCGATACAGACAATATCCCCCGGCTGGACGACAGTGTTGACGTGAGCGCTCTTCATGTCATCGAAATAGGGGAAAAAATCTTCCCGGAAGACGTCCTGATTATCGACATGAATTACTTTCCCCAAAGCCGCGAGGGGAATGTTTTGTTTTTCGAAGATATATTGATGAATTTTCGATTCAGAAATGCCGTCGATATTCGTCACCACGCGTCGACCACGCGCGATTGCTGGCAAGATTACTTCCGACACGACCTCATAGCTTTTTCCAGAGCGCATCAGGCCGGTATATGCATTGATGGGCATAAGCTATCCGATGATAGGTAAGCGGCGAATGACAAATCGCGTCACGAATGCAGATAGCAGCGCTGGCATTCCGTAAGAGATATTGAACAGGTCGAGGAAGTACCACACCCCGCTCGGCACTCCCGCCAGTGAATTTGTCAGGCCCGAGGCTGTAGGCAAGAGTGGAGAAAGTATTTGAAGAAACTCAGTGACAACAAAAAATAGGCCGAAGTACAAAACGAACTTCACCATCACTGACCTGAAGGCGAAGCCAAGAAGAACATTGACCGCTGACGCCAAAATTGCAAACATGATTCTCAGGCCCTCAGGACGATGAACATAGCAGCGATGGTCCAAACGAAGGCCATCGTTGCATACAGTGTTGCTCTGATCGATTCGAGAAGATCGCAATGCACGCTCAATACCAGCGATTTACCGAATAAATTCATGGTCGGCTTGGGACAGATTGACTCATGAAAAGGAACCGTAAAATTCTTGAACGTCGGAAAGAGGCTCAGCAGCGGGTCAAGGATCATTTTCGCGGTCGGGGCTGATTCGAGCGCTGGCGTTGGTACCGCCGGGTCAGCTCCGAGATCTACCTGAACCTTGTTGACGACATTCACATTGGGGGTGTTTACCACGTTGACGTTTGTTCCTACGCCCGGATCAGTACTAGGGTTCGTTGAAGGTTGTCCTGGTGTTATAGACGGAGATATCGGTACGGCTTGACCTGCGCCGCTCGACACGGGAGCGATAAGCTCCGAATTACTAGGCCAGGTAGACGGATTAGCAGACTGCACACTAGCCGCGTCGGCAGTTGTAACTGGGTCTGTGGTGGAATATGGAACACCCTGATAGCCAGGTTGAGACGCAGCTCGCTGCCACAACATGTTGGCCAAAGCAGCGATTACTGAGGCGTCGGCGGCCTTATCCAGTTCCGTTTGGGGGACTGCGGCTGCAATATCAGAAATCTTTCCTTTGACTGTAGCCGAATACAAAGGATTATTAACCATACTGAATTGATAGGTGCCAGCCATCCAAGAGGATTGAGGCGTTGTATTTCCGCCAGATCCGATTCTTCTTGCGCCGCACGTAATGACAGAACTCACTTCAGCACTGCATGGCACATCGAACACGGCCCCCGTACCACCGCCTAAATTAATCCACCCCTGGACCGCCAATTGCATACAAATCGTTGGCTCATCGCAATAGACGGTAATCCCGTGAAAATTGAACACGCCATTAGGAATTCGTTGGCGAGTAGAGCCCACTATATGACCGGCACTGTCCACTTTAAGGCCGCTTTGTACATAGGTATTGCTACCGCTTGGGGTGGTAATTGTTCCAGTCGGAGTACCAGCATTGGTGCGCAAGACAAATTTTGCGGCAGAACTATCGTCATCAAAAAAGACTTTGTAAGCCCCATATGCAAGACCGCCGACAATAGCCGCCGCCCCCAATCCGGCAGCCAATGAAAGCCAAACTGGAGCAGTTGCAGCAGTCGCGGCGGTTACGGCAACATCAGCAGCGATACCCGCTGCAACGGAAGCAACTCCCGTATAGGTAACCGCAACCCTCGGGTCGTTGGCTGCAAATCCGCGTCGTATAGCCGTTTTCTCAATAGTCTGAGCGACAGCCTTATTGACCGCGCCGGAGAAATTTGGAAGCGCCCCGGCATCGACCCTCAACACCACCAGCAGCCCCATCAAGAAGCAAAGAATGCGCTTACACATAATCAAAGTAATTCGATGGGAATAGCCAGAACGATTAGCACAACTGCCAGCAAGAGGAAAAGCGCACGCTGATACCCGAATAATTCAAGAGGTCGGTAGAACGCCTGGATAAATGGATCTGACCAATGATCAAAATCGTCATTCAGAAACTGGAAGGCAAGGGAGAGGAAATAGCAAATACCTAGGACTAAAAAGAATATCTTTCCCATAGAATCATCCGTTCTTCAAACCTTCGATTACGGCCCATGCAGACGCTATCCCCCACATGAACATCGCTAGATACCAAAGCTGATTGATCGTCATCAGATACTCCTTACATCAAAAATTGGGGTGCAACTTCGCACCCCAATGACGCCGCCGATTAGCCGCCTTTCAGCATGGCCAGCGCGATCTTTGCCCCTTTCACGGCGATGTACACCACTGCCAACATCCCAGCGATCGACAGAACCGCCGTGGTTACCGTGCCGAAATCCACCGCAGAAGTCAGACCGGTCATATCCGGACCGCCTCCAGCAGCCATTGCAGAACCTGCTACAACAGCGGTGGCAACCGCGGCAACACCCCGCTTTACGAATTTGTTCATAAAACTTCTCCTATAAAAATCCGGATTCCCGTCCGGCCGGTTACTCGCTACCCGCGAATCATGTTCAAGATTGTTCCGGCCGACTTTGAGACCAAAAACAATCCCACTACGAAAGTGAATCCCAACCCCCACAAACTCGCCGCATAGCTATAGTCAAACGGAGCGTTCTGGGCCTCTATGCTCTGAGCCTGCGACGGATCAATTACATAAGCCTGAATGGTGCTTAAAGCTGTCCCTGCTGGACACGGGCTCTGTCCAAACTGAGACGGAACGCAAATCAAGATTGTCTGCACCGCACCCACTTGCATTGCCATTTCTCTTAAGCCTCATAAAACGACTCAACGAAATACCCTTCGCCACAATGAACACCTGCCGTTTCGACGGCGGACTCATAGTCATCAAATCGGCCTGCTGCATTGAACCAGGGGGTATAGCTCACATCACCAAAATGCGGACAAAGGAAAAGCGCGCTCTCTTTGTCCTGAACAACGAAAACGCGCCTCATTTCTATGCTGCCGCTTTCTGCTTGGCGATCTCGATTGGCTTGAGATCAGCAAGCTGCGTTTTTTGCGCCTTGCCGGTCGTCACAATTTCCAATGTGGCCTCAGCAACAAATGGGAAGGGCAAATGCTTGTACTTGTTGTATTCATCGGATGTACCGAATGCATACTCGACCACGGAAAACCCCTTGGCATTTCCTTTCGAATCATCTAATCCAGTTTCGACATATACCTTCGTGCTGTCATAGGCTGTCCCGTTCTCCAACGTACCTTTTGACGCCTTCATGCCAAGAACTTTGATTTGCGAGGTGAACTTCATATAGGGTTCCTTTTAGAATTCATGGCTACAGCAATAGCCGGATTCATCTGCGTAGCCGGTATCAGATGTGGCTGTTTCGTCGTCAAACCGATAGACGTTCTGAGTATTTCGCAAATGGAGAGGAACAAAGATCGATGGCGCGATCTTCGCTAACCGAGGGGGCCATGCATCTTCATCATCGGCCTGCAGCTGCTCAAGCAATTGCTCATCTGAATCAGCCAGGCCTCGCAGTACACGCAGATATTTCCCGAATTGCTGTTTGATGATTTTCTTCGAGGCTTCAACCGTAATTTCCGCTCGCTGCCTTTTAGTCTCAAGCTTCAATGCAGTGCTGTCTCGCAAATTCTGTAACCATGGGTATTGGCAGAAATACGTCTCCGGCCGAAGGAGGACTTCAAGAGGGATGACCGTATCTTTGTTTTTCATCTCTAACTCGACGCGTACCCAAGTAGAATTTGGATCACCCAATTGCCGCCCTTTGTCATAGCGGCGAAGGTAGAAATCAGATGTTCGTGCACCCACCGCATCCGTGATGCCAGCTTGGACGCCACGATTGGTATGCACGCATCCGAATACCTGATAGTTCGGCCATGAGTCTTGCGATTCAATATGCCGCCGTTGGCGAACGAATTCTCCTCGGTGATATGCCGCCTCAAATTCAGCATGACTCGGACCGTCCTGGTAATAATCAGCAGCCAAATCAATGCGGCTGATTCGGACGTCGCCCCCATATTCGTTGAGGCGATTAAGGAAGTTGTAGATTTTTATTGTGGCGTTAGCATCCGCGTTAAGCCATCCATCACCGGAAAGCGAAACGAGAAATCGATTGTTTCTGTGTCCGATGCAGAACACGCCCCAGTTGTCACCGATGACGTAGCTCTCTTTATGAAAATGCATCCCGAAGCCATTCTTCTTGCTGATGCCAAAACCTTCCCCACAAAACTCCTCCATCAATGCTGAAATCGCGCCGGCAATGTCATCATCGGTGAATGCTTTGTAGCCATTCAGCTTAAGAAAGCCATCGACATTGGCGGTGAAGGTCAGCCAGTCGATGAACACGTTACTGTCCGATGAACTTCGTTTAGGTACTTGCTTCACTGCCCCATCAGCGAGGACCAACTGAACGTAGTCATCTGCATGTACCCCTCTATTAGCTCGGAGGGGTTCAGCGCGCTGCGCTGATGATTTTTTCTGTGATGCGCGTTGCTGCTGCTGTCCGTCCTCGCGCCCTGCGCTGCGGGCGGGCAGATCAGCACCGCGAACGACATGGTGAGCGTCAATTGCTCTCTTGATCTTCCCCATTACACGAACTCTCTATCCGCGCATTTCTTTTCCAGTAAAGCCAGATTAATCAGGCTGTACTTGCCAATTGAAAAACACGGTACTAGCCCTTTATTGCACCAACCTACGATCACACCTACTGGCAATCCACACATCTCCGCAAACCTTTCGCGCGTCACCACCGGTGACGGATAAATGGATGGAGCCTTTGTGACAGTCAATGCAGATTCGCTCATAATCACCAGTGTCAATTTTGTTTTCCAAAGATACAAAAACCACATTGCATCAGTGCTGTTTCAGCACTATATTCACTATAACAGTGCTATTTCAGCACTGCAAGAGGATTATTTATGTCTATCAAAAATCGAATGAAACAAGTGATTTCGGCACGGACGAGAGATCGCACGAGATATGTCCAGCTAAAGGAGCTAACTGGAATCAGCGGGGATATTTGGAAGAATTTCTGGTTCGATCGGCGAGAACCAGATGCGGTAATGATCGAGGCTCTTGGAAGAGCGTGGCCCGAATATGCATATTGGCTAGCTACTGGATCAACTGACGCAACCAATGCTCACCAATGTCCAGCTTCAGATTTCTGCTTTGAGACCAACACCGATGCGCTGTTGATGGCTGAGCCTTTTCTAAAGGCGGGTGTAGAACTCGCGGCGCTTTACGACCAAACGATGAGCATGCTTCCGGGGGAAGAAGAGATTGTCGCTGGCATTGTCGCGGACTTCTTAGACGGGAAGGCTGTGCACACCATGCCGAAAAACGGAATCCTTCTTGTAGATCAGCTCTTCAAAAAGATCCGAGCCTTTAAGCAGGCTGAACAAGTCCGCAACAAAGAATGCCAGCTCCGCTACACGAATGACAATCAAACAAGTTAAAACTGGATGGCAGGTAAATATTCAGCCCGGAGGACGGAGTGGAAAGCGGGTGAAGAAGACACTCCCAACCAAAGCAGAAGCCCTTGCATGGGAAAGACATATCCAAGCAACTGTGCAACGTAATCCGGACTGGATGCCGCCGAAAAAGGATTCACGTCGTTTATCTGAACTTGTCGATCTATGGCATCGACACCACGGTTCCGCCCTAAGAGATGGAGAAAGTAGGAAGAGGATATTGCTGGCGATGTGCAATGCGATGGGGAATCCATTGGCAGAGAAATTCACTCCAGATCAATTCGCAGAATATAGGTTGCGCCGCATCACGGCTGGTCTGACACCCAATACAATGAATCGTGAGCAGGCATACCTTCGCGCTGTATTCAATGAAAATATCCGCCTGGGCCATTGGACAAAAGAGAATCCGCTAACCAAGTTACGCAGCTTCAAGATTCAAGAAAGAGAACTTTCCTATCTCACAACTCAGCAGATCAAAATCCTGCTTGAGGGACTATCCAAAACCACCAACAACGATGTCAATTTAGTCGCAAGAATTTGCTTAGCCACCGGCGCCCGTTGGGGAGAGGCCGAAGGTCTCCGGATATCACAAATCCGCAATGGCGTTATACAGTTCGTGCACACAAAATCGAGCAAAGCACGAGCGGTTCCGATTTCACAAGACCTGGAGACGGAGCTGCGGTCACACTATGAGGCCAATGACCTCGGAGATCGGCTGTTCATGGGGGCTTATGAGGCCTTTCGTGAAGGAGTAAAAATCGCCAAATTGACTTTACCGAAAGGCCAACTGACTCATATATTGCGCCATACGTTCGCTAGTCACTTCGTCATGAACGGTGGCAATATTCTGGCGCTCCAGAAGATCCTAGGTCACCATAGTTTGGCCATGACTATTCGCTATGCACACCTATCTCCGGATCATCTTCAAGAGACAAAACACCTAAATCCGCTAGCCAAGCTAAATCGCTGTTGAACCTTCGTTGAACCTTTATAAAACAAAAGGGATTCCGATTTCTCGGAATCCCTTTCTGGTACTGGTGGCCCCCCCGTGAGTCGAACACGGCACCAACGGATTATGAGTCCGCTGCTCTAACCAAGCATGAGCTAGGGGGCCAAAAAATCAGCCGGCGATTTTAACATCTTCGCCGGCCAATTCTGACACCCTAATATCAATTCCCTTCCAGGAAGCTCTTCAGCTTGTCCGAACGGGAGGGGTGACGCAGCTTGCGCAGTGCCTTGGCTTCGATCTGGCGGATACGCTCGCGGGTCACGTCGAACTGCTTGCCCACTTCTTCCAGCGTATGGTCGGTCGACATCTCGATGCCGAAGCGCATGCGCAGGACCTTGGCTTCACGCGGGGTCAGCGAGTCCAGGATGTCCTTGACCACGTTGCGCATCGAGGCATGCAGCGCCGCATCGGCCGGGGCCAGCGTGTTGTTGTCCTCGATGAAGTCGCCCAGATGGGAATCGTCGTCGTCACCGATCGGCGTTTCCATGGAGATCGGTTCCTTGGCGATCTTCATGATCTTGCGGATCTTGTCTTCCGGCATTTCCATCTTGATCGCCAGGGTCGCGGGATCCGGCTCGGCACCGGTTTCCTGCAGGATCTGACGCGAGATGCGGTTCATCTTGTTGATCGTCTCGATCATGTGCACCGGAATACGGATGGTGCGCGCCTGGTCGGCGATGGAGCGGGTGATGGCCTGACGGATCCACCAGGTCGCATAGGTCGAGAACTTGTAGCCGCGACGATATTCGAATTTGTCCACCGCCTTCATCAGACCGATGTTGCCTTCCTGGATCAGGTCCAGGAACTGCAGGCCACGGTTGGTGTACTTCTTGGCGATCGAGATCACCAGACGCAGGTTGGCCTCGGTCATTTCACGCTTGGCCATGCGTGCCTTCTTCTCACCGGCGCCCATCTTCTTGTTGATGGCGCGCAGGTCCGGCAGCGGCAGTACCACGCGGGCCTGCAGGTCGATCAGCTTCTGCTGCAGTTCCTTGATGGCCGGGACGTTACGGCTCAGCACGGTGCTGTAGTCATGATTGGCGGCGACTTCGCCGTCCACCCAGTCCAGGTTCACTTCATTGCCAGGGAAGACCTTGATGAAGTGGGCGCGCGGCATGTTGCACTTGTTGACGGCCACGTCCAGGATCTGGCGTTCGACGGTGCGGACTTCATCCACCTGCGCGCGCAGGGTGTCGCACAGCTTCTCGACGATCTTGGCGGTGAAGCGG
>PJUA01000425.1_pt1 | contig 24289 bp, 20 predicted proteins | sample 1512151 | NCBI WGS metagenome assembly PJUA01 (sample SAMN08177678, study PRJNA422409) | Soil metagenome, whole genome shotgun sequencing project. | isolation source: Soil enriched on filter paper: beechwood xylan treatment | place: USA: Madison | collected 2015-01-15
AGGCCATGCGTGACGCCTTCGACTCGTTCAAGCTGCTGGCAGAACGTTTCCCGGACAGCAAGTACACCCCGGACGCCCTTGCCCGTATGAAATACCTGGTCAACGCCATGTCCCAATACGACGTCCACGTGGCCAACTACTACTACCGCCGTGGCGCCTATGTATCGGCCGCCAACCGCGCGCAGGCCGCCATCAAGCAGTATCCGGACTCGCCTGCCAATGAAGAGGCGCTGTTCATCCTGATGCGCTCCTATGAAGCCCTGGGACAGACCAAGCTGAAGGAAGATACCGAACGCATCATCCAGGCCACCTACCCCAACAGCCCCTGGTACACCGGTGGCCCCAAGCAGAAGGCCAAGCCCTGGTGGAAGGTCTGGTAAGCCAGCTTCACCCCATATAAAAAAACCCTCGCCATGCAGATGGCGAGGGTTTTTTGTTTGTTTGACATTTCCATCAGGCAAGGCGTTGAGCCCCGCCCGGCCGCAGTTCAGCCCTCCAGGCGACGGCGGAAGACCCAGTTCTTCTCGTTGGAAGCCTCGGGCGCGAAGGCATAGCCTTCCAGGTCGAAGGCCTTGAGCTTCTCCGGCTGGTTGATATTCTTCTGCGCCGCATAGCGCGCCATGAGTCCGCGTGCGCGCTTGGCGTAGAAGGAAATGATCTTGTACTTGCCGCCCTTCCAGTCCTCGAACACCGGCGCGACCACCTGCGCCTTGAGCAGCTTGGGCTTGACCGACTTGAAGTATTCGTCCGAAGCCAGGTTCACCAGCACCGGCGTCTTCTGCGCGGCCAGTTCTTCATTGAGGGCATCGGTGATCTCGCTGCCCCAGAAGGCGTAGAGGTCCTTGCCGTTGGGATTGGCCAGCCTGGTCCCCATTTCCAGGCGATACGGCTGCATCAGGTCCAGCGGACGCAGCATCCCGTACAGGCCCGAGAGAATGCGCACATGGTTCTGCAGGTAATCCAGCTGCTTGCCATTGAGCGATGCCGCATCCAGGCCCTCATAGACGTCACCATTGAAGGCCAGCACGGCCTGCTTGGCATTCTTCGTGGTGAACTTGCGCGACCAGCTTGCATAGCGGTTCACATTGAGCACGGACAACTGATCGGAAATTCCCATCAGGCTGCCGATCTCAGCCGGCGAGAGCTTCTTGAGCAATTCGATCAGCTCGGCCGAGCGCGGCGCAAAAGCCGGCGTGGTATGCACATCGGTGGTCGGAGGCGTGTCGTAGTCCAGCGACTTGGCGGGAGACAAAACAATCAGCATGAGGCGGTTATCCAATGATCAGGTTGGGACAAGATGGCCGCCATGATACCGAAAGCGCGGCCCTTGCGCCCGCGCCCTCCTCCAAGTTCCGCCGAAGCGGCAATATGCGCCGCAAAACACTGGTTATTGCCGCTTTGATCTGACAAGGCGGGCTCCTAAACTGCATGAGCCAACCCTGCAGGCAAGGGTCGATCCGTCACCCGCATCCGGTGCTCCACCACCGACATTCCAAGACCAAGGACACGCCATGAAATGGTTCTACGATCTGCGCATCGCCCGCAAGCTGATGCTGACCTTTGCCGCCATCCTGCTCCTGACCGCCGTGCTGGGGGTGTTTTCCATCGTGCAGCTTTCGCGGGTCAACGACGCCTCCACCGAAATTGCCACCAATTCCCTGCCCAGCGTGCGCTACCCGCTGGAGGCCAAGGTCGCTCTGGCGCGCATCCGCACGATACAGTTGCAACACATGCTGCCGGGCAACGAGAGCAAGGTGGAGAGCAATGAAAAAACCATCGGCGGCCTCTTCTCCGACCTGTCCAGGATCCTGGACAAGTACGCGCCCCTGGTCAATTCGCCCGAAGAGAAAACCAACTTCGATGCGATCAAGGCCGATCAGGCCATCTTCACCAAGATGCATCAGGAGATCGCCACCCAGGTGCGCGCACAAAAGATCGACGACGCCCGCGAACTGCTGATCAAGCAAGCGACCCCGGTCTACCTGCGCCTGTTTGCCGCCCTGGACAACGCGGTCAACATCAATGTCAAAGGCAGCGAGGAGACTGATCAGGAAGCCCAGGACCGCTATGAAAGCTCGCGCATCATGATCGGCGCCCTGCTGGCCGCCTGCATCGGCCTGGGAATGTTGCTGGCGACCTGGGTGGCACGCATCGTCTCGCGTCCGCTGCAGGATGCCATGCACGTGGCCGAACGCGTGGCCGAGGGCGACCTCACGGTCGAGATCAAACCCGCCGGGGCCGACGAGACCGGCCACCTGATGCGCTCGCTCAAGGCCATGAACGACAGCCTGCTGCGCATCGTCACCCAGGTCCGCGAAGGCACCGACACCATCAACACTGCCTCCCGCGAGATCGCCACCGGTAACCTGGACCTGTCCACCCGTACCGAGCAGCAGGCCAGTTCGCTGGAAGAAACCGCCTCGGCCATGGAAGAGCTGACCTCGACCGTCAAGCAGAACGCCGACAACGCGCGCCAGGCCAACCAGCTGGCGCACTCGGCGTCCGACGTGGCCACCCAGGGTGGCAGCGTGGTGTCGCAGGTGGTCGATACCATGGGCGCCATCAACGATTCCTCGCGCAAGATCGTGGAAATCATCAGCGTGATCGACGGCATCGCCTTCCAGACCAATATCCTGGCCCTGAACGCCGCCGTGGAAGCGGCCCGCGCCGGCGAGCAGGGGCGTGGCTTCGCGGTGGTGGCCTCGGAAGTGCGTTCCCTGGCGCAGCGATCGGCCGCCGCAGCCAAGGAAATCAAGATGCTCATCGACGATTCGGTGGCCAAGGTCGATACCGGCAGCAAGCTGGTCGAAACTGCCGGCAGCACCATGACCGAAGTGGTGGCCAGCGTGCGCCGTGTGACCGACATCGTGGGGGAGATCACTGCCGCCAGTTCGGAGCAGAGCGATGGCATCGAACAGGTCAACATCGCCATCACCCAGATGGACGAAGTGACCCAGCAGAACGCCGCGCTGGTCGAACAAGCCGCCGCCGCGGCCGGCTCGCTGCAGGAACAGGCCGTCCGCCTGACCGAACTGGTCAGCGTGTTCAAGCTCAAGCCCGACCTCTCCGGACATGCGCCTCGCTCCACCCGTGCAGCCGGCGCGGTCAGCCGGCCGGCTGCACCTGTCACGGTCAAATCGCCGCCAGCCGCCCGCCCGGCATCCTCCCCGGCCATCGCGCGCGCGCCTGCGGCCACTGCTGCACCGGCCCTGCCGGCGCGCAAGAGCGAACCGGCCGCCTCGCGCAGCAACAAGGTGGAGACCAGCAACGATTCAGATTGGGAACAGTTCTGAGCGGCAGCACGATGGCGGCCGGGCCGCCATTCAAGTTCTGCAACATTCTTGCCGTAGATCAATGAAGTAACCGCAGCAGATAACGGCAGCAAGGACCAGCAAGGTGCATTACGCCGGCACTTCGGCAGCGAATCGCTGTCCATGTTGACAGTGGCGGCGGCCTGCGTATGCGCTGCAGGCCGCCGCTGCAGGCCAGCACTGTTGGCCACTATGCATTGATCACCGGCAAGGAGGACGACATGAAACGAGACAAAGCCCTGATGGGCGAAATCCTGAAGCAGCTGGCATCCTTCGGCACCCTCTACGGCGACGTCGAAAAGATCCAGAGTGCCCTCCCCGGCCAGGTGGCGCCCGAGGTCATCCTGCATCATCTGCGCCTGCTCTATGACCGCGGGCTGGCAGCGGTGGACATGCATAATTTCTGGCGCGTCACCGATCAGGGGTATGATGCGCTCGAATCTGGCGGCGAGCTCTTCAGCAAGCAGGAAGCGCCCCTCCCCGGCCAGCGTGGCATCGACAACTAGCTTTTCCATTCAATGAGCAATCCGGCAACACACCCTCTCCCTTCTCCGCTTTCTTCCGAACCCGCTGCCGCCCTGGCTTCCGCCTCCCCCGACGGGCGCCAGCGGCTGGTGCTGGACACCAATGTCTGCCTGGACCTGTTCGTGTTCCGCGACCCGCGCTGGGCGGCTCTGCTGCAGGCGCTCGAAGACGGCAGCGTGGAGGCCTACACCCGCGAGGACTGCCGCAATGAATGGCTGGCGGTGCTGGACTACCCTCATCTGCCGGTCACGCCCGAGAACAAGCCGGCCATCTGCGCCCAATTCGACCGCCTGCTGCAGTGCCTGCCTCTGGCCGAGGTCAATACCTTCGGCCTGCCCGTCTGCACCGACCGCGACGACCAGAAATTCCTGGAACTGGCCCTGCAGTGCCGCGCCCACGTGCTTGTCAGCAAGGACAAGGCCGTGCTCAAGCTGGGCAAGCGCACCCTCAAGCGTGGCATGTTCGCCATCGTGCAGCCCCAGCACTGGCGGCCGGATGCCTTCCTTGCCACGCCCGCCTGAACCGGCCGGCGAATGCGGCTAGAATAACGGGCTTGCGATCATCACAAGAACGAGCCCGCTGCAATGAGCACCCCCACTATCGTCACCAAGCTGCCCAAGGTCGGCACCACCATCTTCACCGTCATGTCCGCACTGGCCTCCGAAAAGGGCGCAGTCAACCTGGGACAAGGCTTCCCCGATTTCCATTGCGACCCGACGCTGGTCAACGCGGTCACCCAGGCCATGCAGGAAGGCCTGAACCAGTACCCGCCCATGGCCGGTGTGCTGCCGCTGCGCGAGGCCATTGCCGACAAGGTCGAGCAGCTCTACGGGCATCGCTACGATCCGGTCTCCGAGATCACCGTCACCGCCGGTGCCACCCAGGGCATCCTGACCTCGGTACTGTGCGCGGTACATGCCGGCGATGAAGTCATCGTCATCGAACCGGTCTACGACTGCTACGTACCGGCCATCGAACTGGCCGGCGGCGTGCCGGTGTTCGTGCAGATGGAAGTGGGCGCGGCCGGCTACAGCATCCCCTGGGACAAGGTCAAGGCCGCAGTCACCCCCAAGACCCGCATGATCATGGTCAACACGCCCCACAACCCGACCGGCAGCGTCATGCGCGCCGCCGACGTGGCGGCCCTGGCCGATATCGTGCGCGGCACCGACATCCTGATCCTCTCCGACGAAGTCTACGAGCACATGGTCTACGACGGCCAGCCCCATGAGTCCCTGGCGCGTCACCCGGAACTGGCCGAGCGCAGCTTCATCAATTCCAGCTTCGGCAAGACCTACCACGTCACCGGCTGGAAGGTCGGCTACGTGGCCGCACCCGCCGCCCTCACGGCCGAATTCCGCAAGGTGCACCAGTTCAACGTGTTCACCGTCAATACCCCGGTGCAATACGGGCTGGCGGCCTACATGAAGGACCCGGCGCCCTACCTGGACCTGCCGGCCTTTTACCAGAAGAAGCGTGACCTGTTCCGCGCCGGCCTGGCCGCGACCCGCTTCGAACTGCTGCCCTCGCAGGGCACCTATTTCCAGTGCGTGAAGTACGGCGCCATTTCGGACCTGCCCGAAGCCGAGTTCTGCAAATGGCTCACCGCCGAGATCGGCGTAGCCGCCATCCCGGTCTCGGCCTTCTACAACACGCCACGCGAATCAGGCATCGTGCGCTTCTGCTTCGCCAAGAAGGACGAGACCCTGCAACTGGCGCTGGATCGCCTGGCCAGCCTGTAAATCCTTTATCTCTTTTATAGCGTTAGCGCATCGCCCGGCATTGCCCGGGCTCCACCCCGACACCTACAGAGGACATCCATGATCGACGTATACAGCTGGGCCACCCCCAACGGCCACAAGGTCCACATCATGCTGGAAGAATGTGGCCTGCCCTACACCGCGCACGCCATCGATATCGGCGCCGGCGACCAGTTCACGCCGCAGTTCCTGAAGATTTCGCCCAACAACAAGATCCCCGCCATCGTCGATCCCGATGGTCCGGACGGCCAGCCGATCTCGCTGTTCGAATCGGGCGCCATCCTGATCTACCTGGCCGGCAAGACCGGTCGTTTCCTCGGCGAAACCGATCGCGAAAAGTATGAAGTACTGCAATGGGTGATGTTCCAGATGGGTGGCCTGGGGCCGATGCTGGGGCAGGCGCACCACTTCCGCCTGTATGCCCCCGAACAGATCGAATACGCCGTCAATCGCTACACCAACGAAGCGCGTCGCCTGTACCAGGTGATGGACAAGCAACTGGGCCAGCATGCCTACCTGGCCGGCGAGCAGTACACCATTGCCGATATCGCCTGCTTCCCGTGGACCCGTTCGCACAAGAACCAGGGCATCGATCTGGCGGACTTCCCCAACGTCAAGCGCTGGTTCGATGCCATCAGCGCCCGTCCGGCCGTGCAACGCGGCGTGAGCGTGCTGGCCGACAAGCGCAAGCCGCTGCAGGATGACAAGGCCCGGGAACTGCTCTTCGGCGCCAGCCAGTACCAGAAACGCTGAACACCGGGCACGGGGCACCGGACACTGAACCCTCAGCACCACGGAGCTGGCGCTCAGCCCCGTGGTACGCAGGCCAGGGGCGCGAATTCGAAGCGGTTGCGCCCTCTTTCCTTGGCGCGATAGAGAGCGTCGTCACTGGCCCGCAAGACCTGCTCCTGGCCGGCGCTGTCGGCCTGCATCAGGGCGATCCCGATGGACAGCGTCACCTCCACCTTGCGTCCGTCATGCCATAGCGGCTGGCCGGCAAAGCAGTTTTGCAGACGCGTCGCGAATTCGGCTGCCGCCTGCAGGTCCACCCCCGCCAGGATCACGGCAAACTCTTCCCCACCCAGCCGCCCGGCGGCATCGGTCTTGCGCAACTGGCTCATGAGCACGCCGGCAAAGTGCTTGAGCACCTGGTCCCCCACGGCATGTCCCAGGCTGTCATTGATGCGCTTGAAATGATCCAGATCGCACATCAGCACCGCCGCCGTGCCGGCGATGCCGCGCTGGATGCGGTTGTACTCCTCCAGCAGCCGCTGCATGAAATGACGACGGTTGGGCAATTGCGTGAGGTAGTCGGTCAGGGCGAATTCCTGCAGTTCGAGCTCGATGGCCTTGCTCTGGCTGATGTCGCTGATGAAGCCATGCCACAGGATGGTGCCATCGGCCAGCCGCCGGGGCCGGGCTTCACCGCGCAGCCAGCGCACGCACTGGCCCGGTGGCATGACCCGGAACTCCAGTATCCAGTGTGAGGCACCGGCCAGCACCGCCTGGCGCGCCGCTTCGTAGAGCGGCATGTCTTCCGGATGGATCACGCTCTTGATCACCGTCGGCGACTCCAGCAGTTGCTGGGGCGTGAGGCCATAGGTCTCGCGCGCGCCCTCACTGACATAGGTGAAGTACCCGCGCCCGTCCGGTGGCACCTTGAACTGGAACACCATCCCGGGAATCTCGTGGGTCAGGTAATCCAGCATGCGGCTGCTCTTGGCCAGCTTTTCGGTCAGGCTCTTGATTTCGGTGATGTCGGTAGTGGTACCGATCATGCGTAGCGCATTGCCCTGGGCATCGCGGGCCACCACCTTGCCGCGACTGCAGATCCACTTGTAGCTGCCGTCGCGGCAGCGGATGCGGTGCTCCACCTGGTAACTGTCGGAGCGCGATTCGAAGTGCTGGCGCACGGTCTCCTGGACATAGGCCAGGTCATCCGGGTGGATGCGCTGGTAGGCGTCCTCCAGGTGACTGGAGAGCTCCCAGTCCTCGTAACCGAGGATGGCTTTCCAGCCGCGCGAATAATACATCTCGCCAGTGACGGCATTGCGGTCCCAGATGCCGGTACCGCTGCCTTCGATGGCCAGCGCCATGCGTTCGTCGGCCATCCCGGGCGGCTCGCCCTTGACCCGTACATGCACCGGCACCAGCGAACGCTCGATGGCCAGCATGGCCATCGATACCGCCGCCCCGACACTGTCGCGGTAGCCCTGATCGCGCTCCACACTGTCATCGATCGCCGCCTGCCCTTCGGCGCAGACCACCAGCACCCCCGCCACTTCCCCGGCGAAGGAGCGCAGCGGCAGCATCTCCCGCAGCCGCAGGCCGTACGGTGCGCCCAGCGCAGACAATCCACGCCAGAAACCGGGGGTGTCAGGATCATCCACCTCCAGTGCCGTCACCTCGGCCAGGAAGGGCGGCGCCATGCGTGGTGCGGCCCCTATGCGCATGCGGCGCGCCTGGGCGTCGAACAGGAAGATCGCCAACATGCGCTGTGGGGTGGCGCAAGAAAAACCGCTGGCGATGCGATCAAGCAACTGATCCAGCGGTGCGCCGCGGGCGATATAGGAGAGCGTGAGGTGATTGAAGGCGAGCGCCTTGCGCGCAAAGTCGCAATCGCGGTTGTGCTCGGCGGCAACGGCGGCCGCGTCCTTATTTGGCGTTGGTTCTGGCATCATGAAAGCATGTTCGGCTATGACTTGGCGGATCGACCACCGGCCGTGCCGGCCACCCGGAAGGGACGCCGTATCAGGCTTTTACCTTAGCACCATACGCGAGCAAGTTGCACGGAAATCAATCCTGACCACGCAATGCGATGCGTCCAGGCGACAAAGCAGGTGAGCTTCTGCGAGAAAGCAGACAGGCCGCATCAAGGAAAGCGAGCCAGAGGCGGAGCGGTCATCGGGTCAATAGCAGCGCACGAGAAATTCAGCCACGCACACCGGCTTTTCCAGCCCCTCGCACTGCACCGTGATCTGCCAGGTGAGCTGCAGGCCACCCGGGACTTCCTCCACGGCCTGCAGCGTGATGAGGCCGCGCACCTGGCGCCCCACCGGCAGCGGTGCCGGGAAACGTACCCGGTTCAGACCATAGTTGAGCAGCATACGCACCTCGGGGCCCATGCTGATGGATTCGGACAGCATCCGTGGCAACAAGGCCAGCGTCAGGAAGCCATGCGCGACCGTGCCGCCAGAGGGCAATTCCCGCGCCGCGCGCGCCGGGTCGACGTGAATCCATTGGTGGTCGCCGGTGGCATCGGCGAACCGGTCGACCTGCTCCTGGGTGATGGTGATCCACGCGCTGGTGGCCACTTCCTGGCCGGCCAGCGATTTCAGTTCTTCCAGGCTGGCGATGCTGCGCATGCTGGTCTTCTCCTTGTTGTCGTCATCGGGGGCAGTACGTCGGCGCTCGCTCAGCCATCCTGCCAGACCACCCGGTTGCGCCCCTGCTGCTTGGCCAGGTACAGGCGGCGATCGGCCATCTCGATCAGTTCACTGATGTCCTGTGCCTGGCCCGGAACCACGCAGGCCGCACCCACACTGACGGTGAGCCAGGAACTGACATTGGAGCGTTCATGCGCGATCTGGTTCGCCTCGATCAGCTGACACACCTTGTGGGCGATGGTCTGCGCGCCTGCCAGCGGCGTGCGCGGCAGGATCATGGCGAATTCCTCGCCGCCGAAACGGGCCGACAGATCGGCCGGCCGCTGGATGCTGTTGTCCAGCGTCTGCGCCACCCGGCGCAGGACGGCATCCCCGGCCACGTGACCGTAGGTATCGTTGAAGAGCTTGAAGAAATCCACGTCGATCAACAGCAGCGACAACTCCAGACCGTCGCGCCGCGCGCGCCGCCATTCGGCGGCCAGATAATCATCGAAATAGCGGCGGTTGGCGATACCGGTCAGGCCATCGGTATTGGTCAGGCGCTGCAGTTCGAAATTGGTCTTCTGCAACTGCTGCTGGCTCTCGCGCAGTGCCCGATAGGCGGCGTCGCGCTGCAGCAGGTTGATGTAGGAGCGCGAGTGGTAACGCAGGCGCGCCACCAGTTCGATCACATCCGGCAGCTTGACCATGTAGTCATTGGCGCCGCCGGCAAAGGCATCGCGCTTGATCTCCGGATCGTCACGCGAGGACAGCACGATGATCGGCACATTGGCCAGGACGGCGCTGGCGCGATACTGGCGCACCAGCGTCATACCATCCACGCCCGGCATCACCAGATCCTGCAGGATCACGGTGGGACGGGTCTTCTCCGCCACCGCCAGCGCCTCCTCGGCGCGGGTGCAGAAATGGAAATCGATGTGCTCTTCCTTGAGCAGGGCGCGGCGGATCGCCTCGCCCACCATGGCCTGGTCATCCACCAGCAACACCATGATCTTGTATTCGTCGCTCGGTGGCACGGAGCCACCGGTCTGGATGTCGGGCGGTTGCACCGAGCTCATTGTTTCTTCCTTCTATTCTTCATGTTGATGCCACGATGGCTTGCAGCCGCGCGGCGATGGCCGTCACGGACAGCACCTCGACGGCGGCGTTCAGGGCCACCGCCGCCTTGGGCATGCCATAGACCGCGCAGCTTTTCTGGTCCTGGGCGATGGTGTGGTAGCCGTTCTCACGCAAGGCCTTCAGACCGGCTGCGCCATCGCGCCCCATGCCGGTGAGCAATACGCCGGTGGCCTTGCCTTGCCAATGCCGGACGATACTGTGGAAAAAGGTATCCACCGACGGCCGGTAGACGTCGGCGGCAGCGCCTTCGACATAGGCCAGCCGGCTGTTTTCCTTGAAAACCAGATGGTGGTTGCTGCCGGCCAGCAGGACTTCGCCACGGCGTGGCAGATCCCCTTCGCCGGCCAGGCGCACCCGTAGCAGCGACTGCTGCTGCAGCCATTGCGCCATACCGGGCGCGAAGCCGGCATCGATATGCTGCACGATCACGATGCTGCCGCCGAACTCGCGCGGCAACTGCTTGAGCAAGGTGGCCAGCGCCGCCGGACCACCGGCCGACGCCCCTACCGCCACCAGGGGTGCCAGGTCTTCCGAGGACACCGACGGCAAGGGTCGCATGCTCGGGCGCACCGGCGCGGTCACCACTTCCGGACTGAGCCGGCCGAGGTTGTCGATCTTTTCGATCAGCGCTGCGGCGTCACGCTTGCCGGCCGCGCCGATCAGCGCCGGGGTCTGGGTGGCATCCAGCGCACCATAGCCCAGCGCCTCGTAGATCTTGGCGGCACTGGTATCCATGTCCGAGGTCACCACCAGGATCGGGCAGGGTGTCTCCTGCATGATGCGGCGGGTGGCTTCCACGCCATCGACCTTGGGCATGAGCAGATCCATCAGCACCACATCCGGCAACTGCCAGGCGCACATCTGTACCGCCTGTTCACCGTCGCGGGCAATCCAGATCAGTTCGTGCCGGCCGCTCTCGGCGACGACCCGGCGCAATACCTCCACCATCATGGGCGTGTCGTTGACGATCCCGATCTTCACGATGTCGCCTCTCCAATCAAATCCGTGACGGCCTGCAACAGGCTTTCGTCATGGAAACTGCTCTTGGTGAAATAGTGATCGGCGCCGGCCTCCAGGCCGCGCTGCCGGTCTTCCTCACGATCCTTGTAGGACACGATCATCACCGGTAGCGACTGCAGCTGCGGTGCGCCGCGAATCAGGCTGACCAGTTCGATGCCGTCCATGCGCGGCATGTCGATATCGGTGATGACCAGGTCGAAGTGCTCGGCGCGCACCGCATTCCAGCCATCCATGCCATCCACTGCCACCGTGACCTGATAGCCGCGATTGGCAAGCATCTTGCGTTCCAGCTCGCGCACGGTCAGCGAATCGTCGACCACCAGCACCTTCTTGCGGGCGGCCACGGCGGCCTGCGCGGCGCCATCCTGGTCCACCGTCTGCAGGCGCCCGGACGAGGTCAGCTTCTGCACCGTGCGCAGCATGTCGGCCACATCCAGGATCAGCAGCGGTGCGCCATCTTCCATCAGCGCACCGGCCTGCACATCGGGGATCTTGCCCAGGCGCGGATCCAGTGGCTGCACCACCAGCATGCGCTCGCCCAGGAAGGTATCTACCGCCACGCCATAGCTGTGCTCCTGTTCGCCGATGACCACCACGCAGACGCTGCCGTCACGGGCGCGCCACTGCCCCTTCTGCAAGACCTGATGCGCACTGACCAGGCCGATCTGGCGGCCCTCGTGGCTGAAGTGCTGGTAGCCTTCCAGCGTCTGCAAGGCTTCGGCCGGCAGGCGCAGCGTGCGGTTGACGTAGGCCAGCGGGAATGCATAGGGTTCGCCGGCAATCTCCACCAGCAGGCTGCGGATCACCGACAGGGTCAGCGGCAATTGCATCAGGAAACGGCTGCCCTGCCCCGGCCGGGTGGTGATGCGGATCGTGCCACGCACCTGCTTGAGCATGTCGGCCACCACGTCCAGCCCCACGCCGCGCCCGGAAATCTCGGTCACGGTGTCGCGCAGGGTGAAGCTGGGCAGCAGCAGGAATTCCAGCAACTCCGCCTCGGACAGACGGGCCGCCGTCTCCTCGTTGGAGAGTCCGCGCGCCACCACGGCGCGCCGCAATTGTTCGATATCGATGCCGGCGCCATCGTCGCTCACCTCGATGAGCAGCATGCCGGCGCTATGCCGGGCTTCCAGGCGCACCACGCCCTGCTCCGGCTTGCCAGCCGCCCGGCGGATGGCGCCGTCTTCGATGCCGTGGTCCACGGCATTGCGCAGCAGGTGCCCGATGGGGGCTTCCAGCTTTTCCAGGATGTCGCGGTCGATCTGGGTGACGCTGCCGCTGATGTCCAGCCGCACCGACTTGCCCAGGGTATGGCCGACGTCGCGAACCATGCGGGCAAAACCGCCGGTGCCATCGGCGAAGGGCCGCATGCGGCATGCCAGCGCTTCGTCGTAGAGCCGCTGCGACAGGTTCACCGAGCGGCGGTCGAAGGCCTCCAGTTCATTGACCTGGTCGCTCAGCTGATGCTGGTTCTGCTGCATCAGCGTGCGCAATTCGGACAAGGTGGCCTGGGTGAATTCGTCCAGCTGGGCGGTGGACAGTTTTTGCTGCAACAGGTCCAGTGCCTGCATGGCTTCGCGCTGCACGCGCTTCATGCGCAGCATGCTGGCCGCGAAGGGCTTGAGACGGCGCGATTCGACCAGGGATTCCCCGGTCAGGCTCAGCAGATGATCCAGGCTCTCGGCGCTGACCCGCACGGAACGTGTGCCGACAGGGGCCGCGACCGGCGCGGGCGTGGAGGCAGGCGCGGACAATGCCGGCGCGGGCTCGGAAGGGACGGCCGCCGACAGGAGTGCGGGCGACGCCACGGTCTCCTTGGGTTCAGCCGGGGTGGGAGTGGAAGGCGCAGAGGGGGCAGCAGTGTGCGGCCAAGGAGCCGCCTCGCCACCACTCATCACCGCGGGCAGGGCCAGCAGGAAGGCTTGCACCTCTGCGCTACCGGCGTGATCGGCCCAGGCCTCGTCGCCATCGGGCGGAGAGGCGATGCGTCCCAGCAAATCGGCCCCGCGCAGCAGCACATCGATGTGCTTTTTCTCCAGCTGCAGCTTGCCCTGCTGGGCCAGCACGAAGCAGTCCTCCAGCACGTGGGCGACCTTGACCGCCGTTTCCAGCCCGACGATACGGGCTGCGCCCTTGAGCGAATGACCGGCACGCATGCAGGCTTCCAGGTGTTCGGCCGCCGTTGGCTGCAACTCCAGCGCCAGCAGGCTGGCGTTGAGCTGGGCGATCTGGCTTTCCGCCTCGAAACGGAACAGGTCCAGCATGGACATCTGGCTCAGGTCGGGCGTACTCATGTCATGCTCCGGTTGAGTACGTAGAACAGCAATTCATGGTCCAGCAGGCCGATCTGTCGGCCACGCCACTCCACCATGCCCCGCGTGTACTGGATCGTGGCATGGGCCAGCGTGGTCGGCACCGGCGCCAACGCATCGGGGGCATAGCGGTGCACACCCACCACCTGCTCCACCGGGAAGACCAGCGTCTGGCCTTCGTAGGCGGTCACCAGCAGATGGGAGGCGCCCTGCCCCGGCGCTGACTCCGTCTGCAACTGCAGCAACTGCGCCAGCGAGACACAGATGCGCAATGCGCCCCGGATGTTGAGCACGCCGCTGATGGCCGGGTTGCGCTGGTGCGGCAGGCTGTGTACGGGACGGGTCTCGGCCACTTCCTGCACCACCGTGGTGGCAATGGCCAGCCACTCGCCGCCGATGCGCACCACCAGCGCGGAAGCGTCTGCCCCCTGCGGCTGTGGCTCGGTCCCTACGGCGGAATGCATCCACTGCTGCGCCACCTCGGCCGAGGCGGGAATGCGATCGAGCTGCTGCAGGGCCGCGCGGGCGAAGGTCGGGCAATTCAGGCAGCGCAGGTGCTGCTGCAGCTCGGGGCAAGTGCCATCGCCCTTGGTGCCGATGCGGTTCCAGCAGTCATCGATCACGGCATCGGTCGGCATCACTTCAGCCATGTGCGTCCTCCCGTGACGGGCTCAGGCGGGCGGCACGCTGACGCATGCGCTCGGCGCCGGCGATATCGCCCTGCGCCTGCAGCAGCGCGGCCAGGTGCAAAAGTGCCGGCTGGTGCTCGGGCTCCAGATAGAGCGCCTTGCGATAGCAGCGTTGTGCCTGGTCGTGGTCGCCCCCGGCATCGAGGATCAGGCCCTGCAGATAGAAGGCAGCCGCGCTCGGCCCCTGCTCCTGGATGGCCTCCTGGCACAAGGCCTGGGCCTGTTCGAACTCACCCTGGTCGGCCAGCAGGCGGGCGCGCTCCAGCCGCCCGGATACCGGTGCTACCGGCGACGCCACCACGGAAGGTTCGGGCATGGCTGGCCGGCGCTTCGCCGCGACAGCTGGCGCGCCAATCGAGATGGCAGACACCGGCGGCGGCACCGCTGCGGTCTTGGCCGACGCCGCCCAGGTCGGCACATGGCCGCTGCGCCGCTGCACAGGGCGCTTGCGAAACCCGAAAGCCAGGGCGATGCCAGCCGACTCCAGGCGCGGACTCAACAGGATGCCGCCCTCGGCCGGGCCGACGAAGATGAGGGCATCCGGCTTCATCAGGCCTTCCAGCAGGTTCACCACGGCGTGCTGTACGTCGCGTTCGAAGTAGATCAGCACGTTGCGGCAGAAGATGAAATCGTAAGGGGCGGCATGCCGCAGGAAATCCGGCGCCAGCAGGTTGCCGGGGGCGAAGCGCACCTGCTCGCGGATATGCGGCTGCAGGTGCCATCCGGCCTCGTGCGCGGTGAAATAGCGGTCACGGAAGCCCAGGTCGCGGCCCCGGAAGGAGTTGCGCCCATAGATGCCGGCGGCGGCGATCTCCAGCGAGCGGGTGCGGATATCGTAGGCGTCGATCACGAACTGGCCTGGCAGCAGGCCGGCATCGAGCAGGGCCATGGCCAGGGAATACGGTTCTTCGCCGGTGGAGCACGGCAGGCTGAGGATGCGCACCGGGAGCGCAGGCTGTGCGGCCAGGCGCTCGCTGGCCAGGCGGGCAGCCGCGAGTATGGCTTCACGGTCGCGGAAGAACCAGGTCTCCGGCACCACCGCCAGTTCGATCAGGGATTGCAACTCCGCGGCCGAGGTCTGCAGCAGCGCGAGGTAGAGGCTGTCATCGCTGATGTCCAGCGCCATCATGCGCTCGCGCACCACGCGTTCGATCAGGCTGGCACCCACCGTGGCCATGTCCAGGCCCATCGCAAGCTTGAGCTTGTCGGCGATGTGCGGCAGGGCCTTCATGCCGGCTCCTGCGGGAAGAGCAGTGCGCGGGTGGCCGGGTCCAGCAGGTCCTCGACCTGCACCCGCTGCAGCAATCCACCCTGATAGGGCCGCACCGGGCCCAGATAAGGCGCGCCCTCATTGCGCACGGCCGCCGGGGCAAACCCGGCGGGATCACAGCGCAAGGTCTCGGTGGCCTGCTCCAGGATCAGGCCCAGCAACTGCGGTGCAGGCAGGCCAGCATGGTAGTGCAGCAGCACCAGGCGGGTGCTCACGCGTGCCGCGGCAGCACGGCCCAGCGCCAGATGCGACAGGTCGATCACCGGCACGTGGCCATCCCCGTGGGGCAGCAGACCGGCCACCCAGGGGGGTGCCCCGGGCAGGGCCTTGCAGGGCGAGAGCGGCAGCACCAGCGCCACCTCGGCGGTAGACAGTGCATACCGCTCGGCGCCCAGCGAAAACAGCAGGAACAAAGACTCGCTCATGGTCAGGCGATCCGCCTTGCGGCTCAGTCCATCACCTTGAAGCGCGAGACCCCATTGCGCAATTCGTTGGAGACCACGTTCAGTTCCTCGATGGCCTGGCCCGACTGCTGCAGCGACTCCACGGTCTGCTGCGCGGCCTCGGACAGTTGCACCAGGGCCTGGTTGATCTGCTCGGCGCTGTTGGCCTGGGCCTGCATGCCTTCATTGACGGTCTGGAAGCGCGGCGCCAGCGCCTGCACCTGGGCGATGATCTGCGACAACTGGCTACCGGCGGTCTGCACGTCCTGCATGCCGCGTCGCACCTGGTCGGAGAACTTGTCCATGCCCATCACACCGGCCGCCACGGCGGACTGGATTTCCTTGACCATGACTTCGATGTCGTAGGTCGCCACGGCCGTCTGGTCGGCCAGGCGGCGGATTTCGGTGGCCACGACCGAGAAGCCGCGCCCGTGTTCACCGGCCTTCTCAGCTTCGATGGCGGCGTTCAGCGAGAGCAGGTTGGTCTGGTCTGCCACCTTGGTGATGGTGGTGACGACCTGGTTGATGTTGCCCGCCTTCTCGTTGAGGATGGCCAGCTTGGCGCTGACCGAACCGGCCGCGTCCATCACGTTCTGCATGGTGTCTTCCATGCGGGTCAGGCCGGCCTGGCCATTGCCGGCCAGCGACGAGGTCTGGTCCGATACCACCGAGACTTCGTTCATGGTGCGCACCAGGTCGCGCGAGGTGGCGTAGATTTCACGCGAAGTGGCACCGATCTCGGTGGTGGTGGCGGCCGTCTCGGCGGCCGTGGCCTGTTGCTGGCGGGCGGTGGCGGCGATCTCGGTGACCGAGGTGGCCACCCGCGCCGAGGATTTCTGGGCCTGCGAGACCAGTGCGGTCAGTTCATCGGTCATGCGGTCGAAGCCGCTCCCCAAGACGCCGAACTCATCCTTGCGATCCAGCGCCACACGGCTTGAAAAGTCACCCGAGCGCATCACGTCGAGAATGCGCATGAGTTTCTGCAAGGGCTCATTGATGGCGCGCATCAGGAAGAAGCCGCATACCAGCGCCACCAGCAAGGCCGCCATGAGCGCAGTGAGCATGGCGAACTGGGCCGAGGTGACCGCATCGTTGATGCGGCTGGCGGCGTCATCGGCGATACCCTTGTTCACTTCCACCATGCGCTGGGTGAACTGATAACCCAGGCGCCACTGTGGACGGATCTGCTCGTTGAACAGCTTGTCGATGGACGGACGCTGGCTGAAGTCCATCTTCAGCACCTCGGTGACGAGGGCGCGGTATTTCTGGCGGGTGTCCTTGAATTGCTCGAAGAGCTTGCGATCGTCGTCGGCGAAGATGGTCTTTTCGTAGTCTTCCTGCAGGCGGTCCAGCCGCTCGCCGTTGCGGCGCAAGAGGGCCAGATTGGCCTGGCGCTCGGCCTCGCTGGTATCGATCTGGGCGATCTGCTGGGTCATCAGCAGGTTTTCGTACCAGGCGGCATTGATCATGGTGCTGTAGTACAGGCCGGGGGTCGAATCCTGGCGCAGCGCCGTGGCACTCTTCTCGATGCGGCCCAGATTGACCGCGGAAATGCCCGCCATCAAGGCCATCAGCAGCAGGATGAGCCCAAAGCTACCCAGTATGCGTTGCTTGATCGTCCAGTTCTTCATGCGCAGGCTTTCCTTTGGATGGAAACGGTCTCACACCCCGCGCGCACGGGCCAATGCCGGGCTAAAGGGGACAAAACCGCATCATGCTGTCTAGTAATAATTCGAGATTATCATTGAAACGTTTCAATATCACTATTATCCCTTGCCGCCGACAGTTTTGCTTCACTGCAATAAAAACGGCGCCCATCAAGGGCGCCGTGGCAGTGATGCGCTCAGCCGGAGCGGCTCGGCCGGATCACACCGGCATGGGCTTGTTGTCCTGCAGATCAAGGAAACCCTTGATGAGCCGGTAGGCCTTCCATATCCAGGCCAGGGCGAACACCAGCACCGCCAGCGGAATGCCGATCACGGTCGCCCACAGCACGCCACCGGCGAACAGCCAGAACAGATACCACCAGAACGAGCGGATCTGCCAGCGATGATGGGTATAAAGGAAGGTATCGCGGACATCGCCGCGCTTGAGGTAATTGACGATCAGCGGCAGGCAAGACAGCATGCCCAGCGAAAACACCAGGCAGGCGGCATGGGCCAGATAGAGCCACCACACCAGGTCACGGCCCGATTGCGTTTGCGAATCCAATACCAGTTCCTGGTTCATCGTGTCTCCTGAAGTGGGTCGGTTGGCTGGTCCTGGATTCAGGCCAGCAAGTTCAAGATGCCGTCCAGCCCGACGAAATTCAAGCCCACGCTGGCCTGGGCGCGCACCACCGGCTTGGCGCGGAAGGCCACCGACAGGCCCGAGATGCCCATCATGCGCAGGTCGTTGGCGCCGTCGCCCATGACGATGGCCTGGGCCGGCTCGGTGCCGATCTCGCGGCAGATGCGTTCGACCGTGGCACGCTTTTCGTCCGCATTGACGATGCCGCCGACCACCTTGCCGGTCAACTTGCCGTCGGCCACTTCCAGGGTATTGGCGTGGGTGTAATCCAGGCCCAGGCGTTGCTTCATGCGGTCGGTGAAGAAAGTGAAGCCTCCTGAGACCAGCAAGGTCTTCAGGCCGGCCGCCTGCACGGCCTTCAGCATGTTTTCCGCCCCCGGCGAGAGCTGCAGACGTTCGTCATAGACGCGTTGCAGGGCGCCGGCATCCAGGCCCTTCAACAGCGCCACGCGGCGGGTCAGGCTTTCGTTGAATTCGATCTCGCCGCGCATGGCGGCCTCGGTGATCTCGGCCACCTGGGGCTTCAGGCCCTGCATGTCGGCGATCTCGTCGATGCATTCGATGGTGATGAGGGTCGAATCCATGTCCATGGCGACCAGGCGGAAATCGGCCAGCTTGCGACCTTCCTCGATGAAGGCATAGTCCAGGCGGGCTGTCAGGCAGGCGGCATCGATGTTGGCCTTGAGCGTATCGCTCACGCTCACGCCCTCCACGCGCCAGGCGTCGGCGTCGGCCACGCGGCTGGGGTCGATGCGTTCGGCGCGACCACCGGCCAGGGCGGCAATGGCGTCGATGTCGGCAGGAGAGACGGCGTGTTGCTTGGGGGCTTGCAGGATCAGGTTCATGTTCTTGGGGTGATGTCGTTGATGCGTGATTCGTTGTAAAAGCGCTGGTGAGCCGGGCTCAGGCGATCAGCCGGTGAGCGCCTTCATGGTGGCCTTGACCTGCTGCACCCGCGCCGCCAGGTCGGGCATGCTGGCGGTGATGCGCAGCTTGTCCGGGCCGTTGAGCTTGACCTGGCGGTTCTTCTGCACCAGTTCGATGATGCGCATGGCATCGATCGGCGGATTGGGGACGAACTGCAGCAAGGCCGCCTCGGAATGGGCATCGATCTTGATGATCCCCAGCGGCTTGGCGGCGATGCGCAGGCGATGCGTTTCGATCAGCGCCTTGGCCGGGTCGGGCAGCTTGCCGAAGCGGTCGATCAGTTCTTCCTGCAGCGCATCGATGGCGTCGGACTTCTCGCAGTTGGCGAAGCGCTTGTAGAGCGACAGACGCTCATGCACGTCGCCGCAATAATCATTGGGCAGCAAGGCCGGCGCGTGCAGGTTGATCTCGGTGGTGGTCGAAAGCGGCGCGGCCAGGTCGGGCTCGCGACCATCCTTCAGGGCGCGCACGGCTTCGTTCAACATGTCGGAATACATCTGGAAGCCGATCTCGTGGATCTCGCCCGACTGGTGGTCGCCCAGCACTTCGCCGGCACCGCGGATTTCCAGGTCGTGCATGGCCAGGTAGAAGCCGCTGCCCAGTTCCTCCATCTGCTGGATCGCTTCCAGGCGCCGCTGCGCCTGCTTGGTCAGACCCTGCACGTCTTGCACCAGCAGGTAGGCATAGGCCTGGTGGTGGGAACGGCCGACCCGGCCGCGCAACTGGTGCAACTGCGCCAGGCCGAATTTGTCGGCGCGGTGCATGATGATCGTGTTGGCGGTGGGCACGTCGATGCCGGTCTCGATGATGGTAGTGCACAAGAGAATGTTGAAGCGCTGCGCCACGAAGTCGCGCATCACCTTTTCCAGGTCGCGCTCGTGCATCTGGCCGTGCGCCACGGCGATGCGGGCTTCGGGCAGCAAGGCTTCCAGTGCCGCCTTGCGGTTAGCGATGGTCTCCACTTCGTTGTGCAGGAAATAGACCTGGCCACCCCGCTTCAATTCGCGCAGGCAGGCTTCGCGGATCGTGGATTCGCTCTCGCCCCGCACGAAGGTCTTGATGGCCAGGCGCTTCTGCGGCGCCGTGGCGATGACCGAAAAATCACGCAGTCCTTCCAGTGCCATGCCCAGCGTGCGCGGGATGGGGGTGGCGGTGAGCGTCAATACATCGACCTCGGCGCGCAGGGACTTGAGCGCCTCCTTCTGGCGCACGCCGAAGCGGTGTTCCTCGTCGATGATGACCAGGCCCAGGCGCGAGAACTTCACTTCATCCGAGAGCAGCTTGTGGGTGCCGATGACGATGTCGATGGTGCCATCGGCCAGGCCCTTGATGGCTTGCGTGACTTCCTTGCCGGTACGGAAGCGCGACAGTTCGGCGATCTTCACCGGCCAGTTGGCAAAGCGGTCGGCGAAGGTGGTCGCATGCTGTTCGGCCAGCAGCGTGGTCGGTGCCAGGATGGCCACCTGCTTGCCGCCCATCACTGCCACGAAGGCGGCGCGCAGGGCGACCTCGGTCTTGCCGAAGCCGACGTCGCCGCAGATCAGGCGATCCATGGGCTTGCCGCCGGTCATGTCCTTGATGACGGCATTGATGGCAGCGGCCTGGTCGGCCGTTTCCTCGAAGCCGAAACTGTCGGCAAAGGCTTCATAGTCATGCGCCGAATACTGGAACGCATGACCCTGCCGCAGCGCCCGGCGGGCGTACAGGTTCAGCAATTCGGCGGCGGTATCGCGCACTTGCTGGGCGGCCTTGCGCTTGGCCTTTTCCCACTGGCCGGAGCCCAGCGCATGCAGCGGCGCATCTTCCGGCGAGGCGCCGGAATAGCGCGAAATGACGTGCAACTGCGAGACCGGCACGTAGAGCTTGGTCTCCTTGGCGTATTCCAGATGCAGGAATTCGGTCTCGCCCTCGCCCAGGTCCATGCTGACCAGGCCCATGTAGCGGCCGATGCCGTGACTGCTGTGGACCACCGGGTCACCGATCTTCAGTTCCGACAGGTCGCGCACCATGTATTCGACATCGGTGGCCGCCTGCTGCTTGCGGCTGCCCACGCGGCGGCCGCTGCCGGCATACAGTTCGGTCTCGGTCAGCAGTGCCAGGCCGTCGGCGGTGATGAAGCCGGCCTGTAGCGGTGCTACGCCCAGCATCAGCGGTTCGTCGCTGGCCAGGAAAGCCTCCCAGTCCTCGCACAGCACCGGGTGCAGGTCGTATTCGGCGAAGTATTGCTGCAGGGTTTCGCGCCGGCCATTGGTCTCGGCGCAGATCAGCACGCGTTCGGCGCCCTTGAGCAAGAAGCTGCGCAGGTTCACCAGCGGATCATCAGCGCGGCGGTTGACAGCGATATTGGGCAGCGGCGCGGATATCGCCGAGGGGGCATCGTCGGTCTTGAGCACCCAACGGGCATGCGGCTTCAGGAGGGTGAAGAAATCTTCATCATCCAGATAGATGGCCTTGGGCTCCAGCACCGGACGTTCACGGTCGGCATTGAGGAAGGTCCAGCGCGAGCGGGTATCGCTCCAGAAGCGCTTGATGGATTGCTCGATGTCACCCACGGTGGCGAACATGGCGTTGGCTGGCAGGTACTGGAACAGTGTGGCCGTCTCGTCGAAGAACAGCGGCAGGTAATATTCGATGCCGGCCGAGGCGATGCCGTTGCCGATGTCCTTGTAGATGGCCGAGCGCGTGGGATCGCCCTCGAACACTTCGCGCCAACGGTTGCGGAAGGCCAGGCGCGCCGCCTCGTCCATGGGGAATTCGCGGCCCGGCAGCAGACGCACTTCCGGTACCGGATAGAGCGAGCGCTGGGTGTCGGCATCGAAGGTGCGGATGGTTTCGATGGTATCGCCGAACAGGTCCAGCCGGTACGGCAGCACCGAACCCATGGGGAAGATGTCGATCAGGCCACCGCGCACCGAATATTCGCCCGGCGACATCACCTGCCCGACGTGGGTGTAACCGGCCAGGGTGAGCTGGGACTTGAGCTTGGCCTCGTCGAGCTTCTCGCCCTGCTTGAAGAAGAAGGTATAGGCCGCCAGGAACTGCGGCGGCGCCATGCGCAGCAGCGCCGTGGTGGCCGGCACGATCAGCAGGTCGCACTGGCCGGACTGCACTTCATAGAGCGTGGCCAGGCGTTCGGAGACCAGGTCCTGGTGCGGCGAGAAGGCGTCGTAGGGCAGGGTTTCCCAATCCGGCAGCAGGTGGCAGCGCAGGCGCTGGCCTTCCTTGGGCTGGAACCAGGGGATTTCGGAAAGCAGGCGCTGGGCGTCGGTGGCCCCGGCCACTACCACGGCCAGCATGCGGCCCTCGGCCTTGAGCGCCAGGGCGGCCTGGGCCAGCAGATAGGCATCGGCCGAACCGTGCACGGCCGGCGGCTGGAAACGGACACCCGTCTTGGGCAGGGATTTTTTCGGATCGAAGGACATTCAGGATCGGGGGATCGGCTTAACTCGACTGGGTTCGGCCTGGTGCGGCCTCATTCGGTTCATTGGACAGGTGCATCAGCAGCGGCCACCGCGCGTGCGGCGCCGCAAAATGCCGGCCGTTTGCAAGGGATTGGCATTAGAATTCAGCCTCTCATTATAAACGATGGCCCCATCCCAGGCCGCCGCCAGGCGGGCCGTGAGCGGGGCCGGTCTGGCCCGCATGAACGCTCCGCCGTCTTCCCCCGCTACCTCGCAACATTACGCGCTGATCCCGGCCGCCGGCGTGGGCGCCCGCATGGGCGCGCAAATTCCCAAGCAATACATGACACTGGCCGGCAAGCCCATGCTGCTGCATGCATTGGAGACCTTTGCCGCGCATCCGCGTATCGACCACAGTTTCGTGGTGGTCAGCCCCGAGGATGGCTGGATCGACGCCCTGCTCCCCCCCGCCCTGCTGGCGCACACCACGGTGCTGCGCGTGGGTGGGGCGACGCGGCAGGACAGTGTCTTCAATGGCTTGCAGGCCATCCGCGCCCAGGCCGCCGATGGCGACTGGGTGCTGGTCCACGACGCCGCCCGCCCCGGCCTGGACGGCGTGCTGATCGACCGTCTGCTCGATGCGCTGGCCAATGATGAGGTTGGCGGCCTGCTGGCACTGCCGGTGGTGGATACCCTCAAACGCGGCGATGACCAGTCCCGCTCGCAGGACACCGTGCCGCGCGCCGGCCTGTGGGCGGCGCAGACACCGCAGATGTTCCGCTACGCCCTGCTGCAGCACGCCCTGGAACAGGCGCGCCAGCAGGACCGTCTGGCCGCCATCACGGATGACGCCAGCGCGATCGAAATGCTGGGCCTGCGCCCGCGCCTGGTCGAAGGCAGCCCCCGTAATCTCAAGGTCACGCTGGCGCAGGACGCCACGCTGGCCGAATTCTTCCTGAAAGGTCCGCACGCATGAGCACTGCCTTCCCCTTCCGCATCGGCCAGGGTTATGACTGTCACGCCCTGGTCGAAGGCCGCCCGCTGATCCTGGGCGGCGTCACCATCCCGCACAAGAAGGGCCTCCTGGGCCACTCCGACGCCGACGCCCTGCTGCACGCCATCACCGACGCCCTCTTTGGCGCGGCCGCGCTGGGCGACATCGGTCGCCACTTCCCCGATACCGACCCGCAATTCAAGGGCGCCGACTCACGCGTGCTGCTGCGCGAAGCGGGCAAACGCCTGGCAGCGGCTGGCTATGCCGTGGGTAACGTGGATGCCACCATCATCGCCCAGGCCCCCAAGATGGCACCGCATATTCCGGCCATGGTGGTCAATGTCGCGGCCGATCTGGGGATTTCTGAGCAGCAAGTGAACATCAAGGCGAAAACCAACGAAAAAATGGGTTTTTTGGGTCGTGAAGAAGGGATTGCGACGGATGCCGTTGTGCTGATCTACCGCCAAAACGCCGAAAAAGCGCTGTAGGAAACTGCCCGACAGGACAATGTCAGACATTGACCGACAGCCGGAAAGCCGCACCAGACAAGGGATGCAGGGCGACATCCTGCACCATTTGCCAGCATGCAGAGAAATCTAAAGCACCGAAAAAAACCATTAAAACTTTTAATTGAACTTTCGAGCCGAAAATGGCTTGCATTCTCGATTTAATGAGTATAATCGTCGCGTCGTTAGGATTCGAGCTGGTAGTGCGGTTCTTCGCTGTCATTCCTCCCGAGTAACGATAAAGAGCCGGGCGCAAGCCCCAATCAATTAAATTTAGGAGTCCGTAATGGCAACTGGTACCGTCAAGTGGTTCAACGATGCAAAAGGTTTTGGCTTC
>PJUA01000426.1_pt1 | contig 24261 bp, 22 predicted proteins | sample 1512151 | NCBI WGS metagenome assembly PJUA01 (sample SAMN08177678, study PRJNA422409) | Soil metagenome, whole genome shotgun sequencing project. | isolation source: Soil enriched on filter paper: beechwood xylan treatment | place: USA: Madison | collected 2015-01-15
GAAAATGCCGGACCGTGTTGTTGTTATTGTCGCCGCTCATCCCACGCACTCCTGCGCCGTCCGGTCGAGAATCGCGACGGCTTCGTTCACTTCGGCTTCGCCGATGTTCAGGGGCGGCAGCAGCCGCACCACATTGTCGCCGGCCGGGACCGACAGCAGGCCGTTGGCGCGCAGCTTCGTCACCACCTCGCCGACCGGCTGGCCCAGCTTCAGGCCCAGCATCAGGCCCTGGCCACGCAGTTCCAGGAACAGCGACGGATACTTGGCGACCAGCTCTTCCAGACGGCCGCGCAGAGAGGCCGAGGTCTGCTGTACGGTGTCCAGGAAGCCCGGCGCCAGCATGACGTCCAGCACGGCGTTGCCGACGGCGGTCGCCAGCGGGTTGCCGCCATAGGTCGAGCCGTGGGTGCCGGCGGTCATGCCCGACGCCGCGCGCTCGGTGGCAAGGCAGGCGCCGAGCGGAAAGCCGCCGCCGATGCCCTTGGCGACGCACATGACGTCCGGGGTGATGCCGGCCCATTCATGGGCGAACAGCTTGCCGGTGCGGCCCATGCCGCACTGGATCTCGTCCAGGAACAGCAGCAGGCCATGCTCGTCGCACAGCGCGCGCAGGCCACGCAGGAACTCCACCGAGCCGGCGCGGATGCCGCCCTCGCCCTGGATCGGCTCGACGCAGATTCCGCCGGTCTGCGGCGTGATCGCGGCGCGCACGGCGTCGAGGTCGCCGAACGGCACCTGATCGAAGCCGTCCAGCAGCGGGTCGAAGCCGTGCACCAGCTTCTCCTGCTTGGCGGCCGAGATGGCGCCAAGCGTGCGGCCGTGGAAGGCCTGCTCGAAGGTGATGATGCGGTTCTTCTGCGGGTTGCCGGAGTCATAGTGGTACTTGCGGACGGCCTTGGCGCCGCATTCCCACGCTTCCGCACCGGAGTTCGTGAAGAACACCGTGTCGGCGAAGGTCACCTCGGTCAGGCGCTTGCCAAGGCTCTCCTGTCCGGCGACCCGGAACAGGTTGGAGGTGTGCCACAGCTTCTTCGCCTGCTCGGTCAGCTTTTCGACCAGATAGGGGTGCGCGTGACCCAGCGCGTTCACCGCGACGCCGGCGGCGAAGTCGAGGAATCGTCGCCCGTCGGTCGCGTAGAGATACGGACCTTCACCGCGCTCGAACACGACGTCGGCGCGGGCGTATGTGGGCATAACGACGGGGATCACGGCTTTGGACTCCAAAAATGGAAAATCCGGCGGCCATGCCTGACCGCCGGGAACGGCAAATATCCGGGGATTGATGGGTTCTGTCAACGGATAGGGGTGGGAAAGCGCGGCGATTGCCGCGTCTTTACGCCTTGAGCTTGTATCCGGTCTTGAACATGCGCCAGGCGAGCCACCAAAGGCCGGCATTCACGCCCAGCATCACCGCGACGCCAAGCCAGCGCGCCCCGTCGGACACCCCGATGAAGCCGTAGCGGAAGCCGTCGATCATGTAGAAGAACGGGTCGAAATGGGCGACCCACCAGAAGACCGGCGGCAGCGTGTCGACCGAATAGAAGGTGCCGGACAGGAAGGACAGCGGCGTCACCACGAAGTTGGTGACCGCGGCGATGTTGTCGAACTTCTCCGACCAGACACCGCCGACCAGACCCAGCAGCGACAGCAGCATCGACGCCATCACCGCGTGGAACAGCACGAAGCCGGGATGCGGCATGTGCATCGGGATCACCGCCCAGATGGCGAGCCCCGTCACCAGACCGACCACGACGCCCCGGGTGATGCCGCCGAAGACGAAGCCGCTGACCAGTTCCATCGGCGACAGCGGCGGCATCAGGATGTCGACGATGTTGCCCTGGACCTTGGCGATGACGACGGAGGAGGAGGTGTTGGCGAAGGCGTTCTGCACCATCGCCATCATGATCAGGCCGGGCGCCAGGAATTGCAGATAGGGCGTCTCGCCCACCATCCGCACCGCCGACCCGAGCGACAGGGCGAACACCGCGTAATAGAGCAGCGTCGTCACCACCGGCGCCCAGACGGTCTGCTGGTGCACCTTGATGAAGCGCCGTACCTCGCGTGCGTAGAGCGTCCACAGGCCGATCCAGTTGACGGTACCGACATTGCGCGGCATGGGAGGAAGGGGAAGGGTCATCGCGTCACGATCTGCCTTTTGGGAACCGGCCGGTGTAAGGCCACGGACTGTACGTGCCCCCCGTCCATCCGGCAACCGCCGCCTCCGAAGGGACTGCCATGAGCACTGACGACAAGCGTTCCGCTTCCCCGGCCAGAAAGCCGCCGAAGCGGGTCACGCCGCAATATCTGGAGAATGCGGCGCTGCATTACCTGGAGCGCTTCGCCAGTTCGACGGCCAACCTGCGCCGGGTGCTGATGCGCAAGGTGGACCTGTCGGCCAAGGCGCACGGCACCGACCGCGAGGAGGGTGCCCGCTGGATCGACGAACTGCTGGCCCGCTATGTCCGCAGCGGCCTGCTGAACGACGAGACCTATGCCCGCATGCGGACGGAGAGCCTCCATCGCCGCGGCGCCTCCACCCGGCTGATCGCCCAGAAGCTGGCCGGCAAGGGCATCGGCCGCGACGAGGCCGACAAGGCGCTGGACAGCCTGCGCGAGGATGTCGGGCCCGATCTGGACCTGACGGCGGCGCTGGCTTTGGCGAAGCGGCGGCGGCTGGGGCCGTACCGCCGGCCGGAGCAGCGCGAGGCGCTCCGCGACAAGGACATGGCGGCGCTGGGGCGGGCAGGCTTCGGGTACGAGATCGCCCGGCGGGTGGTGGATGCGGAGGACCCGGAGGAGTTGTTGGGGGAGTGAAAGTTGGACCCCCACCCTAACCCTCCCCCGCTCTCAGCGGACCTCCGGTCCGCCTGCCGCGTCAGCACAAAGCAAAGCTTTGTGCGAGAGCTGGGCGGGGGAGGGGATTGGTGCTGATGCGGGAGAGCGGCGGCAGTCCCTCCCCCGCCCAGCGGGGGAGGTTAGGTGGGGGTCTAACGCCGCGAAGCCGAAGCACCCCCCAGAAACGACGAAACGCGCGGCACCCTTTCGGATGTCGCGCGCCGCTCTCTTACCGGGAGTCGGAATCGTCCTGTACGCGTCCTAATTCTTGTCGGCGGAGCGGCAAGCGCCCCGCCTCAGCACACCAAACGCGTCCCGGATGCCGGGGAAGCTATCAGGCCGCGACCTGCTGCTTCTCCTGGGCCTTGGCGATCCGGCGCTTGATGCGACGGGCGTCGAGGCTCAGGACGGCGTCCTTCGCATCGAGCAGGAAGGCGTCGAGGCCGCCCTTGTGCTCGATCGAGCGGATCGCGTTCACCGAGAGGCGCAGACGCACCAGCTGCCCCAGGCTGTCGCTGAGCAGCGACGTTTCCTGGAGGTTCGGCTGGAAGCGGCGGCGATTCTTGTTGTTGGCGTGGCTGACGTTGTTGCCAAACTGCGTGCCCTTGCCGGTCACGGAGCACCGACGTGCCATCGGACTGATCCTTTACTTTAGCAAATGAAACCCGGTAACGGACGGCCTGCCGCCCGAAGGAGGCCGCTATATAGTCGAACAAAAGCGCCGTCGTCAAGCCGGGATCCGCGATGAAACCGTCAAAAGCCGAGTCGTCGCGGAAAGGTGGAGAGTCGAAGCGCGGCGGCCTCTTCGATCAGGCGAAGAGACGCGCCGCGCCAATCTTGCCGTGACCGGTGTCAGTTCACGGTGGGGGAGGTCTTCGACGCCGGCTTGGCGGCAACCGGCTTGGCCTGGCGGCGCGGCGCCGGCTTGGCCACCGCCTTCACCTCCTCGGCGAAGGCGGCGGCCGGAGCGGCCTGCTCGGCCTTCACCGTCTCGACCAGTTCCTGCACTGGAACCTCGACCGGCTTGGCGGCGGCGACCGGAGCGGTCTCGGCAGCCTTGACCGGAACCGGGGCCGGCGCCGGAGCGGCTTTCGGTGCCTCGACGGCCGGGGCCGGCGCGGGGGCTTCGACCTTTGCCTCGATCTTCGGCGCCTCGGCCTTCGGGGCGGCGACCGTCACCAGCGTCGGCTTCGGAGCCTCGGCCTTCGGGGATGCGACCGGAGCGGGCGCGGCAACCGGAGCGGCATCGGCGGCCGGAGTCGGCAGGGTGGTGATCTCGGCGGCGATCTTGGTGGAGACGTCCAGGAAGCCCTGCACGCTCTCGGTCACGCGGGCCTGGGCGGTGGACAGCCAATCGCGCTGCAGCGCCGCCAGATCGGCGGGGGTGCGGGCCTTGCCCAGCCCGGCGGCCAGACGGCTGGCGTCGTTCACCGAGGCGGTCACGCCGTCGAACCAGCGGCGGTAGCCGTCCTGGACCAGGGTGGCGACGCGGGCGGACTTGGCCGCGGTGGTTTGGGCGTTGGTCTTGAACAGGTTCAGGACGTTGGCGGGGGTCGGCTGAGCGGTCATGGCGTTGTCTCCCGTGGAAAAGGCACATTGGCGGAAACGGAAAGGCCGCTCCGGCGTAACCCCAGGAGACCGCGGGCACCCCGGCCCAAGCGATGTTCATCGAATCGACAAAGGCCGAATCGACACACGTCGCCCCTTTCCCGCCCGGCGCAGAATAGCCCTACGGTTGGTGCGGTGCAACGGATTTGTTGCGGTGCAGCATAAGCTGAACGGATTATGCCGGGCCCACTTATGATTCGCTCGGTTGGTCGAGGAAGCGCCCCAGCAGGATATGGGCGGCGGCGGCCGGAATGGTGGTTCCGGCGGTCACCTCCGCCTCGAGTCGCGCCAGATCGGCCCGCACGGCGGGATGAGCACGGAAGCGGTCGATCAGCGTCTCGCGGATCTCGCTCCACAGCCAGGCGCGGGCCTGTTCGGCCCTGCGGGTGGCGCGGGCGCCGTTGGCCTCCGTCAGCGCCTTGTGCTCGCCGATGGTCTGCCACACCGTGTCGATGCCGATCTTCTGGAAGGCGGAGCAGCTGAGCACCGGCACCCGCCAGTCGCCGTGGCGCAGCAGGGCCAGCGCGTGGCGATAGTCGGCGACGGTGTGGCGGGCGGTGGCGGCGAGGTCGCCGTCGGCCTTGTTGACGACCACGAGATCGGCCAGCTCGACGATGCCCTTCTTGATGCCCTGCAACTCGTCGCCGCCGGCCGGCAGCAGCAGCAGCATGAACAGATCGACCATGTCGGCGACCGCGGTTTCCGACTGGCCGACGCCGACCGTCTCCACCACGATCACGTCGAAGCCGGCGGCCTCGCAGATCAGCATCGCCTCGCGCGTGCGTCGGGCCACGCCGCCCAGCGTCGTCCCGGCGGGGGAGGGGCGGATGAAGGCGTTGGCTTCCCGCGACAGATCGACCATGCGGGTCTTGTCGCCCAGGATCGAGCCGCCGGTGCGCTGCGACGATGGATCGACCGCCAGTACCGCGACCTTGTGTCCCAGCCCGATGACATGCAGCCCGAACGCCTCGATGAAGGTCGATTTGCCCACCCCCGGCACGCCGGAGATGCCGAGTCGCACCGAGTTGCCGGTGTGGGGCAGCAACGCCGCCAGCAGCGCGTCGGCGGTTTCGCGATGGTCGGCGCGCGTCGATTCGATCAGCGTGATCGCCCGCGCCAGCGCCCGCCGGTCCCCCGACCGGACGGCTTCTGCTAGGCGGGCGGCGTCTTGCGGGGCGGTGTCGGTCATGGCGTCGGCGTCGGTCTGTGCGAGGGGAGCGGTACCCTACCTGTGGAGCGGTCCGGGATAAAGCCTTTGCCGGCGCGGGGTGTCGCCTTACAGCGGGGGGGAGGTGCGGCCGTGGGGAACAAGATTGACACGGATGTCACGGATGTAAGCACGGATGTCACGGATGCTGTTTGGAACGGTGTCAGCCGGCTTGGGCAATCAACATCATTGCCACCAGAATATTGAGCTTGGTCAGGCACCCACTTCGGCATCGGACATCCGGCTTTGCAAGCTCAAGAACATCCGTGACATCCGTGTCTTCATTCGTGACATCCGTGTCAATCTTGCCCGCACTTCCTGCGCCTAGGGGATCGCTCGCCCCCTACGTCCGCACCGCCGGCGACTCCACCGCCTCCAGGTTCAGGGCGGCGGCGAGCAGGGCGCGGGTGTACTCCTCGCGCGGGTCTTCGAAGATGCGCTGGGTCGGACCCTGTTCGACCACCTTGCCGTCCTTCATCACCATGACGTGGCTGGACAGCGCCCGCACCACCCGCAGATCGTGGCTGATGAACAGGTAGGCGAGGTTGTGGCGGGCCTGGATGTCGCGCAGCAGGTCGACGATCTGCGCCTGCACCGACATGTCCAACGCCGAGGTCGGCTCGTCCAGCACGACGAATTTCGGCTTCAGCACCAGGGCGCGGGCGATGGCGATGCGCTGGCGCTGGCCGCCGGAGAACTCGTGCGGATAGCGGTTGCGCGCTTCGGGCGGCAGGCCGACCTCTTCCAGCGCGCGGGCGACCATCGCCTCGCGTTCCTTGCTGTCGCCGATGCCGTGGATGCCCAGCCCCTCGCCGATGATCTGGCCGACCGACAGGCGGGGCGACAGGCTGCCGTAGGGGTCCTGGAAGACGATCTGCATCTCCCGCCGCAAGCCCCGCAGGCGCTTCGGTTGCCAGCCCTGGATGTCGGTGCCGTCGAAGCGGATGGCGCCCTCGCTGGCGTGCAGGCGCAGCAGAGCGAGGCCCAGCGTGGTCTTGCCCGATCCCGATTCGCCGACGACACCCACTGTGTGGCCGCGGCGCACCGCAACGTCGACGCCGTCCACCGCCTTGATATGGCCGACGGTGCGGCGCAGCAGCCCCTTCTTGATCGGGAAATAGACCTTCAGCCGGTCGGCGGCCATCACCTCCGCCGCGTCGTCGGGCGGGTTCAGCGGGTTGCCGCGCGGCTCGGCCGACAGCAGCTTCTGCGTGTAGGGGTGGCGCGGGCGGATGAACAGGTCGTCGACCTTGGCCTGCTCGACGATTTCGCCCTGGTTCATCACGCAGACGCGGTCCGCCATCTTGCGCACCACGCCGAGATCGTGGGTGATCAGCAGCAGCGCCATGCCGAAGCGGCTCTGCAGATCCTTCAGCAGCGCCAGGATCTGCGCCTGGATGGTGACGTCCAGCGCCGTGGTCGGTTCGTCGGCGATCAGCAGGTCGGGTTCGTTGGCCAGCGCCATGGCGATCATCACGCGCTGGCGCTGGCCGCCCGACAGCTCGTGCGGATAGGCGGTCAGCCGCTTTTCCGGGTCGGGCAGGCCGACGAGGCGCAGCAGTTCCAGGGTGCGGGCGCGGGCGGCGCTGGCCGACAGGCGCTTGTGCAGGAACAGGGTCTCGTTGATCTGCCGCTCGATGCTGTGCAGCGGGTTCAGCGAGGTCATCGGCTCCTGGAAGATCATGGCGATGCGGTTGCCGCGCACCTGCCGCAGGGTGCGCTCGTCGGCGCCCAGCAGTTCGGTGTCGCGGAAGCGGATCGAGCCGGCGGGATGGTGCGCCATCGGGTAGGGCAGCAGCTGCAGGATCGACAGCGCCGTGACCGACTTGCCGGAGCCCGATTCGCCGACGAGCGCCAGCGTCTCGCCCTTCTGGATGTCGAAGGACACACCCTTCACAGCCTGCGTCGCGCCGGCACCCGAGCGGAAATCGACACGCAGGCCCCGCACGGACAGCAGGTCGGGGTTGGGGGGCATGATGGTCATGTCGGCGAACGTCCGCAAAATCCCCCTCTCCCCCCCGGGGAGAGGGTCGGGGTGAGGGGGGAGCACCGCGTGGAGTCATGGGGTGATGAGAGACTTTGCGCTTCTTGCGAAGTCACGCAGTGCGTCCCCCTCACCCTAACCCTCTCCCCGGGGGGGAGAGGGGACTGGCGGTCGTGGTCGGTACACCCCATCACTCCGCCGCCTCCTTGCGGGCAGCCGTCGCCGCGCCGGCCTCGCCGGGCAGCGCGGTGGACATCTGGGCGATGGTCTTGCGCGGGTCGAAGGCGTCGCGCACTGCCTCGCCGATGAAGATCAGCAGGCTCAGCATGATCGCCAGCACGAAGAAGGCGGTCAGGCCGAGCCACGGCGCCTGCAGGTTGGCCTTGCCCTGGGCCAGCAGCTCGCCCAGCGACGGCGAGCCGGGCGGCAGGCCGAAGCCGAGAAAGTCCAGCGCGGTCAGGGTGGTGATCGAGCCGTTCAGGATGAAGGGCATGAAGGTCAGCGTCGCCACCATCGCGTTGGGCAGCACATGGCGCACCATGATGGTGACGTCCCCCGCCCCCAGCGCCTTGGCCGCGCGCACGTAATCCAGGTTGCGCGCCCGCAGGAACTCCGCCCGCACCACATGGACCAGCGCCGTCCAGGAGAACAGCAGCAGCAGGCCCAGCAGCCACCAGAAGGTCGGCGTCACCACGCTGGCCAGGATGATGAGGAGGAACAGGGTGGGAAGACCCTGCCAGATCTCGATGAAGCGCTGGAACAGCAGGTCGGTCAGCCCGCCGAAGTACCCCTGCACCGCACCGGCCGCCACGCCGATGACCGACGAAAAGGCGGTCAGCACCAGACCGAACAGAACCGAGATGCGGAAGCCGTAAATCAGCCGCGCCACCACGTCGCGCCCCTGGTCGTCGGTGCCCAGCCAGTTGTCGGCGGACGGCGGCGCCGGGGCGGGAACCGGCAGGTTGTAGTTGATGGTGCGGTAGCTGTAGGGGATCAGCGGCCAGACCATCCAGCCCTTGGAATTGATCAGGTCGCGGACATAGGGGTCGCGGTAGTCGGTCTCCGTCTCGAACTCGCCGCCGAAGGTGGTCTCGGGGTAGGCGTTGAAGACGGGCCAGTAGTAGTGATTCTCGTACTCGATCACCAACGGCTTGTCGTTGGCGATGAACTCCGCCCCCAGCGAGACGAAGAACAGCACCAGGAAGATCCAGAAGGACCAGAAGCCGCGGCGGTTCGCCTTGAAATTGGCCAGCCGGCGCCGGGTCAGCGGAGTCATCACACCCTCCGCGATTCGAAGTCGATGCGGGGATCGACCATGACATAGGTGATGTCGCCGACCAGATTCATGATCAGCCCCAGCAGCGTGAAGAAGTACAGCGTGCCGAACATCACCGGATAGTCGCGGTTGATCGCCGCCTCGAAGCCCAGCAGCCCCAGTCCGTCGAGCGAGAAGATCACCTCGATCAGCAACGCGCCGGTGAACAGGATGCCGATGAAGGCGCCGGGGAAGCCGGCGATGACGATCAGCATGGCGTTGCGGAAGACATGGCCGTACAGCACGCGGTTTTCCGTCAGGCCCTTGGCGCGGGCGGTGATGACGTACTGCTTGCCGATTTCCTCCATGAAGGAGTTCTTGGTCAGCATCGTCAGGCCGGCGAAGCCGCCGATCACCATCGACAGCACCGGCAACGCCATGTGCCAGAAGTAATCCAGAACCTGTTTGTACCAGGGCAGATCGCCCCAATTGTCCGACACCAGCCCGCGCAAGGGGAACCAGTCGAGATAGCGCCCGCCGGCGAACAGCACGATCAGCAGCACGGCGAACAGGAAGCTGGGAATCGCATAGCCGACGATGACGACGCCGGAGGTCCAGACGTCGAAGGGCTGGCCGTCGCGCACCGCCTTGGCGATGCCGAGCGGGATGGAGACCAGATAGACGATCAGCGTCGTCCAGATGCCGAGCGAGATCGACACCGGCATCTTTTCAATCACCAGATCGACCACCCGGCGGTCGCGGAAGTAGCTGGTGCCGAAATCGAAGCGGATGTAGTTCGACATCATGTGGATGAAGCGTTCGTGCAGCGGCTTGTCGAAGCCGAACTCCTTCTCCAGCTGCTTGATGAAGGCGGGATCCAGCCCCTGGGCGCCGCGGTACTTGCTGCCGCTGTCGCCGCCGGTCTGGTTCTGGCGCTGGGCGGTGTTGGCGTCGCCGCCGGCCGAACCGCCGATGCGCGAGGTCGCCTCGACCGCCGTGCCCTGGACGCGGGCGATCATCTGCTCGATCGGGCCGCCGGGGGCGATCTGCACGATCAGGAAATTGATCACCATGATCCCGAACAGGGTGGGGATGATCAGCAACAGGCGGCGGATGATGTATGCCAGCATCGCGGGTGTCCCGACCCTCCCCAATCCTCAAGGAAACGACAGCTTAGACCAGAGCATTGTACGTGTCAGGCGGCTCAGGGTTCCGTGCGGCGTGCGCTGTTGGCCAGCTTGGCGTTCTTTTCCGGATCGACCCACCACGTGTCCTGGAAGCCCAGGCCGTATTTGGGGGCAACCGCCGGATGGGAGAAACGGTTCCAGTAGGCGACGCGGTACACCGTGTCGTGCCAATGCGGGATGACGTACCAGTTCCACAGCAGCACGCGGTCCAGCGCCCGGGTGGCGGCGATCAGCGACTCGCGGTCGGGGGCGGCGATCAGCGTCTCCACCAGCTTGTCGACCACCGGGTTCCTGATGCCGATGGCGTTGCGGCTGCCCGGCTGGTCGGCACGCGAGGATTCCCAGTAGTCGCGCTGCTCGTTGCCGGGCGACAACGACTGCGCGAACCGCTCGATGATCATATCGTAATCGAAATTATCGGTGCGGTTCTGGTACTGCGCGCTGTCGACCACGCGGATTTGCGCCTCGATGCCGGCGCGCTCCAGATTGCGGACGAAGGGCTGGACGATGCGCTCCATGTCGGCCTGGACCAGCAGGATCTCGAAGCGGAAGGGCTGGCCCTGGGCGTTGACCAGCTTGCCGTTCTTCAGCTCCCAGCCGGCTTCCTTCAGCAGGCCCAGCGCCGTGCGCAGGTTGCCGCGGATGTTGCCGCTGGCGTCGGTCTTCGGCGGCTCGTACGGCTTGGTGAACACCTCGTCCGGGATCTGGCCGCGGAACGGTTCCAGCAGCTTCAGCTCGGCGGGGGAGGGCAGGCCGGTGGATGCCAGCTCGGTATTGGCGAAATAGCTCTTGGTGCGCTGATAGAGGCCGTAGGACAGGTTGGCCCGCGTCCACTCATAGTCGAACAGGTAATTCAGCGCCTCGCGCACCCGGCGGTCCTCGAAGATCGGCCGGCGGATGTTGAACACGAAGGCCTGCATGCCCTGCGGGTCCTGATGCTTGATCTCCTCCTTGACGATCTGACCGTTCTGCACCGCCGGGACATTGTAGCCGGTGGTCCAGTTCTTCGACGAGTTCTCCAGCCGGAAATCATAGGCGCCGGCCTTGAACGCCTCGAACGCCACGTCGAGGTCGCGGTAGTAGTCGTAGCGGATGCGGTCGAAATTGTAGCGGCCACGGTTGATCGGCAGATCCTTGGCCCACCAGTCCTTCACCCGCTCATAGGTGATGGAACGGCCGGGCTGCACGTCCACCACCTTGTAGGGACCGCTGCCGACCAGCGGCTCCAGGGTCGTGGTGGCGAAATCGCGATTGGCGAAGGCGTGCTTGGGCAGCACCGGCAGCTGGCCCATGATGACAGGCAGCTCAGGGTTGTTGCCATCCCGGAACGAGAATTTGACCGTGCGCTCGCCGGTCTTCTCCGCCTTCGTCACGTCGGCATAGTAGGTCCGGTAGAGCGGATGGCCCTTTTCGCGGAGCGTGTCGAAGCTCCAGATCACGTCGTCCACCGTGACCGGCTTGCCGTCCTGGAATCGGGCCTCCGGCCGCAGGGTGAAGGCCACCCAGGTGTGGTCCGGCGCGACCTCGATGCTTTCGGCCAGCAGGCCGTATTCGGTGATCGCCTCGTCACCGTTGCTGGTGGTCAGGGTCTGGAACGCCAGCCCGGAGCCGGCGGCGGCCTGTCCGCGCAGGATGAAGGGGTTGAGGTTGTCGAAGCCGCCGAAGGCCATCAGCTTGACCTCGCCGCCCTTCGGCGCGTCGGGATTGACGTAGTCGAGATGCTGGAAATCCGGTCCGTATTTCGGCTTGCCGTGCAGCGCCAGGGCGTGGCTGCCCCGGCTCTGGTCCTGGCCCTGCGCGAGGACCGGGGTCGCCAGCAGCAGAAGCCCTGCCATCGCCGCTGTCATACCGGTGCCCAGCCACCGCATCCGACCCGTCATGCCCGATCCCCTCCCTCGCTTGTTTTCTCGAAAAGCGTTCAGCCTGATGGAGTTAGCCCGGCAATGGGGCGTCATCAAGGCTGCGCCGCCTTGCTAGCCGGATCGACCCACCAAGTCGCCGGGAAATTGGTGCTGCGATAGTCCTGGTCGTATTTCGGCCAGACCGCGGGATGGGCCAGCCACACCTTGTGGGCGATCCAGCTTTCCGGGTTGTACCATTGCGGCACCATGTAGAAGCCCCACAGCAGAACGCGGTCGAGCGCGCGGGTCGCCGCCTGGACGCTGTCCAGATCCTTGGCGGCCAGCGCCTTTTCGATCAGCGCGTCGGCCACCGGGTCGTGGATGCCGGAATAATTGGCCGAGCCCTTGGTGCCGGCGGCGGCGGACCCGAAATAGCCGCGCAGTTCGGTGCCCGGCGGGGTGAAGAAGCTGAGATTGACGATGATCGCGTCGAAATCGAATTCGTCCAGCCGCGCCTGATACTGGGCGGTGTCGACGAGGCGCAAGGACGCGTCGATGCCGACGCGGCGCAGCGTCTCGACATAGGGCTGGATGACGCGGGTCAGCGCCCCGGTGCCGTCGAGGAACTCGATCGCCATCACCTCGCCGGTCTTCGCATTGGTCAGCTTGCCGTTGCGGACCTCCCAGCCGGCCGCCTTGAACAGGCGCGTCGCCTCGCGCACCTGGGCGCGGTTGTTGCCGCTGCCGTCGCTGGTGGGCAGGGTGAAGGGCTGGGTCAGCACCCGCTCCGGCAACTGCGCCTTGTAGGGGTCCAGCAGTGCCAGTTCCGCCGGGCCGGGCGGTCCCTTCGCCCCGAAGTCGGAGTTGGGGAAGTTGCTGAGCGTGCGCTTGTACTGGCCGTACAGGATGTTCTTCTGGATCCAGTCGAAGTCGAACAGCAGGGTCAGCGCCTCGCGCACCTGCGGATCGGCGAACTTGGCGCGCCGGGTGTTCAGGCGGAAACCCTGGGCGCCGAGCGGCAGTTCGCTCGGCACCTCCAGCGTCTTCACCCGGCCGTCCTTGACGGCGGGGAAGTCGTAGCCGGTGGTCCAGCGCTGCGCCCGGTATTCGCCGCGGAAGTCGTAGGCGCCGGCCTTGAACGCCTCGAACATCACGTCGTCGTCGCGGTAGAAGTCGTCCTTCACCGTGTCGAAATTGTAGAAGCCGCGGGCGGTCGGCAGATCCTTCGCCCACCAGTCGGCGACCCGTTCGTAGGTGATGGAGCGGCCGGGATCGACGATCTTGATCCGGTAGGGACCGCTGCCCAGAACCGGCTCCAGCGTCGTCTTGGAGATGTCGCGGCCATTGGCGGTCCACCAATGCTTGGGCTGCGGCGCGAAGGTGACGGCGAAGTCGATGATCGGCTTGATCTCCCCCGTGCCGGTCAGGGTGATCTTGAAGCGGCGGTCGTCCAGCGCCTCCACCTTGGCGATGTGGTCGAGGAAGGACTTGATGAAGGGCGCACCGTGGGCCTGGATCGCATCCCAGGTGAAGATCGCGTCGGCGCTGGTGATCGGCGTGCCGTCATGCCAGTGGGCGCCCTGGCGCAGCGTGAAGATGGCCCAACCATAGTCGTCCGGCACCTCGACGCTTTCCGCCAGATGGGCATAGGCGGCGTCCAGCTCCCAGCCGGACCCGACCATCAGCGTGTCGGAGATCAGCCCCAGCGTCCGCGGCCGCACCCCGCGCAGGATCAGCGTGTTCAGGCTGTCGTAGGTGCCCGGCTGCGATTCGGCCAGCCCGATCGACCCGCCCTTGGGCGCATCGGGATTGACGTGGGGGAAATGGGTGAAGCCGGGCTTGAATTGCGGCTCGCCGAACTGCTTCAGCGCGGTGACGGTCACGGTTCCCGCCCAGGCAGGCGTGAGGGCGGCCGGCGCGGCAAGGGTCAGGATCGTGGCGGCAACGGCGAGAAGGCGGCGCATCGGCGGTCCTGTTTGGGGGAGCGGGCGTCTTGGTTAGATTGCCACGCCCGTGCCCCGGTCAAGCGCAATTCCGGTTCAGGTTCAGCGGCTTTGCGAGCGTCGCCAGTGATCGGCCATGCGGTCCATCAACTGGCGATAGCGGCGGTCCTCCCGCATCAGTTTGCGCACCGACTTCCCGTTGCGCGGGTCGGCCAGCATCCAGGCTTCCGCCGCCGCCTGATGCTCCGGATGGATGGACAGCAGGTAGATGGCCGCCTGTTCCGGAGACGCAACGGCGGTTTCCTTAAGTCCTTCCAGGATGGCGCCGACATAGAGCGGCAGCACTTTGCGGAAATCCTCCGGCCCACCCTCCGCGTCGGTGGGAGTACCGGAGGAGGCGTCATCGGCCATCAGCGCGTTGCGTTCGGCCGCCGGCAGGGCGAAGAAGGCGTCCAGCCCCAACAGCAGGTCGCAGACGGTCTTCTTGCGCACCATCCAGTTCGACCCGCCCGATACCCGCGCCGCCAGGCTTTCCAGAAAGGGCCTCAGCTTTTCAGGGGACGTTTCGAAAACGGAACGCGCGGGCGGCTCGATGGTGGTCATCGTCGGGGCGGTCATCTCCGTGTCCTCAACCGGCCAGCGCCTTCATGGCGTCCTGGTGGGTCTGCGGGTCGCCGGCGGCGATCACCCGGCCGCTGGAGTTGGCGTCGAGCGGCTTGCCCTCCCAATCCGTCATCAGCCCGCCGGCCCCGGTCACCACCGGCACCAGCGCCGCGAAGTCGTACAGCTTCAGTCCCGACTCGACGACGAGGTCGTAATAGCCGGACGCCAGCAGGCCGTAGGTGTAGCAGTCGCCGCCATAGGCCGCCGTCTTCACCTTGGCGGCGACGCGGCGGTAGGCCTCGTAATCGCTGCCGGGGAACAGGTCGGGCGAGGTGGTCCCGAACATCGCGGCAGGCAACCCGCCGGGGCAGGGGCGGACGCGCACCGGCTGGCCGTTGTGGGTGGTCGGCCGGCCTTCCACGCCGATCCAGCGGTCGCCGACGATGGGCTGGTCGATGATGCCCAGAACCGGGCGGCCATGGTGCAGCAGGGCGATCAGCGTGCCGAAGATCGGCCGGCCGGTGATGAAGGACTTGGTGCCGTCGATGGGGTCGATCACCCACACCCATTCGGCGTCCAGGTTCTTGGTGCCGTGCTCCTCGCCATAGATGCCGTCGTCGGGGCGCTGGCTTTCGATGATGGTGCGGATGACATGCTCCGCCTCGCGGTCGGCGATGGTGACCGGCGAGGCGTCGGCCTTGTCGTCGATGGTAACGGGGGTGCGGAAATAGCGGCGGACGACGCTGCCGCTGGAGTCGGCCAACCGCTGGGCGAGCGCCACCATCGGGGCGGGGCAGGGTTCGGTCATGGTCGCTCCTTCGAATCTGTCAGACTGGTTGCCGCATCCTACCGGTGCCCGCCCGCCCCGGAAACCCGAAAGCGCCCTGTCCAGGCTTCAGGCTTCGTGTCGGGTGCGGTTCGTGCCGCCGCAGGACAGCTAGGCCACCGGGAGGGCTTTTCGCCCGGCACGGCTTGTGGCAGCCTCGACCGGCCATGATGAACCGACCCAACATCTATGCCGCCGCGCCGGTCGACCGCGCCTCCCTCCGCCGTAAGGACGAGGAGTGGCTGACGGAGGCTTGGCTCGCTCCTGCGTCCCGTGTCCTGCCGATCTGGCAGACCAAGAGCTTCGTCGCCGGGCCCCAGGATGCGCCGCGCGCCGTCCTGCTGCCGGCGGAAGGGCTGGATGCGGTGCCGATCTTCCTCGGGCTGATGGAGGATGGCACCCCGCTCTTCACCGTCGACCTGTCGATGGTCGAGGAGCCGGACGGGCTGCCGGCCTTGCGGGGCCACGGCCGGTTCGAGGATCTGCGCGCCACCGGGCCGCTGATGCCGGAAGGGGAGGCGGCGCTGTGCGCCTATGCCCGCGGCATGGTGTGGTGGAACGCCCGCCACCGCTTCTGCGGGGTCTGCGGCTCTCCGGCCGCGTCGGCGGAGGGCGGGCATGTGCGCCTCTGCACCAACCCCGACTGCGCCACCCACCATTTCCCGCGCACCGACCCGGCCGTCATCATGCTGGTCCATGACGGCGGCGACCGGATCGTGCTGGGCCGCCAGAGCCGTTTCCCGCCGGGCATGCATTCGGTGCTGGCCGGCTTCCTGGAGCCGGGCGAAAGCCTGGAGGACACCGTCGCCCGCGAGGTGTTCGAGGAGGTCGGGCTGACGGTGACCGACATCCAATACCGGTCGTCGCAGCCCTGGCCCTTCCCGTCCTCGCTGATGCTGGGCTTCATGGCGCGGGCCACCAGCTTCGACATCGACACTGGCAACGACGAACTGGAAAGCGCCCGCTGGTTCGACCGCGACTTCCTGCGCACACACACCCCGGACGAGACCTTCCGCCTCGCCCGCCCCGACTCGATCGCCCACCGCCTGATCCGCGAATGGATGGCGGAAGGGTGAAGAGGGTCAGTGGATGAACAGCTTGACGAAGATGCCGATCTGAAAGGCAAGGACGAAGCCGAGCATCCACTTCATCAGGTTCATGTCGGACTTCAGCGCCCCGACATCGTCATCCCGTTTGCTGAGGGCTGCGGCTGCTTTCACGGCTTTGTCCTCCGGCACGTCGATAGACCGGAACGCCTCATAGACTTCGCTCTGCATCGTGGTCATGAGGCGCCGCTCCGGTCCCTTTCCATGAGAACAGACTATAAGATGATCGGTGCCGTCCGTCCGTTCAACGGCCGAATGGTCGCGGTTCCATCATCCGTCTCAAAGCCGCCCCCTCAATGCCGCCGTTGCGGTCCCACTGCGCGGGCGGGGGAGCAGCGGCGGTCGAAGGGGTTGGGGTGGCGGGTGCAGGTGTCGTTGTAGAGCGTCATCAGCGAGGCCGCTTCGGCCGGACGGCGGCGGTCGGCGCTGCACAGGTTGTCCCACACCATCTGGCGGACGGCGGCGTCGCCCCAGGGCTCAACCAGAAGCGAGGCGCCCTTTTCCAGGGCGGTCATGAAGGGGAGATGTTCGTGGGCGGCGATCTGCGCCACCTCCTCCGCCTCCAGATTGGCCAATCCCAGGCAATCGTCCATCGTGAGCATGGCAACCTCCATCCGTGGCGCCATGGCCGTCGGCGGGGTTTCACCCGTCAGCCGCCGTGGTGTCTTGTTGTATTCGTGGGCTTATGAGTCCGGTCCTTGCCGGTCTTTATTGTATAACAACTTTCGCTAATCATGCCCAGCACCTGCCGGACGTGGCCACGGCTAAGTCGCGTCACTGCGGCAGAATGACGCGCGACTTGCGGCGGCTGCGAAAAGACTTGCGGCGTTGCGGGAGAGAGACGCCGGGAGGGTATCAGTCCTCGCCGACGCGCTGGCTTTCCTGATAGCGGAACGGGTTGGCCGGATAGACGCCGAGGATCTTGACCTCGCGGGCAAAGAAATCCAGTTCCTCCAGGGCGAGGCGCAGCAGGCGCTCGTCCGGATGGCCCTCCACGTCGGCGTAGAACTGCGTCTGGGTGAAGTGGCCGCCGACCATGTAGCTTTCCAGCTTGGTCATGTTGACGCCGTTGGTGGCGAAGCCGCCCAGCGCCTTGTACAGAGCGGCCGGCACGCTGCGGACGCGGAAGACGAAGGTGGTGATCGTCTTGCAGGAGCCGAGCGCCGGCAGCTTGGGCTCGCGCGCCAGGATCAGGAAGCGGGTGGTGTTGTGGGCGGCGTCCTCGATCCCGCTCCTCAGGATGTCGAGGCCGTAGATCTCGGCGGCCAGCGAGGAGGCGATGGCGGCATGGCGCGGGTCGTTCATCGCCGCGATCTCTTTCGCCGCCCCCGCCGTGTCGGCATGGTTGATCGCCTGCAGGCCCAGCTCGCGGATGGCGGTCTGGCACTGGGACAGCGCCTGGATGTGGCTGCGTACGGTCTGGATGCTGTCCAGCGTGGCGCCCTTCGGCGCCAGCAGCTGGTGGTTCACCCGCTGGAAATGCTCGCCGATGATGTGCAGGCCGCCTTCGGGCAGCAGGTAATGGTTGTCGGCGACGCGGCCGGCGATGGAGTTCTCCACCGGAATCATCGCCAGCGAGGCGCGGCCCTCGCGCACCGCCGAAAAGGCGTCCTCGAAGGTGGCGCAGGGCATCGTCGTCATGGTCGGCCGCGCGTTGCGGCAGGCCAGATCGGAATAGGCGCCGGGGAAGCCCTGGAAGGCGATGATGTTGGAGTTGGGCATGGACAAAATTCCCCCGGCGGATCTTGGAAAGGCGGGTCGGTAAGGTTTCAGCCGGCCTTGCGGCCGGACAGCATCAGATTTCAGCCGCCCTTGCGGGCGGACAGGAGGGCGCAGGCGCGCTCCAGGTCGGCGGGAGTATCGACACCCAACGGAACCGCGTCAACGACCGCCGCGTCGATGCGCATGCCGTTGGACAGGGCGCGCAGCTGCTCCAGCCGCTCGCGCTGCTCCAGCACCGAGGGCGGCAGCGACACGAAACGCTCCAGTGCCGCCCGGCGGTAGGCGTAGAGGCCGATGTGGTGATAGAGCGGACCGTCGCCGGTCGGCGCGGTGGCGCGGGTGAAATAGAGCGCGCGGCCCTGACGGGCACCGGGGGGCAGCTCCAGCACCGCCTTGACCACGTTGGGGTCGCCGATTTCCTCCTCCCGCGTGATCTCGACGACCAGAGTGGCGATGTCGACCTCCGGGTCGGCCAGCGGAGCGAAGGCGGCGCGCACGCTCTCCGGCTCGATGGTCGGCAGGTCGCCCTGCACATTGACCACCGCGTCGTGCCGCCCCTCCGGGTCGATCAGCCGCAGCGCCTCGAAGATGCGGTCGGAGCCCGAGGGATGGTCGGGGCGCGTCAGCACGGCGGTGCCGCCGGCGGCTTCGACGGCGCGGGCGATCTCCGGCTCGGCGCAGGCGACCACCACCGGGCCGATGGCGGCCTCCATGGCGCGGCGCAGCACATGGACGATCATCGGCGCGCCCAGGATGTCGGCGAGCGGCTTGCCGGGCAGCCGGGTGGAGGCCATGCGCGCCGGGATCACCACGATCGGGTTGACGGGACGGGTGGGGCTGGAGGCGGTCGGCATGGCGCGGAAGCTCCGGTGGAAAGGGGATGAGGTCCGCCAGAGCGGGCCAGACGGCATTGGCGCGGGTGAAACATGGACGCCGGTACGGCGTCAAGTGCCGGTACGGCCCGAATGGAGGACGTTTTGCAGTGCAGCGTAATGCGCAAGGAAATTAAGTGGTTGGTGACTGCGACAAATTTGTATGCGACCTTTTTTCGCGGTCCGCTGGGCTATGACAAGCTTCGGACCGCGGGCTATGGTAACCGCGGCGCGTTCGGCCGCGGGCGGGAGAAACGCCGAGTGTACTGAAATAGGGAAAAAAGGGGCTCTCAATGAGCATGGAGTGGAACAAGGTTTTCGGCGCCGTGCTGCTGGCCGGGCTGATCGCGATGCTGGCCGGATTCGCGTCCAAGGTGCTGGTTCATTCGAAGCCGCTCGAACAGAGCGTCTATGTCATCGCGACGCCCGAGGGGGCAAGCGCGCCCGCCGACAAGGGTGCCGCTCCCACCGGTCCGGCGCCGATCGCGCCGCTGCTCGCCGCCGCCAGCCCGGAAGCCGGCCAGAAGGTCGCCAAGGCTTGCGCCGCCTGCCACAGCTTCGACAAGGGCGGTTCGGCCAAGGTCGGCCCGAACCTGTACGGCATCGTCGGCGGTCCGAAGGGCCACATGCAGGGCTTCGGTTACTCCGATGCCCTGGTCAAGACCGGCGGCACCTGGACCTATGACGAGCTGAACAAGTTCCTCTACGACCCGAAGGCTTATGCCCCGGGCACCAAGATGACCTTCGCCGGTCTGAAGAAGGACGACGACCGCGCCGCCGTCATCGCCTACCTGCGCTCGCTGGCCGACAGCCCGCAGCCGCTGCCGCAGTAAGGCTCAGGGCGAGCAACGCTCAGGGTAAGGGCACCGGGCGCGCCCGCGGCCGGAAACAAAAAAGGCCCCGCTCTCGCAAGAGGGCGGGGCCTTTTTGTTTGGAAATCCCCCTCTCCCCGGGGGGGAGAGGGGATCTACCGGCGCAGGCCGCAGGCGATCTCCAGATAGTCGGGGTCGTTTTCCGGGGTCAGCCAGCCGTGGCGGACCAGGAAATCGGTCACCACGAGGTTGACGTTGAACTTCCAGTCGCCGGTACCCCGCACCGAGTCGGCCACCCTGTCCAGCGGCCAGAGTTCAAAGGTCTCCACCTCGCCGTCGGTGTTGACCGGGGTGACGCCGGGCGGAAGCTCCAGGTCGTAGACGAACAGGCGGTCGCGCTTCAGCCCGGCCGGCGTCTCCATGGTGTAGCTGATGGCGCCGACCGGCACGGCGCGGCGCGCGGTCTCGGCGTCGAGCCCGGCCTCCTCCGCCGCCTCCTTTTCAAGATTCTCGGCCAGCGTCAGGCCGATGGGCTGGCCGCCGGCGATCAGGTTGTCGAACTGGCCCGGCGCCACCTCGCGGTCGCGGGCGCGGCGGCCGACCCACAGCAGAAGGCCGCCGGCCTCATCGCGGACGAAGCCGTTGATGTGCAGGCCATAGGCCTCGATGCCGAAGGCGCCGACCGCGGCGCGGTCCAGCCGGGCCAGCGGCTCCGCCCCCCAGCGCGGCAGGATGGGGTAATATTCCCCGCGCAACGCCTTGACCGTGCCCTGCTCCACCAGATAGGCGGCGGCATGGTCGAGCAGGGTGGAGCGCGCTTCGAAGTCCCGGATCTCGGGCGCGATGGTCAGCCGGTCGGCGGTGGCGACGAAGCCGGGATCGACGCCGGGCAGCGCGTCGGCCAGGGCATGGCGCACCCAGCCCACGGTGTGGCCGTCCAGCTCGAAGGGGCGGAAGCCGGACAGGTCGTGCGCGTTGCACGCGCGGATGTGATCGAGGAAGCTCATGCGTCCCATCTAAGCGGGGCCGAAGGACCGGCGCAACCGCTCATCCAGGGCACTCCGCACCCTCATATTTTTGGACATCTTGCACGACCCTGGTTGCCATCGTACACAGGTTCAGACACGAAATGATCCCCGGCGCCAGTCCGTCGGGGGTGGCTCAAGCGAAAGGGCGGGCGTGGTGGCTGACCGTTCGGCTGAAGACACTGAGGCGGGCCAGACGGAGACGCCGTTCGGCGCCCTATCGGTCCTGGTTGTCGAGGACGAGTCCTTCACCCGCATGGTGTTGGCGAAGATGCTGGGCACGCTGGGCGTCAAGGCGGTGCATCAGGCCGCCGACGGCGAGTCGGGCCTCGCCGCCGTCGCCGCCCATTCTCCCGATCTGGTGCTGTGCGACGTGGAAATGCAGCCGATGGACGGCTTCGGCTTCGTCCGCGCGCTCCGCGCCGGCGGCGAGCCTTACCGACATGCCCTGCCGGTGGTGCTGATGAGCGGCCGTGTCGACAGCGACCGCGAGGCCCAGGCGCGTGACGGTGGCGCCGACGCGGTGCTGGCCAAGCCGGTCACCCCCGCCAGCCTGCGCGAGGTGCTGGCCATGGGGCTGGGGACCAGCCTTCCGGCCTGAGCGGGCCTTGGCCGAAAGTCTCGTCCACCGCCTGTGATTGTCGCCCCCACGGCGGCGGCCGGCCAAGCACGGACCCCTCCTTTAAAATTTCCCACCCCGTGGCAAGCTTGCCAAGTTGTTGAAACAATTCGGTAATCCAGCGGTAGCCCCCCACCGTGCCGCATGGGCGCCGCATCCTCACCCAATTTCCGCCTTGTTGATGGGGACGATTGGGACGCAACATGATCTCAAAGAGGTATTGGGGCGAAGTGCTGCGGAGCACCGGCCATACGATACGGCCAGCCGCAATGTCGCTTGCGAGATTTTGTTAAGGTTTGGAGTTCAGCATCGACGGTAAATCCCTGCGCCGTGCTTGGTCGAGGCGGCGCGCTTGCTTGAGGAGGCCGATGGCGTGATCAAGAGGGCCCGATCGAACCGCAATGGATCGACCAGCACTGGGCAACTCTCCCCGACCGGACGGGCAACGACGACTGCCGCCGGATACACGCCGTCTCTCTGCAAAGCCGTCACACTCCAATCGCCGAACCTTCCGCACGCGCGGCAAACACGCGCGCTGGTTGAGCAGGTGCGCTCGCCGCACCCACACTGGCCGTGGGACCTAGGTCCTATGGCTGAGGCCGGCTCCACAGCGGGCTTTCCGGCTATGGAGCCTGAGTGCCTGGAAAGCTCTAGGTGGAGCATTACATTCAAAAATGACTCGTTCGGGGGTTGCCGCGTCGCAGGACGGACGGCTCCCGGCCTTCACAGGACCGTTCCTTACACCAGACCGCTGGCTTCTACCGCTGAGCGGGGAGGCTGTGGACCCCTTGAGGTCCGCGTCTTCCCTGGAGTGCCCCATGGATCGCGGCATGCGCCGCGGCCTGCCGCCGCAGCCACCGGCGGCGCCCCGGCGCATCGGACCAGATAAGACGGAGCGACGAATGTTCCCGGCCGACGAACTGTTCACGCGCTACACGCAGAATTACGAGACCCGCCGCGAGACCGAGATGTCCCTGATGGACTATCTCCAGCTGTGCCGCGACGACCCCATGTCCTACGCCTCGGCCTCCGAACGCATCCTGGCCGCCATCGGCGAACCGGAGGTGGTCGACACGGCCCGCGACCCGCGGCTTGGCCGCATCTTCATGAACCGGACCATCAAGGTCTATCCCGCCTTCTCCGAGTTCTACGGCATGGAAGAGACGATCGAACGGATCGTCGGCTTCTTCCGCCACGCAGCCCAAGGCTTGGAAGAGCGCAAGCAGATCCTCTACCTGCTGGGCCCGGTCGGCGGCGGCAAGTCGTCGCTGGCGGAGCGGCTGAAGTCGCTTGTGGAGAAATGCCCGATCTACGTCCTGAAGGCCGGCAAGGAGATCAGCCCGATCTTCGAAAGCCCGCTCGGCCTGTTCAACCCCGACGAGATCGGCGACGAGCTTGAGGAACGCTTCGGCATCCCGAAGCGCCGCCTGACCGGGCTGATGAGCCCCTGGGCGGTCAAGCGCCTCGACGAATTCGGCGGCGACATCAACCGCTTCAAGGTGGTGAAGCTGCATCCCAGCAAGCTGCGCCAGATCGGCGTGACCAAGACCGAGCCGGGCGACGAGAACAACCAGGACATCTCGTCCCTGGTCGGCAAGGTCGACATCCGCAAGCTGGAGATCTACAGCCAGAACGATCCCGACGCCTACAGCTTCTCCGGCGGCCTGAACCGGGCGACCCAGGGCATGCTGGAATTCGTCGAGATGTTCAAGGCGCCGATCAAGATGCTGCACCCCCTGCTGACCGCGACGCAGGAGGGCAACTATGTCGGGTCCGAGAATATCGGCGCCATCCCCTTCCAGGGCGTGATCCTGGCCCACTCCAACGAGGCGGAGTGGCAGACCTTCAAGAACAACAAGAACAACGAAGCCTTCATCGACCGCATCTGCGTCATCAAGGTCCCCTACTGCCTGCGGGTGGCGGAAGAGCAGAAGATCTACGAGAAGCTGGTCCGCAGTTCCGATCTGGCGACCGCGCCCTGCGCCCCGGCGACGCTGGAGATGCTGGCCCGCTTCTCGGTGCTGTCGCGCCTGCGCGAGCATCCGAACAGCAGCTTCTACAGCAAGATGCGGGTCTATGACGGCGAAAGCGTCAAGGAAACCGATCCCAAAGCCAAGTCGATGCAGGAGTACAAGGATCAGGCCGGCGTCGACGAGGGCATGGGCGGCATCTCCACCCGCTTCGCCTTCAAGGTCCTGGCCTCCACCTTCAACTACGACTCGACGGAGATCTCGGCCGATCCGGTGCATCTGATGTATGTGCTGGAACAGGCGATCAAGCGCGAACAGTTCCCGGAGGAGACGGAGAAGAAGTACGTCGAGTTCATCAAGGCCGAACTCGCTCCGCGCTATGCCGAATTCATCGGCAATGAGATCCAGAAGGCCTATCTGGAATCCTACTCCGATTATGGCCAGAACCTGTTCGACCGCTACGTGGACTATGCCGACGCCTGGATCGAGGACCAGGACTTCAAGGATCCCGACACCGGCCAGCTGATGAACCGCGAGCTGCTGAACCAGGAGCTGACCAAGATCGAGAAGCCGGCGGGCATCGCCAACCCGAAGGACTTCCGCAACGAGGTGGTGAAGTTCGCCCTGCGTGCCCGCGCGGCGAATGCCGGCCGCAACCCGTCCTGGACCTCCTACGAGAAGATCCGCGAGGTGATCGAGAAGCGGATGTTCAGCCAGGTCGAGGATCTGCTGCCGGTCATCAGCTTCGGCTCGAAGAAGGACGGCGAGACCGAGAAGAAGCACACCGAGTTCGTCTCGCGCATGATGTCGCGCGGCTACACCGAGCGGCAGGTCCGCCGGCTGGTC
>PJUA01000427.1_pt1 | contig 24144 bp, 20 predicted proteins | sample 1512151 | NCBI WGS metagenome assembly PJUA01 (sample SAMN08177678, study PRJNA422409) | Soil metagenome, whole genome shotgun sequencing project. | isolation source: Soil enriched on filter paper: beechwood xylan treatment | place: USA: Madison | collected 2015-01-15
AACTTCGTGCCGCAGCAGATCCTGATGATCCCGGTACGGGACCTGTCGCTGTCGCTGGGCCTGTTCAACACCATCACCGGGATGATGCTGTTCCACATCGCCATGCAGACCGGCTTCTGCACGCTGTTCCTGCGCAATTTCATCAAGCAGCTGCCCTTCGAGATGATCGAGGCGGCACGCATCGAAGGCGCCAGCGAGTGGACCGTGTTCTACCGCATCGTGCTGCCGCTGATCCGGCCCGCGCTGGCGGCACTGGCGGTGCTGGTCTTCACCTTCGTCTGGAACGATTATTTCTGGGCGCTGGTGCTGACCCAGGGGGACGACGTGGCGCCCATCACGGTGGGCGTGGCAGCCCTGCGCGGACAGTGGACCACCGCCTGGAACCTGGTCTCGGCCGGTTCCATCCTGGCGGCACTGCCCTCGGTGATCCTGTTCTTCGTGATGCAGAAGCAATTCGTGGCCGGCCTCACCTTCGGGGCCAGCAAGGGCTGAGCCCGCTGCGCCTATTGGGCGGCAGCAGGTGCCGCCGCCACCTCGGGCGCCTCGCTCTTGGGTGCTGGCGGCGGGATATCGGTGTGGACCATCACCACTGTACATTCGCGAGCGACCACGCCGGCCTTGGTCAGCATGGCACCCTTGCCATTGAAGATCTTGGCATTGCCCATGAACACGCCATCGATCCGGAACACCCAGGAGCTGCCCGGCTTTTCCAGACGATAGCCCATGCCGTTGAGGGTCAATGAGTCTCCCGAGATGGTGCCGGAGAGGACTTCCTCGGCGATCTTGTTGCGCCGTCGTAGCAGCACACGGTTGCCATCGACCTCGGCGTTGAAATTGGCCTGGTAGGGCTTGCTGTCGTTGATGGTGCGGTTGACGTCGCAGGACATGACGGCCCGCCATCGTCCGGCCGCCGGTGTCATGCCGGCCATGCCAGCAGGGAGAGGCGTTCCCGGCATGGCGCCCATCACACTACCGAGGGTGACCGTGACCGCGTCCGGATAATCGAAACCTGCGCCACTGTTGCGGTCAATGGCATAACCGATGATGCCCCCTGCCAGGATATTGCCCCAGACATTGGTATTGGCCTTGGAGACCACGTTCTGCTGGCCCACCACACCATCCTTGGCGCATTCCACCAGCAGGTCGGCGGTACTCTTCTTGATGGCGACGCTGCCTGGCGTCTTGACATACCACTTGCCGGCATCGTTGCTCAGCGTGCAGGTGGCGCCGGAAACGATCTGACTGCCTTGCGTGGCCTGGACCGAAATGGGTTGCGTCTGCGTGCCCGTGATGGAGGCACAACCACCCAGCAGCAGTGCTGCAAGGCATACCAGCATTCTCAACATGGATTCCCCGATTCTCTTCTGTCCGCTTGCGCGAATTGTTGTTGTCGTTGGCGATGGCCGGCTGCGGCTGCCATCTGGCGAGAATATAGCCGAGCTGTTTGCCGCCTGACTGACGAAGAACTGACGAATCCCTGACAGGGGAGAAATTTATTTCAACTGAAATGCGGGCGTCGCTTTTTGACATCCGGGTATGACAGTAGCGGCGCAAGATGACTCCATCGACACAGCAATCCGCCACCACAAGGAGCCCATCATGCACACCACCACCCTGCGCCTGGCCGTCTTCATCGGTACGATGAGCATCGCGTTCGAAGCCCACGCCGGTCGCGGCGGGGCGATGCTGATGAAGGACCTGACCCGGCTGTTCAGCCACCTGTTCCACCAATACATGGGCGGTTGAGACGATGATCCGAACGGGAGCGCACACCGGCGCCCCCGTCCTGTCTCTTCAGGGCTTGGCCGCTGCCTGCTGGGCCGGCACTTCGATACCCACGCCCATGGCCTGGAACAGGGTGGCGGTATCGCTCATGCGGCTGGCCGTGGCACGCACTTCGCCCAGCCTGGCATTGAGATACTGGCGTTCGCCGGCGCGGGTGGCACTGGCCGGGTAGGCCCCCAGCTGGGCACGCCGGCTGGCATTGCGCCAGCCTTGTTCGCTGGCCGCACGCGCTGCCGTGGCCGCTTGCAGGGCATCGGCATCCTGGGTCAGCGCCACCAGGCTATCGGCCACGTTCTGGAAGGCATTCAACACGGTCTGGCGATAATTGGCCTCGGCCGCGAGATAGGCTTCCTTGGAAGCGTCGCGCCGGGCGCTGAGAGCGCCGCCGTGGAACAGCGGCTGCGTCAACGAAGCCCCCAGTCCCCACACCGCACCCGCCCCGCTGGTCGCCTTGGCCCAGGAAAAACCGGACTGGCCGAAGGAGGCGCTGATGGACAGACTGGGGAACATCTCGGCCGTGGCCAGCGCCTGCTCGGCGGCAGCCACCTTCAATGCGGCGTCGGCGGCCAGGATATCGGGCCGCTGGCGCAGCAGTTCCGAAGGCAAGGCCAGCGGCACTTCGCCGGGTAGTTGCAGATGGGTGATATCCAGGTCGGCCGGCGCAGCGTCCGGGGTGCGCCCCATCAGCACCGCCAGCGCATGGCGCGAGGCCTGCCACTGCGCTTTCATGCCTGGCAGGCTGGCGCGCAGCGACTGCGCGCCAGCCTGCGCCGACAGCAATTCATCCTGTGACACCGCACCCAGCGCCAGCCGGCGCTGCATCTCCTCGACATCGGCATCGGCTAGCGCCACCAGGCGTTCGGTATGCATCACCTGCGCGTGCAGGGAAGCCGCATTGATGGCCGTGATCACCACATTGGCCGCCACCGAGCGGCGTGCCGCGTCGAACTGGTAGGACTGCGCATCCACCTGGGCTGCAGCCGCCGAGTTGGCGAAGCGCTCCACGCCAAACAGGTCGAAGGTATAGCTGGCGCGAATCTGGCCGGCGAAGACGTTGTACAGGTTGGTGGTCGGCCCCAGATTGGGCAGCCCCAGGGCGCGCTGGCGCTGGGCCTGGCCGACCGCATCGATGGTGGGCCACAGCGATTCATCGATCTGGGCGCGCAACTGCAGGCGGGCAGCGGCCAGGTTGCGATCGGCCTGGGCCAGCGAATGGTTGCTGCGCAGGGCCTCCTCCACCCATGCGGACAGTTCCGGCGAACCATAGGCACGCCACCACTGCGGCACGGCGCGCTGGCCGAGCACGAATTTCTGACGCGCCTCCTGCGGCCCCAGGGTGGCAGGTGTGGCATCGACGGCGTAGTGGGCCGGCTGGGGCGAGGCCGGTGCCTCGCCGGTCGGACCCAGGGCGCAACCGGAGACCAGCAGCGCTGCGGCCAGCGCCAGGGTGCGCGGGGCGGGGGAAAAACGGACGGCGCTCATCAGTGGCTCCCTCGCGCGGCGTTGTCGCGATGATGGGTTTCATCCGGCTTGACCCGGTAGCACAGCGCATACAGGGCCGGCAGGTAGAACAGGGTCAGGATGGTGGCGATGGTGATGCCGCCCATCAGGGCGGTGGCCATCGGGCCGAAGAAGTTGCTGCGCAACAACGGGATCAGCGCCAGCACGGCGGCGGCCGCAGTCAGCGTGATCGGGCGGAAGCGACGCACGGTGGCACCGACGATGGCGTCGAAGCGGCCACGGCCGGCGGCGATGTCCTGCTCGATCTGGTCCACCAGGATCACCGAGTTGCGCATGATGATGCCCAGCATGGCGATGGTCCCCAGCATGGCGACGAAGCCGAAAGGCTGGCCGAACAGCAGCAACGCGCCGACCACGCCGATCAGACCCAGCGGGGCGGTCATCACCACCATCAGGGTACGGCCGAAGCTTTGCAGCTGCACCATCAGCAGCAACAGTACGGCGATGAACATCAGCGGCATCTGCGCCGAGATCGAGGACTGTGCCTTGGCGTTTTCTTCCACCGGGCCGCCGACGTCGATACGGTAGCCCACCGGCAGCTCGGCGCGCAGCGCGTCGAGCTTCTGGTTGACATCGTTGGTCACGTCGATACCCTGCACGCCTGCTCGCACATCGGCCAGCACGGTGATGGTGGGCTGGCGATTGCGTTCCCAGATGACGCCGTATTCCAGCGTGTTGTGGAACTTGCCCAGGGTCGCCAGCGGCACTGGGCCGTTAGGGGTGGGCATGGACAGCGTGGCCAGGCGCGAGGGATCGACGCGTTCGCTGCGCGGGGCGCGCAGATCGACGCTGATGAGCTTGTCGCGCTCGCGGTACTGGGTGATGGTGTAGCCCGACAGTTGCATGGCCAGGAAGTTGGAAATCTGCTGGCTGCTCAGGCCGAGCTCACCGGCGCGTTTCTGGTCGATCTCGAAGGAGACCGAACGCTGCGCCGGTTCATCCCAGTCGAACTGGATATTGGTGGCACGGGTCTCCTTGCGCATTTCGGCGGCAACCTGTTCGGCAATGGCGCGCACCTTGGGTATCTGCTCGCCACTGATGCGGAACTGCACCGGGAAGCCTACCGGCGGACCGTTTTCCAGGCGCGTCATGCGGGTGCGCACGCCGCTGAACTGCTTGCGCAGCGGCTCTTCCAGCGCCTTTGCCAGGGCTTCCCGATCTTCCACCGACTTGGCGGTGACCACGAACTGGGCAAAGTTGGGGCTGGCCAGTTGCTGGTCCAGCGGCAGGTAGAAGCGTGGTGCACCGACACCGACGAAGCTGATGTAGTGATCGATCTGCGGCCGGTCCTTGAGCAGGGCTTCCATGCGGATGGCTTCGCGCTGGGTGGCCTCGAAGGAGGCCCGCTCGGGCAGGTGCATGTCGATCAGCAGTTCGGGCCGGTCGGAGCTGGGGAAGAACTGTTGCGGTACCAGCGCGAAGGCGGCCAGCGAACCGATGAAGAGCAAGGTGGTGGCGATCACCACGCGGCCGCGGAAGACCACGCACCAGGACACCGAACGCCGCAGCAGGGTGTAGATGCGGGTCTGGTAGATGGGGTGATCGTGGTCTTCCTCGTCATGGCCGGCATGGGGATTGGCGGCGATCTGTTCGTCGGTGAGCGCGCCCGACTTTTCCTTGAGCATGTGGTAACCCAGCAGCGGGATCAGCACCACCGCCGCCAGCCACGACAGCAGCAGCGCGATGGCCGAGACCTCGAAGATGGAACGGGTGTATTCGCCGGTCCCGGACTTGGCCAGGGCGATCGGCAGGAAGCCGGCCACCGTCACCAGGGTGCCGGTGAGCATCGGGAAGGCGGTGCTGGTGTAGGCGAAGGCGGCGGCGCGGCGGCGGTTCCAGCCCTGTTCCAGCTTCACCGCCATCATCTCGACGGCGATGATGGCGTCATCCACCAGCAGCCCCAGGGCCAGCACCAGGGTGCCCAGCGAGACCTTGTGCAGGCCGATGTCGAACATGTACATGAACAGCGAGGTCACCGCCAGCACGATGGGAATCGAGATCACCACCACCATGCCGGTGCGGATGCCCAGCGAGACCAGGCTCACCACCAGCACGATGGCCACGGCCTCGGCTACGGCTTCGAGGAAATCGTCGACCGATTTTTCCACGGCATGCGGCATGCTGGAGACCGCCGTCAGGGTCAGGCCGGCCGGCAGGCGCTTGCGCAATTCTTCGGTACGCGTATCCAGGGCCTTGCCCAGGCGGATGACGTCGCCACCGGGCTGCATGGTCACGCCGATGCCCAGTACCGGCTGGCCGTTGGCGCGCATTTCCTGTTCCTGGGGCTCGTCATAGCCGCGATGGATGGTGGCGATGTCGCCCAGCCGGAAATTGCGGTTGTTGAGGTGGATGACCTTGTCTTCCAGTGCCCGCAGGTTGTCGAACTGGCCGGTAGGACGCACATAGACGCGGTCGTTGCCGGTGGTGATCAGGCCGCCCGGCACCACGGCGTTCTGGCCGCCGATGGCATCGGCCAGTTGCTGCGGGCTGATGCCCAGGCGCGTCATGCGGGCATTGCCGATGTCGATGTAGATGTGTTCCTGGCGCTCGCCGAAGTAATCGATCTTGGCCACGCCCGGCACGTGCAGCAGTTCGCCGCGCAACTGGTCGGCATAGTCGCGCAGTTGTGCGGGCGTGAAGCCGTCGCCGGCCAGTGCATAGATGTTGGTGTAGACGTCGCCGAATTCGTCATTGAAGTAAGGTCCCTTGACGCCTTGCGGCAGGGTGGCGGCGACGTCGCCGACCTTCTTGCGCACCTGGTACCAGGTCTGCGGCACCTGCGAAGCGGGCGCGGTGTCCTTGATGGTGAAGAACAGCTGCGACTGGCCGGCACGGGAATAGCTGCGCAGGAAGTCCACATCCGGCGTTTCCTGCAGCTTGCGGGCGATGCGGTCGGTGATCTGTTCCTGGACCTGGCGCGCGGTGGCACCGGGCCAGTCGGTCTGGATCACCATGACCTTGAAGGTGAAGGGCGGGTCTTCGGACTGCGAGAGCCGGTTGTAGGAGCCCATGCCCAGCAGCGTCACCAGCGCCAGGATGAAGGTCACCAGCGCCTGGTGCTGCAGCGTCCAGGCGGAAAGATTGAAACGGCCAGGCGCGCTCATAGGGCGAAGTCCTCGGCGTGCAGCGGGGCGACCGGCTTGACCTTCTCGCCAGCGGTCAGGGTATGGACGCCCTGCACCACCACCTTGTCAGCCGCGGCCACGCCCTGCGACAGCGAAATGCTGCGCTCGCCATAGGCCGATACCGTCACCGGACGCAGTTCCAGCTTGCCTTCGGCGCCGACGATCCAGACCGCCGGCTTGCCGCCTTGATGGAACAGCGCGGTTGCCGGCAGCAGCAATACCTTGGCCTGGCCGGAGGGGACGTCGGGCGTGATCACGACATCCCCGGTCATGCCCAGGCGCACGCTGGCGTCGGGTTGTTCCAGGGTGACCTTGACGCGGTAGGTGCGGCTTTGCAGGTCGGCGGCGGGGCTGACTTCGCGCACCTTGCCCTTGAAGGTCTTGCCCGGCAACGCGGCCAGGGTGACGGTAGCGGGCTGGCCAGGTTGCAGGCCGGCCAGCTGGCGGTCGGCGACATCGGTGACCACATCCACCGCGCCCGACCAGGCCAGCGAATAGACCGGCTGGCCGGGGTTGAGCACGTCACCGGTATTGGCCTGTTCGGCACTGATGACGCCGTCATGCTGGGCCACCAGGGTGGTGTAGTCGCGCTGGTTGCCGGCCACCGAGGCACGTGCCTGGGCCGCCTGGAACTGCGCCAGTGCAGCGGCGCGCGCATCCTGGCTCTGCTCCAGCTGCTGGGCGCTGATCAGTTGTTCGCGGGCCTGGGCGGTATCGCGCTGCAACTGTTTCTCGGCGGCGTCCAGGTGCTGGCGTGCCGACGCCAGTTCGGCACGGGCGGAGGCGGCATTCTGGTCGGCGTCCGACGGGTCCAGGCGGGCCAGCACCTGGCCCTTGCGCACCACGTCGCCCAGGTGCACGCGACGCTCCACCAGCTGGCCGGCGACACGGAAGGACATCGAGGTCACATAGCGTGACTGCACCTCGGCCGGGAGATGCAATGGCTGACCACCGTCCCGTTCCTGCGGCTGCAGGATCACCACTTCGCGCGGGGCGTCGGCCACCGGCGCCGGCTTGCTGCAGGCCGACAGGGTCAGCACCAGGGCCACCGCGGCCAGGCCGAGCGGCACGCGCCGGGGTAGCGACAGATGCAGGGGAAGGACACGGGGACGCGGATCGGGCTTCACAGCTTTCCTTTCAGGAAGGTAGGGTCGGATCGCCGGGCGCTCCGCATCCTCGAGGGTGGTCTTTACAAAAGTTCAGCGATTCTAATGCAGATATGAATTCAGATGCAATCCTGTATTTGAATACAACAGTGTTAGAATCCTGCCCCATGACACGCGAACCAAGCCCACCACGCCAACGACTGAGCCGCGAGCAAAGTCGCGAGCAGACCCGCACAAGGCTGCTGGAGGCGGCGCACGCGGTCTTCATGCAAAAGGGATATGCGCTTACCAGCGTGGAGGATATCAGCACGGCGGCGGGCTACTCCCGGGGCGCGTTCTATTCCAACTTCGACGACAAGACCGAGCTGTTCTTCGAGTTGCTCCGGCGCGAAGGCGAAAGCATCGACCGTGGCTTCCAGCGCCTGCTCGATGGCGCAGTGACCGATCCCGATGCCCTGCGCGACGCGCTGGCCGAGCAGTATTCGGCGCTCTATCGCGACGACAAGTGCAGCCTGCTGTGGATGGAGGCGCGCATCGTGGCCCTGCGCGACGAGAAGTTCCGCCTGCAGCTCGATGTCTACCTGGAAGAGCGTTACCGCCAGATCACCTGTTTTGTGCAGGCCTATTGCGACCTGACCGGGGTCACCCCCGCCGCACCGGCGCGCGAGATCGCCATCGGCCTGATGGCGCTGTGCGAGGGCGTCAGCTTCTCCTACCGCTGCGTGCCGCACATCGTGGACGGCAAGACTGCCGAGTCGGTACTGGCGTGGTTCATGAAGGCCTCCGTGGCGGTGACCGCCACCACGGCCGCTCCATCGGCTGTCGCTGCAAAGAAGCCGCCCCGTCCCCGCAAGAAAGTTGCAGCGGCCGGCGACTAGCGCGCCGTCGCTGCCGTCGCCATTGGCTCCACGCCTTGCGCGAACACCCTCATCGCTCCTTCCCCATCAGCAATCTGGCCGCGTCGTCGGCAATGACCTGTTCCTCATTGGTCGGGATCACCAGCACCCGCAGGCGGCTGGCCTGGCTGCTGATGCATTCCAGATGCTGTTCATTGGCAGCCGGGTCCAGCCTGATGCCCAGCCAGCCAAGCCGGCGGCAGATGGCGGCGCGCATGCGGGCGTCATGCTCGCCGATGCCGGCGGTGAAGACCAGTGCATCCATGCCGCCCAGGGTGGTGGCCAGCCGTGCTGCCTCGCCGGCGCAGCGCAACGCGAACAGCTCCAATGCTTCACGGGCCGGGATGGACTCGCTCTGCTGCAGCGTGCGCACATCGGCGCTCACGCCGGATACCCCCAGCAGGCCGCTCTGGTGATACAGCAGGTCTTCCAGCGCGGCCGGGGTCATCCCCTGCTGCAACAGGTACAGCAACACGCCGGGATCAAGCGCGCCGCAACGCGTGCCCATGGGGACGCCTTCCAGCGTGGAGAAACCGGTGCTGGCATCGACACTGCGACCGTTCTGGAGCGCACACAGACTGGCGCCATTGCCCAGGTGCGCGACCACCACGTTGCCGTGTGCCTCGGGCAGGCCGCGCCGACGCAGCTCATCGGCGATATAGCTGTAGGAAATACCGTGGAAGCCGTAACGCAGCACACCTTCGTCATGCAACTTGCGTGGCAGGGCAAAGCGGCGTGCCAGCGCGTCCTGGGTGGCGTGGAACGCGGTGTCGAAGGTGGCGGTCTGCGGCAACCCGGGACGCAAACGCTCGATGGCGCGGATCAGCCGCAGGTTCTGCGGCTGATGCAAGGGGGCCAGCGGCGCCAGGGCCTCCAGCGTGGCTTCGATGGCGGGGTCCAGCAGCACCGGGCGCGACAGGTGCAGGCCACCATGCACCACGCGGTGCCCGACCGCGCACAGGGCGCCCTGCTCATGGCCGACTTCCAGCTGGTGCAGCACTTCTTCGAGCACCTTGTCCATCGACGCTACCGGGTCGGCCTTGATCTCGATGGCCGAACGGACGCCATCGATCTCCAGGCGCAATTGCAGCGGCGTCAGGTGCAGGTCCAGTTGCCCCTGCCCGATCCTGGTGGCGCGGGCGTCATCCAGGCGAAACACGCCCAGCTTGATCGAAGACGAGCCTGCATTGAAGGTGAGCAGCCAGCGGTTCATGCGTCCTCCTGAGGGGATACCTGCACGGCGGCCCGTGCCGCCACCAGCCGGGCCAGCGCGGACGATGCCAGGCGCACCCGCAGGCTGTCGGCGCGGCTGGTGAGAATCACCGGCACGCGAGCGCCCAGCACCAGGCCTGCGGCATCGGCTTGCGCCAGGTAGATCAGTTGCTTGGCCAGCATGTTGCCGGCCTCCAGATCCGGCACCAGCAGAATGTCCACACTGCCGGCCACCGGTGAGGCTATCCCCTTGATGGTGGCGGCCTCCAGGCTGATGGCATTGTCAAAGGCCAGCGGGCCATCCACCAGTGCGCCGGTGATCTGGTGGCGCGTCGCCATCACCGTCAGCGCAGCGGCATCCAGCGTGGAGGGCATGGCCGGATTGACGGTCTCCACCGCCGCCAGCACCGCCACATGGGGACGCGGCACACCCATCACGTGCAGCAGGTCGATGGCGTTCTGGCAGATGTCGCGCTTGTGCGCCAGCGTGGGCGCGATGTTGATGGCGGCGTCGGTGATGACCAGCGGTTTGGGATAGGTGGGGATGGCCATCGCGTACACGTGGCTGATGCGACGTTCGGTACGCAGGCCGGAGCCGGCGGCGACGACCGCGCCCAGCAATTCGTCGCTGTGCAGGCTGCCCTTCATCAGGGCGCCCACCCTGCCCTGCACGGCCAGCTCGACGGCGCGGGCAGCGGCCGCATGGCTGTGCTCGACTGCTTCGATAGGCAAACCCTGCAGCGACAGGCCGGCCTGCTCGGCGATGCGACGTATCCTGGCTTCGGGGCCGACCAGCATTGGCTCGAGCAGGCCTTCGTCGCGCGCTTCCAGCGCCCCTTGCAAGGCCTCGACAGAACAGGGATGGACCACGGCGACCCGCATGGGCCGCGCACCGAGGGCGTCGCGGATGAGTTGGTCGTAGCGCTGCGCAGGCGAGGCCTGGGCGGGTGGGAACATGGCATTCTCCGGGAGACGATGACGAGACACTGGGCACGCTTGTTGTGTCGCAGCATAGCCGCCCCGGGGTGGGAGCGGCGCCCTGATCGGACAAAGCTTGATCTGCTTCAAGTTTGTCAGCGCCGCGTCATCACGGCGCATGGAGCCACAGGGGGATTGGGGGATTGGGCGCCTACACCTGCGCCAGGGCACTGACCATGCGGCGTGCCTGGTCCGCCGGCATCGGGCGGGAGAAATAGAAACCCTGCATGGCATGGCACTGCAGGGCTTGCAGGGTGCGCAGGTCGTCCTCGCTCTCGACGCCCTCGGCCACCACCTGGAAGCCGAAAGACCCCGACAACTGCAGCACCGCGGCCACCAGCGCCTGGTTTTCGGTCTGCTCGGTCAGGCCGGTGACGAAGCTACGGTCGATCTTCACGCGCGATACCCGCATCTGGCGCAGGAAGCCCAGCGAGGAATAGCCCACGCCGAAGTCATCGATGGCGATGCTCACGCCCTGCATCGCCAGCGCCACCAGGCTCTGGCTGGCGGCCTGCAGGTCCAGGGCGGTTTCTTCGGTGATCTCGATTTCCAGCATCCGGGCCGGCAGCTGGCGCGACTTCAGCATCTCCGTCACCAGTTCATCGACGCTGATGCGCTCCATCTCCCGTGGAGAAATGTTCATCGATACCCGCAGGTCCGGGCGGCCGCTGGCCTGCAGGAAGGCGATCATGGCCCCGGTCTCGCCGATGATGAAGCGCAGCAACTCCTCCGACAGGCCGGCCAGCGCGGCGATCTCGATCAGGTCGGGCGGCGCGATGGCGCCGTGACGCGGATGACGCCAGCGCAGCAGGGCTTCGAAGCCATCCAGGGTGCGGCCATCATGCTGGATGATGGGCTGGAACCAGACCTCCAGCTGGCGCCGCGCCAGGGCATCGGCCAGGTCTCGCTCCACATCGCGCTTCATCTGCAGGTGTGCGTTGAGGTCGTCGTTGAACACATGGAACTGGTTGCGGCCACGGCGCTTGGCCTTGTACATGGCGGCATCGGAGCAGACCAGCATCTCGTTGATGTCATCGCTGCGGGTGATGGTGATGCCCAGGCTCAGGCCGATGTGCCGGTGCGCCAGACGGGCGAAGGGCTGGCGGATGGCGGCGATGAGCCGCCGGGCCAGTTGTTCCGGCGGTTCCGCCTGCGGCGCCAGCGGGTACAGGATCACGAACTCGTCGCCCCCCAGGCGTGCCAGCGTGGCGGTCTCGGGCACGCTGGCCTGCAGCCGCCGTGCCACCTCGACCAGCACCTGGTCGCCGGCATCGTGGCCGTAGGCATCGTTGATCACCTTGAAACCATCCAGGTCGAGGAACATCATGCACAAGGCATGCTCCTGCCGCGCCACCATGCGCGGCGCCACTTCCATGAAACCGGCGCGACCCAGCAGACCGGTCAGCAGGTCATGCTCGGCCTGATATTGCATCTTCTGTGCGAAGCGATGCAGGTCCTGGTGGGCCACTTCCAGCGCCTGCTTGGCGGTGGTGGCCTCGTTCTTCAGCGCGCTGGCGTGCGAGACCAGGCCCTCGCTGACCTTGGAGCCCCGGATCAGCGCGGCCAGGTAGAGCAGCACCGCTGCGGCCAGTGCCATGCGGGTGGCGCTGGTCTCGATGGTGGCCAGGCAAAAGATGATGGACAGCAGCGGCGGCGTGATGAAGCAGATCGGAATGCGAGCAAATGCGAAGCCGTGGGTCACCGCGCCGGCAGTGATGCCACATACGCAGGTCAGATAGAAAAGAGTCTCGGGCGTGGTATAGCCTGCGCACAGCAGCGGGACGCCGGCCCACACGATGCCCGACATCAGGGCCAGGATGCAGTGCAGTCGAAGGTTGAGTTCGGTGACGCGATCGCCATCGCCGACAGTGCGAGCACCCAGCAACGGCAGCGCCGCTGCCAGACGCTCCACCGGGATGCGGCAGGCCAGGATGCGCAACACATTGACCAGCCCCGAGCAGGCCAGCCAGATCAGGGCGATGGAGAGTTTGCCCGAGCGCCAGGCCACGAAGGTCGAGATCACGCCCAGCAGCATGTTGACCGGCATGGACAGCAGCACGGTCTGGCGCAGCGCCATGAGCTGATCGGAACGGATCAGTTGCCGCAGGGACACGGCATGGGCCGGGTCAGTGTGAGAGGCTTGCGAGTTCTGCTGGTGTGACATGGTGTTCCTGTTGCGTCCTGGAATTGCCGCCTGACAAGGCTGGTCCGGCATGACCACCGGATGGGAAGCATAGTACGCGAGCCGGACCGTATTATCCAAGCGACAAGAAGAATTCTCATCAAAACCTGCCCCGGTTGCGTTGCATCAACGAGGCATTTGCCCAAAACGGACAAGCTGGCCCTTCCGCAACCCCGAGGAAAACAAAATGAGCGACATGAGTACAGACAATGGAAACTGGTTATCGGCCGAGCAGGCCGTGTTGCCGGACGGCACCGAACGCGAAAACCTGCCACTGGTGAAGAAGAAGCTGCCCCTGTTCTCGCCCCAGCAGATCCCGGGCGGTGACGAACTGCCGCCCCCCTCCCCGACGGCGACCGGGCCATCGACCGAACCGGCCTGACCGGCGCGCCCGGGGACGGGCCGCCATGGAGGTGAGACGGCCAGGATGCGGGACGACGGCTACAATAGCGGCTGTTCCTGCCTTCCCACCGTTTGCACCGTTTGCACCGCTCGCATCGTTCGTACCCTGCCTGCCGGTGCCGTATCACCCCATGGCTCTCGATCCCTCCACCCTGCTCATCCTCACCATCGCCCTGGCGGCGGCCGCTGCACTCTACCTGGCGGTGGAATGGGGCGTAGTGCGCGAACGCTCGCTCCTGCTCTGGAGCAGCGGCTTCGCCGTCATCGCCCTTGGTTCCTTCCTGGCATTGCTGCGCTCGCGCGGCTACCTGCTCATCGGCATCTGGTTCGCCAATGGCATGCTGATCGCCGCGCACGCCTGCTTCCTGGCCGGCGTGGCGTGGTTTACCCGCACCCGGCTCTCGCACCGCTGGTGGCTCCTGGCACTGCTGTGGCTGGTGATGTTGTGCCTGCCTGCGCAACCCTGGTGGTCACGGGTGATGCTGGGCGTGCAGTCATTGATGATCGCCGCCGTCACCCTGCGCGCCAGTCACCTGTTGCGTCCGCATGGCGCATCGCTCAGCGTGGGCGCGGTGCAATTGCGTTATGTGCTGCTGGCGCATGGTCTGTTCTACGTCGCCAAGGCGATCGTCGCCATCGTACCAGGCACCCTGCTGGACCTGGCGGCCTTTGGCGGCGCGGTGATCCGGATATCGCTGATCGAAGGCGCGATGGCGATCATGCTGATCGCGCTGTCGATGACCGGCACCGAGCGATACCGTCGCGAACAGCACATCGGCCAGCTGGCGGCCCGCGACCCCCTGACCGGCCTGCTCAACCGCCGCGCCCTCAAGACCAGCGCCCCCGCGCTGCTGGCGCAAGCCAGCGTGCAGCATCCCGGCGCAGTGCTGCTGATCGACATCGACAACTTCAAGCAGGTCAACGACCTGCACGGCCATGCTGCCGGTGACCAGCTGCTCGAAGCCTTGAGCATGCTGCTGCACGAGGTTTTGCCGGAGGCTGCATTGGCGGCCCGCCTGGGCGGGGATGAATTTGTGATCCTGCTGCAGGATGCCAGCACCGATCAGGTCACCCGTCTGGGGGAAAGCCTGCGACAGGGCTTTGCCCACGTCGCCGGCAAGAGCTTCCCCACACCCGACCCCGTCAGCCTGAGCGTGGGTGGCAGCGTCTTCGAGACTCCGCCGGCCGACCTGGAAAGCCTGCTGGCGCACACCGACGTGGCACTGTACGACGCCAAGCGGGCCGGCCGTGATCGGGTCGTGGTGACGTCGGTCAGCACATGACGACGTAGAGTGACAGAGAAGATGAGCCTATCGAACACCGCAATCAGTGACTTAGCAGTCAGAACGCCAATGAACGTGAGACTGAATGACAAAACAAATGAGATTGCGTCCCTCTCTGCCATTGAGGGCGAGATTTTTCTGAATGTCAGAATTGAGGGCCCCGCCCACCAGTAGGTAGGCCCACCTTCCACTCTCGTCCGAAGGACGCTACGCGGTCATAGGAGCCATCGTAGCCGAGAGTTCTCAAGTCACGAAACATCTGTTTAAGTGTTCTGCGTTGCTTGCGCGATTTTGCGGCTTCTGAGACCGACCAGGCAGAGAGCTTGGGTGCCTATTCATCAAGCGAACTCGATGATTGCTTGCTGAGGTAGGAGGGTTCGGCCGCTTCTGACCGAATGTAGCGACCAACAGTGTTTCGGGAGATGTCCAATTTCTCGATCAGTCGTGGTCCAGCACGGGGGCACTCCAGTGACGGCACCTTTCAAGGTTAACCGTGCAATGGCTGCTATTTGAAGCTGGCCTGCATGGAGCATCTTCTTCGAGCATAAAGGTTTTGGATCTAACTATGAAATCAAATATTCGCATGACGAATATCTCTGGAGTATCTCTTCCAAATCCAATTTTTCTCATCGAGTTTCAATTGTTAAGGCTGGATATTGGCTATTGACGTCATTTTCAAATGATCCTAATATAGGATCTCTTTAATTCATTATTAGGATATTTATGAAAAACAAATACCCTACTCCCGACACTGTTGCCTTGCGGCTAGCCGTTCTGCTGAAACGGACTGAAAAGACACGCGCACGTGTCAGCGAAAAGACCTTGCGCATTCTGTCGGGACGAAGCACCTTGAGAGACTCATTCGTGATCGATCTCCGCAACGCGCTAGAAGACTTGAGTGTCGTATCGGTTCGCCTTGATCGCGGTGGCTTCGCACTGATTGCCACGTCGGCCCTTGAGGGCGCCCCCCCCGCGCTAGCCAAGAACCTCATGCCCGAATTCAAAAAATACACCGACGACGAGCTTTGGAGAGAACTAGACTTGCCCGACAGCGAAGGCGATGAGTAACTTGGAGGTGCCGAGGCGAGTCGGACTCAGATAACACGGTCATCTGAACATCCTAAAGCCAAGGCAGCCGCTTGTTGGGCCATCCACAACTACCAAAGAGTCTGGAGAGCAGCATGAGAAACAATGCACTCTATTTCCCATATACTGCGCTTCCACACGACTTGTGGACCACTAAGGCGTTGCTCTACTGGGACAAACTTTCATCGATCATGCCGATGAGCCATCTGGACCATCCCGAGCAGATGAGCGATTTCATGCGTACACTGTTGGTCGATGGCCTCGTCGAGCCAGTGATTCCCGCACGGTACATTCACCAAGTGGAGCGATTCGATGAGGCCTTCATTGATCTCATCGAAAGCCGTTTGCGACGCAACCCTCGAAGCGCAATTGCTGACAACCCCGTACGTCGGACTACTCGCATCCACGTTGAGAAGCTAGGCGAGATTCCTCAATTTCTCGTCGAGACCGGACTCGCCGAGCAGATTGATTGGGCATGGTACGAAGTCGACACGGCCATCGCAAATCAATTCATGTCCTACCTTGCTGCGTGCTTAGGTGCGATTCCTGCTGTAAATGCGACACCAGTTACCGACAAGGCAATCTTCGCTTCTACCATACGTCCCCGCCCTCTACAGGCATCACGTCAGCCGTTACAACAATCGGAAATATCAGGTTCGAGCGAACAATTCGTGAATTGAGACAATTTCTACGCGATCGCAGCGCTCAAAAAGAATTGCAATGGAGGAAAGATAGCAATTCCAGTTGTTAAACGTGTCTGAACTGATCTGTCTATGTGTGGCTGGCTAGGCGCTGTTGACCAAGTCCTACCCCAAGAAAAATCCACGAGGCAATTTGCCAACTGCGTACTTCGGCATGATTAATCAACCAGTTCGGCATCGTGGACGCCTCAGTTCAGGGGCGCTGGATTTAAATGTCAGTACTCGGCTGGGAGCGGGCGTCCTAAGACTAAAATAACGTCACCTGCATCAAGAAAACACCAACGTCATCTCGAGTCAAACGAGATGACGGAACAACAAGGTTGGTCGGACAAGACGCGATTTTTGAGCTGAAAGAGATTGCCGGTCTGACAGAGCGATGACTTCTTTGTTTTCAGTTTCGGTGCTTCTTTCCGGCCTCACCAAATGGTGTTATGCTCTTTTCGTGTGCTTGAGGACAAGCGGGCGAAGACCTCTGGTAATAGCCTCCCCCACAAGACAAATGATGTTTGAGGACGGCCTACTTCGGTGGGCCGTTTTCTATTCTGCTTCCTGAAGCAACGCCTAGTGGAGCGGCTCAAACTCTCGAAAACGAAACGGTCTCCGAAACATATCATTGGCCGGTTTCCAACTAAAAACGGTGCCCTTGCATTCGTGCAACGGGTCCTGCCCTACCGATCGCCACCTGTGAAAATCCATCAGGACGACGTCCCAGAATAAGCCTTCGCCTTGTCGCCAGCGACTGGCTGCGACGAATATACTTGTGTGCGTTGTCGGTCCAATATCGTCCGTTACTGGCCGATCATCCGCTAGATGAAGATACTGGCTGTCGCGATATTATGTGAACAACGACTCGGAGAACTTGGGTTCGGAATGAATGACTAGGCGCCGTTGACCGAAACAATCAATTACATGACTGAGATATACATAAGCACAGATGTTGAGACGGATGGGCCCATCCCCGGCCCTCATTCTATGTTGAGCTTCGGCTCGGCTGCATTTACGTCAGACAAGAAGCTCGTCTCAACTTTCTCCGCAAACCTTCAGACCTTGGATGGCGCTTCGGCTCATCCGAAGACAGCCGATTGGTGGGCCACGCAACCAGATGCATGGGCTGAGTGCCGAAAGGATTTACAGAAACCCGAAAGCGCTATGCGGGCTTATGTTGATTGGGTCAGGTCACTCAAGGGAACGCCTATATTCGTCGCCTATCCAGCGGGCTTCGATTTCCTATTCGTGTTTTGGTATCTCATTCGCTTCGTCGGCGAGAGTCCGTTCAGCCATTCAGCACTAGACATGAAATCTTATGCAATGGCAATGCTGAAGACTGAGTACGGCAAGAGTACGAAGCGCAACATGCCAAAGCATTGGTTCGACAAGTTTCCCCACACCCACGTCGCACTAGATGATGCAATTGAGCAAGGAGCATTGTTCTGCAACATGCTCAGAGCAAACCAGGCTGACTATGCCACCAATCTCTCGGCTGCCCAGTTCACTACAATCGAAAACGGATGCAGCGATGATGGTTACCCTATGCAAAAATCCGTGCGACATTTCGGCTGAAGCGAGATAATACGATACTTTGACTATCGGGTCGTAACCTCTTATCAGAGGAGTCGCGTTTAGCGAATATGATCCCATTCAACTGTGAAACCGAAATGACAGACGATAACTTGCCTGAGATTCCGGCTGATTATTCTCTTGGCAACAGGCAGACAATTACAGATCACTACGTCGCCAAAAGTGTCACGGACGAGGCTCTCACATTCAAATTTAAGAACTTCACTCGCCTTAACGCGAGCAAAATTATATTTAAGAATGTATCGTTCGAGCACAGCGTGTTTGACGGCTGCTATTTTCGTAACTGTGTTTTCGACTCGTGCAATTTTACAGGGTGCCGATTTATCGGTTCTAACTTCCATCAGTCGAGTTTTCCCGGCTCCAGATTTGACTACGCGACCTTTGAACGTTGTCAAATTGACTCCGATATTTTAATGGCTTGGAGCCCCACAGAGCAAAACCTCAAGTTACGTTTCGCGCGTTCATTGCGCATGAACTTCCAACAGATTGGTGATGCAAAGGCAGTTAATGAGGCAATAACTCAAGAACTTGATGCCACCTCACGCCATTTACTTGACTCCTGGCGATCTGAGGATGAGTTTCACCGTAAGAAGTACCCTGGGCTTCTGCGCGTTCGCCAGTTTTTGGCTTGGATCGAGTTCTGGGTACTTCATTTTGTCTGGGGGAATGGCGAGAGTATTTCTAAACTGCTGCGCACGATAATCATTGCGATGATGATCATTGCTGTCTACGATGCAAATACTTTAGCCAGCTCGGCAACCATCCTAGACTACTGGGAGAGCTTGAAGGCCGCGCCGGCAATATTCCTCGGCACCCTTGCTCGTCCAAGTTATGCGGTTATAGCCACGTCGGCGATCGTTGCGGCCAGACTAATTGCGTTGTCTTTGCTCACTGCGCTTCTCGTCAAGCGTTTTGGCCGCAGATGAATATGCATTTCTACGCGTTTGGATCAATTTGCCGAGGAGAGGTCGATAAGTTTTCAGATGTCGACCTCCTCGCCTGCATTACAGGGCCTAATACTGATATCGACACTGAAAAGTTCTCGGTATATCAGCATGATCGATTGCACAGCTTATGGACGGAGGGAAATCCATTCGCCTGGCACCTTCATCTGGAATCCAGACTCTTGTTTTCTTCAGATGGTATAGACTTCATCGCATCGCTAGGCGCTCCTGCAGCCTATACCGCTGGAGCGGAGGACTGCAATAAGTTCGCGGACCTTTTTTCTGATTCGTTTAATCAGCTATCGAAAAACCGAGTGAATGCCACTTTCAATCTGTCTTGCATGTTCCTAGGCATTAGAAATTTTGCGACCTGCTATTCAATCTGGCGTGGCCATCCCGTTTTCTCGAGGAGGTCACCTTTGTTAATTGATACACCTTTGAATGTCGGTGCTGATGCATTCGGCGTGCTTACGCGTGCGCGAGTGCTTTCGACGCGCGGGATTGGCCTTGCGTTGTCTGACGAAGAGGTTATGCTTGTACTCAAGGCAGCCCCGGCTATCCAAACTTGGATACGTCAACTACTTGCCGAGGTAGGAAGATGACTGAATTTAACAATCGCATTACAGCACAGCGAGACGTTCTTCTCGCCGTGAATGGAGTACATTGGCGCGAGGAGCTTTACGGAATATCCCGTGGAGCACTCGACCGCTGGGTGCAAGCCAACAGCCTCAATAGAGACTCTAAATTGGTTAGTTTGCTAGTGGAGGTTGCGGGCAAACTATTCTTTCTTGCCAACAAGAGTCAAGAGCAGGTAACTGCCGAATACCGACTTCATTCTTCCGAGGTTTCCGAACTTACTGAAAAAATTCGCCTTGAGGTGCAGCAATTAAGTGTTATCGGTGTTGATACAGGCAAAATCTAATGCGCTTCAAGATGGTTCCAGTTGGAAACGGCTGTCATTTGCTGAGGATACATTCTTTGGGGCCCAAGAACTTCGCTTCCGAAAGCAGCAAAGGCCGCTATCTTTCCACGAGAAATCCGACTCTACGGACCGGCTCTGGGACGAAAAGATTGCGACCTGACTATATATTACACTTTTCTGAGCAGGAGGCAGTGGTCGGTAAAAAACTCGGGGCAAGCCGATTGAGCCTGTTCGGTTTCACTCGTTTCAGCGTCTATCTCTTGCTGAAGTCAAAATAGCCCACGTTGCCGGACTGCTTGTCCAGGCTTCCGCAATACTGCTCATCTGGCTCCGATCTGAGTGTTCAGCTCAGACCGAACCAGGTGTCCAGAAGCATCAGAAATATGCATCAGATTAAAAACGATGCTCGCTGCAACCTCATATAGACGAACAGGGTTGGAATAGTACTAATGCTCACCCACTGTTTGAACGGCTTTCCGCACGACCACTGAATCATCTATTTTGGCCAGTTTTTCACATTCTTCTTTGCATTCTCTCGTAGCCTATTCGGACTCAACGTCATTCTGATGCTAGATGCGGTATGCGCCTCATCATGATGCAAGCGACACAACATCGCCAAGTTAAATTCCTCGTGAGAGCGCGAGATTGACTCCATGCAACAATATGATGAATGGTAATAGGCCGCTCTACATCTCTGCAAACGCAGCACACCCATTTATTGCCAATAAGCAGCTTTCTGAGTGTGGCAGGAGGAATAGGCGGCCGTTCTGAATGAATTGCGATAGCAGCGTCTTCCGTCAATCCTAGCCGGATTAACTCTTCTTTTTGCAGGGCCCCTACTTTGATGAGCCAATAACCTGAACTCAACAGGTACTTGGACGAGATTTGACGATATTCCTTGCGCTAGCGAGGCCCTTGCTGACGAATTGACTTTACGGTCCATTTTTCTGTTTTGAGTCGACCATGGACCTACGATCAGAAAGCGGCTGGTGCGATATCTGTGTCTTCAGTCAGATTTCTTGATGAGAGAGTGCAATTATCCGTCTAGCTACTTCAGGAAGCATCTCTATCTTCTTTCTTCTCACTTTCTCGTCCGAAATCCCCAGGCATTCTTTCCTCATCTCTTCTAACACCCTCCTACTTCCTTCTAACGCCAATTTCTGGAGGCATTCTCCCGAAGCTCGCCAATATTCCCCGACCTCTGCATGATGATTAATAGCGGTAAAAAGGCCAGCCTGCCCGGTTCCAAAACTGGCACCGAAACACAGGTCGTTATATTCAGATAGCTTACCGTCCATTGTAAAAAGCCAGCAATCAAGCTTCTGCCCCTCTATGCCACGTGTGTCTGCAACATTCATAACATTAAACAACGCCAGATCAAATGCCCCATTTAAAGCAACCCTCTCCATTTCCAAGGGATTTTTTGGGTGTCTATCTTTATATCTGGCGAAATTCTTTTCCACTCGGCTTCGCACTTGGTCCAACATACCTGGACAGTCTTTCTGTGAAGAAAAAACATATCGAGCAATGGCCAGTTCTTTGACCGATACGATTCCAATACGTGATTTGTATTCGCGCAAATAACGCTTGTATTTACCTATTGGCGAAAAATCCTCTCCGTCACGAATGACTATCAGCATAAGCAAAAGTGCTGAAAAAGAGAGCGCCAAAAATCTTTGCTGAGTAGGCTCCAGACTAGAAAAAGAGCGCTCAACAAGTCCTATATCATCTACCAACTGAATATTTGGATCACTGGACCAATCCAAACCAAACTTTCTTGCAAAGGAATCTAAGCGTCTTGAACGCAATTGCGCCAAGTGACGCGGCATTTCGGAGTATGCAAAAAAAGGAGTGAATCCGTATCCGATCCGTCGTTCATCACATCCACGGAGAAACTGAACCCATTTGAGCAAACCATATTTTTTGAGCGTTTCGTCCGATGCGGACTCATTGTCATCACATGCCTTATCAATTTCAATCATCAAGTTTGTATCAGCAAGAAAATTCGTTTCAATTCCCTTTGCCTGATTAATCTCCAGACGGTGCCAATCGAGGACAGGCGGCGCCCCATCTGGATCTATTCGATACGACTTAATCGCATAGATTTTTTCACCAAAAATTCCCATTCTTCCCTTCCTAGCATCACAGCCGCTGGTAATTGTGTTTGAATTTTTCGATCCAATTCTATGCAGTTACACCGTAGCTATCTGCTCTAAAAAACCAACTCTGAAAAATAAGTCTTTACTTTCGCCAGCGTTCGATAGCATCTGCGAAGACAACATCCCGCCACGGCTCCGCCCATTCCTTGTGAACTTTGACACTCTGGGAATGTGGCTCAGGGGCTGGCAAAGGCATTTTAATTACCGCAGGAAGAAGCACTGCATCACCTACCACCACACATTCACCGGGGGCTAGATTTGGCAGAATTTCTGTAATTGAACTAGCGCTGTCCGGAAAGAGCCGTCGTACATAATTTTGATCCGCGTCATTTGTTAGGCGCAGCGATATGAAATTGTTGCATTGAGCAAAAATTGTTTCTGATACTTCGGAGGGGCGCTGACTAACGACCATTAGGCTAAGACCGTATTTGCGTCCCTCCTTTGCTATACGCTCAATTGACTTTCGTGATGCTCGATAGGAGGCATGATTGTCTCGCGGAACATAGTTATGTGCCTCTTCGCACACGAGCATAACTGGGATGTCATTGAACTTTCCCTGCGCATGCTGCAGCTTCGTGTAGTGAAAACAGAAATCAAAGATGAGGCGGGAGATTAGACTGACAGTGATACTGAGAACTTCAAAAGGAACCCCACTCAGGTCCACAATAGTGACATTCGCTTTGTCAAGATAACCAACGAATTGCCTCATCAACGCCTCAAAGTCCGCCGTAACATGACTTTTCCCGTCTGCCTTTTTCGCATTTAAGAGGAATCGAAGCCTTTTGTCGGCCAGCTTCGCCTCCAAACGGGAAGCGAATCTAGTGAACTCTCCGTTAAACGGCCCGTTTGTGGCCTTGGTCGCCACAGCAGTGGAATTGGCAGCGAATTCGTGGATCTTATCGAAATAGATCTTTCGATCTGCAACCAAATCTCCCGCTGCCAACTTCGGCTTGTCTTCGCCGGGCAATTTCCCAATAACTTCGCGGTTCAGATTTTCAATGAAGTAATACACTTCCTTGATGGAAAAATAAACTGGGGTATCGTAGGTAACTTCTGGAACGCCAGGATTGTGCCGTTCCTTATTCAACACGACTGCATGCTTGAACTGGCTTACCTGGTTATGCGAGTTAGCTTCATTGCTTTCGATGAACATACTCTCCAGTTCTTCTGAATTCATTAGCCAGTAGGGAAGCTGCAGAGAGTCGATGTCGAGTCGATTGAGATTAAATGACTCGTCCTTTCCAAGAGTAAATGCTGCGGTGTACTCGTCATGAATATCGAATATGACCACATGCGAATTATTTTGCTTTCCCTTATTGATATTTTTATCTTGGGAAATTCCAACGACATCCTGTAGCACACTTGCTACCGTGCACGATTTACCAGAACCTGTAGAACCGACGACAGCAATATGCTTACTGAAAAATTTATTTCCATTGATCATTAGATCGATGGCCTTGTTAATTGAAAGCCTACCGAGCGGAAAATCATGCTCTGCGTCGGCAGAAAACATCTTATCGAGAGTATCTTTTTCCGCAATAAATGCATGCTCAGTTGGTACGGGTAAAAGAAGACTTCCACGATCGAACGTCTTGTCGTCAATTAAAGTTCCTATTGCCTGACATTCAATCTGGAAACTCCAAATAGGAGCTCCGTCTGAGCCCAGTGTATTTGTCCCTTTGATGTTCCGGATGGTCGCAATTGTGAAATCATGATTCCCTTGAGCAATCTTCAAGAAACGCCCGACTTGTAGTCCTTCTTTATTTTTCTCGAACGTTTCGAGACCATCAACAGCAATAGTTACACCTTCTGGCGCACACGACAGCACAGCTCCAATCTTAATAGGCATTGCTTATCCCCAGTAGGTATTTGACTTCATCAAATTTTTCGGCTTCAAGAACTTCAAGGTTCACATCTTTAACGTCTATTCCTGTGATGTCTCCAACACCAATTACAAAGAAATCATCCGGCTTGGTCTTGATCTCAACATTCTTATAGTCTTCCCAGCGAATGAACCTCAAAGAAAATTCCTTTTTGTCTTTTTGGATCATAGGTTCTCGAAAAAAATTTACCTCTGAGAATGCCTTTACTGGTCGCCCATGATTTGGTACGACATCTTTACCCAAAAGCCGCTCCGCGATCGGGCCTGTACATAATTTTGTGTAAACGGACTATTGGCAGGAAACTGTCGCCTTGTCCGGAGCCACAATGAGTAAAAAGAAACACGACGTACCAGAAGAATTACTGGCTGGATTGCTAGCCAA
>PJUA01000429.1_pt1 | contig 23990 bp, 12 predicted proteins | sample 1512151 | NCBI WGS metagenome assembly PJUA01 (sample SAMN08177678, study PRJNA422409) | Soil metagenome, whole genome shotgun sequencing project. | isolation source: Soil enriched on filter paper: beechwood xylan treatment | place: USA: Madison | collected 2015-01-15
ATGTAGCTGGATTTTTCCTGGTAGTAGTAGGGGAAGGTCGTCTCCACCAGGAAGTCCTGTGCCGTCCAATAGGGCACATTCTCCTTCACCTGCGACTGGACCTTGTCGATCAGCTCCCAGGTGGATTTGAAGATGTCCTTCAGCGTCAGGTTCGATTTGTGCAGCTGGCCGAGGATTGACAGCTTCAGCGGCACATTGGCGCAACGTTCCTGCCAGCTGGGGATGGTGACGTTGATCTTGCTGCCGAACTCGTCTGGGGCAGCCGCCAGTTCGGTCAGCAGAAGCTTCAGGACCTTCGGCAGATCCTTGGTCCAGACCAGATTGAACACCGTCACCGGCTCCGCCGGGCGGGTCTCCAGGGTGAAGGAGGTGTTGATGCCGAAATTGCCGCCGGCACCACCACGGCAGGCCCAATAGAGGGCGGACTCGGTGGCGGAATCGGCCTTCACATGGCTGCCGTCCGCCGTCACCAGTTCGGTCGCCCGCAGCAGGTCGGACGCCATGCCGAACTTGCGCATGTTGAAGCCGATGCCGCCGCCCAGCAGGAAGCCGGCGGCGCCGACCGAATCGCAGCGCCCGTGGGTGATGGTGCGGCCCAGCCGCTCCATCTGTTTGTAGACGGCGGAGTTGAGCGTGCCGCCCTGGACCGTGACCAGCCCGTCCTTGCCCGGCAGCAGTTCGGCCCCCGTCATCAGCGACATGTCGATCAGCAGGCCGGGCGTGGTGGAGAAGCCGGCGTAGCTGTGGCCGCCGGAGCGGACGGCGAAGGGCATGGCCTGCTCCTTCACCCACTTGATGCAGGCCTGGACGTCCAGCGGGTTCGCGCAACGCGCGATGCCGGCCGGCAGGGTGGCGCCATAGCGCAGGTTGTTCGGGCGGCAGATATCGGCGAAGAAGGGATCCTCCGGCCGCAGCACCGCCCCTCCCTTCACCGCTTTCGCCAGATCCGTCCAGGCCGAAGGCGGCGGACAGTAGGCCCCGCCCCCCTCCGCCGCGAAGGCGGAACCGGGCATAAGCCGAACCGCGGCCGCCGCGCCTGCGAAACGGCCGGCCCCGACAAGGAAGTTGCGGCGGGAAGAATGCAGTCCGAGCACCATGAGCCTGCCAACCCTTCTTTGTGAGTTGTGTTTATAGAAACTTATTATCCTAACGATAATAAATTCCGTCAACAGAGCACGCACAGCGTCGATTATCGAGACATCATGTCGCTGTTGCGTGTGCCGGTGCGCGGCTGGCCGGTCACCGCCTGTTTGCACACTGCCTTTCTGCTCAGGGGCTGAATACCTCCTCCGCCACCGCATCCAGCAGGGCGCCGTCGCTCTGCTGGTTGCCGTTCGTCAGGAAGATCAGCGCGGTGCGGCGGCCAGGGTAATAGCGGACATCGGCCTCGAACCCGTCGTAACGCCCGTCATGGCCGACGCCGCGTCCCCAGCGGTCCTTCCACAGCGCGACGCCAAGCCCCTGCCCTTCCTCGTTCTCCGACGGGGTCAGCATGCGCCGGACAGTCGCCGCCCCCAGCAGCCGGTTGTCGCGGAACAGGGCGAAGACGAAGCGTTCCAGATCGCCGACGGTGGTGACCAGCGGCCCGTCGCCGGTGGTCGCCACCCAGGACCGGCGGCTGACGTCGCCCTCCTCGGTATAGCCGTGGGCAAGGCTGCGGTCGCGCGGATCGGCGCCCACACTGGTCGAAGCCATCCCGGCCTGTTCCAGCACCCGGTTCCGCAAAACCTGCGCGAGGGGAACGCCGTCGCGCAGCGATGCGATGTGGCCGAGCAGGACATAGTTGCTGTTGGAATACTCGTAATGCCCGCCGACCGGCCCGGTCGCCTTCTCCCCCGCCGCATAGGCGAGCAGAGCGCCGTTGCGCGGCAGCTTTTCCGGCTTGGCCGCCTCATCCTCCTGATAGGCGTCGGTGATGTAGTCGGGAATGCCCGAGCTGTGGTCGAGCAGATGGACCAGACGCGCCCGGTTGGCGTTGGCCAGCTTGTCCAGCGGCAGGTCGGGGGCCAATCCCCGCACCGGCTGGTCGAGCGAGAGCAGGCCCTCCTCCACCTGTTGCAGCACGGCAGCGGCGGTCGCCATCTTGCCGACGGAGGCGACGTAGAAGCGGGTGTCCTCCGTCACCGGCCGCTCTCCCTTGCGGTCGGCGATGCCGGACACCACCACCCGCCGCCCGTCTGGACCCGACACCAGCAGGATGCCGCCATCCAGTTCCTCGTCGGCGAGGAAGCGGTCGAGCAGCCGTTGCAGGCGATCGGGCTTGGCGGCGCCAGCTTCGGACAGCGGAACCGCAAGGGCCAGCAGTAGCGCCAAGCCCGGCATCAGCCGGGGCAAACGCCTGATGAAGTTCCGGAATCCGCCGGGTCCGTCCAATCCTTGCGCCTGCATGATCCCTGTCCAATCCAGTGAACGGCTCGGCAGAGATACGCCGAAAGCCATAACCGAATTTGAGGGTATGCCCTGCAATCGGGAAACGGCAAGACGCGGAAGCTACCGCTTCGCGACCGGCCGGGTGCTGCCGCGGATCACCAGTTCGCAGTCCAGGTTGTGGTGCTTCGCCGTGACGCGGGTGCCGTTCAAGGCCGCCAGGATCTGGGTGGCGCTGAGACGGCCGATCTCGCGCTGGGGCGGACGGACGGTGGTCAGCGGCGGCGGGCAGGAGTTGCTGAAGGGCAGATCGCCGAAGCCCACCACCGCCAGATCGTCGGGCACGCGCAGGTCGCGGCGGGTGACCTCGAACAGCACGCCCAGCGCCAGAGCGTCGTTGGAGCAGACCACGCCGTCGATGTCGGGATGGCGGGTCAGGATCTCGTCGATCAGCCAGCGGCCGACCTCCGTCGTCGCCGCATCGGGAACGGTGAAGTCGATGGGATCGTGCAGGCCGCGGCGCATCACCTCCGCCTCGTAACCGTCGGTGCGGCTGCGCACGCGCAGGTCCTGGCTGGCGGCGGCGCCGATATAGGCGACCTTGCGGCTGCCCTGGTCGTAGAGGTGGCTGGTCTGCATGCGGCCGACCTCGAAATGCGAGAAGCCGACGCTGATGTTGACCGCCTCGCCGGGGTGCCCCGGCATGTCCCACATCTCCACCACCGGTACCCCGCAGGAGGCCAGCATGGCGCGGGTCCGCTCGGTGTGGTGGAAGCCGGTCACCACCATCGCCGCCGGCGACCAGGCGAGGAAGGCGCGGATCAGGCTTTCCTCCTCCTCCGGGCTGAATTCGCTGACGCCCAGCAGGGTCTGGTAATGCGCCGCCTGGAACATGCCCTGGAGCGTGTTGTAGGTCTCTGCGAAGAAGGAGTTCAGGATCGACGGCAGGATGACGCCGACGGTGCGGCTGCGCGCCGCGGCGAGGCTGCCGGCGACCAGATTGGGCACATAGCCCATCTCGTCGATCACCCGCGCGATGCGTTCGGCGAGGTGGCGCGACACCGATTCCGGCCGGCGGAGATAGAGCGAGACGGTGCTGGGCGACACGTCGGCGGCGGCGGCCACGTCGGTCATCGTCACCCGCTGGGTGCCGCGGCGCGTCCGCTTCCTGGTTTCGGTCGTCTGCATCGTCGGTCTTCCTCACGCATCAGGTGGCCTTGCCCATCAGTGGGCGGCCGGTCAGTGCCGCGTCGGCGGATCGGCGAGCGCAAGGACGGCAAGGGCCTCGATCGCGTCGTGAACGAGCTGATAGGCGGCCTCGATCCGGCAGAGCGCACGGTCGCATTCGTCGTCATCGTCGCGCGTCTCCTGCCGGACGGCCCGGAACAGGGTCAGCGCTTCGCGACCGATGATCCTATGGCAAGCCTGCAGTCCGCAATCCTCTTGCAGCGCGAGCGGGATATGCAGCAGGCGATGGCGCAGCACCGCCGCATCGAGTTCCAGTTCGGCGATCCGCCGGGTCAGAAGGGGTGTCATTGATGTCATGCCCAGCGGGGCGCATCCCATCGGACACGCCCCGCTTCATAAAATGGCTGCCGGATCAGCCGGCAACCAACTCGGCCATGGCGGCCTTCATGCCCTTCGCCTCGATGGCGGCGAGGCTGTCGGCGACCCGCGCGGCAAGGCCGGGGATGGCGGTCAGGTCCTCCTTCCACAGGCGGGCGTCGGACAGGACGGCGGCGACCAGCGCCTTGGCATCACCGGCGTTGGCGGCCCAGGCGGCGCTCATGGCGGCGATCACCTCGGCATTGTCGCTGATCGGGTAGGACCCGGCCTCGCGCGTGCCGGTGTAGGCGCCGTCGGCCAGCGTGCCGCGATAGAAGCGCAGCAGGGCCGCCAGCGAGAAGGACAGGCCGGCCGGGGCCGAGCCGTTGCGGGTGACCGCGTCCTTCAGGCTGGGCAGGACGCGCACCTGCCACTTCGACACCGAGTTCAGCGTGATCGAGATCAGCTCGTGCCGGATATAGGGGTTGCCGAACCGCTCCATGATGGTGCGGGCGTAGTCCTGGCGCTCCGCCTCCGGCAGGGGCACGTAGGGGACGATCTCCCCGAACATCACCGTGTTCAGGTAGGCGGAGACGGTCGCGTCGTCCATCATCGACTTGACGGTGTCGAGACCGGCGCAATAGGCGGCCAGCGCGCTGGCGGTGTGGGCGCCGTTCAGGATGCGGACCTTGCGGGTGCGGTAGGGCTGCAGGTCGTCGGTCCACACCACGTTCAGGCCGGCCTTGTGCAGCGGCAGCTCGTCGGCGAGATGGGCCGGACCCTCGATCACCCAGACATGGAACGGCTCGGCGGCGACGGCCAGCTTGTCCTCATAGCCCCACTTGGCGCTGAGGGCGGCGGCCTCGTCCTTCGGGTAGCCGGGGACGATGCGGTCGACCAGCGTGTTCAGGAAGTGGTTGTGCGTCTCCACCCAGTCGGCAAAGCCGGGTTCCAGGCCCCAGCGCTTGGCGTGGGCCAGGACGATGCGCTTCAGGTTGGCGCCGTTGGCCTCGATCAGTTCGCAGGGCAGGAAGACCAGACCGCTGTCGGCGCTGCCGCCCAACGCCTTGTAGCGGGCGTACAGCAGGACCGCGACCTTGGCCGGGAAGCTGTCCGGGCAGGTGCCGGGGGCATAGGCCTCCTCGCGGTCGGCGATGCCGGCCTCGGTGGTGTTGGAGACGAAGAAGCGCAGCGCCGGGGACGTGGCCAGCTCGACCATCCGCGCCCAGTCGGCGTAGGGGTTCAGCGCCTCTGAAACGCAGGAGACGACGCGGCGGGATTCGACCTCGCGCCCGTTTTCGATGCCGCGCAGCAGGACGGTGTAGAGGTTGTCCTGCGCCTTCAGCAGCGGGGCGATGCCCTGGTCGAGCGGCTGGGCGATGGCGACGCCAGCTTTGGTCAGTCCCTGGCCGTTGGCGACATCGACCATCCAATCGACGAAACCGCGCAGGAAATTGCCGTCGCCGACCTGGAGGATGGTCACGGGCAGGGTCGGAGCGCCATCGGTGTGGGCGACGTCGAACGCGCCGCCGGCAGGCTGGTCACGGGTCAGGGAACGCATGACTGGGCATCCTTACGGGAGCTGAAGATCGGAGCCCGCTGCATCGGAGGCAAGCGCGGGCGATGGGTTCAATATACTAATATATTAATGGGTGGAGCAAGGGGAAAAGGGTGCGGCATTGTGGTTGGGGAGTGGGATTCTTGCGGAGTTAGACCCCCACCTAACCTCCCCCGCTGGGCGGGGGAGGGACTGCCGCTTCTTTTTCGAACAAGCGCTTAATCCCCTCCCCCGCCCAGCTCTCGCACAAAGCTCCGCTTTGTGCTGACGCGACAGGCGGACCGTTGGTCCGCTGAGAGCGGGGGAGGGTTAGGGTGGGGGTCTAACGCCTCCCCTACTCCTTGAACCCCGCCATATGCTCGAACAGGTGGCGCTTACGGCGGATCTCCGCTTCGGCTTCGTCCAGCAGCGCGTGATAGCGCTCGGGGTTGGCACGCTCGACCGCGCTGAAGCGGGACTCGCCGGACATGAAGGCGGCGAGGCCGGCGGAGGGGGCGCCGCTATCCAGTTGCAGGGCGGTCTTGCCCTCGGCCAGCCGGCGCGGGTCGCGGCGGTAGAGTGACCAGTGACCGCTCTCCACTGCCAGCTTCTGATGCTCCAGCCCGTGCGAAAGCTCATAGCCATGGGCGACGCAATGGCTGTAGGCGAGGACCAGCGACGGGCCGTGGTAGGATTCGGCCTCCATAAAGGCATTCAGCGTGTGGCTGTCGCGGGCGCCGAAGGCGGTGCGGGCGACATAGACATGGTCGTAGGCCATCGCCATCAGCCCCAGATCCTTCTTGGCCGCCGACCGGCCGGCGGTGGCGAACTTGGCCGAGGCGCCGATCGGGGTTGCCTTCGACTGCTGGCCGCCGGTGTTGGAATAGACCTCCGTGTCCATCACCAGGATATTCACGTCGCGGCCGGAGGCCAGCGCATGGTCCAGCCCGCCATAGCCGATGTCGTAGGCCCAGCCGTCGCCGCCGACGATCCACACGCATTTGCGGACCAGATAGTCGGCCAGCTGCTCCAGTCGGCGGGCCAGCGGGTCCTTCAGCGGCGCGAGCTGCGCCATCAGGGTGGCGACGCGGGTCCGCTGGGCGGCGATGCCGGCGGAGTCGGACTGGTCGGCCTCCAGCAGTGCGGTCACCAGACCGGGTTCCAGTTGGGCCGACAGCAGAGCCAGCGTGTCGCGCGCCTGTTCGGCCATGCCGTCGATGGCGACGCGCAGGCCGAGGCCGAACTCCGCATTGTCCTCGAACAGAGAATTGGCCCAGGCCGGGCCGTGGCCGCTGGCGTTGGTGGTGTAGGGCGTGGTCGGCAGATTGCCGCCATAGATCGAGGAACAGCCGGTGGCGTTCGCCATCACCATGCGGTCGCCGAACAGCTGAGTCAGCATCTTGATGTAAGGCGTCTCGCCACAGCCGGCGCAGGCGCCGGAGAACTCGAACAGCGGCTCCAGCAGCTGGCTGTGCTTGACGGTGACCGGGACCGACTCGCGCGGGATGGCGGGCAGGCTGCGGAAGAAGTCGAAGGCCTCCTGCTGGCCGGCCAGTGCCTGGACCGGGCGCATTTCCAGCGCCTTGCGGCCGGAACCATCTTTCTCTTCCGCCGGGCAAACCGCGACGCACAGCGTGCAGCCGGTGCAGTCGGCGGGCGAGGCCTGCAGGCGATAACGGCCGCCGGGGAATTCGCGGCCCTTGTAGGGGATGGTCTCGAAACCGGCCGGTGCGTCGGCCAGCGCCGATTCCGGCACCACGGTGGCGCGGATGGCGGCATGCGGGCAGACCAGCACGCACTTGTTGCACTCGATGCAGAGGTCGGCGTTCCAGCCCGGCGCCTCCGCCGCGATGTTGCGGTGCTCATATTTGGAGGTGCCGGTCGGCCATGTGCCGTCCACCGGGAAGGCCGACACCGGCAGCCGGTCGCCATGTCCGGCGATCATCATGGCGGTGACGCGCTTGACGAAATCGGGAGCCGTTTCGGGTACGGGGGCTGGGCGGTCGTGGTCGGCGGTGACATGGTCGGGGACCGGAACGGGACGCAGGTGGGTCAGCGCCTGATCCACGGCGGCGACGTTGCGTTTCACCACCTCCTCACCGCGGCGGGCGTAGGTCTTGGCGATGGCCGCCTTGATCTCGGCGATGGCGTCCTCGACGGGCATCACGCCGGACAGCTTGAAGAAGCAGGTCTGCATGATGGTGTTGACGCGGCGGCCGAGCCCGACCTCGCGCGCCACCGCACCGGCGTCGATGGCGTGCAGCGACAGTTTGCGTTCGATGCAGAGGCGCTGCACCTCCGTCGGCAGGCTGCCCCATACCTGCTCAGGCGTGCCGGGGGCGTTCAGCAGGATGGTGGCGCCGGGGGCGGCCATCTCGACCACCTCCACCCGCTCCATCAGCGGCAGGTGGTGGCAGGCGACGAACTGGGCCTGCCCGATCAGGTAGGGCGCGCGGATCGGGTCCTTGGAGAAGCGCAGGTGCGAGACGGTGGTCGAGCCGGACTTGCGGCTGTCATAGACGAAATAGGCCTGGGCGTGGCCGCCGGTCCGGGACTGGATGATCTTGAGCGAGTTCTTGTTGGCGCCGACCGTGCCGTCGGCGCCGAGGCCGAAGAAGACGGCGCGCGACACGCCCGGCTCCTCCACGCCCCAAGCCGGGTCCCAGGGGACCGAGTGATGGGTGACGTCGTCGGTGATGCCGATGGTGAAGCGGCGCTTCGGCCGGTCGCGGCCCAACTCGTCGAACACCGCCTTCGCCATGGCGGGGGTGAATTCCTTGGACGACAGGCCGTAGCGGCCGGCAATGATCATGGGATCGGCTGCGGAGGCATCGGCGGCGCGGGCCTCGGCCAGGGCGGCGACCACGTCGAGATAGAGCGGGTCGGCGACCGCTCCCGGCTCCTTGGTGCGGTCGAGCACGGCGATGCGGCGCACCGTCGGCGGCAGGGCGGCGACGAAATCGGCAATCGCGAAGGGGCGGAACAGGCGGACGGTCAGGCAGCCGACCCGCTCGCCCTCCCCCACCAGCCGATCGACCGCACCGTTGCAGGTCTCGGCCCCCGACCCCATGACGATCACCACCCGCTCCGCCTGCGGATGGCCATGATAGTCGAATAAGCGGTAGGCGCGGCCGGTGCGGGCGGCGAGCCGGTCCATCATCTCCTGCACGATGGCCGGACAGGCCTCGTACCAGGGGTTGGCGGCCTCGCGGGCCTGGAAGAAGACGTCGGGATTCTGCGCGGTGCCGCGGACGACGGGATGGTCGGGCGTCAGGCCACGGCGGCGGTGGGCGTCGACGCAAGCATCGTCGATCAGGGCGCGCAGATCCCCGTCGGCGAGGGGCTCGACGCAGTTGAACTCATGCGAGGTGCGGAAGCCGTCGAAGAAATGCAGGAAGGGCACGCGCGCCCGCAGGGTGGCGGCATGGGCGACCAGCGCCAGATCCTGCGCCTCCTGCACATTGGCCGAGGCCAGCATGGCAAAGCCGGTCTGGCGGCAGGCCATCACGTCGGAATGGTCGCCGAAGATCGACAGCGCGTGGGTCGCCAGCGTGCGCGCCGCCACATGCATGCAGAAGGGCGTCAGCTCTCCGGCGATCTTGTACATGTTGGGGATCATCAGCAGCAGGCCCTGCGACGCGGTGAAGGTCGTGGCCAGCGCGCCCGCCTGCAACGCGCCGTGGACCGCACCGGCGGCACCGCCTTCCGACTGCATCTCCACCACCTGGGGCACGCCGCCCCACAGGTTGGGACGACGCGCCGCCGACCATTCGTCGGCGAACTCCCCCATCGGCGAGCTGGGCGTGATCGGATAGATCGCGATGACGTCGCTGGCGCGGTAAGCCACCGAGGCCGCCGCCTCGTTGCCGTCCATGATGCGGATGGCGGCTGCCGGCCGGGAGGAGGCGGTGGAGGGTGGGCTCTGGGTCATGCCGGAAATGTCCTCTCTGCTGGCGACGGTCGTCTCCATGGCCGCGTCTTCGACAATGGGAAGGCGTTTTCAAAAACCGGCGGAAAACGGCTGTCGACCAGTGGGAATGGTCCATCCGGAGCGGGCCGGACACATTGACACTCGTCAGTTCCGCGCAGAATTTCCGGGTGGCGCCGTTCTGCGCTGCACCAATGTCTGATATATTACTTTTGCAAGGAAGGCCTCAATTTGTCGCAGCGCAGCATTAGGTGAATGCCGAGCTTTGCTGCGGGATTGCCGACAAACGATGGGGTGAAAGCGACCGCCGAGAGGGGCGCAAGGCGGGCGCAGACCATTGATGCAAGTCATTTATCACGACCGGGCGCTGTGGCTTCCTACATGCGGATGCGCCGGGGCGATCAGCTCTCGGCCAAAATTCCGAACAGAAGAACAGGCGTTTCAACCCGAAATTACATTGCATTGCAGCAAATGGCGTCCGTCGGTAAGGACGTGATCATGCTGCGACTGCGAAGAAGTCAGCGCACCGCATCATCGTCCTGCGACATTTTCGCAAGGGCAGACGGCGGTCCCGGAAAACCACTTGCGGCGCACACTGATATATTAATATAACTCTATCAGCGATGCTCCCGCCCCTCTTGAAACGGAGTGGAAGCGACACCGTCGCCCGGCACCGAACACCCGCCGGCAAGGCATCCCCGCCCGAGGATCGCCGCCTTAGGGCCTGTACGTGCGCACCGGCGCCTGCCGTGGCAGGCATGTGAGGAAAACATGAACAAGATCCGTGGTTTGCGGTGGCAAATCCTTGCCCTGATGATGCTGGGCACCGTGGTCAACTACATCGACCGCAACACGCTGGGCATCCTGGCGCCGACGCTGAAGGAACAGCTCCACTTCTCGACCGAGCAGTATTCCTTCATCGTCAGCGCCTTCCAGCTTTGCTACAGCCTGATGCAGCCGGTCGCCGGTTACATCACCGATCTGGTCGGGCTGAAGCTCGGCTATGCGATGTTCGCCTTCGTCTGGGGCGCCGCCGCCGCCGCGCATGCACTGGCCGGCAGCTGGCAGTCGATGGCCTTCTTCCGCGGCCTGCTGGGCGTCAGCGAAGCGGCGGCGATGCCGTCGGGCGTGAAGACCTCCACCCTGTGGTTCCCGGCCAAGGAACGCTCCATCGCCACCGGCTGGTTCAACACCGGCAGCTCGATCGGCGCGATGGTCGCCCCGCCCTTCGTCATCTGGCTGTCGCTGACCTATGGCTGGCAGGAAGCCTTCATCGTCACCGGTCTGCTGGGCGTCGGCATGTCGGCCCTGTGGTACATGCTGTACCGCAACCCGGAGAACCATCCGCGCCTGACCAAGGAAGAGCACGACTATATCCTGGAAGGCCAGGCGCATGTCGAGCTGCCGAAGCCGTCGGTGAAGCGCGTGCTGGGCAAGGGCAAGTTCTGGAGCATCGCCGCCGCCCGTTTCCTGACCGAGCCGGCGTGGCAGACCTTCAGCTTCTGGATCCCGCTGTACATGGTCTCCACCCGCGGCATGGACATCAAGCAGTTCGCCCTGTTCGCCTGGCTGCCGTTCCTGGCCGGTGACATCGGCTGCATCCTCAGCGGTTACCTGTCGCCCTTCTTCGTCAAGCGCTTCAAGATGTCGCTGGTCAACTCCCGCATCGCCGGCGTCGGCGTGGGTGCGGTGTGCATGGTCGGCCCGGCCCTGATCAGCTTCACCGTCAGCCCGATCGCCGCCATCTTCCTGTTCTCGCTCGGCGCCTTCGCCCACCAGATGCTGTCCAGCCTGCTCTATGCCCTGGTCACCGACACCTTCGAGAAGCAGGACGTCGCCACGGCGACCGGTTTTGGCGGCATGGCCGGCTATATGGGCGGCATGATCTTCTCGCTGATCATCGGTCAGCTGGCCACCACCATCGGGTACGAGCCGCTGTTCGCCTGCCTGACCGTGTTCGATCTGGCCGCCTTCGCCATCATCGCCCTGGTCCTGGGCCAGCGGGGGGGCAAGCCCGCCGCCGCCATGCCGAACGCCACGGCCGGCGCTGACTGACGCATTCCTTCAGCGCGATCGGAACGCCTTCCCGCCTTGCGCCGGGGGGCGTTTTCCGTTGAGCATGGGGAATGACACCGGCCGGGCGGACCGCTGGACAAAAAAGCTAACCGCAAGGACGAAGTTGCTTGCCACACGGATGAGATATTAGTATATTAGTCCCGTACCGCTGGATGCGCCGTGGGTTGACCCGGCACAACTTGTTGGACGTTCCTCTCGGACTTCAGAGCCGCCGGTATCACCGGCGGCTCTTCTTTTGTCCGGAACCGATCATGCCGCTGCGCGCTTTTTGACGCATGGCTTGAGGACTCGCCCGCACCCCACCATGTATTGTAGGCTACTCGTGCAGTTGTGGACGGTGGTTGCGATGACGTCGGTATCGGCCGCAAAGGTTGACAGGCTTGTGCTTGGAACGGTCAACGCATCGTTCAAGCGGTCGCTTGACGCAGAAACGCTTGCCGCGTCCGTCAAATCGGCCGAGATCGACCCTTGGCTGCCGCACATTGCAACATTTTTCATCGAGGTGAAGCCACATCTCGTGCTGGCGTTCGCCGAAGGGCATGGCATCACCATCGCCGCCCTTGGAGCGACCTACGCCAAGATCAAGGCGCTTACCGGCGAATTCAATAAGGTGCTCGATGCCGAACTCTCCGGGCTGGCAGTCACTTCTTGAACGCGCCCTGCGCGGAATCGATGCGCTCGAAGCGAATGGAACGCCGCTGAGGTTCTACAGCTTCAGCGGTGGAACCGCGCTGATGGTTCAGTTCGAACATCGGCGTTCCAAGGACATCGATCTTTTCATCCATGACCCTCAATACATCCCGCTGCTCTCCCCCGTCTGGGCGGTGAGAGACTCTGGGACAGCCAGGATTATGATGAAGCCGCCCACTATCTGAAAATTCGTTATGCAGAAGGCGAGATCGACTTCATCCTGTCGGATCGTCTGACGACGGTGCCGATTCTCGATTACCATTTCCGCGGATGGACGGTGCCGATGGAACACGCCGTCGAGATCGCCATCAAGAAACTGTATCACCGTGCCGAGGGGTTGAAGCCGAGAGACATCTTTGATGTGGCAGCCATCATGACACGCCATGCGGACCTTCTAAAGGCTCACATCCACCGTCTGCACGAGGTCAAAGGCAAACTCGTCCGAAGACTGCAAACGCTTCCACAGGCATACCATGAGCGAGTTCTTGAGGATCTGGAGATCCTCCCGGCGTGGGAGCACCTCAAGCCACTCGCTCGCGGCATGGTGACCGAGTTCGTCGAGCAGATTCCGGCTTAGGGCGGACCGGGCGAGTTCCGCGCCTTCCGGAGCCGATCAGTTGAACAGGAAGGACTGGCTGTCGATCTCGATTGCGGGGGCGGCGCGGTCCGGCTGGGCGGAGACGGCGGCAGCGGCGGCGACCGACAGCAGCGAGGCCAGCGCGAAGGCCGAAGCGACAAGGGCGCGGGCGATCGTGTGGCGCGCGGCGGGCTTGTGAGAGGACGGCTGATGGGAGGACATGCGACGGCTCCTTGGCTGGAATTGCGATGATCGGGCGTCGGGGAGCGGCGTCGGCGTCATCGGCAAACCCATGCTGCCACCAGCGCGCCGCCGTGAAACGCGCCGATCCCGCATGTCCTTCATGATGATGTTGCACTGCATCATAGCGCTGTGACCATGCATGATGCAGACTGCGGAAGGTGATCACAGCGCTCCGATCCGTTCTGTAAACAGGGACCGGGCTGGTTACTTGATGTAGGACGATCTTTTACTGCGCCAGTCCGCGGCGACCGCCCACCTCGTCCAGGTGAGTCAGCATGTCGGCCGGATCCTCGTAGACGCGCAACGCGCCGGAGCGCTCAAGCTCCTCCCGGCCATAGCCGCCGGACAGCAGGCCGATGCCGAGCGCACGCGCCCGCTTGGCGGCGATCATGTCCCAGATGCTGTCGCCGACCACGAAGGCGCTGGTAATGTCGACGCCGATGCGCGCGGCGGCGGCCAGGAACAGGTCGGGGTCCGGCTTGGCATATTCGACCTCGTCGCGGGTGATGACCGCGGCGCGTTCGGGATCGACGCCCAGCTTTTCCAGCGCCGGCCGCGCCGTCTCCATCCGGCCGCTGGTGGCGATGGCCCAGGGGATGTTCAGCTCCGTCAGCGTGTCCAGCAGATCGCGGGCGCCGGGCAGCGGGACGACGCCGGCGGCCAGCCGCTTGTAGGCCTGCGTATGGCGATGGCGCAGCCGGTCGAGCAGGTCCTGGTCGATGGCGAGGCCGGTCTCGCGCAGCAGCATGTTGGTGAACAGCCCGCCGCTCATGCCGATCTTGCGGTGGATGCGCCAGACCGACAGGGCAATCCCCTCCTCGTCCAACGCCTCCTTCCAGGCCAGCACATGCTGGTACACCGTGTCGGTCAGCGTGCCGTCCAGGTCGAACAGGAAGGCGTTGGTCACGTGGGGATAGCCGGTCATGTCCATTGTCCGCGGGTTGTGGAAGCGGGTCGAATTCGACAGGACCAGACGTGGGACCGGCCGGCGCGTTTTGCCAAGGATTTGCGGAGGACGGCGATGGATTTTCCTCGACGATAATCCACGCGAACTTTCACGGTGGCTTCACCACGCAGACGCGAAGACTGGCGCTTCCGCTGGCGCGTTGACTTCGCTACAGTCCGCGCCCAAGCTTGCCGCCTGTATGTTCGGCGCAATGCCTGTAGGGAGAGAAGCGCGTGTCGGAAAGGCCGGGGCATGGCGACGCTTGGTCGACAGACGAGGATCTGGTCACATTGCTGGATCAGGTCAGCCGGCTTGTCTATGGCATCAGCTTCACCGAAGGACTTTTCCCGGCGCAATGGGTGGCGTTGCGCTATTTCCATGACGCGCCGGAGCCGGCGCGCACCCTGACCGCGCTGGCCCGGTTCCAGCGGATCCATCTGGCACCGGTGTCGCGCACGGTGTCCACCCTGGTGGACAAGGGGTTTCTGGCCCGCCGTCCGCATCCGGGATTCAAGCGCGGCTGGCTGTTCGACCTGACGGACGAGGGGCGGGCCCTGCTGCACCGCGACCCCCTGCGCCAGTCGCTGACCCCGCCGCTTGCCGCCATGGCGGAGGACGAACGGGCGATGCTGGGCCGCCTGATGAAGCGGATCATCACCCACATGCAGGCGGGCACCGCGACCGCGGAGGACGGCGCGCCGGTCGCCTGACCGCCCCGCCCCACTCCGCTGTCCCACTGCCTCCATCCGGTCAGAACGTCAGCCGTTCGATGTTCTGCAGCACCAGCTGGTGATGGTTCTGGTCCTCCAGCGTGACGGTCGTCTCCTGGGTGAAGGTCAGGCCGTGGCCCGACGGGTCGATGGTGTAGGCGTGCCCGTCCAGCTGCTGGAGCCAGTTGGTGCCGGCATTGGCGACGAAGGCGCCGACCTCCACCACGTCGGTCCAGCCCACCCCGCCGTCGATGGTCAGGTTGCCGTCGCGCGGGGCGAAGATGAACAGGTCGTCGCCGGCCCCGCCGGACATGCTGGTGGTGCCGCTTCCGGCATGCAGGATGTCGGCGCCGCTGCTGCCGGTCATCGTCGCATCGGCCGAGACCAGCACCTGCACCGCCAGCGGATCGCTGGACAGCCCCTGGTCGTCGCTGACCGTCACCTCCAGCGTCCGGGCACCGCCGCCATTCGGGCTGAGCGCCAGATGCTGAAGGATGTCGGTGTAGGTCGCGGTGGAGGCGCTGCCCGACAATGACAGCTGGTGGGTGCTGTCGTCCCAGCTGACCTCGATCCCGGTGCCCGACACCGTCCTGCGGCCGGTCGACGGGTCGGTGTCGATGGTCAGGCTGTCGAGGTTCAGCGCGTCGCCGGTCTGCGATCCGGCGGCGATGCGGATCGACATGCCGGACATGACGCTGCTGTCCACATCGGTGATCGTCGCGTCGGCGACAACTGCCGGATGATCGGTCGCGTCCGCGGCGATGGCGGTGGCGGGGTGGGCGGCGGCGAGGGTCGGCTTGTCGTTCACCGGATCGACCGTGATGCTGAGGGTCTGCGTCACCGCCGCGGTGTCGGTGCCATCGTGGGCGGTCACGGTGACCGACAGGTCGACCGTGCCATGGGCGTTGGCCGGCGGGGTATAGGTCAGGCCGGCAAGATCCGAGGCGGCGAGGGTCCAGCTGCCGTCGCCGTTGTGGGTGCCGTGGTTCAGGCTGGCGCCGTCCGGTATTCCGGTGATCCGCACCGACAGCGTCTCCGACCCGTCACCGTCGGTCGAGGCGGCGGTGATCGTCAGCGTGATCGCCGTGTCCTCGTTGCCGTGCACGGCGGGGGTGGCCAGGGTCGGCGTGTCGGCGACCGGGGTCACCGTCACCGCCAGCGCACGGTTGGTTGTCGCCGGCGTGGCGGTGCCGTCCGTCGAGGTGACGGTAACCGACAGGGTGAAGCTGCTGCCGCTGTCGTGGGCCGGCGTGATCGCCAGCCCGGCAAGCTGGGCCGGCGTCAGCATGATCGAGCCGTTGACGATGGTCAGCGTGTCGCCCGCCGTGTTCGACAGGGTGGCGCCGGCAGGGATGTCGGCGATGGTGACGCTCAGCGTTTCCGACGCGTCGGTCAGGGCCGAGGTGATCGACAGGGCGACCGTGCCGTCCTCCGCCACCGATGCCGGATCAACCTGCAGGGTCGGCGCGTCGGACAGGGCGCGGACGGTGACCGGCAGCTGCGCCACGACGGAGGCCGGGGTGGCGGTGCCGTCGGTGGAGGTCGCGGTGACGGTCAGGGTGAAGTCGCCGTCGTCGTTCAGCGGCGGCGTGATCTTAAGGCCGGCAAGCTGGGCCTGGGTCAGCGTCCAGGTCCCGTCGGTGTTGTGCGTACCGGCGCTGAGCGTCGCACCGGCCGGAACGCCGGAGATGGTGATGCTCAGCAGTTCCGAACTGTCGGTCAGGGCCGAGGTGATGGTCAGCGGGATCGCCGCATCCTCGTCGCCGGCCGCCGCGGTCACGGTCAGGGTCGGGGCATCGGACACCGGGTTGACCGTCACCGGCAGGGTCGACGTTACGGAGACCGGAGCGGCGCTGCCGTCCTTGGCGGTGGCGGTGATGGTCAGATTGAAATTCTGGCTGTCGTTCGACGGCGGCGTGATCGCCAGACCGGCGAGTTGGCCGGGGGCGAGGGTGATGGAGCCGCCGGAAACGGTCAGCACGTCGCCCGCCGTGTTGGACAGATGAGCGCCGTCGGGGATGCCGGCGATGGTGACCGTCAGCGTCTCCGACCCGTCGAGATCAGTCAGGGCCGGGGTGATCGTCAGCGCGATGGCGGTGTCCTCGTCACCGGTCGCAGCGGTGACGGACAGGGTCGGCGTGTCGGTCACCGGAGTCACCGTGACGGGCAGCGACGCGCTGGTGCTGACCGGCGTGGCGGTGCCGTCGGTGGCGGTCGCCGTGACGGTCAGGGTGAAGTCGTCACCCTTGTTGGAGGGTGGCGTGATCGCCAGACCGGTCCATTGCCCGGCCGTCAGCGTGATGGACCCGCCCGTGACGGTCAGCACGTCGCCCGCCGCGTTGGACAGGTGGGCACCGTCCGGAATGCCGGCGATGGTGACGGTCAGCGTCTCCGACCCGTCGAGATCGGTCAGCGCCGGGTTGATCGCCAGGGCGATGGATGAGTCCTCGTTGCCGGCGGCGGCGGCGACGGACAGCGTCGGGGTGTCCGATACCGCGTGGAGGGTGATCGGAACGGTGACGACCCTGGTCGCCGTGCTGCCGTTGGATTCGATGCTGACGGCGGTGACGGTCAGGCTGATCGGCGCATCGCTGTTGGCCGGCGGCGTCAGGATCAGGCCGTTGAGCTGGGCCGGCGTCAGGGTCCAGCTGCCGTCGGCGTTGTGGGTGCCGGCCGACAGCAGCGCACCGGTCGGCACACCGGTGATCGTCAGCAGCCCCAGCCGCTCCGACCCGTCGGTGTCGGCCAGCGCCACGGCGAGGTTCAGCGGTAGCCCCGTGTCCTCGGTCCCGGTCAGCGGCGCCCAGGTCAGGATGGGCTGGTCGGCGACCGGATCGACGCTGACGCGGAACAGCTGACTGGTGGTCGCGGTGGCGCCGCCGACGGTCTCCGTCGTCGTCGCCGTCAGCGTCAGGTTGAAGTCGGTGCCGGCATCGGCCGGCGGCTGAAGCTTGAGGCCCGACAGCTGGGCGGCGGTCAGGCTGACCGAACCGGCGGTGGGCGTCAGAATGTTGCCGTTGGCATCCACCAGCACCGCGCCGGCGGGCAGGCCGGACAGCACGACGGCCATCGTCTCCGACCCGTCGGTGTCGACCAGCGCCGCCGTCAGGTTCAGCGCGATCAGCGAATCCTCGTTGCCGGACGCATTGGTGACGATGACGGTGGGGGCGTCGGTGACCGCCGTTACATCGACATGAATGTTGGCGGTCGTGCTCGCCGTGTCCTTGTTGGAGCTTTCCAGGCTGGTCGCGGTCAGCGTCAGGTCCATGCCGCCGGAATAGTTGCGCGGCGGCGTGACGGTCAGGCCCGACAGTTCCGACGGCTTCAGGGTCCAGGACCCGTCGCCGTTGTTGGAGCCGTGGTTCAGAACCGCGCCCGCCGGCAGGCCCGACAGGATGACCGCCATCGTCTCCGACCCGTCGGTGTCGACGAGGCTGGCCGACAGGTTCAGGGCGATGGGCGTGTCCTCCGCGCCGGTCGCGTCATGGACGATGACGGCGGGCGCGTCGGCGGCGGCCGTGTAGGTGACGGACAGCGTCTTGGTCGACCAGGCGGGCGTCGCGGTGCCGTCCTGGGCGGCCGCCTCCACCGTCAGGGTCACCGTGCCGGCATAGTTGGCCGGCGGCGTCAGCGTCAGCGCCGCGCGATCCGACGCGGACAGGCCGGTGAGATCATAGACTCCGTTGCCGAGCGAGGTGCCAGCCGACAGGGTGAAGCCGGCCGGAACCGTCACCTTCAGCGCGGTGATCACCTCCCCCGTGCCGACCAGATCGGTGACGGCGGCGGAGATGGACAGGCTGGCGGCGTGATCCTCCCGCGCCGTGACGGAGCTGGCGCTGATGGCGGGGGCGTCGCTGACCGGCGCCACCTCGACCGCCAGGGTCTTGGTCGTGGTCGCCCGGTCGGCGTTGCTGATCTCCCGCGCAACCGCGGTCACCGTCAGCTGGAAGGTCCCGCTGGCGTCGTGCGGCGGGGTGAATTTCAGCCCGGAAAGCTGGTCGGGAGTCAGCACCCATTTCCCGGTGGTGGAGTCCAGATAACCGGCCGACAGCGAGGCGCCGGTCGGCACCCCTTCGATGACAATGCTGGCCAGGACCTCCGACCCGTCGGTGTCGGCCAGCGCCGCGGTGATGTCGAGCGCAATGGCCGTGTCCTCGTTGCCGGAAGCCGCCTGAACGGTCAGCAGCGGGCTGTCGGCGACATCGGTGGAGCCGCCGCCGGTGGAGCCTCCCCCCGTCGATCCGCCGCCGGTCGAGCCGCCACCGGTGCCGCCGCCGGTGTCACCACCACCCGTGGACCCGCCGCCCGTCGCGGCCGTGGTGGTCCAGCTCAGCACGAAGCTGTCGGACACGCTGGTGTTGCGGTCGCCCTCGCTTTCAATGCTGTAGGGATTGACCGTCAGGGTGACGCTGGCCGTGTCGACGGTGCCCGACACGCTGTGGGTGATGCCGGTGGCATTGGCGTCCTTGACGGTCAGCTTCAGGCCGCCCTCGCCCAGCGCCCGGGCATACTCCTCGGCGGTCAGCGTCCAGGTGCCGTTGCCGTTGTCGAGGCCGCGCGACAGCACCGTGCCCTTCGGCACGCCGGAAATGGTGACCGCCAGCTTTTCGGAACCGTCGGTGTCCTGCAGGAAGGCGTTCAGGTCGAGAACCAAACCGTCCGGCACGCCGGTCGTCGACAGGTTATCGACATGGTAGGCCACCGCCGAACCGTCGGCGGCATGCGACACCGGCGCGTCGGCGACGGCGGTGACGGTGACCTTCGGGGTGTAGGTCCTGGTCAGGCTGTCGGTACCGTCCACCGCCGTCACCTTGACGGTGATGGTGAAGTCGTCGGCGTTGTGGGCCGGTACGTTCAGCCGCAGATTTCCGAGCTTGGCCGGATCGACGGTCCAGCTGCCGTCATGGTTGTCGATCAGCGCGCCGGCATCCGTGCTGGTCAGGGTGACCCAGGCCGGGAGGCCGGAGATGACGATGGAGGAGATATGCTCCGACCCGTCGCTGTCGCCGGTCAGGGCGGAGATGGTCAGCGGGATGCCGCCGACGGCGTCCTCCTGCGCATGGGCGCCGATGGAGACGACCGGCTCGTCCGTCTTGGGGTCGACGGTGACGGTCAGGTCGCGGGTGTCCTTCAGCGTCCCGCCGGAGGTCACGCCGTTCACGGTGATGATCGGCGCGCCGTTGCTGTCGGTGGTGATGACGTCCACCTTCAGGGTGATCGTGCCGGCGAAGTCCTTCTTCGTCGTCAGGGTCAGTTCGTTGCGATACTCCACATCGACCGACCAGCGGCCGTTGCCGAGATAGACCAGCCCGCTCTCGTGCCCAGCCGCCAGCGACAGCCAGGAGTTGGACGGCAGGTTGCTGACGACCAGCGACAGGCGCTCCGACCCGTCATTGTCGACCATCACCAGATCGCCGAGCCGCAGGTTGATCGCGGTGTCCTCGTTGCCGCGGGCGGTGAGCGTGCCGTTCGGCGTCACCACGTCGGCCACGCCCTGCACGTCGACATGAACGGTCATCGCCGTCGCATCGGCGATGGAACCGTTGGAGCTTTCCGTCGCCCGTGCGGTGAAGGTCAGGTCGAAGCCGGTGTTGGAGTTGGCCGGCGGGGTGATGGTCAGGCCGGACAGGTCGGCCTGGGTCAGCACCCACTTGCCAAGGCCCGCGTCGTAATGGCCATGGTTCAGCGTCGCCCCGGCCGGCACGCCGCCGACCAGGATGCTGAGGGTTTCCGAACCGTCGCGGTCGGTCAGGGCCGCCACCACCGACAGCGGGATGGCGGTGTCCTCGCGCCCCACCGCGTCGGAGGCCGACAGCACCGGCGTATCGGCGACCGCGTTGACGGTCACCGCCAGCGACTGCTGCGCCGAGGTGGCGGTGCTCGTCCCCTCCACCGAGGTGGCGGTGATCTTCAGCGTCACCGTGCCGGAATAATTCAACGGCGGCGTGAAGCTCAGGCCGCTCAACTGGCCCGGCGTCAGGGTCCAGCTGCCGTCGGCATTGTGGGTGCCGGCGGACAGGGTCGCCCCCTCCGGCACGCCGGTGATGGTGATGTGGTCCAGCGTCTCCCCGGTCACGTCGGACAGGTGGGCGTCGATGGTCAGCGGGATGGCGCTGTCCTCGTTGCCGGTGGCCGCCGTGGGGATGACGATGGGGGCGTCGGCGACGCCGGTCACGGTCACCGACAGGGTGGCCGGCGCCGATACGGCGGTCGAGCCGTTCTCCCGCTCCACCGAGGTCGCGGTGACGCTGAGGGTGATGGTGCCGGAGAAGTCGTGCTGCGGCGTCAGGCGCAGGTTCGGCAGATCGGCCGCATCCACCTTCCAGGTCTTGCTGCCGTCGCCCTGGATGCTGAGAACGCTGCCGAAATTCAGGCTGGCCCCGTCCGGAACGCCGGAGATGGTGACGTAGCCGATGCTCTCCGACCCGTCGGTGTCGGTCAGGGCCGGGGTGATCGTCAGCGCGACGGAGGTGTCCTCGTCCGTCGCGGCGGCGGCGGCGGTCACGGTCGGCGCATCTGCCACCGCATCGACGGTGATGGTGCCGGTCGCCGTCTGCGTGCCATACACCGTGCCGGCGCTGGTGCTGTCCTTGGTGCCGACCTTCAGCGTGTAGGCGAGGTCGGCGTCGGAGTTGTGGGTGGTGACGACCGTCAGGCCCTGGACCGTCCAGGTCCCGGCCGTCCCGCCGGCCGCCAGCGCCGTGGTCGGGATGGTCCAGCTGTAGTTTCCGGAGGCATCGGGACCGCTGCGGGTCAACTCAACGCCGTTCACGTACAGCTTGGCGCCGGCCACGTCCTGCTGCGAGGCGGCCATGGTCAGGGTGACGCTCTCCACCTTTTCCGGGCTGGCGGCGTCGACGTCGCTCAGCGTGATGGTCGGGGCGAGCGCGATGCCGCCGGCCGCGTCCTCGTTGCCGCGCGCGGTCAGCGTGGTCAGCGCAATGGCGTCGGCCTGCGGCGTCACTTGGATCGTCTGGGTGGCGGTGGAGGTGCCGCCGTAGCCGTCCGTCACCGTGAAGGAGAAGGTCTCCGTACCGCTGAAATCGGCGTCCGGCGTGTAGGTGAAGGTACCGTCGGCGTTCACCACCAGCGTGCCGTGCGCCAGACGCACCGGCTGGCCGTTGTCGCCGGGGCCCTTGTAGGTCAGCGTGTCGTCGGTGCGGCCGTTGAGCGTGTCCTGGTCGGTGGCGCCCAGCCGGCCGTTGACCGCGACATCCTCGCGGGTGGAGGTGCTGTCCGCCGTCGCGGTCGGCGCGTAGTTCAACGCCGTGCGGACATCGACCGGCTGGCCGTCGACATAGAGTTCCAGCTTCTCGAAATCCGCCACCTTGATGCCGAGCGCGTTCAGGGTGGCGGCCTTGGAGACGTCGGCGTCGTTGGTCGCGGCATTGGGATCGGCGGCGGCGGCCTCGATCCGGTTGCGCAGGGTGCGGAGGTCGGCCAGGATCGATGCGTTCGACAGCTGCGAACCGGTCAGCATCACCCGGAAGGTGTCGATGCCGGCATCGCCATCCTGCAATTCCGGGCTGGACGAGGTGCCGCCATCGGTGCCGACGGTGAAGATCGACAGATCGTCGCCGGCGCCACCATGGATGGTGTCCCTGCCCGCCCCGCCGGTGATGGTGTCCTTGCCTCCGCCGCCGAGCAGGATGTTGGCGCCGCCGTCGCCGGTGATGGTGTCGTCGAAGGCCGAGCCGGTGACGTTCTCCAGATTGCGCAGGACATCGTTGCCCTCGCCGCTGCCGACCCCGGTCGCGAGGTTCGCGTTCACCGCGGTGGCCGAGTCCGCATAGGTGACGGTGTCGTTGCCGGCGCCGCCGTCGATGGTGTCGTTGCCAAGTCCGCCGGCCAACAGATCGTTGTCGGTGCCGCCATCGAGGCTGTCGTCGCCCGCCCCGCCGACCAGCGTGTCCTTGCCGGCGCCGCCATAGACGGTGTCGTTGCCGTCGCCGCCCTCCAGGCTGTCGTTGCCCTTGGGCGTGTTGGTGAACTGGATGGTCAGCGTCTGGGAGACGCTGTCGGCGGTGCTGCCGTTCTCCCGCTCCTCCGAGGTCGTGACCACGGTGAGGGTGATGGGGGTGGCGCTGTCCCGCTCCTTGGCGGTCAGGGTCAGGCCGGTCAGCTGGGCCTGGGTCAACGTCCAGGTCCCGTCGCCGTTGCGGGTGCCGGCGCTGAGCGTCGCATCGGCCGGAACGCCGGAGATCGTCACCTTGGAAATCGACTCCGAGCCGTCGACGTCCGTCACGGCGGGGGTGATGGTCAGGGCGGTGGTGAAGATGCCGGTGCCGTCGCCGTAGATCAGGTCGTCGCCGGCGCCGCCCCGGATGGTGTCGTTGCCGGCGCCGCCCGACAGCGTGTCGTTGCCGGCGGTGCCGGTCAGCGTGTCGTTCTGGCCGGTCGCAAGGTCGTAGGTGATGGGCGTCACGGCGAGCGTCGGCGTGTCGGCCACCGCCACCACGGTGACGGCCAGCGTCGTCTGGACGGAAACCGGGGATAGCTCGCGGTCGGTGGCCGTGGCGGTAACGGTCAGGGTGAAGTCGACGTCGCTATCGTGCGGTGGCGTGATGGTCAGGCCGGACAGCTGGGCCTGGGTCAGCGTCCAGGTGCCATCGGCGTTGTGCGTGCCCGCGCTGAGCGTCGCGTCGGCCGGGACACCGGCGATGGTGATGCTCAGCGATTCCGAACCGTCCAGATCGGTCAGGGCCGACCGGATGTCCAGCGCGATGGCGGTGTCTTCGTTGCCGCTCGCGGCGGTGACGCTCAGCGTCGGCGTGTCGGTCACCGGGTCGACGGTGACGTGCAGGGTCTTGCTCTTCGTCGCTTCGGCGGCGACGCCATCCTTGGCGACGGCGGTAACCGTCAGGTCGAAATCGACGTCGCTGTTCGACGGCGGGGTGATGGTCAGGCCGGCAAGCTGATCCTTGGTCAGCGTGATCGAGCCGCCGGTGACCGTCAGCGTGCCGTTCAGCGTGTTGGCGAGCGTGGCGCCGGCGGGGATGCCGGTGATCCGGATGCTCAAGGCTTCCGACCCGTCAGTGTCGGTCAGGGCCGGGGTGATCGACAATGCGATGGCGGAGTCTTCGTTGCCCTGCGCGGCGGTGACGCTCAGCGTCGGCGTGTCGCTCACCGGATCGACGGTGACGTGCAGGGTCTCGCTCTTGGTAGCCTCTGCAGCGACCCCGTCCTTTGCGACGGCGGTCACCGTCAGGTCGAAGTCGAGGTCGCTGTTCGACGGCGGCTTGATCTTCAGGCCGGCGAGCTGATCCTTCGTCAGCGTGATCGAGCCGCCGGTGACCGTCAGCGTGCCGTTCAGCGTGTTGGCGAGCGTGGCGCCGGCGGGGATGCCGGTGATCCGGATGCTCAAGGCTTCC
>PJUA01000430.1_pt1 | contig 23896 bp, 20 predicted proteins | sample 1512151 | NCBI WGS metagenome assembly PJUA01 (sample SAMN08177678, study PRJNA422409) | Soil metagenome, whole genome shotgun sequencing project. | isolation source: Soil enriched on filter paper: beechwood xylan treatment | place: USA: Madison | collected 2015-01-15
AGCGGCTGCGCGGCGGACTGGCGGCACTGGCGATCGAGCTTCCCGATGGCCGGTGTTTCCAGCTGACCGGAAGCTTCGGCCTGACCGAGGTGCGTCCGCTGGAGGACACGGTCGAAAGCGTGCTGGGGCGGGCCGATCAGGCGCTCTACCGGGCCAAGGCGCTCGGGCGGAACCGGGTCGAGGTGGCCTGAGGGCCGGGCATTGGCCTGCGACATTTTGCACGATGACGGCTTGACCGACGCAGCGGCAACGGGTATGCAGATCCTATGAACACGACCGACACCATGCGAATGCGAATTACCGGCCCGGCGCTCTGAAGCGTCGGAGAGTTGCCGCGTTCGTGTTCACTGGTCGTGTGGAGTGTGTGGCGTGTCGCTGCACCCTGTGGTCCCCGGAGCCCTCAATCCGGTTCATGACAAGTCCAATCGCCTGACCGCTGCTGCGGCGTCGAACAACGGCGTCCGTCTCGGCGAGCGAATGTGTGGCTCGGCGCGAATTATTCACCCGGTCCGCTGAGGCGGTCCGGGGCACGCCCGTCCTATCCAGAAAATTCGTTCGTCGAGGAACTTCGCGATGTTCACCGCGCATGCCGATGCCGCGCGCACCCTCTCCGTCTGCGCTCCTGTCCAGCACCACGACCCCGAAGACCGTCTGCCGGCCTGGTTGCCGCTGTCGGCGGTGACCGACGCCGCCCGGCGGCTGTCCGGCCAGATCGTTCGCACGCCGCTGCTGCATGCCCCGACGCTCGACCGCGATCTGTGGCTGAAGGCGGAGGTGTTCCAGGCCACCGGCGCCTTCAAGGAGCGTGGCGCGCTGAACCGCCTGCTGCGGCTGACGGCGCCCGAACGCGCCGGCGGGGTGGTGGCGATGTCGGCCGGCAACCATGCGCAGGGGGTGGCGCTGCACGCCGCCCGGCTGGGGGTGAAGGCCACCATCGTGATGCCGGAGACGGCCCCCCGCTGTAAGGTGGAGCGGACCGCGGAACTGGGGGCCGAGGTGGTGCTGCACGGCGCCACGGTGGGCGAGGCGAAGGGCAAGGCGCTGGAACTGGCGGCGGAGCGGCGGCTGACCTTTCTCCACCCCTATGACGATCCCGATGTGATCGCCGGGCAGGGAACGGTCGGTCTGGAGATTCTGGCCGACCGGCCGGATGTCGACACAGTCGTGGTGCCGGTCGGCGGCGGCGGGCTGCTGGCCGGCGTGGCCGCCGCGGTGAAGGCCCAGCGCCCGTGGGTGCGGGTGATCGGCGTGCGGCTTGCCCGGCGCGGCGGCCCGACGCTGGCCGACGGCATCAACGTCCATGCGCTGGGCAAACTGCCCCAGGCCATCGTCGACACCCTTGTCGACCGGGTGGTCGAGGTGGAGGAGGCGGAAATCGCCGCCGCGATGCGCGCCCTGCACCGGTCCTTCGGCGTGGTGGCGGAAGGGGCCGGCGCCGCCGGAGTCGCCGCGGTGCTGGGCGGTCGGCTTGGGCGAACCGGGCGGACGGTGGCGGTGCTGTCCGGGCGGAATGTGGACGGCGACACGCTGGCGCGGACGTTGGCGGCGTGATTTCTGACTTGCGATTGCTGCGGCCTCTTGCCCTCTCCCCAACCCTTCCCCGCTTTGCGGGAGAGGGTTGGGGAGAGGGCAAAGCGGCTGGCACCAAAGGACCACCCCACCGGCCGCTCCCCAGCAAATCGCATAGCTCACCCCTTCGCCGAAGCGAAGTATGGATAGGTCAGCAGAAATGACCTATATTGGCGCTCGCGTGTAAACACACAGGCGACGCCAAGGGGTAGCTGGCATGACGAACAATTCCGTCTCGACCATTTCGTCATCCCCTGCATCAGTCACTTACGAGCGCCCGCGTGCGGCGCACAGTGTCTTTGACAATTTGCAAGGTCAACTGTTCGGCGTTGTCATGACGTCGTTCGGGATTGCCATTCTCCATGCCGCCGGACTGGTCACCGGGCAGGCGGCGGGGTTGGCCTTCGTGATTTCCTACGCGACGGGCGTGGATTTCGGTCCTCTGTTCTTCCTGGTCAATCTGCCCTTCTACTTTCTTGCGCTGGCCCGCATCGGCGTCGGCTTCACCATCAGGTCGCTGGTCGCGGTGACCGGCATCGCCCTGCTGTCCGGCCTGTTGCCGACGATGATGAGCTTCAGCGCCATCAACCCCTATGTCGCGGCGGTGCTGGCCGGCTTCTGCGTCGGGATCGGCGTCATCGCGCTGTTCCGCCACGGCGCCAGCGGCGGCGGTGTCGGCATCCTCGCCTATTACCTGCAGGAAAAGACCGGTTTCCGCGCCGGCTGGCTGCAGGCGCTGTTCGATCTGGCGGTGTTCTCGGCCGCCGCCTTCGTTCTGGAGTGGCCGGCGCTGCTGGCGTCGATCCTGGGGGCTGCGGTGCTGAACGCCTTCGTCGCCTTCAATCACCGCGCCGACTGGTACGTTGCCCGTTAAACAGAATAGGGCCCGGTGAAACGGGTGGGCCGCGCTATTCGCGGCCCAGCACCCGGTCGACCACCGCATCGGCCCATTCGCGCGACCGGAAGCTGGCCTTGGCCTCCACCGGGTCATAGACGCGCTCGACCCAATCCCAGAAGGCGATCGGGCGCTTCTGGTTGTAGGCGGCGTAGAGTTCGAAGAAGTAATCGAGAATGCCGGTCTTCGCCTGCTTGAAATGGCCGTATTTCCAGGACAGCTGCTTCATAGCCTGCTCGAGCGGCTGGCCTTCATGGGCGAACAGGTACAGCGTCGCCATGAAGCCGGCGCGGTCGGCCCCCGACTTGCAGTGCATCAGCGCCGGATAGGTCATGGTCTTGAACAGCTCGCGCGCCTTCAGAAGGGTTTCCTTCTTCGGCATGTCGCGGGAGTTCACCGGAAAATCGACCAGTTCCAGCCCATGGGCGCGGCAGGCCTCCGCCTCCAGGATGTAGGAGGCGCAGTCGCGCGACCCGCGCAGGTTCAGGATCGTCTTCACCCCATTGCGCTTCGCCATCGCGATGTGCGACGGCGAGGGCTGGCTCGCCCGGTACATGTTGGGGGAGATGCGGTAGGTGTTGGAATAGATCAGCCGGAAACAGGCGTGATCGATGAACACGCTTTCCAGATGGCCGAGCGCCCGCTGCCACGGCGTCGCCATGCGGCTGCGGCCGCGCTTGATCGCGTCGGCCAGCGCGGTGGTGGTGACCGCCCGCAGGGTGCTTTTCTTCGCCAACTCCAAACCTTCCGACTCTGACGGAACGCCAACATAGGCATGGCCGGCGTTCCGTCAAGAACCCCATCACGCCAAAGCGTCAGGCGACCCTGTCCTGCAGCCGGACATACATGCCGTACTGCGCCGCCAGCGTCAGCACGATTTCCATGTAAAGATTGATCAGGCCGTTGGCGTAGAAGGCCGGGCAGCCGGTGTAATGACGCTCTCCCGCCATCGCAGTCGGTTCGATCAGGTCGGTGTTGAGGACGATCAGGTCCTTGTCCGGATCGTAGAGGAAGGCCGACTGGTCGGAACGCAGCGGGTGGATGGCCTGATGGTCGTCGGCCTCGATCTTTCCCGCCGCCATGAACTGGCACAGCATGCCAAGGCTGCCCATGGCGAGCGGCAGGACCTGTTTCAGGCTGCGGCGGGCGAGATCGTCATAGGCCGCGGCGTCCAGCCCCGGACGCAGCAGCGGCGCCGCCTCCACCAGATTCCAGCAGACATGCAGCGCCGTGTGGCTGCCGGTCTTGGTGATCGACAGCATGTCGTAGCCCGACGGCCCGTGCAGGACCGACTTCTGCAACTCGCGCCCCAGCACATAGCCGGCGGCGGCCATGTCGGTGATGGTGCCTTCCGTCCGGCAGCGGTCCTCCTCCACCATCACCTTGATCGCCCAATCCTTGATGATGGCGTCCAGAAGATGGCAGACGGAATCGCGGAGGAAGCCGACCATGCGGTCGGGATCGGCGGCGGCCATGCCGTCGGGATCGGCGAAGTCCAGCCCATGCGGCGAGTCCGGCGGGGTCGACAGCACCAGATGCCCGGACTCATCCAGCGGCATGCGGGCGATGATGTGCTCCCGCAGGTCGACATAGAGGAATCCCAGCAGGGTGTTGATCGCGACCTTCTCGAAATCCTCCTTGCGGGTGTCGGCATGGGCCGGGCAGTGGCCGGCCAGCGTCAGCAACTCTTCGCTCAGCAGGTACGCCGGCTCCTCAGCGATCCGGTGCAGGATCGGCGCGAGGCTGATCCGGGTCATCCCGGCTTCCTCATGTGCGCCGGCATAGGTCAGGGCGAAGTCGTTGGTGCGGGCCATCGGGCTCAGCCCTCCTGCAGGCGGTCGTAGACGCCGTAGTCGAGCGCCAGCCCGGCGACGATGTCGAGATACAGCTTGATCAGGTTGGTGGTGTAGAAGGCCGGGCAGCCGGTGTAATAGCGCTCGCCCGGCTTGGCGAAGGTGACGATGGGATCGGCGTTCAGCCGGATCAGCCCGTTGGCGTCCAGCACGAAGGCCGTCTGGTCCTTGGGCAGGCGGTGGACGGCCAGCCCGTCGGCCGGCTCGATCCCGCTTTCCTCCATGTAATGGACCAGCATGCCCAGGCTGGCCATCGACAGCGGCACGATCTGCTTCAGGCTGCGGTGGACGAGATCGTCGTAGAAGGCGGCATCGCGCCCCGGCACCAGCAACGGCGCGGCCTCCACCATCGCCCAGCAGATGTGGATCGCGGTGTGGCTGCCGGTCTTGGTGATCGACAGCATGTCGTAGCCGGCACGCTGGTACAGCGGCGAATGCTCCAGCAGCGTGCGCAGGACGAAGGTCGCCGCCGCCTCCAGCGAGATCTCGCCGGAGCCCTGGGAGCGGAAATACTCTTCCTCGCGCACCAGATCGACGGCCCAGCCGGTGATGAGGCCATCCAGCAGGTGGCAGGTGGCGTCGCGCAGGACGGAGCAGAAGACGTCCGGCGCCGCCGCCGCCATGGCGGCGCGGTCGGCCGGGTCCAGCCTGTGCGGCGAGCGCGGCGGGATCGGCAGCATCGGCCGGCCATCCGCATCGAAAGGCAGCTTTTCGGCGATGTGGTCGCGCAGGCGGTTGAACAGCAGCGCGAGCAGGCTGTTGACCGCCACCTTGTCGGCGTCGTCCTGGGGAATGGGGGCCTGGGCGATCGGGGCTGCACCGTCCGCCGTTCCCTCGGCCTTGCCGGCATGGAACGGGCATTGCCCGGCGCCCTTGCGGAAGTCGTCGTTGAACAGGAAGTTCGGGTCGGACTGGATGCGCTGCAGGATATGGGCGATCGACACCCGGCCCAGACCCGCCTCGCCATGGGCGGTGTTGAAGGTCTGGGCGAAGTCGTTTGAGCGGGCGGTCAGGGTGTCGGACATGCGGCGGCCTTCGGCGCGGATGTAGGGCGGACGGATTACCCTAGATGGAAATGCCGGCCGCGCGCAACGGAGTGTCGCCTTCGGGCTCTATAATGTCCCGGCCACTGCGTTATTTTGCCACGATCCGTCCCTCTACCGCGGGCGCGACCGTTTTCTTCGCCTCGACGTAATTCATCACGATGGTCGCCAGCAACACCGCGCCCGAGGCATCGACGATCACTTTGGCCCGCGGGAAGGCGGCATAGCCGTCGCCGCCCTTCAGCATGTAATCGTTGGTGGCGACGCGGTAGGTCGCCTGCGGGTCCAGCGGCTTGCCACCCACCATGATCGAGGTCACCCGCCGTCCGGCCGGAGCCTTGGGGTCATAGGTCATGGTCAGGCCGGAGACCTGCGGGAAGCGGCCGGCCTTCTCCTCCACCTTGCTGAGGCCGTGTTCGAGGGTGGAAATCAGATCCTGCCCCGACATCTCCACCAGCACGCCGACATTGCCGAAGGGCAGTTCAGCGAAGATGTCCTTGCGGGTCAGTTTGGAGCCGGCGGGATGCAGCGCATCGGCGCGGATGCCGCCGCCGTTGGTGATGGCGACATCGGCCTTCAGCGCGTCGCGCAAGGCGTCGACGATCAGGTTGCCCATGCTGGCTTCGCGGCTGCGCACCACGTCCTTGCGGCTGTCGAGGTCCGTCGCCGTGGTGCCGATCACCGTGGCCAGATCGGTGTCGAGCCGCTTGGTGTAACCCTCCACCACCCCTTCCACCTGTGGATCGGCGGGAACGCCGGCGGTGGTGACGAAGCGCCATTCCGTCGGCACCGTGGTGGTCGCTGGCCCTTTGCCGGCGTCCCCCTTGCCCGACTCTTTGGTCTCGACCGCCAGCTTCACGACGCCGAGATACTGTGCGTCATGCCCGGCCTTAAGGATCAGGGTGGAGCCTTCATAGAAGCTGATCGGGTCATGGTCGTGGCCGCCCAGGATCAGGTCGATGCCCTTGACCTTGGCGGCCAGTTCCCGGTCCTCCGCGATGGTCAGGTGGGTCAGCGCCACCACGACCGAGGCCCCCTTGGCCCGCAACTCCTTCACCGTCGCCGCCGCCGTCTCCAGCACCGGAGAGAAGCTCACGCTCGGTCCGGCGCTCGACAGGCGGGCGCTGTCGGGGGTGATCAGGCCGATGAAGCCGACGGTGATGCCGTCGATGGTCCTGGTCCAGCTCGGCACCGTGCCGGCGAAGGCGGAGCCGTCGGCCGACCGGACGTTGCTGCCGATCCAGGGGAACTTCGATTCGGCCATGCGCTGCTTCAGCGCGTCGGGGCCGAAGTCGAATTCATGGTTGCCGAAGGTCACCGCATCGACGCCGATGGCGTTGAACAGCGCGATCATCTGCTCGCCCCGCGTCGTGCCCGACAGCAGCGACGGCGACAGGAAATCGCCGCCGACCGTGGTGATCGCATCGGGCGCCGCCGCGCGCTCGCGCTTCAGCAGGGTCATCAGCGGCCCGAAGCCGCCCTGTCCCTTCACCGGCGCGATCTCGTACACGTCGTTGACGTGCAGGAAGGTCAGCGTGCCGTTTTGCGCCCAACTGGGCAGGGCGGCACCGAAGATGACGGCGAACAGTGGGATGGCGATCAGGCGGAAACGGAACGGCATGGAGAACGGACCTCCGAGGACATGCCTGTGTATTCTAGATCAGCTTTGCCCCGCCGCGCATAGCGGCTTTGCGGCGCGGAGCATGAGATCAGGAGCGGCTGCGGCTTGAACTCCGCCTGCGACGGTCTCACAACTTGATGACAGCCTTACCAACGACGCGAGCCGAGCAGACCCATGCGCATCCTGGTCGTTCAGAACAGCCGAACCGCTCCCATCGGTCTGGTGGGCGATGCGCTGACCGACAACGGCGCGACCCTCCACACCGTCGCCGCCAACGAAGGCGAGGCGATCCCCGATAAGGACGGCTATGCCGGCCTCGTCGTGCTGGGCGGCCCGCAGGATGCCTGGAACGACGAGAAGGGGCCGCATTTCGGCCGGGTGATGGAGACGATCCGCGACTTCACCGACGCCGACCGGCCGGTGATGGGCATCTGCCTCGGCGCGCAGCTGGCGGCCCGCGCCTATGGCGCCAAGGTCTACCGCCACACCACGCCGGAACTGGGCATCCATCGCGTCAGCCTGACCGACGGCGCGCAGGACGACCCACTGCTGGGCGGCTTCGGTCCGGAGCTGAACCTCGCCCAGTGGCACTACGACACCTTCGAGTTTCCCGACGGCGCCGTTCCGCTGGCCACCAGCGAGGCCTGCGACCGGCAGGCCTTCCGCCTCGGCCGCGCCACCTACGGCTTCCAGTTCCACCCCGAGGCGACCGGCGACATCCTGCGCGGCTGGGCCTCGCGCATCCGGGAGGAGGCGCGGGAAAGCAACGCCGGGATGCTGCACGGCCTGGAGGACTCCATCGCCACCCACCTGCCGGTGGCGGAGCGCTTCACCCGGGCGATGACCCGGCGCTGGCTGGATCTGGCGCGCTGACCGTTTCGGTGAAACGGGCCAGGAGGTCGGGGGTGTCGACGTCGTAGAGGATGCCGGCGTCATCGACCGGCACCTCGCACAGCCGGTCGGCATGCTGGCCGATCAGCCGCTTCGCCCCGGCGTCCCCCGTCAGCGCGGCCATCTCCGTGAAGAAGGCGCGGTCCCACAGCACCGGGTTGCCCTGCTTGCCGTGGGTGGTGGGAATGCAGATGGCGCGGCCTTCCACCGGGTTGTAGGCGGCGATCAGCCGGTCGATCACGGCGGACGCCACCTGCGGCATGTCGCCCAGGCACACCACCACCGCATCGGATTCGCTCGGCACCGCCGCCAGCCCGGCGCGCAGCGAACTGCTCAGCCCCTCGGCGAAGGCCGGATTGTGGACGAAGGTGACGGGCCGGTCGGTCAGCGCCCGCGCCACGCTTTCCCCCTGGTGGCCGGTGACGACGATGACGTTGGCGGCTTGCGAAGCCAGCGCCGCATCCACGGCGCGGGCGACCAGCGGCGCGCCGTTGACCTCGGCCAGCAGCTTGTTGGTCGGCCCCATGCGGCTGGAGCGGCCGGCGGCCAGCACCAGGGCAGTGACGCGCGGCGCGCGGGGCGTCTCGGTCGAGACACCCGCCCGTGGCAGGGGGCGTGTCGGAATCTCGGCCAACAGCCCGCCGACGCCCATCCGCATCACCTCGGTGCGGCTCGGCCGAATGCCGGCGGCGATGCGCTGCAGCACCCAATCGAAGCCGTTCAGCTTGGGCGAGCGCGCGCAGCCCGGCAGTCCCAGCACCGGCTTGCCCTCGCGCCGGGCCAGCAGCAGCAGGTTGCCGGGATCGACCGGCATGCCGAAATGCTCCACCACGCCGCCGGCCCGCTCGATGGCCGCCGGCAGCACGTCGCGCCGGTCGGTGATGGCCGACGCGCCGGCGATCAGCAGCAGGTCGGTCGGCGGCGCCTCCGCGATCTCAGCCGCCAGCGCCGCCTCGTCATGGTCGCAGCGCGACTCATGGATCAGCGTGCCGCCGAGCGCCTCGACCCGCTCCCGTGTGACGTTGACGGTCTTGTCGAGCACGCTGTCCTTCACCCCCGGCAGCCGCGTCTGGATCAGCGCCACCGACAGCGGGCGGTAGGGCAGGACAGCCAGCGGCGGCGGGCCGCCGGCGGCGATTTCTTCCGCCTGCTCCACTGCGGCAACTGGGGCGGCGAAGGGGATGATCTTGACGGTGGCCAGCATCTGGCCGGGCTCGACGGCAGCGAAGTCGGGCAGGGTGGCGATGGTGACGCTCTCGTCGATTCCGTTGATTGCGTCGATGCGGGCGGTGTCGAGGCGCAGAAGCCCATGCGCTTCGGCGAACAGGTTGACCCGGCCGGTGAAGGCGGCGGCGACCTGGACGGAGCCGCCGGCCACGACGGCGGCGATGCGGGTGGCGGCGGCGTCCTCGGCGATGTCGCTGTCGGACAGCTTGGCGGCGATCACCTCCGAAATGCCGGCCGCGCGCAGGGCAGTGACGTCATCGGCCGACAGCCGGCGGCCCTTCTTGAAGGCGAGCCCGCTCAGGCGCAGGGAATGGGCGAGGATCGCACCCTCGGCATCGGACAGGGGAAGCGGGCCGAAGAACATGGGGGCTCCGGATGGGCACGGTCGGTGTATGTCCACGGATATGGCGACCGGTCCGGAGCGGGGCAATGGGCGGAAGGTATGGGGTGGGTGAGGCGCTGGGACGGGGAGGTGTCAGCTTCGGATGCCCCCACCTAACCTCCCCCGCTGGGCGGGGGAGGGACTGCCGCCGAACGCCGACAAAAGTCCAATCCCCTCCCCCGCCCAGCGGGGGAGGGTCAGGGTGGGGGCAAGCGAGCGACCACTCAGCAGGGATGGTTCTCCCCCCGCCGCACGCAGGTGATCTGCCCCATGATCGCAATCGCGATTTCCGCCGGGGTGACGGCGCCGATCGACAGCCCGACCGGGCCGCGGATGCACTTCACCTCGGCCTCGCTCAGGCCCTCGTCGCGCAGGCGGTCCAGGCGCAGGGCGTGGGTGCGCTTGCTGCCCAGCGCGCCGACATAGAAGGCGGGCGAGCGCAGCGCCACCACCAGCGCCGGGTCGTCCAGCTTGGGGTCGTGCGTCAGGGTGACCACGGCGGTGCGGGCGTCGGGCTTCAGCTCCGCCAGCGCCTCGTCCGGCCACAGGTGGTTCAGCTTGACGCCGGGGAAGCGCGCCTCGGTCGCGAAGGCGCCGCGCGGGTCGATCACCGTCACGTCATAGCCGGTCAGCGCCGCCACCGGGGCCAGCGCCTGGGCGATGTGCACGGCGCCGACGATCAGAAGCCGCATCGCCGGATTGTGGACATGCACGAACAGGCGGAAGCCGTCCTCGTCCTGCGGATCGACCAGCAGGCCGGAGCGGTCCTGGCGGATGCGCCGGCGCACCTCGTCCAGCAGATCGGACTCAAGCCCGAAGCCGCCATGGACGGTGTCCTCGTAAACCAGGGTCTGGAGGCCGGTGTTGAGATCGGTCACCAGGGCGGCTGGGATCGCTGCGGCCTTCGCCGCGAGCAGCCGGTCCAGAATATCGCGTTTCATTCCACGGCCTCGACATAGACCTGCACCTGCCCGCCGCAGGCCAGCCCGACTTCCCAGGCCATTTCGTTGGTGATGCCGAAGGACAGCAGGCGCGGTTCGCCGTCCTCCATCGATTTGGCGGCCTCGTGCGCCACGGCGCTCTCGATGCAGCCGCCGGACACGGACCCGGCCATCGACCCGCGGTCATCGACCGCCATCTGGCTGCCGACCGGCCGCGGCGAGGAGCCCCAGGTCGACACGACGGTCGCCAGGGCCACCCTGCGGCCGGCGGCGCGCCATGCGGCCGCTTGCTCCACGATGTTGTCCGCCATCAGGGTGTCGTTCATCCCGCCGCCTCCTTCAACCAGCGGCGCAAGCCCGGGCTCCGACGCGGACCATCGGCCGACAGGACACCGGCCAGATCCGCGAGGCTGTTCAGGCTGTGGGCCGCAAGAAAATCGTCCACATGCGGCAGCAGCGCCCGGATGCCCGAGGATTTCGGCGCGAAGCCTTCCCAGCGCAACAAAGGATTCAGCCAGACGAGCCGCCGACAGCTTTTGTGCAACCGATCGGCCTCTGCCGCAAGCCCTTCCCCTGCATCCCTGTCCAGCCCGTCGGTAATGAGAAGCACCACGGCACCCTGGCCCAGCACTCGCCGCGCCCACGTCCGGTTGAAGGCGTGCAGTGCGGTGCCGATCCGCGTGCCGCCCGACCAATCGGCAACCGCCCCAGACACGGCGTCCAGAGCCACGTCGACGTCCTTGTGCCGCAGATGGCGGGTGATGTTGGTCAGCCGCGTGCCGAAGACGAAGCTGTAGACCCGGTCGCGGTCGTTGGTCACCGCATGCATGAAATGCAGCAGCATGCGCGAATAGCGGGTCATCGAGCCTGAGATGTCGCACAGCACCACCAGCGGCGGCGGCCGGGTGCGGCGCCGCTTGCGGGCAAGGTCCGACAGGTCGCCGCCGGTGCGCAGCATCCGCCGCAGCGTGGCGCGCGGATCGACGCGCGGCCCCATCGGGTCGGACCGGTAACGCCGCGTCGTGACCTCGGCCAGCGGCAGGGCGAGGCGGGACAGCAGGCGCTTGGCCTGCGCCATCTCCTCCCCCGTCATCTTCTCGAAATCCTTGTCCTGCAGCCGTTCGGCGGCGGAAACGGTAAAGGAGGCGTCGACCTCGATCTCGGTCTTGTCCGGCTCCTCCTGTTCGGCGCCGCTGCCGTGCAGGGCCTCGGCAAGGCGTTGCGCCATCTCCGGCTGGTCGGGCGGGGCCTCCGTCCGCACCCTCGGCAGCATCAGCGACATCATCTTCTTCAGGATGTCGGGATTGCGCCAGAAGACGTGGAAGGCTTGGTCGAACAGCTCGCTTTGGTCGTGGCGGTTCACGAAGATGGCGTGCAGCGCCCAATAGAAATCGGTGCGGTTGGTCAGGCCGACCGCCTCCACCGCCTCCACTGCCTGCAACACCTTGCCGGGCCCAACCGGCAGGCCGGCGGCGCGCAGCGCGCGGGCGAAATGCATCAGGTTGAGGGTGAGTCGGCCGGCCGGCGCGTCGTCCGTCATGGCGGCCTCAGCGCGCGGTGGTGGCGGCCAGCTCGGTCTTGACCTGGGTCAGGATGCGCGCCGCCTCGCTGCCCTGGATGCGGGCGATGTCGTCCTGGTATTTCAGCAGCGTGCCCAGCGTGTCGTTGATGACGGAGGGCTCCAGTTCCAGCTGGTTCAACTCCACCAGCGCCTGTGCCCAGTCCAGCGTCTCCGCCACGCCCGGCGCCTTGTAGAGGTCCAGGCCGCGGAGGGTCTGGACGAAGCCCACCACCTGTGCGGCCAGCCGCGCGTCGGCCTGCGGCGCCTTGACCGCCAGGATCTCCCGCTCGCGCGCAGCGCTGGGGTAATCAACCCAATGGTAGAAGCAGCGCCGCTTCAGCGCGTCGTGAATCTCGCGCGTGCGGTTGGAGGTGAGGATGACGATGGGCGGCTCCGGCGCATGGACTGTGCCGAATTCCGGGATCGAGACCTGATAATCCGACAGAATCTCCAGCAGATAGGCCTCGAACGGTTCGTCGGTGCGGTCCAGTTCGTCGATCAGCAGCACCGGCGGCCCGGCGAGGTCAGGCTCCAGAGCCTGCAGCAGCGGGCGCTTGACCAGGAAGCGCTCGGAAAACAGGTCGGAGGCCAGCGATTCGCGGTCCTGCCCGCCCGACGCCTCGGCCAGCCGGATCTCCATCATCTGGCGGGCATAGTTCCACTCATAGACGGCGGACGAGGCGTCCAGCCCCTCATAGCATTGCAGCCGCAGAAGCTTGCGGCCGAGCGTCGCCGACAGGACCTTGGCGATCTCGGTCTTGCCGACGCCGGCCTCGCCCTCCAAGAACAGCGGGCGCTTCAGCTTCAGTGCCAGAAACAGCGCCGTTGCCAGCGAACGGTCCGCGACGTAGGAGCCGCGGGTGAGAAGCGCCAGCGTGTCATCGACGGAGGCGGGGAGGGACGTGGTCATAGAGGGCCTTGAAGATGGACAAGAAACGCCCTCTCCCGCCCCGGGAGAGGGAGGGGACCCACCGAAGGTGGGGAGGGTGAGGGGTAAGGCAAGAATCCAAGAGCGCATGGTTTCTTGCACTATCCCTCACCCTTCCCACCGCTTCGCGGCGGGCCCCTTCCCTCTCCCGGGGCGGGAGAGGGGGGTAAATTACCCCGCCGCTTCCACCGCCCGCTTCGCCATCACGGTGACGAGGTGGGCGCGGTAGTCGGCGCTGGCGTGGATGTCGGCGTTCAGGCCGTCGGCCTCCACAGACAGGCCGTTCAGCGCCTCCGCCCGGAAGTCGGCGGCGAGTGCGCTTTCAAACGCCTCGGCGCGGAAGACCGAGCCGGCGGCACCGGTCACCGCCACCCGCACCTCGGCACCGAACCTCGCGACGAAGACACCGACGATGGCGTAGCGGCTGGCCGGGTTGCGGAACTTGGCGTAGGCCGCCTTGTCGGGACGGGAGAAGCGCACCGACTTGATGATCTCGCCCGGCTCCAGCGCGGTTTCGAACATGCCGGTGAAGAAATCGTCGCCGGCGATGGTGCGGCGGTCGGTGGTGACCGTGGCCTTCAGCGCCACCACCGCCGACGGATAGTCGGCCGACGGGTCGGCGTTGGCGATAGAGCCGCCCATCGTGCCCATGTTGCGGACCTGCCGGTCGCCGATGCCCTCGGCAAGGCTGGCCAGCGACGGGATCACCCGCTTGACGAGGTCGGAATGGGCGACCTCCGCATGGCGGGTGAAGGCGCCAATCTCCAGCCCGCCATCCGCCTCGCGGATGCCCTTCAGTTCCGGAATGGCGCCGAGGTCGATCAGGTCGGTCGGTCGGGCGAGCCGCTGCTTCAGCGTCGGCAGCAGGGTCTGGCCGCCGCCGAGCAGCTTGGCGTCTTCCGCCTGGATGGCGGCCGCCGCGTCGGCAAGCGATGTCGGCCGTTGGTACGTGAACGCGTACATTCTCTAGCCTCCTTCTTCTTCGGCCGTCTTATTCCGCCGCCATGGCGGGAGCAGCGTCGCGGATGGTCCGCCAGACCTTCTCCGGCGTCGCCGGCATGTCCATGTGGGTGACGCCATAGTCCGACAGCGCGTCCACCACCGCGTTCATCACGGCGGCGGCGGCGCCGATGGTCCCGGCCTCGCCGCAGCCCTTCACGCCCAGCGGGTTGTGGGTGCAGGGCTGGTCCTCGTGATAGCGCACGGTGAAGGATGGGACATCGTCCGCCCGCGGCATGCAATAGTCCATGTAGGAGCCGGTGACGAGCTGGCCCGATTCCTCGTCATAGACGCAGTTCTCGTACAGCGCCTGCCCGATGCCCTGGACAAGGCCGCCATGCACCTGCCCCTCGACGATCAGCGGGTTGATGACGTTGCCGAAGTCATCCACCGCGGCGAAGCTGACGATGGTGGTGACGCCGGTGTCGGGGTCGATCTCCACCTCGCAGACATGGCAGCCGTTGGGATAGGTGAAGTTCTTCGGGTCGTAGAAGGCCTGTTCGTCCAGCCCCGGCTCCAGCTCGTCCAGCGGGAAATTGTGGGGGACATAAGCCTGCAGGGCGATGTCGCCGATGCCCAGGCTCTTGTCGGTGCCGGCGACGGTGAAGCGGCCCTCTTTCACCTCGATGTCGGTCTCGGCGGCCTCCAGCATGTGGGCGGCGATCTTCTTCGCCTTGCGCTCCACCTTGTCCATCGCCTTCACCAGGGCCGAGCCGCCGACCGCGAGCGAGCGGGAGCCGTAGGTGCCCATGCCGAAGGGGATCTTGTTGGTGTCGCCGTGGACGATCTCGACATTCTCGATCGGGATGCCGAAGCGCTCCGCCACGATCTGGGCGAAGGTGGTCTCATGGCCCTGGCCGTGGCTGTGAGATCCGGTGAAGACCGTCACCGAACCCGTTGGATGAAAACGGACTTCCGCGCACTCATAAAGTCCTGCGCGAGCACCGAGCGCACCGGCGACATTGCTGGGGGCGATGCCGCAGGCTTCGATGTAGGTGGCGAATCCGATGCCGCGCAGCTTGCCCCGCGCCTTCGATTCGGCCCGGCGCTGCTGGAAGCCGGGGTAGTCGACCAGCGGCAGGGCGATGTCCAGGTTCTTGGCGAAATCGCCGGTGTCGTATTGCAATGCCACCGGCGTCTGGTAGGGCATCGCCTCCTTCGGAACGAAGTTGCGGCGGCGGATTTCGGTCTTGTCCATGCCCATCACGCCGGCGGCGACATCGACAATCCGTTCGATCAGATAGCAGGCCTCCGGCCGGCCGGCGCCGCGATAGGCGTCCACTGGCGCGGTGTTGGTGAAGACCGCCTTGACCTCGGCATAGATCGCCGGGGTCTTGTACTGGCCGGCCAGCAGGGTGGCGTAGAGATAGGTCGGGATCGACGGCGCGAAGGTCGACAGATAGGCGCCGAGATTGGCCAGCGTCGAGACGCGCAGCGCCAGGAAATTGCCGTCGGCGTCCATCGCCAGCTCGGCATGGCTGACATGGTCGCGGCCATGGGCGTCGGTCAGGAAGCTTTCAGAGCGGTCGGCGGTCCATTTCACCGGCCGGCCAACCTTGCGCGCCGCCCAGGTGACGACGGCCTCCTCGCCGTAATGGAAGATCTTCGACCCGAAACCGCCGCCGACGTCCGGCGCCACCACCCGCAGCTTGTGCTCCGGAATGCCCAGCACGAAGGCGCCCATCAGCAGGCGGGTGACGTGCGGGTTCTGGCTGGTGGTGGTCAGGGTGTATTCGCCGCTGGACTGGTCGTACTCGCCCATCGCCGCCCGCGGCTCCATGGCGTTCGGGACCAGACGCTGGTTGACCAGATCGATCTTGGCGACATGGGCGGCGTTGGCGAAGGCGGCGTCCACTGCGGCCTGATCGCCCAGATGCCAGTCGTAGCAGACATTGCCCGGCGCATCGTCATGCACCAGCGGCGCAGCACCGTCGATGGCGCGGGTGGAGGACCCCACCGCCGGCAGTTCCTCGTAATCGACCACCACCATCTCGGCGGCGTCGCGCGCCTGCTCGCGGGTTTCGGCGATCACCACGGCCACCGCGTCGCCGACATAGCGCACGCGGTCGCGCGCCAGCGGATAATGCGGCGGCTCCTTCATCGGCGAGCCGTCCTTGGAGTGGATCTGCCAGCCGCAGGGCAGGCTGCCGACCTTGTCGGCCTCCATGTCGGCCCCGGTCAGCACGGCGACCACGCCCGGCATCGCTGCCGCGTCGGCGAAGTCGATGCCCAGGATGCGGGCATGGGCATAGGGGGAGCGCACATGCACCGCATGGGTCATGTTCGGGCGCTTGAAATCGTCGGTGTAGTTGCCGCGGCCGGTCAGAAAGCGCTGGTCTTCGCGCCGGCGCACCGAGGCGCCGATGCCATTGGGGTTCGCCATCTCGTGTTTCCTCCCACAGGAACGCGTAAGATGCGGAAATGCCTGCTTCTTGTTGGGCTTATCGCCCTTATTCGGCCGCGACCGGCGCCTGTTGCGCCCCCGCCATCGCCTCGGCACCCGCCTTCACCGCCTTGACGATGTTGTGATAGCCGGTGCAGCGGCAGATGTTGCCCTCCAGCCCCTCGCGGATCTCCGCCTCGGTCGGATTCGGGTTCTCGCGGACCAGATCGACCGCGCTCATCACCATGCCCGGCGTGCAGAAGCCGCACTGCAGGCCGTGATGCTCGCGGAAGGCGGCCTGCATCGGGTGCAGCGTGCCGTCGGCCGCCGCCAGCCCCTCGATCGTCGTCACCTCCGCCCCGTTGGCCTGGACGGCCAGCGCGGTGCAGGACTTCACCGACCGGCCGTCGACATGGACGACGCAGGCGCCGCACTGGCTGGTGTCGCAGCCGACATGGGTGCCCGTCAGGCCGAGATGCTCGCGCAGGAAGGCGACGAGCAGGGTTCGCTCCTCCACCTCGCGCGAGACCGTCTTGCCATTGACGGTCATCGATACGGTACAGGACATCGGTTTTCCTCCCGCTGGCTGAAGTCTGGCTTGCAGTCGTATGGCGTGCAGTTGGGACTGTTCACTGTCGTTCGACGCGCCGCCGGCCGGGGGCAGGCCCTGAGGCTATACCGGTGTCCGCTTCGGCCGGCGGTCTTCCGCCACAAGGATAGGGGGTGTCTGCCCGTCGAGGTCAAGGAGCCTGTGCATGCCTTGGCCGAAAGAATGGCATGTGAACGGTCCTTATGTCGGATTGTACGTACTGGCGCGCAATTTTGTGGCGCGTTACAGTGGGTTGGGGCTGCCCATGGCTATGGGTGTGCAAACAAATCCGCCCGGCAACGATCCGGGCGCAGCAACGATAATGGGGAGAGCCGCTATGAATCGCCCATCCGTGAAGCGTCACCTTCTGGCCCTGTGCACGGCCGCCGGCCTTGGCGTCAGCCTTGGACTCGCCGCCCTGCCGGCCAAGGCGGAGACCTTCATCACCGTTCTGACCGGCGGCACCAGCGGGGTCTACTATCCGCTCGGCGTGGCGCTGTCGAACGTGTACGGCAAGGCGCTGCCGGGGGCCAAGGTGACGGCGCAGGCGACCAAGGCGTCTGTGGAAAACCTGAACCTGCTGCAGGCCGGCCGTGGCGAGATCGGCTTCACGCTCGGTGATTCGCTGAGCGATGCCTGGAAGGGCAACGAGGAGGTCGGCTTCAAGCAGAAGCTGGACAAGCTGCGGACCATCGCCGCCATCTATCCCAACTACATCCAGGTCGTCGCTGCCAAGGAATCGGGCATCAAGACGCTGGCCGACCTGAAGGGCAAGCGGGTGTCGGTCGGCGCGCCGAAGTCGGGGACGGAGCTGAACGCGCGCGCCATCTTCAACGCCGCCGGCCTGGCCTACAAGGATTTCGCCAAGACCGAATATCTGCCCTTCGGCGAATCGGTCGATCTCATCAAGAACCGCCAGTTGGATGCGACGCTGATTTCCGCCGGCCTCGGCGTGGCGGCGATCAAGGATCTGTCGTCGTCGCAGGAGATCACCGTCGTCAGCATCCCGGCCGACGTGGTGCAGAAGGTCGGCGACGCCGCCTACATCACCGAGACGATCCCGGCCGGCACCTATCCCGGCCAGGATGCCGATGTGCCGACCGCCGCGGTCCGCAACCTGCTGGTCAGCCATTCCGGGGTGTCGGACGACGCCGCCTATGCGATGACCAAGACGCTGTTCGAGAATCTGGACGCGCTGGCCGCCGCCCATGTCGCCGCCAAGCAGATCAAGCTCGACAAGACCGCCACCCAGTCGCCGGTGCCGTTCCACCCCGGTGCCGTCAAGTACTACAAGGAAAAGGGGCTGATGTAAGAAACGGGCCTTATTTAAGAAAGGAATTGGCGGAGAAGCCGTAGTGAGCGCACAGAAGAAACAGGCGGAGTCCGAGATCCGCCAGGCCATCGACCGGGAAAATCCGTCCACGGTCGCCGCTTTCGAAGGATTCGACGGGCGGGCGGTCTTCGCCATCGCGGTCGCCTTCTCCGCCTTCCAGATCTGGACCGCCGCCTTCAACCCGGTGTCCACCATGGTGGTGCGGGCGGTCCATGTCGGATTCCTGCTGTTGATGACCTTCACCCTGTTCGGCTTCCGCCAGACGGCGGAACGCAGGCGGGTTCCCTGGTACGACTGGCTGCTGGGCCTGACCGCCTTCGGCGTCGGTCTCTACCATTATGTGTTCGAGGTCGACCTGATCCAGCGGGCGGGCGACCCCAACACCACCGACCTGATCGTCGGCACCATCGCGATCGCGCTGGTGTTCGAGGGCGCCCGGCGGATCATGGGGCTGGCGTTGCCGATCATGTGCGGCATCTTCATTCCTTATGCCCTGTTCGGCCGCCATCTTCCCTTCGGTCTTGCCCACCGCGGCTATGACATCGATCAGGTGATCGACAACCTGTATCTGTCGACCGAGGGGATTTACGGCACGCCGACCTTCGTGTCGGCCAGCTACATCTTCCTGTTCATCCTGTTCGGCGCCTTCCTGGAGCGCGCCGGCATGATCAAGCTGTTCAACGACGTGTCGCTCGGTCTCGTCGGTCATGCCAAGGGCGGGCCGGCGAAGGTGGCGGTGATCTCCTCCGGCCTGATGGGCACCATCAACGGGTCGGGCGTCGCCAATGTGCTGACCACCGGGCAGTTCACCATTCCGCTGATGATGCGCTTCGGCTATCGCCCGGCCTTCGCCGGCGCGGTGGAGGCCACCGCCAGTATGGGCGGGCAGCTGATGCCGCCGGTGATGGGGGCTGCGGCCTTCATCATGGCGGAAACCATCGGCGTGCCTTACAGCGAGGTGGCGATAGCCGCCGCGATTCCCGCGATCCTCTATTTCGGCAGCGCCTTCTGGATGGTCCATCTGGAGGCGGGCATGCGCAACCTCGTCGGCCTGCCGAAGGACCAGTGCCCCAGCGCGCTTCGCGCCGTGGTGGAGGGCTGGTACCTGATCATGCCGTTGGCGGCACTGGTCTATCTGCTGTTTTCGGGTTTCACGCCCCTGTTTGCAGGCGTGATCGGCATCGCGGCGACGGCGGCGCTGATCCTGGGCACGGCCATCGTCGGCAAAATCGGTCCGATGGCCCTGCGGGTCGCCTTCTGGGTGGCGGTCGGGCTGGTGGCGGCCGGCCTGTGGAAGCTGGGTTTCCGGACCGAGCATCTGGCCTTCACCATGGTCGTGCTGCTCATCATCCCGTGCCTGATGTTCAAGGGCGGCCGGGAGACGCTCACGCTGGTGGTGAACAGCATCGCCGACGGCGCCAAGAACGCTGTCGGTGTCGGTGTCGCCTGTGCGCTCGTCGGTGTGCTGATCGGCATGATGACGCTGACCGGCCTCGCCTCCAGCTTCGCCTCCACCATCGTCGACTGGTCGGGCGGCAACCTGCTGGCGGCGCTGGTGCTGACCATGATCGCCTGCATTGTGCTGGGAACCGGCCTGCCGACGACGGCGAACTACATCATCACCGCGTCGATCGCCGCGCCGGCCCTCCTGACCATGGGCGTGCCGCTGATGGTCAGCCATATGTTCGTCTTCTATTTCGGCATCATGGCCGACCTGACCCCGCCGGTGGCTCTGGCGGCCCTGGCGGCCTCGTCGATCTGCAAGGCCGATCACATGGACATCGGCTGGATTGCGACGCGGGTGGCGATGGCGGGCTATGTCGTGCCCTTCATGGCTGTCTACGACCCGGCTCTGGTCATGCAGACCGGAAGTTGGTTGGCGGTGGCCTATGTGTTCGTCAAGGCCTGCGTCGCCATCGCCCTGTGGGGGGCCGCAACCATCGGCTTTTTCTGGACACCGCTGCCGCTGGTCGCCCGGGTCTATGCCGCTTTGACAGCCTTCCTGTTCGTGGTCGCCTTGCCGCTGACCGACGAGGCCGCCTTCGTCATGACCGGCTTGTTCCTGCTGTGGCAACACCGGCGCCGCAGCATACCGGCTGCGGCCGCCGTCTCGTAGTCCGTGGCCGGTCTCTGCCTGTTCGCCCTCGGCGGCGCGCTGCTGGCGTCGCTGCCGGGGACGCAGTTCATCCTGTCCTGGACCCACTCCATCGAGAAGACGGAGTGGCGGGAGAGCTGGGCGGTCGAGGCCGGCCGGCTGCGCCCGAGCGAGGCCCGCATCCGCGGCACCGGCGCCGGGATGGAACCCGGCCCCGACGCCCGGTTGACCGGCGACGGCTGGATGGTCTGGACGCCCGACCTGCCGCTGCAGGACAGCGTAACGCTGGCGGCCTCAAACTTCACCGGCGAGCATCGGCTGTGCGCGGGTACGGACTGCCGGCCGCTGTCGGGCTGGATCGGGGTGAAGGATCAACCCGTGGCGATGCGGGCGTGCCCGTAGGCGGCAACGCCCCCGCCTACGAAAGTTCGTGTGGTCAACGCCCCTTCCGGCTTGGCTTACGCTGCGTCAATCCGCATACTCCCGTTCCTTTCGTCAGCCTACCATCCGGACCGATGATCAATTCCCCCACGCACCAACGCCGCCCATCCCTCCTTCCGGCCGCCCTCGGCGCGGCGCTCGCCGTCGGCGGCGTGCTGCTGAGCACGCACGGAGTCCAGGCGGCGGAGGTGGCGGCGGAGGTTGCCCATGGCGGCGTGCCGCATCTGGACGGGCGGCTGCTGAGTGCCGCGTGGGTGGTCCCCTTCGCCGGAATCCTGCTGTCGATCGCGCTGTTCCCACTGCTGGCCCCGATGGTCTGGCACCATCACTTCGGCAAGATTTCGGCGGCCTGGGCGCTGGCCTTCCTGGTGCCCTTCGCCGCGACCTTCGGGATCGACCTCGCGACCTACGAGCTGCTGCACACGGTCCTGCTGGAATATATCCCCTTCATCGTGCTGCTGACCGCGCTGTTCACGGTGGCGGGCGGCGTGCGGCTGACCGGGTCGCTGGTGGGGACCCCGGCGGCCAACACGGTCGGGCTGGCGCTCGGCACGGTGCTGGCAAGCCTGATGGGCACCACCGGCGCCTCGATGCTGCTGATCCGGCCGCTGCTGCGGGCGAACGAACACCGGCGCTACCGGGTCCACACCATCGTCTTCTTCATCTTCCTGGTGTCGAATGTCGGCGGATCGCTGACGCCGCTGGGTGACCCGCCGCTGTTCCTCGGTTTCCTGAAGGGCGTCGATTTCTTCTGGCCGACGGTCCATCTGCTGGCGCCGATGTCCTTCCTGGCCGGTCTGCTGCTGGTGATCTATTTCGTGCTGGACCTCGTCCTGCACACCCGCGACCCCGGCAAGCATCCGCTGATCGAGGGCGTTCACGAGCGCGAGCCGATCCGCATCGAGGGCAGCGTCAACCTGCTGCTGCTGGTCGCCATCATCGGTGCGGTTCTGCTGAGCGGCGTCTGGCATCCCGGCGTGGGGGTCACGCTGTACCATGTGACGGTGCAGTTGGAGACCATCGTGTCGAACCTGCTGCTGCTGGGCATCACCGGCCTGTCGCTGGCGCTGACCAGCAAGCAGAGCCGCCGCCTGAACGGCTTCAGCTGGGGCCCGATCCTGGAGGTGGCGAAGCTGTTCGCCGCCATCTTCCTGACGATCATCCCGGCCATCGCCATCCTGAAGGCCGGCACCGACGGCGCGCTGGGCGCCATCATCTCCGCGGTGAACGAGGGCGGGAAACCCAACCCGGCCGCCTATTTCTGGGCGACCGGCATCCTGTCCAGTTTCCTCGACAACGCCCCCACCTACCTGATCTTCTTCAACACCGCCGGCGGCGAGGCGCAGCCGCTGATGACCGACCTGTCGCTGACGCTGACCGCGATCTCCGCCGGTGCGGTCTTCATGGGCGCCAACAGCTATATCGGCAATGCCCCCAACTTCATGGTCAAGGCGATCGCCGAGGAACGCGGCGTCGCCATGCCCAGCTTCTTCGGCTACATGGCATGGTCCTGCGGCATTCTCGTACCGTTGCTGGGCCTGACCACGCTGGTCTTCTTCCTGTGATGGTCCCTATTCTGTAACAGCCAGCCACGAAACCAATCCTCACCTCCGCCGTTAATCCGCGATAGGGCCGCTTTTTCGCCTGCGAACAGGCAGGCGTGCGCGGCGCAACGGCTGGAGGGCGACGTGATTTCGAAGGATCTCGGCGGGAACCTGGGTGCGGTATTGACGGTTGAGCGGCCGATGGCCGCGTCCGGCGGCATGCCAACGGGACGGGTCCCATCGGCCTGACCGGCCGGAGCCTGCGCCATGAGCACGCAGACCCAACCCCGTCACCTGCACTCCCTGACCCCGTTGCGCGGCATCGCGGCCCTGTGGGTGGTGCTGTACCATTACAGCTTCCAGTATTTCCCCAACCTGCACCCGGACAGCTACACGCATCTGGTGCAGAAGGGCTATCTGGCCGTCGACCTGTTCTTCATGCTCAGCGGCTTCGTGCTGACCCATGTCTATCACGACACCTTCAGCCGGTCGGTCGGCGACAAATACTGGAGCTTCCTGAGGGCACGGATCGCCCGTCTCTACCCGCTGCATCTGGCGGTCCTGCTGCTGTTCGTGGCGACGGCGCTGGCCGTCCGCACGGTGGAGTACGCCGCCACCGGCAGCTTCCCGGCGATCCCGCTGAAGGGCGCCGAATCGATCTGGGCGCTGGTCGCCAACCTTTTCATGCTCCAAGGCCTCTATGCCAGCGTGCTGAGCTGGAATTATCCGGCATGGTCGATCAGCCTGGAATTCATGGCCTATCTGGTCTTCCCCTTCGCGCTGCCCTGGGTTTGGCGGTCCAACGGCCGGACGCAGGCCCTGATGGCGGCCGGTGCGCTGGCGACGCTCTGCCTGCTGGCCTGGGCGACGCAGGACAATCTGAACCAGTGGGACGGGCCGCAGACCCTCCTGCGCTGCCTGCCGGAATTCCTGCTGGGCACGCTGCTCTACAGTGCCTTCCGCAGCGGGCTTGCCGCGTCGCTGCTGTCGAGTGACCTGACGATGGCCGGAATCGTTCTGGCGATCCTGCTGCTTCTGCACAGCGGCGGACCGGACCTGCTGGCGGTGCCGTTGTTCGCGCTGCTCATTCTGGCGGCGGTCGCCAACCGGGGCCGTGCCGCGGGCGCCTTGAATGTCCGGCCGCTGGTGTGGTTGGGCGACGTGTCCTATTCACTCTATCTGATCCACGGCTTCGTCGAATATGCCACCACGAGGGTGCTCGGGCTGGGTCTCGGCATCTACGACCGGAAGGCGTTGCCCGGCGGCTGGTCGATGGCGCTGCTGGTGGCGATGGTCACCGCCTGCCTTCTGATGGCCGGCCCGGCCTATCGCCGGATCGAAGTGGGCGGCCGGCGCCTTCTGCGGGAGGGGCCGAGCGTCGGCCGGCTGACGCTGGCGGTGGCGGGACGGCGGGCGGACTGAGGCGGCTTTTGGCCAAAAAAATGCGCCCGGAGGCGGGGGCCTCCGGGCGCAGAGTTACAGTACGAAAGAGGATCATCAGCAATTGATGATGCAATCGGGAGATCGATTGTGGCGCCACCTTGTCATGGGTTGCGCGCACACCCCTTGACCGTGGTCAAGCTGAAGCGAAAGAGTAGACT
>PJUA01000431.1_pt1 | contig 23856 bp, 22 predicted proteins | sample 1512151 | NCBI WGS metagenome assembly PJUA01 (sample SAMN08177678, study PRJNA422409) | Soil metagenome, whole genome shotgun sequencing project. | isolation source: Soil enriched on filter paper: beechwood xylan treatment | place: USA: Madison | collected 2015-01-15
CTCGGCCGAGGAACACCGCAAGTTCTACGACGAGTACAACGCCGTGCTGGACATGCCGGCCGAGTTCTACCTGGAAACCATCAAGGTGGTATTCCAGGACTTCAACCTGGCCCGTGGCACCTGGGAAATCGAAGGCAAGCCGGTGCGCCCGCAGGACATCAAGTCGGTCGCCCTCTTCACCATCGAAGGCGAACTGGATGACATCTCCGGCTCCGGCCAGACCCAGGCCGCGCAGGAACTGTGCAGCAGCATCCCCAAGGCCCGCAAGCAGCACTTCACCGTGCCCAAGGCCGGACACTACGGCATCTTCTCAGGCCGCCGCTGGCGCGAGATCGTCTGTCCCAAGATCGGCGAATTCATCCGCGCCAATGCCTGATCGGCGCTGGCACGACTGATCCGCCACGCCCCTCGGAACGGCGCCCGTGAAAACGCGGCGCCGTTCTGCTTTGCGCTGGCGGCATGACTTCGCCGCGGTTTGGCCGGATAATAGCGCCCTTATTCTGCAGAACTGCCCGACCGACGTGCCGCCATCCGCCCCCTTCTCGTCCGCTTTGTCCACTTCGTCGACCTCGCTGGCCGACCGTATCGAAGACCTGCTGCCGCAGACCCAGTGCACCAAGTGCGGCTATCCCGCCTGCCGCCCCTATGCCGAAGCCATCGCCGAAGGCCGTGCCGAATACAACCAGTGCCCGCCCGGTGGTGCCGAAGGGGTGGCGCGACTGGCGCAGTTGCTGGGCCGGCCGGTGATCCCGCTCAATCCCGTCCATGGCAGCGAACAGCCACGTCGCCTGGCCGTGATCGATGAACAGGTCTGTATCGGCTGCACCCTGTGCATCCAGGCCTGCCCGGTGGATGCCATTGCCGGCGCGGCCAAGCAGATGCATACCGTGATCGATGCCCTGTGCACCGGTTGTGACCTGTGCGTGGCGCCTTGCCCGGTGGACTGCATCAGCATGGTGGAGGTCACGCCCGGCCGCACCGGCTGGCAGGCCTGGAGCCAGCAGCAGGCCGACGAGGCCCGTGCCCGTCACGACTGGCGCACGGCGCGTCTGCGTCGCGACAAGCTGGAAAACGATGCCCGCCTGGCCGCCAAGGCCGCCGCCAAATTGAAGGAAGTGGAAGCCGCTGCCGCCGGCACGCCCGAAGAGCAGGCCGAACTGGCCCGCAAGAAGGCCATCATCCAGGCCGCCATGGAACGTGCGCGGCAAAAGAAGCTGCAGGCGGCACAAGACAGTCAAGACAGCCAAGACACGCCAGCCCCGCCGACCAACCCGACCGACAGCGAGCCAGCATGAACCCGACCAAACGCCGCGAGATCTTCGAACGCCTGCGCCAGGCCAATCCCACCCCGACCACCGAGCTGGAATACACCACCCCGTTCGAACTGCTGATCGCCGTGCTGCTCTCGGCCCAGGCCACCGACGTCTCGGTCAACAAGGCCACCCGCAAGCTCTACCCGGTGGCCAATACACCCGAGGCGATCTTCAGGATGGGTGTGGACCAGCTCATGCCCTATATCCAGACCATTGGCCTGTACCGCACCAAGGCCAAGAACGTCATCGAGACCTGCCGCATCCTGATCGAACAGCACGGCGGCGAGGTGCCGGAATCGCGCGAGGCGCTGGAAGCCCTACCGGGAGTCGGCCGCAAGACCGCCAACGTGGTCCTGAACACGGCCTTCGGCCATCCCACCATTGCGGTGGATACGCATATCTTCCGCGTCTCCAACCGCACCGGCCTCGCCCCGGGCAAGGATGTGGACGAGGTCGAACGCAAGCTCATCAAGTTCGTCGCCCCGGAATTCCGCCAGGATGCGCACCACTGGCTGATCCTGCACGGCCGCTATACCTGCATTGCGCGCAAGCCCCAGTGCTGGAACTGCATCATCGCCGATCTGTGTGAATTCAAGCAGAAGACGCCACTTCCGGCCAAGGGCGTGTGAAGCTCTGAAGCTCCGGACTGGCGGCTGGCCGATCCGACGCGGCCGCTTCAGCGCGGCAGTCCGCTGAAGCGCTCCACCGGCACCCAGCGCTGATCCTTCACTTCATACATGGTAAAGGTGGGGTTGAGCAGGTCACCCTCCTCATTGAACGCGACCGTGCCGCTGACACCCTCGAAGCGCAGGCGATGCATGGCCCGGGCCACCAGCTCCGGGTCACTGCTGCCGGCCTGGCGGATGCCCTGGATGATGGCCTGCGCCGCCTCATAGGCGAACACGGCATAGAGATCGATATTGGAATCGAAACTCTGGCTATAGCGCTGGCGGAAGCCTTTCCAGCCCGGCATCTTGTCCTGCGGAGGACCCGGCTCCAGCACCAGCGCGCCATTGGCATCGGCGCCGGCACGCATCAGGAAGGGCAAGCCGACGGTACCGGCAGAGGCCATCAATCGGGCCTCCAGCTTGAGCCGGCGAATGGCTTTGGCCAGGATGCCCGCCTGCCAGTCCAGGCCGCCGAAGAAGATCAGGTCGGGCGCCTGCTTGCGCGCCTCCATCAATGGAGCATTGAAGTCCGAGGTCTTGTCGCTGACCGAATAGCGGCCCAGCACCCTCGCCCCCTGCGCTTCTGCCTGGCGGGCAAACTGCTCGGCCAGGCCCTGGCCGAAGGGGGTACGGTCGTCGATGGTCACCACGGTTTTGACACCCAGCCTGGCGATCGCATAATCGGCCGCCAGCCGCCCCACGCTTTCATTGTTGGGAATGGTGCGGAAGATGCGCGGATAAGACAGGGAAGTCAGCTTGCGGCTCATTGCCGAAGGGGTGACCTGGATCACGCCGGCCGCATGATAGACGGGCGCGGCCACCAGGCTGGTACCGCTGGTCCAGTGACCGACCACGCCGATGACACGCTGCCCCACCAGATAGCGGGCCACGTATTCCGCCGTACCGGGATCGGCCCGGTCATCCTGGGAAATCAGCTTGAGCCGATAGGATTTGCCGGCTATGCGCAGGCCGCGCTGGTTGGCTTCGTCTACCGCCAGTTGCGCACCGTTCTGCATGCTGCGGCCCACGGCCATGGAGGCCCCGCTCAGCGGACCGGCAAAACCGATGGCCAGGGTATCGTCCACGCTATCGGCCTCATCGGTCGCTGCTGGCACGTCCCGCTTGGCAGGCGCTGCCCAGGCCGGCGTGCTCAATGCATTCACCGCAGTCACAGCCATCGCGGCCACGGCGGCCCATGTCAGCAAGACAGCCGACCCGCGCCGCAGCCAGGACATCCCGTGGCGGGGAGGTCCCATCAGGCTTCCAACAAAACGCATGCACTATCCCTTCTCTCTGCCCGGCCTCGCGTCCCCTGTCACCGCCACGCGGCGATGCGGCCAGGTTGGTCTTTGGATGGATTATTCAGATGCTTGTTGTGTGGAAAGAATAGTACTTCATCTGCGGCCGCTGCGGGGCCGCTCTGCCGGGGCCGTCTGAAAGCCCCGGCAGACCAGCGTAAAATAGCGCTTTGTCACCGAATTGCGCACCGCCATGTTCACGCCGTCCCAGCACGATGTCCGCCGCTTCTTCTGCGAAGCCTATCGCAAGCACCAGGGCCATGAAATCCTCACGCCGCTGGAAGCCATCGCCCGCGACTGGATCATGCAGCATCCGGAATATCACGACGGCCTGCGCGACGTCGAGGCCGCGATTGCCGCCGATTACTCGGTCGAGCAGGGCCAGAGCAATCCCTTCCTGCACCTGTCGATGCACCTGTCGATCACGGAACAGATCTCCATCGACCAGCCGCCCGGCATCCGCGCCGCCTTCCAGTTGCTGGCGCAGCGCCGCGGCTCGGAGCACGAGGCCCATCACGAGATCATGGAAGCTCTGGGCGAGATGATCTGGAACGCCCAGCGCAATGGCCTGCCCCCGGACGGGGCCGCCTATATCGAGAATATCAAGCGGCGCGCCCAGGGTTGAGCCCGGGCGATTTCCAGGTCGTCTACTTGCGCAACACCAGCGTTCCCGGCAGGCTGTGCAGGAAGGCCGCGATATCGGCGATATCCCGGTCCGACAGCGGCTTGGCCAGCGGCGACATGATGGCGTTGTTGCGGCCGTTCATGGCACTGTCGCCGCGCCGGTAGGCGGTCAGGGCGTGCTTGATGTAGTCCTCGTGCTGGCCGGCCAGCTTGGGATAGGCGGGGTCGGTGGGTGAGGTGTAGTCCTTGCCGTGGCAGGAGGCGCAATTGTACTTTTCCATCAGCGCGCGGCCGTTGGCGATATCGGCCGCGGTGGCGGCCTGCGACAGCAGCGTGGCAGCCGCCAGCAGCGCCGGAGCGATCAGCTTGTTGTTCATCTCGTGGCTCCCCTTCACTTCTGCTGCGAATAGTAGGCGGCCAGGTCGGCAATGTCCTGGTCCGACAGGCTGGCCGAAATGCCCATCATGGAGGGATGCTTGCGCTCTCCCTTCTGGTAGGCCCGCAGCGCGTTCTCGATGTACTTGGCAGACTGGCCGCCCAGCATCGGTACCTGATAGACCTCGGGGAAACTGGCTTTGTAGCCGGGGATGCCATGGCAACCGATGCACATGGAGACTTTGTTTTCAGCGGCCTTGGCATTGCCGACGATGTCCGCCGCAGACGCACTGCCGAGCATGCCGGTCAAGGCAAGAAACACGAGGTGTTTTTTCATGTGAGCTGGCTAAGATGATTGGACTTGCCATCCGTCCCGCACGTAACGGCTGCGCAACGGACACCCGACGAAACGCATCTTTTGCTACCAGCGGCAAACTTTATCGTACTTGTTAGATTGTGCTGGTCTTGCAGGTTTGGCTGTTCTGCTATGGCTCAACCGGTGTTTTGGCTCAAGCTTGTCTCTCCACTCCCCCTGCCTTGCGCAAAAAACGCTTTTGATTCTAACCAATAAAACCGGCAGCGTCATCCCTGCCCGCAGCACCGGCCGATCAGGCGCAACAGCCCGCCCGCTGCGGCCTGGCGGGCGGACGGAGTGTTATATGCGCTGCAATATCAGGGATATGGAATGTGGCTGATGTCAGCTTCAGGCGACATGGCGACTGGCCTGATGATGCAGATCATCTGATTGAACAAGTGAAGCCTGGTGCCACTTCCCATCGGCTGCACCGGCATCGTCTCCCTCGTCGTCATCGTCATCCTGCTCGTCTTCGGCTTCATCTTGCAGCGCGGCATGTGAACGCTCGGGGAGAATGAAATACCACGGCCGGACGACGAAACGGCGCAACACTGCCCGCATGGCCACATTGCGCGCACGGCGCGGCAGGTCACGCGAGCGCAGGGCCAGCGCCAGGGCGCAGGCGAAGGCCACCGCCACCGACAGCAGGGCGGTGATGGCCACACCCCCGGCGGCCAGCCAGAAGGCCGGCGTCATCAGGGATTCCCAGCCCAGGCTGAAGGCGGCGGCCGTCAGCGCCCCGGCCGCCAGGCTGACATGACGGATATCCAGCGGCAGGCTGAAGAAGGCCGCCACCACCGGCGCCATCCCCAACAGCACGGCCAGCGCCAGGCTGCCGGCGATGGTGGCCACGTTGCGCTCCAGCCAGGCGGCACAGCGCTGGGCGCGCATGGCCCCCAGGCCATGCACCAGGCGACGATGGTTGGACACCACCTCGCGCACCCGGCGCAGGGCAAACCAGTTGTCGGCAAAGCCGGCGGCCAGGCTGGCCAGCCACAGCAGTATCCCGGTCAGGGCGGCATACAGCGGTGTGGGGCCGACCAGTGACAGGCTGGCCAGGGTCTGGCGCGCCGTCTCCACCGGCATGGACTTGCCACCCAGCGCAAACCAGCCCAGGGCGCACAGCGCGGCCGTGACCGGCACCACCGCCAGTAGGTTGCCGAAGATGCCGGCCGATTGCGAGCGCAACAGCTGGCCCGACTCCGCGATCAGGTCGCGCATGCCCTGCCCGTCCAGCTCCCCCATGCGCGAGGCCAGGGCCGGTGCGGTCACGGCCGGCTGGCGCGTGGCCAGCACGCCGCCCAGGGCGGCGATCAGCAGGAAGCTGGCTGCGTAGTTCAGCGAAGCCAGTGCGCCATCGACGAAGTGGCCCACGCCCAGGGACGACAGGCTCGTCTTGACCAGGGCGGTCCCGGCGATCACGGCACCGCCGATCAGACCGGCCCGCATCACCTTGCGATAGCCGGCACCGTCGCGGGCGATGGCCTGCTCGCGGTGATCGGCGTTGCGTTCCACCATCTTGCGCGCCAGCAGCGCGAAACTGCGCCGCATCAGGCCGCGTACCGAATCACGGTGGTGGTGCGCGGAAATCAGGTCGCACAGCAGCAACTGCATGCGGCCGGCGCCGGCCTTGGCCGCCAGGCCCGGCACAGCCGGACTGATGGCCGGACCGGGTACGCCGGAGCGCACGTCGATCAGGCGCCCGATGCGTTGCAGGTGGGCGCGCATGCGCTCGACCCGGTACACCAGGCTGACCGAGACGCCATATTCATCCAGGTGGGCATAGATGCGGTCGGTCTGGGCGTGGCACACCGCCACCAGCATGCGCACGCTGCGCAGCGCCCCCAGGTCGCCCGGCTGCGCCCGCAGCCAGGTCTCCATCTCGCGCCGCAGCGCCAGGAAGGGCGTGGCGCGCATCGGCATCTTGGGCTCCAGGCGCTGGCGGAAGGCCGGGCTGATGCCATCGGCCACCACCGTCATGGTCAGGTAGGTGATGGCCTCCTCGATCTGTTGCCAGTACATGTGCGAGATGCCGTCGTCGGCCATCAGTTTCCACAGGCGGACCAGCAGTTCATTGTCCAGCTCCACCAGCCAGGCAGCATCCTCCGGATCGGGGAACATGGCCGTAAACAGCGAGGACAGGTCGGTCGGCGACAGGTGGCGCGGCAGCACCAGGCGCGCCAGGCGTTCCGAGAGCTCGCCGAAGAAGCCGGGCTCGTGGGGCAGGCCGGTGGTGGAAAAGAGTTCGGGGCCGGTGGCTTCGCGCAGGGTCTTTTGCAGTGCCTTCTGGACCTCGCGCCGCACGTCGCGGTGCTGGTCCAGCCAGTCCAGCATGATCGCCAGCCGCTGGCGCCGCACCTTGTGCCAGCTCTGGCGGTCCAGCAGCGATACGGCCGGGCGATGGCGCAGCCACTCGGCCACGTCGATCATCCAGTTGGCGCGTTCATGCCAGCTCGCCGCGGCATCGATGCGTCGCATCAACACCTCCAGCTGGCGGCCGACATCCTGCCGGTCCATGTAACGCGCCTGCATGCCGTGGCGCATTCGTCTCCACACCACCAGCATCTTGAAGAACAGGAATTTCATGGGCAGTGAGCGCCGTGGGCGCTTCCGTTTTGTTGCATGCGTAGCCACGTATATATGAACGATTGCGCCAATTTCAAGCCCACTCTGGATGGCATGGGTTTTCCCTTATACTCGGAGAAACACGAAGAAACAGGTGGCGCCGCCTTTGTACCGCCGCTGCACCGCCGCATTTGCCAGACACACAGACACGCAGACACACAGACACCATACGCTTTGCCTCCAGCAACCTGACAAGGACCGCATCCATGCCAGATCATTCCGCATCTTCCCCCGCTTCTCAATCCGCGCGCTTCAACGGCAGCGAGCACTACGTCGCCACCGACGACCTCAAGCTGGCCGTCAATGCCGCTCTCACCCTGCAACGCCCCCTGCTGATCAAGGGCGAGCCCGGCACCGGCAAGACCATGCTGGCCGAGGAAGTGGCGGCCGCGCTCGGCCGGCCGCTGCTGCAGTGGCACATCAAATCGACCACGAAAGCCCAGCAGGGATTGTATGAATATGACGCGGTATCACGTCTGCGGGATTCGCAACTGGGCGACGAGCGCGTCAAGGATATTCACAACTACATCGTCAAAGGTGTCCTGTGGCAAGCCTTCACCTCGGAAGAGCCGGTGGTGTTGCTGATCGACGAGATCGACAAGGCCGACATCGAATTCCCCAACGATCTGCTGCGCGAAATCGACCGCATGGAGTTCTACGTCTACGAGACGCGCGAACTGGTGAAGGCGCGGCACCGGCCGCTGGTGGTGATCACCTCCAACAACGAGAAGGAATTGCCGGACGCCTTCCTGCGCCGCTGCTTCTTCCACTACATCAAGTTCCCCGACAAGGCGACCATGCAGAGCATCGTCGATGTGCACTTCCCGCACATCAAACGTGAACTGCTGGCTCAGGCGCTGGAAGCCTTCTACCAGGTGCGGGACGTGCCCGGCATCAAGAAGAAGCCGTCGACCTCGGAGCTGATCGACTGGCTCAAGCTGCTCATGGCCGAGGACATCCCGCCAGAGGCCCTGCACAACCCGGACAACAAGGCCGTAGTGCCGCCGCTGCACGGCGCCCTGCTCAAGAACGAGCAGGATGTGCACCTGTTCGAAAGGCTGGTGTTCATGTCCCGGACCAATCGCTGAAGCGCTGAACCAGCGCTGAACCACTGCTGAGCACGCCCTACCCGCCCCAGGAGCCGTCATGCAATTTCTCTCGCCGATCACCTTGAAGGGCCAGTTCGCCACCGTCGAGCCACTGCATCCCGAGCATCACGATGCACTCATCGCGGCGGTTTCGGACGGCAAGCTGTGGAAGCTCTGGTACACCGCCATCCCCAAGCCGGAGACCATGCGCGCCGAAATCGAAAGACGCCTGCACCTGCAGCAGCAAGGCAGCATGCTGCCCTTCGTGATCCGCCGCAACGACACCGGCGCCCTGTGCGGCATGACCACCTACATGAACGCCGACGTCGCCCACCGGCGTGTGGAGATCGGCTCGACCTGGTATGCCGCCAGTGCCCAGCGCACCGGCATCAATACGGAGTGCAAGCTGATGATGCTGACCCATGCCTTCGAGGACATGCACTGCATCGCCGTCGAGTTCCGCACCCACTGGATGAACCAGCAATCGCGCGCGGCCATTGCCCGCCTGGGTGCCAAGCAGGATGGCATCCTGCGCAATCACCAGCGCATGCCGGACGGGTCCTATCGCGATACGGTGGTGTTTTCCATCATCGAATCGGAATGGCCGACGGTGCGCCGCCATCTGCAGTTCAAGCTGGGGCGCTGAGCCCGCCTGCCCATGCTCATCGATTTCTTCTATACCGTGAAGCAGGCCGGGGTGCCGGCCTCGATCAAGGAATTCCTGACCCTGCTGGAAGCCATGGACCGCCAGGTGATCCATCCTTCCCTGGACGAGTTCTACTATCTGGCGCGGCTGACGCTGGTCAAGGACGAAGCCCACTTCGACAAGTTCGACCGCGCCTTCGGGGCTTACTTCAAGGGCGTGGAAACGATCTTCGAGAAGCGGCCCGACATCCCGCTGGAATGGCTGGTCAAGCAACTGCAGCGCGACCTGACCCCGGAGCAGAAGGCCGCCATCGAGAAGTTCGGCTACGACAAGCTGATGGATCGCCTGAAGCAATTGCTGGAAGAACAGAAGGAACGCCACGAAGGCGGCAGCAAGTGGATCGGCACCGGTGGCGTCTCCCCCTTCGGCCATGGCGGCTTCAACCCGGAAGGCATCCGCATCGGTGGCAAGGGTGGCCAGCACAGCGCGGTGAAGGTATGGGAAGAACGCCAATACCAGGATTACGACGGCGAGCGCGAACTGGGTACGCGCAATATCAAGGTGGCGCTGCGCCGCCTGCGCCGCTTTGCCCGCGAGGGGCTGGAGGAAGAACTGGCGCTGGACGACACCATCCGCGCCACCGCCAGCAATGCCGGCTATCTCGACATCCGCATGCAGCCCGAGCGCAAGAACAAGATCAAGGTCTTGATGCTGTTCGACGTCGGCGGCTCCATGGACGACCACATCGCCCGCACCGAAGAGCTGTTCTCGGCCGCCCGTACCGAATTCAAGAACATGGAGTTCTTCTACTTCCACAACTGCGTCTATGACTACCTGTGGAAGAACAACCGGCGGCGCCACGCCGAACGTTTCCCGACCTGGGATGTGCTGCGCAAGTACACGCCGGACACCAAGCTCATCTTCGTGGGCGATGCCACCATGAGCCCCTACGAGATCGTGCAGCCGGGCGGCGCGGTGGAATACAACAATGCCGAAGCCGGTGCCGACTGGCTGCAGCGTTTCACGGCCGCCTTCCCGCATTTCGTCTGGTTGAATCCCGAGCCGGAAGGGCTATGGCAATACCGCCAGTCGATCGCGCTGATCCGCCAGCTGATGAACGAGCGCATGTTCCCGCTCACCATGGATGGGCTGGAGCGGGCGATGCGGCTGCTCAGCAAATGAAGGGAATGAAGGTTCAGGCCGCCACCGGCGTATAGCCGGCTTCCTCGATCGCCTCGGCGAAGGACTGCGCCGGCAGGCTGCTGTCGATCACCACGCGCTTGTCGGCCACCGTGATATCGACCCGGGCATTGGCATCCACGTCCTTGACGGCCTTGGTGATGACACCGGCGCAGTGGTTGCAGGTCATGTCGTTGACGGTAAAGATGAGGGGGGTGCTCATGGCATTTCCTTTCATGAAGTGATGGCAATGAGGGAAGCTTAAACCTTCCTACCGTGGCAAGGTCAAGCGCAAGAATTCGCCATCCGTGCGAAAATCGGGCTTGACCTTACCATCATGGGAAGGATGAAGATGAAGGTATCCGATTCATCCTCCCGGAGTTCGCCATGAATGATTCCTCCACTGCCACGGCCGAGATCAGCCTCGATATCGAAGGCATGAGCTGCGCCTCGTGCGTGATGCGCGTCGAGAAAGCCCTGAAGAAAATCCCCGGGGTGACCGAGGTCAGCGTCAACCTGGCCACCGAACGCGCCAGCATCGCCACGGCCGACGCGGTCCCGCCTGCCACCCTGATCGCCGCCATCGAAAAGGCCGGCTACCAGGCCCGCGAACATCTGCCCGAGCAGGCTAGCACCCCGCCCAGCGGCCGTACCCTACCCTCCTGGTGGCCGGTGGCGCTGGCGGCCGCGCTCTCGCTGCCGCTGGTGCTGCCCATGCTGCTGGCTCCGCTGGGCAGCAGCTGGAGCCTGCCGCCGCTGTGGCAATGGCTGCTGGCCACGCCCGTGCAGTTCTGGCTGGGCTGGCGCTTCTACCACGCCGGCTGGGGCGCGCTGCGCGCCCGCTCGGGCAATATGGACCTGCTGGTGGCGCTGGGGACCAGCGCTGCCTATGGCCTGTCGCTCTGGCAATGGCTGCGCATGCCGGCCATGGATGGCCATGCCATGGCGATGCCGCATCTCTACTTTGAAAGCTCGGCCGTGGTCATCACCCTGGTGTTGCTGGGCAAATGGCTGGAAGGTCGCGCCAAGCGCCAGACCGCCGACGCCATCGCCGCCCTCAATGCGCTGCGCCCGGACCGCGCCCGGGTACGCCGCCACGGGCAGGATGTCGAGGTGCCGCTGGCCCAGGTGAAGGTGGGCGATCTGGTGGTGCTGCGCGCCGGCGAGCGGGTGCCGGTGGACGGCGTGGTGCGCGAGGGTCGCAGCCATCTGGACGAAGCCATGCTCACCGGCGAGAGCCGGCCGCAGGCCAAGGAAGTCGGCGACACCCTGTCGGCTGGTGCCATCAATGCCGAGGGCGTGCTGGTGTTCGAAACCACCGCCGTCGGTGCCGAGACCGTGCTGGCGCGCATCGTGCGCATGGTGGAGCAGGCCCAAGCCGCCAAGGCACCGATCCAGCGCCTGGTGGACAAGGTCAGCGCGGTCTTCGTGCCTGCCGTGCTGCTGCTGTCCCTGCTGACCTTCCTCGGCTGGGGCCTGGCTGCGGGCGACTGGGAACAGGCCCTGCTCAACGCGGTGGCGGTGATGGTGATCGCCTGCCCCTGCGCCCTGGGCCTGGCCACACCGACCGCCATCATGGCCGGCACCGGCGTGGCGGCGCGCCACGGCATCCTCATCAAGGACGCGCAGGCACTGGAAATCGCGCACCGGGTGGATGTGATCGCCTTCGACAAGACCGGCACCCTCACCCTGGGCCGGCCGCGCCTGACCGAACTGGAGGAAGGAGAAGGCGCCGGCCCGTCCGGCAAGGCAGGGCTGCTGGCCCTGGCCGCTGCCCTGCAGGCGCGCAGCGAACATCCGCTGGCCCGCGCGGTGCTGGACGCTGCAGCGGCGGAACCCGGCCTGGCGACGCTGCAGGCCAACGATGTGCGCAGCGTTGCCGGCCTGGGTATCGAGGGCGAGGTCGAGGGTCGCACGCTGTATCTGGGCAGCAGCCGCTGGATGCAACAACTGCAGGCCTCGGCCCCGGCCTTGCAGGCGCGTGCGGCGCAGTTGCAGGCGCAGGGACGCACCCTGTCCTGGCTGGCGCAACGCGACGCGGAAGGCGTGACGGTGCTGGGCCTGCTGGCCTTCGGCGACCAGATCAAGCCCGGCGCCCGGCAGGCCATCGCCACCCTGCACGCGCTGGGCATCCGCACCGCCATGCTGAGCGGCGACAACCGGGGCGCCGCGCAACAGGTGGCCGATGTGCTGGGTATCCAGGATGTGCGCGCCGAGGTGCTGCCGGGCGACAAGGCCGCTGCGGTCACGGCCCTGCGCGAGAGTGGCGCCCACGTGGTGGCGATGGTCGGCGACGGCATCAACGATGCGCCCGCGCTGGCGGCCGCCGACGTCGGCATCGCCATGTCCACCGGGACCGACGTGGCCATGCAGGCGGCCGGCGTGACGCTGATGCATGGCGACCCGGGACTCGCGGCGGACGCCATCGATATCTCCCGCCGCACCTACGGCAAGATCCGCCAGAACCTGTTCTGGGCCTTCATCTACAACCTGATCGGCATTCCGCTGGCGGCCTTCGGCCTGCTCAACCCCATGCTGGCGGGCGCGGCGATGGCCTTTTCCAGCGTCAGCGTGGTCAGCAATGCATTGCTGCTGCGTCGCTGGCGGCCGCATCCACAGGATGTGCCACAAAACCTGAGCAACGAGGGAACCCAGCCATGAATATCGGAGAAGCCGCCAGCGCCTCGGGCGTCTCGGCCAAGATGATCCGCCACTATGAAGAGACCGGCTTGATCCCGCGTGCCGGCCGCACCGATGCCGGTTACCGCGTCTATGGCGAGCGCGACGTGCACCTGCTGCGCTTCATCCGGCAGGCGCGCCAGCTGGGGTTTTCCATGGCCCAGGTGAGCGACCTGATCGGGCTCTGGCTGGACCAGTCGCGCTCCAGCCGCAAGGTCAAGCAACTGGCGCAGACCCATATCGGCGAACTGGATCAGCGCATCCGCGAACTGCAGACCATGAAGGCCACGCTGGAACGCCTGGCCCAGGATTGCCATGGCGACAGCCGTCCCGACTGCCCCATCCTCGATGCCCTGGGCGGCCAGGGAGATTGCTGCGCCAGTCAGGGCTCACCGGCATGACGCCGCTGCGCTGGGGCATCATCGGCTGCGGCGCCGTGACCGAGCGCAAGAGCGGCCCGGCCTACCAGCGCACACCAGGCTTCGCGCTGGCCGGCGTGATGCGGCGGGATGGCGCGCTGGCGGCCGACTATGCGCACCGCCACGGTGTCGCGCGCTGGTTCGACGATGCAGATGCATTGATCCAGACCCCTGATATCGACGCCGTCTACGTCGCCACCCCGCCCGACAGCCACTGCCATTACGCCCTCAAGGTCGCCGCCGCCGGCAAACCCTGCTGTGTGGAAAAGCCCATGGCCCCCAGCCACGCGCAATGCCTGGAAATGCTGGCCGCCTTCGAACGGGCACAGCAGCCCTTGTTCGTGGCCTATTACCGGCGCTCGCTGCCACGCTTCGAACAAGTGCGCCAATGGCTGGCCGAAGGCCGCATCGGCACTGCGCGCCACATCCACTGGCAACTGGCGCGCCCACCGGGGCCGGACGACCTGCAGCGACGCTACCGCTGGCGCACCGACGCCCGCATCGCCCCGGGGGGCTATTTCGACGACCTCGGCAGTCATGGGCTGAACCTGTTTTCACACTTCTTCGGCGAAGTGGCCGAGGTATCCGGCAGCGGCAGCAACCAGCAGGGCCTGTACAGCGCCTGCGATGCGGTGGCCGCAAGCTGGCGCTATCGCAGCGGCGTGACCGGCAGCGGCAGCTGGCATTTCGACAGCTTCGAACGCGCCGACCGGGTGGAGATCACGGGCAGCGCCGGCAAGATCGTTTTTTCGGTATTCGAGGAAGTGGCCCTGCAACTTCACACGGCCGATACCACGCTGCACCTGGAGGTCGCCAACCCCGACCCGATCCAGCTGCATCACGTCAGGAACATGCAGCTTCACCTGGACGGCGGTGCGCGCCATCCTTCCTGCGGCGACAGCGCCGCCCATACGGCCTGGATGATGGAAACCATCCTGCGGCCAAAATGACATAATGTCTGCGGCGTTGCCAACGGGGGGACCGACGGTATCGCTGGCTGCGGGATGATCGCGCTCGGACGCCACCCATCACTCAGCCATCACTCAGCTATCACTCACCAGAACACAGAAGAGGGAGACTGCTTGCCATGCCCCAGACCAATCATCTGAGTTTCGTCGACACTGACCAGTTGCGCATCGGCTTCGAAGTCAGCGGCCCGCCCGACGCCCCGCCGGTGGTCTTGCTGCATGGCTGGCCGGACGACGTGCGGACCTGGGATGCCCTGCTGCGTCCGCTGCGTGCGGCCGGCTACCAGGTGATCCGCCCCTACCTGCGCGGCTACGGACCGACCCGCTTCCACGCCGACAGCACCCCGAGGAGCGGCCAGCTGGCCGCGCTGGGCAGTGACCTCATGGCCTTCGTCGACGCCCTCGGCCTGCAGCGTTACGCGCTCATCGGCCACGACTGGGGCGCCCGTGCCGCCTATATCGCTGCCTCGCAGACCCCCGAACGCATCAGCCACTGCATCGCGCTGTCGGTGGGCTGGGGGACCAACCGGCCGGACCAGAAACTGACGCTGCAGCAATCGCGTAACTACTGGTACCACTGGTATTTCGCCACCGAACGTGGCGCGGCCGAACTGCGCGAGGACCGTCGGGCCTTCACCCGCTTCATGTGGCATAGCTGGTCACCGTCGTGGAAGTTTGCCGAGAGCGAGTTCAACAATACCGCCGCCTCCTTCGACAATCCGGACTGGGTCGATATCTGCCTGCACTCCTACCGTCATCGCTGGGGCTTCGCCGAGGGTGACCCGACCTATGCCGCCCTGGAAGCCCGGCTGCAGGACACGCCGCGCATCATGGTGCCCACGCTGGTGCTGCATGGCGCCGAGGATGGCGCCAACGCCCCTGCTACCTCCGAGGGCCGGGACAAGTTCTTCGGCAAGGACTATCGGCGCGTGCTGATCCCGGGTGCCGGCCACTTCCCGCAGCGCGAACGACAGGACGAGGTCACCGAGGAAATCATGGCCTGGCTGGCACGCCCGGCCTGATCCGTAGCTTCAGTGGCAGCCACCGCCGTGGCTGCCCAGATTGGCTGGCTTCATCTCGTCCGGCAGGCTGGCCAGCCCCTGCAGGATGCCGCAATCCCGCGCCGGCTGTTCCACTTCGCACTGGGCGCGCAACTGGTGCAATTGCTCCTGCAGGGCCTGCAGTTGCGCGATGCGCTGTGCCACGTGGCCGATGTGCTTGTCCAGCAGGGCATTGACCTCGCCGCAGTTCTGCTCGGGCGCATCGCGCAGGCGCAGCAGTTCGCGCACCTCGTCCAGCGTCATGTCCAGCGAACGGCAATGGCGGATGAACTGCAGGCGTTCGACGTGCCGCTCACCGTAGAGCCGATAGTTCGACGATGAACGCGTCGGCTCGGGCAGCAATGCCTCTTTCTCGTAATAACGGATGGTTTCCACCGGGCAATCGGCCTGAGCGGCCAGTTCGCCTATCTTGAGCGTATCCATGCGATCCTCGCTTGACCTTGTAGTTACTTCAGGGTTTTTAATATACCCCTGAAACCCGTTGGCTGCACAAGGAGCAAGGCATGACCGGAACCCATCACAAGCACGCGCACGACCACCAGCACGCTCATCATGACCACGATCACGATCACGATCACCATCATGATCATGAGCAGCACCAGCACGCCCAGCCCCAAGCCTGCTGCGGCAGCCACGCCTGCGACAGCGCTGCAACGGTAGTGGCACCGCGCAAGCTGGACGGAGCAACCGAACAGGCGGTCTTCTTCATTCAGAAGATGGACTGCCCGACTGAAGAAAAACTGATCCGTGAACGCCTCGCCAACATGAAGGGTGTGGGTACGCTGGAATTCAACCTGATCCAGCGCGAACTGACGGTGCAACACCAGTTGCCCTCCATCGCGCCGCTGGTCGCGACCCTCAAGGCGCTGGACATGCTGCCGGCCGTGAAGTCCGATTCGCTGGATGCCGACGCCGGGGGCGACCTGCCCGACCAGGCGGCCGCCTACCGCATCCCGGCCCGGCGCTGGGCGCTGCTGGGCCTGGCCGGCGTGGCGGCCCTGGGCGCCGAGGTGCTGGCCTGGACCAGCGGCGACGAACGCTCGCTGCCGGTGATCGCGCTGGCGCTGGCGGCCATCCTGCTGGGCGGGCTGGGCACGCTCAAGAAGGGCTGGATCGCCCTGCGCAACTTCTCGCTGAACATGAATTTCCTGATGTCGCTGGCCGTCATCGGCGCCGCGGTGATCGGCCAATGGCCGGAAGCGGCGGTGGTGATCGTGCTGTTCACCCTGGCCGAGATGATCGAGGCACTGTCACTGGACCGCGCCCGCAACGCCATCGCCGGGCTGATGGCGATGACCCCGGACATGGCCACCGTGCGCAGCGCCGATGGCAGCTGGAACAGCGTGCCGGCCGCCAGCGTGGCCGTGGACGCCATGGTGCGCGTGGCACCGGGCGAGCGCGTACCGCTCGATGGCCTGCTGGTCAGCGGCAGCACCAGCATCAACCAGGCGCCGATCACCGGCGAGAGCCTCCCGGTGGCCAAGCAGGTCGGCGATCCAGTCTTCGCCGGCACCATCAATGAACAGGGCGCCTTCGAGATGCGGGTCAGCGCCGCCCAGGCCGACTCCACCCTCTCGCGCATCGTCAGGAGCGTGCAGCAGGCCCAGGGCCAGCGCGCCCCGACCCAGCGCTTCGTGGACAACTTCGCGCGCTACTACATCCCGGCCGTGGTGGTGATGGCCGTGCTGGTGGCCCTGCTGCCGCCCTTGCTGGCCGGTGCGCCCTTCCAGCCCTGGCTGTACAAGGCGCTGGTGCTGCTGGTCATTGCCTGCCCTTGCGCGCTGGTTATTTCCACGCCGGTGACTATCGTCAGCGGGCTGGCCTCGGCGGCCCGGCACGGCATCCTGATCAAGGGTGGCGTCTATCTGGAACAGGGGCGCCGCCTGCGCGCCCTGGCGGTGGACAAGACCGGCACCCTGACCTTCGGCAAGCCGCGCCTGACCGACGTGGTCTCGCTGCAGGCCGGCGCCGACCAGCAGGCCCTGCTGCAACTGGCGGTGTCGCTGGCGGCGCGCTCGGACCACCCGGTCTCGCGTGCCATCGCGGTGCAGGCGGAGAGCCAAGAGGATAGGCAGGCGCTGGAGGTGCAGGACTTCGCCGCCCTGGCCGGACGCGGCGTGCAAGGCCGCATCGACGGGCAATTGCTGCACCTGGGCAATCACCGCCTGGTGCATGAACTGGGCCAGTGCAGCCCGGAACTGGAGGCACGCCTGCAAGGCTTCGAAAAGCAGGGCAAGACCACCACCCTGCTCTGCCGCGACGGCCGCCCGGAACTGCTGATGGCGGTGGCCGACACGGTGCGCCCCAGCAGTCGCCAGGCGGTGAGCGAACTGCAGGCCATGGGCGTGCAGGTGGTCATGCTGACCGGGGACAACAGCCATACCGCCCGGGCGATTGCCGGGCAGACCGGCATCACCGATGTCCGTGGCGACCAGCTGCCGGAAGACAAGCTGCAGGCCATCGAGCAGCTGCGCCAGCGCCATGGCGAGCGCAGCGTGGGCATGGTCGGCGACGGCATCAACGACGCCCCGGCCCTGGCGCGCGCCGATATCGGCTTCGCCATGGGCGCCGCCGGTACCGACACCGCCCTGGAAACGGCCGATGTCGCGCTGATGGACGACGACCTGCGCAAGATCGCCGACTTCATCGGCCTCTCGCGCCAGGCCCATGCCGTACTGGTGCAGAACATCAGCATCGCACTGGGCATCAAGGCGGTATTCCTGGTGCTGGCCCTGCTGGGGATGAGCTCGCTGTGGATGGCCGTGTTCGCCGACATGGGCGCCAGCCTGATCGTGGTCTTCAACGGCCTGCGGCTGGTGCGCGGCTTGCGCCAGCGCAAGCCGGCCGGTTGATCCACGGCCGGCACAGCGACTATACTGGCGCCCATGATGCTGCGCGCAAAAATCCTCCTGCTCTGGCTGCTGGCGCTGGCGATTCCCCTCCAGGGTTTCGCCGCCGTGCTGCAGGCCTGCGCGCCGGCGATGCAGCCGCAACATCATGGTCAACACCACGCCGGCCAGGTAAGCGACACTGCCATGACCGCCGAAGCCACCCCTGCCGATCCTGCCGACCAGGCAGCACAGCATCACGCCCACCATCACCCGATGGCGCAAACCCTGGCCGATAGCGATCCCGCGCCAGCCCCCTCGCATGGCACGCAGCACGCCAACGCCTCCTGCAGCTTCTGCGCCGCCTGCACGGTGGGCGCCATCCTGCCGCTGGCACTGGCTACCGTTCCCGCGCCCGATCTTCCCTCGCACGACTATCTCGTGCAGCCGGCTTCCGGCTTCGTCGGCTACCTGCCGGAAAACCCCGACCGTCCCCCTGCCCTCGCCTGATCCCGTCCCGCGCACGTCCGCGTGCGCGTGAGCTCTGCCCCGTTCCGCGCCGCATCCTGCATGCCGCACGACGGATGACGATCATCATCAGACGAGGATTTCATGATCCCCCATGTTTCACGCCCCATGCGGGCAGTCGCCGTGGCCGCCTGCGCCATGCTGGCCGGCTGCGCGCAGCTCTCGCCCGACGCCGGCTTCGACCGGCTGGCGCAGACCAGCACCGAGCGCCTGGGCCAGGCGCCTGCCTGGAACCGCACGCCCGAACAAGGCCAGGCCAGCCAGGACCGTGTCACCCGGCTCTTGCAGGCCGATGGCAGCGCTGGCCCCACGGCCAACCGATTGGTCAGTGCCGATGACGCGGTACAGATCGCCCTGATCAACAACCCCGAACTGCAGGCCGCCTTCGCCGAACTCGGCGTGGCCGAGGCTGATCTGGTCCAGGCCGGGCGCCTGCCCAACCCCGGCTTTTCCTTTGCCCGCACCCATGCCGGCGATGACATCAAGATCGAGCGCAGCCTGTCGCTGGGCCTGATGCGCCTGCTGACCATGCCGGCCACCGCCCGCATCGAACAGCGCCGCTTCGAACAGGTCCGCCTGTCGCTGGCCGCGCGCGTGCTGGCGCTGGCCGCACAAACCCGGCAGGCCTATTACCAGGCGGTAGCCGCACAACAGGGCCTGACCTATCAGCAGCAGGTCGCCGATGCCGCCGACGCCGCGCACGAACTGGCCGCGCAGATGGCCCGCCTGGGCAACATCAGCAAACTGGACGCCGCCCGCGAGCAGTTCTTCTACGGCCAGGCGCAAGCCAGCCTGCAACAGGCCCGGCGCCTGGCCGCGCAGGACAAGGAAACCCTGGCCCGCCTGCTGGGCCTGGCGCCCGACTTCGCCCTGCCGGCACAACTACCGGGCCTGCCCGCGCAACTGGATGCCATCGGCGACGTCGAGCAGCAGGCATTGCAACAGCGGCTGGACGTACAGGCCGCCCGCACCGAACTGGAAGGCCTGCAAGGCTCGCTGGGCCTGACCCGCGCCACGCGCCTGGTGAACGTGCTGGACCTGGGCGCGCTGCGCACGTCCGAAAGCGGCAAGCCGCCCGAAATCGGCTACCAGATCTCCATCGAGATCCCGCTCTTCGACTGGGGCGAGGCCCGCGTCGCCAAGGCCGAGGCGATCTACCTGCAAGGCGCCCACAAGCTGGCCGGTGCCGTCCTGGACGCCCGCGCCCAGGCGCGCCTGGCCTGGCGCCAACGACAGGATGCCTACGCCCTGGCACGACGCTATCGCGACCAGTTGCTGCCGCTGCGCCAGCGCATCGCCGAAGAAAACCTGCTGCGTTACAACGGCATGCTGCTGAGCGTCTTCGCGCTGCTGGCCGATGCCCGCGAACAGGCCAGCACCGTCAACGCCGCCATCGATGCCCAGCGCGATTTCTGGATCGCCGACGCCGCCCTGCAACTGGCCCTCAACGGCCGCCCCACCCAAGGAACGCAACCATGAACCCGAGCGACAAGGACCGCCGCCACTTCCTGCGCGGCGCCGCCCTGGCCGCCACCGCCGTGACGGCCGGCGCCGTCAGCCGCGTCGGCGCGGCCAGCCTGCCCGAGGCCGCGCTGCAGACCAGCGCCGCCACCCAGCCACCGCTGCAACCGGCCACTGGCCGCCCCTATCAACCGGTGGTCACGCTCAACGGCTGGACCCTGCCCTGGCGCATGAAGAACGGCGTCAAGGAATTCCACCTGGTGGCCGAACCGGTGGTGCGTGAAATCGCCCCCGGCATGAAAGCCAATCTGTGGGGCTACAACGGCCAGAGCCCTGGCCCCACCATCGAAGTGGTGGAAGGCGACCGGGTACGCATCTTCGTGACCAACAAGCTGCCCGAGGCGACCTCGGTGCACTGGCATGGCCAGCGCCTGCCCAACGGCATGGATGGTGTGTCCGGGCTGACCCAGCCGGCCATCCCGCCGGGCAAGACCTATGTCTATGAATTCACCGCCCGGCGCGCCGGTACCTTCATGTACCACCCGCATGCCGACGAGATGGTGCAGATGGCCATGGGCATGATGGGCTTCTGGGTCACCCATCCCAGGGACCCCGGCCAGATGCGCGTGGACCGCGACTTCGTGTTCCTGATGAATGCCTACGACATCGCACCCGGTGCGGCCGTCCCCAAGGTCAGCACCATGCTGGACTTCAATCTCTGGACCTGGAACAGCCGCGCCTTCCCCGGCATCGACCCGCTGGTGGTGCGGCAGAACGATCGCGTGCGCATCCGCGTGGGCAACCTGACCATGACCAACCATCCCCTGCATCTGCACGGTCACGAATTCAGCGTCACCGGCACCGACGGTGGCTGGGTGCCGCCCGCGGCACGCTGGCCCGAGGTCACCACCGACATCGCCGTGGGCCAGATGCGCGCCATCGAGTTCGATGCCACCGAGGAAGGCGATTGGGCGCTGCACTGTCACAAGGCCCACCACACCATGAACGCCATGGGTCACGACGTACCGACCGTGATCGGAGTGGACCAGTCGCGGGTGGTCGAGAAGATCAGCAAGCTCATCCCCGACTACATGGCCATGGGTGACAAAGGCGGCTCGATGGACGGCATGGAGATGCCGCTGCCCGACAACACCTTGCCGATGATGACCGGGACCGGCCCCTATGGCCCCATCGAAATGGGCGGCATGTTCAGCACCGTCAAGGTACGCCGCCATCTGGCCCGCGACGATTACCGCGACCCCGGCTGGTACCGCGCCCCCAGCGGCACGGTAGCCCGCGAATGGCAGGGAGACATGCCCGAGGCCAGGCGCGCGGTCGGCAGCCATACCAAGCCGGCAGCGCCGGCCCCGCTGGACGTGGTCAAGCCGGGCGGCCACCACGGCCACTGATCAGGCCACTGAACCAGCCGCCCCAACAACTTCAGCTTTACATCATCAAGAAAGGAAGCATCATGTTACGCCCCCTCCTCCTCACCCTGGCTCTCTCGCTGCCCGTGCTGGGCGTCCATGCCCAGGGCACGGCACCCAAGGTCGACGGCGAAATCCGCAAGGTCGATGCCGCTGCCGGCAAGCTCACCATCCGCCACGGCGACATCCCCAACCTGCAGATGTCAGGCATGACCATGGTCTTCAAGGCCGCGCCGGAGATCATCGTTCGCGCCCATGAAGGCGAGAAGATCAGCTTCACCGCCGACCGTATCGATGGCGCGCTCACCGTCACCTCGCTGGAGAGCCGGAACTGATCGGCACCGACGGGTGCGGGGCGACGAACTGACGGCGCGATGCCGGATGTAAATTTCGTCGCCCCGAGGGCCATTCCCCTGCGGCGTTGGCGTTATCATCGGTTTTTTCCATAACAGGCCATCGCGCCGACACAACAGAGGAGACCCGGCATGCCCCAAGTGATCCAGCAAACGCCCTCGGCCTATGGCTATCCACTGCTGATCAAGCAATTGCTGCACAGCGCCCTGTCCACCGCCCCCGACCAGGAAATCATCTACGGCCAGCGCCGCCTCACCTATACCGGCTTCTACCAGCGGGTACAGCGGCTGGCCAATGTGCTCAAGGAAATGGGCGTCCAGGCCGGCAACACCGTGGCCGTGATGGACTGGGACAGCAACCGCTATCTCGAATGCTTCTTCGCCGTACCGATGATGGGATGCGTGCTGCAGACGGTCAACGTGCGCCTGTCGCCGGAGCAGATCGCCTACACCCTCAACCATGCGCAGGCTGACGTGCTGCTGGTCAATTCCGACTTTATGCCGGTGCTCAAGCAGATCCGGGGCGAACTCACCACGCTGACCCGCTGCGTACTGCTCACCGACGACGACACCCCCTGCCCGCGCGGCCCCGGCTTTGCCGGCGAGTATGAAGAACTGCTGGCTCAGGCCGAGGCCAGCTACAGCTTCCCCGACTTCGACGAAAACGCCCGCGCCACCACCTTCTACACCACCGGCACCACTGGCCTGCCCAAGGGTGTCTACTTCAGCCACCGGCAACTGGTGCTGCACACCCTGGGCACCACCGCCGGCCTGGCACTGGCCCCGCAGCAAGGCCGCCTGCACCGCGACGACGTCTACATGCCGCTGACCCCGATGTTCCACGTCCACGCATGGGGCCTGCCTTATGTCGCGACCATGGCCGGCGTCAAGCAGGTCTACCCTGGCCGCTACGTCCCCGACACCATCTGCCGCCTGATCCGCGAAGAAAAGGTCACATTCTCGCATTGCGTACCGACCATCCTGCAGATGATCCTGTCATCGGAACAGGCCCGCCATACCGACCTCACCGGCTGGAAGATGATCATCGGCGGCTCTGCCATGACCGGCGCCCTGGCCAAGGCCGCGCTGGAGCGTGGCCTTGACGTCTTCACCGGCTACGGCATGTCCGAGACCTGCCCGGTCCTGACCCTGGCCCAGGTCGCCACTGCCGACCTTGGCAGCGACCGCGAAACCACTCTGCGCCTGAAGACCGGCCGCCCGCTGCCGCTGGTGGCGCTGCGTACGGTCGATGGCGAGATGAACGACTGCCCGCATGACGGCAAGAGCACGGGAGAAGTCGTCGTCCGCGCCCCCTGGCTGACCCAGGGCTACCTGCACCAGCCCGAAGCCTCGGAAGACCTCTGGCACGGTGGCTGGCTGCACACCCAGGACATTGGCCACATCGACGCCGAAGGCTACCTGCAGGTCACCGACCGCATCAAGGACGTCATCAAGACCGGAGGCGAATGGGTATCGTCACTCCAGATCGAAGACATCATCGCCCGCCACCCCGCCGTCGCCGAAACCGCGGTCATCGGCATCCAGGACGGCAAATGGGGCGAGCGCCCGATCGCCCTGGTGGTCTTGAAAAAAGACAGCACAGGCGTGAATGAAGAAGACATCCGCCGCCACGTCATGGCCGCTGCCGAAGCCGGCACCATCTCCCGCTACGGCGTACCTGACCGCGTCCAGTTCGTCACCGAACTCGCCCGCACCAGCGTAGGCAAGCTGAACAAGCGAATCATGCGCGAGCAGTACCCGGCAAGAGAAAATGAAGTGAAGTAAGCCGCAAGCAATTCCCAAGGATAGCAAGAGCGCGAAGCCGAAGGCGAGCCGGTCACGCTTTCCCCCTTGGGAGCCAGCCGCCGGAGTGAAGCGGCAAGTGGATCAGAAAAATAGTGGGAGCGAAGCGACTCTATTTTTCCCACTTGCTGCTTCACTCCGGCGGGAACCCTCCGCAG
>PJUA01000432.1_pt1 | contig 23826 bp, 22 predicted proteins | sample 1512151 | NCBI WGS metagenome assembly PJUA01 (sample SAMN08177678, study PRJNA422409) | Soil metagenome, whole genome shotgun sequencing project. | isolation source: Soil enriched on filter paper: beechwood xylan treatment | place: USA: Madison | collected 2015-01-15
AAATACGGAAGCGTTGCCTCCAGCCGTTCTATCAGGAGAAGGGGAAATGAGCAGGCAAAAGCAGAGAAAGACGCTGCTCTACAGCCTGTTATTTGTTTTGCTTGCCTCCTGTCTGGGTTTGTATGGAGCAGGATATTTAACATTGCCAAGCGCGGCGGAAACCCAAGACACGGCATTTATTGCACCGAGCAGCCCCAAGCAGGAGCTTGCGCCGCCGGCTATGCTCAATGAATTGCCAACGGATATGAGGTTTGCGGAGGTGTCGGAGGAAGCGATGCTGTCCTATTTGACAAGCCGCAATTCCTTGCTGGCGGACGAGCCTTATTTTACCGATATTATGATGACGGCCAAGGAATTCGATATCCACCCTGCGTTGTTGTTTGCCATTACCGGGCAGGAGCAGGGATTTGTGCCAAAAAACAATAAACGAGCGCGGGAAATTGTCAATAACCCGTTTAATGTTTTTTATAGCTGGCAGGATTTCAATACGACAACAAAGGAATCCGCACAGATTGCGGCCAGAACGATTAATCGGCTTAGCAAGGACCGTCCGGAAGGGACCGAGCCGCTTGTCTGGATTAACCGGCAATATGCGGAAGATCCCAACTGGTCAACGGGGGTTTCCTCCATATTCAGGTCTATAATCAGTCATCTGGAAGTCCATAGCGTCACCGAGAAAGCTGTTTCATAAGGGAGTGGCCTAACATTGAAAACGCTGATCATAGCGGAAAAGCCCGACATGGGGCGAAACATCGCGGCCGTGATCGAACCGCGCGCCAAAAATCACCGGACCTATCTAGAGGGCGAGCATTATATTATTACATGGGCAATCGGTCATTTGATCGGCCTCGCCGAGCCGGATGCTTATGATGTCAAATATAAAAAATGGAATATTAACGATTTGCCAATTATACCGGAGGCATTCAAGCTGGTGGCAAACCGCAAAACGGCAGATCAGCTCAAAGTGATCAAGGAGCTTGCCAAACGCTCCGGGCAGCTGGTTAATTGCTGCGATGCGGGGCGGGAAGGGCAATACATCTTTTCGCTTATTCAGCGCCATTTGAAGCTGCGCCAGCCAGTTAAGCGGCTATGGATATCCGATTTGACTCCCGAAAGCATTCGCAAAGGCTTTGACGAGCTAAAGGATGGTTCGGAATACGATAATCTGACCAAAGCGGCCACGGCGCGAAGCGAAGCGGATTGGCTGATTGGAATGAATGGATCACGCGCTTTTACAACCAAGCATAACGTGTTGTTGTCGGTTGGCCGGGTTCAAACGCCGGTGCTTGCATTAATCTACGACAGGCAAAAGCTGATCGAGGCTTTTTCCTCGCTCAAATATTATGTGGTAGAGGCCATGCTTCAGCAGGAGGACACTTCTTTCCGCGGCATTTGGATGGGTGATCGGTTAACGGACAGCGATAAGGCTGGCGCGATTGCTGCTAAAGTAAGCGGCAAGCCCGGTATTATCGATTCCTATGAAGTTAAGGACGTTAAGGAATATCCGTTCAAGCTGTACGATCTGACGCTTCTGCAGCGAGAAGCGAACGGACGTTACGGCTTTTCCGCCAAAAAAACGTTGGATATCGCTCAAGCCTTGTACGAAAAACACAAGGTTATTTCCTATCCCCGAACAAATTCCAACTATGTCACGGAGCAAAATATTCCGGAAATGCATAAGGCGTTGTCCGCTTTGCAAGGAACAGCATACGACAAATGGGCAGGCTCCGCCAACCGGTCGTTGGTGCATAAGGGAAACAAATTCATCTGCAACCCGGCAAGGGTCGAGGATCATCATGCCATACTTCCCACAACCCGCAAGGCAGGGGAACTGTCTGGGGATGAGGCCAAGCTTTACGATCTCATTGTAAAACGTTTTTTGTCCCAGTTTTATCCTCCTGCTGAATACAAGTCACACACCGTTGTGAGCGAGGTTGAGAAGGAACGGTTCAAGAGCAACATTAAGGAACTTCAAAGCTTGGGCTGGAAGATCATTTATAAAGATGAAAAAGCGGAGAAAACGAAGGATAAAACGGATAAAGCTCAAAAAGAGCAGGATAGCGATGAAGAGGTGGAGGTAGCCTATCCGTTCCGCCTGGATAAGGATCAGGGTATTATGTGCGCCCATGCGGAGGCAAAGGAAAAGGAAACCCAGCCGCCTAAGCCCTTTACGGAAGGCACGCTGCTGAAGGCGATGGAAAGCGCGGGCAAAGATATTGAAGACGGGGATGTGCGGGATGCCATGAAGGATTCCGGCCTGGGAACCCCCGCTACTCGCGCAGCTACGATCGAACGGTTAAAAAAGGTTGAATACATTGCGATGCAGGGCAAGCGGATTGTCATTACGCAAAAAGGCAAAACGGCCATCGAACTGATCCGCGCAGCAGGCGTCGAGCTTTTGACATCGCCCGAGATGACCGGCATGTGGGAAAAACGGTTAAGCGAAATCGCACGCGGCACTGCATCCAATGAGCAATTTATGGAAAACGTCAAAAAGTTTGCGACCATGATCGTTCAAAAAGCAAAGGGACAGGTCAGAATCGACAGCTCCGCCTTCCAAAATACCGACATGCCAGCCAAAGGCGGAAGGGGCAGCAGCAAAGGAACGACGCGGAGCACGCGAGCTGCATCGTCAAGATCAACGGCTAGCGCCGGGACCGCCTCTAAGAAATCGTCGGTCAGTTCCCGGGCTGCTGCCAGCAGCAGTACGGTTAATAACGGGACAACTGCTCCGGCCTCCCGCAGCCCGCAAACCCAGATGAGCCAATCTCAGGAGCCGCAAAGGGTAGCAGCATGTCCTCGGCCGGGCTGTGGCGGATTTCTATTTATGGGCCGCAAGGGTTATGGATGCAGTCATTACAAAACGGGGTGCGGCTTTGTCATCTGGAAGGAAAGCTTTGGCCGCAAGCTAAGCGATACCCAGGTCAAAGCGCTTGCCGAAAAAGGCAAAACAGCAAAGCTCAAGCTAACCGTCAGAGAAGGGGAAGTAGCCGAAGGGAAAATTGTGCTGCTTGATCCTGCAACGGGCAAGCTTGGGGTGGAAATATAGAAGTCACGCAACGTTTGAATGAAAAAAAACCGCCAGCAGTCGCTTAATTGCGAATGCTAGCGGTTTTTGACTTTTTAGCGGGTAATAAAGTTATGAATGGCGTCCGGCACCTCAATCAATTGATCAAGCGTCAGAAAAGCTCCGCGCGGCTGTACGTCAATACCAACCACATTGTAATGCCATTCCAACTGCGAGCGTATATGAATGGCATGAATGCCGGCAGTTAACGCTGGCACAACATCGGTACGGATGGAATTGCCAATCATCCATGTGTGGTCTCTGTCAAAGCCGCCGGATGCCAAAATGCCTTCCATAGCTTCGTTGTCCTTGAGCTGCCGAATATAGATGTTGGAGCCAAAATAATGCTGGAGCCCCATACTCTGAATTTTGCGGCGTTGAATAGGCTCTTCGCCGCCCGTATATAGATGGAGCTCGTGACCGGCTTCCGCCAAGGTATCTAATGTGCGTTCCATGTTTGGATACGGCTCCGTTTCATGCTCGTATGCTCCCATGCCCAGCTTCCATAAAAAAGCTTCTTCAGTTGCGGAACGCTTACGTCCGGTTAAATGGCTGAAGTGCGAATAGGTATCCAGAAAAGACTGGGGGAAATGCTCGCTCTTAAAGCCGCTGACGCTAATTAATGCGACGTCGCATTCCATCTGCCTGCTGCGAATATCCTCGGCCTTAACCTCATCATAACCGCCAAACCAGACCGTCATCGTATCCACGAATTGATCAATGACAAAGAAAAAGTATTTATTGCAATAAATAAGCGTATCATCCAAATCAAATAATAGTTGCTGCTTCATCAAGCCTGTTCTCCTTTGCCGTTCCATAAGCATGGCGTAGTTGGTTTATACCAATCTACCGCATCTGACCCCGAAACGTCAAACTGCCGCACAGCCTATTCAAACAGACAAAAACGGGGCTTGTTATTCATAAGGCATACTTTAATTGGGATTGATGCAGTTGATTTTTGATAAAAGCAATCCGCCTCTTCACGTAAAAGTCGCGGCTGTCGCTCTTCAAATCACGGGGACCGATCACCTCCTCTGTGTTATTGTCGATAATGACTAACCTTCCATCACTATAAAACTTAAAGGTTAAATCGCGAAACGGACGAACCTTCTCTACATAACGAAAATTTTCACAGCTAATTCCCATGGTGTACCGGCCTCCTTCAACGCCTCAATTTTCAGAACATTTGTTCTTTTTCAGTATACCAAACATTTGTTCGTGTGGAAAGTGTTTTTTATTTGCCGTAAACTAGCTTTATAGGTTATCGTTATAAGACTTGCTTACATAGTTGCGTTGTTAGAAGGGGAGCTGGGCATGCTACGAGTAAAAGGATTAACCAAACGAATACCCGGAGGTCCGAAGGTGCTTGACGATGTCAGCTTCGACGCTTACGAGGGTGATTTTGTGGCCGTAAAAGGAAGCAGCGGCAGCGGCAAATCCATGCTGCTGAAATGCCTTGCGCTACAGGAAACGTGGAGCTCAGGAAGCTACCAGTTCAACGGGAAGGATGTGCCTCAGGGCAACTGGCTTGCTAAAATGAAGATTAAGCAGCAGGTTGCTTATCTGGAGGAGAAGCCGTTTCTTTATCCCGATAAAACAGGCTTGAAAAATGTCATCATCGGTTCCGTTACTCAAACGCCTGCATGGCGCAGGTGGAGCGGAATGATGAGAAACGACGATTATATGGGCGCGATGGAAATGATTGAAAAACGCGGCTTGCTCGATAAAGCGCATTTGAAGGCCCGCAATCTAAGCGGCGGCGAACGGCAGCGGATGGCTATTGCCCGGGCGCTTGTCCATGGAGCGAAGGTTATTGTTGCGGACGAGCCCGTATCGGGCCTTGATCCCCATGCTGCGGATGAAGTGCTTGGCGAGCTGAAAGCGCTTTGTAAAAACGAAGGCATTATCGTAATCGCCGTGCTTCATCAAGGCGATTGGGCCGAGCGGTATGCCGACCGTATTCTGGGATTAAATCAGGGCAAGCTGGTTCTTGATGTTTACGGAAGAAAACTGACATTGCGCGAAAAAAGCCTTTTGTAGGAAAATACAGCCTGGCGGCGGGGAGCAATCTCCGCCGTCTTTGTCATGAGACAAGCTATCTTGGACATAAGCTTAATCATTCCAGCTTGTTTAAAGGATGGTGTGTCGCTTCATGTCCATTTCTTCACCTCTCGTTGTTCAAACCGCAAAGGCTGTATTTCCAAAAACAACTCTGCTAGTCCCGCATGTATCCGGAGGGGGCCACGCCAACGTCAACGCGGTCCGTATCATCAATGAGGAGATAGCCGCCGAGGTGCGCAATTTACGGGCCAACCAAGGTCCGTTGGACGATCCCAGAGCCGAAATGCTGGGCTGGTTCGAAGTAAAAACCAATGAAAAAAACGTGTTCAGCCTTTCGCTATACAATTATGCCTATACCGGCGGCGCACATGGCATGACGCTTCAGCAATCGCTCACCTTCGACTCCAGCACAGGCAAGCGTTATACGCTTGGCGAGCTGTTTAAGCCAGACAGCAACTACATTGAAGTCATTAGCGCTATTGTTGCGACATCCATTGCCAAACGCGGCATAGAAACGCTGGAGCCCTTCAAGTCTATTTCACCCGGCCAATCCTTTTATATCGCCGACCGGTCGCTCGTTATCTATTTTCAGTTGTATGAGCTGGCGGCTTATGTGTACGGCTTTATCTACTTCCCTATTTCCGTATATGAGCTGCAATCCATCATTAAAGAGGATGGCCCGCTGGGCGTCATGCTTGCAGGAGATTAGTATCAGTCGCATGGGTGCTGGCTGCAGAGGGATGTGATGGGAGGGATGACGGCATGTTTGCGGCTTTATTGGGATGTTTGCCGGCTGTTGCCGCGGGAGCTTTAATTTTGGCATTGGGCTGGAAGGCGCAAAGCGGCGTGGAGTCCTCGCGTTACCAGAGCATGTCCATGTATGGGCGTGACGCGCAATTACTTCAGGATAAATCGGACTTGCATCGGCTGGGACTGGCACAGCTATTGTCCCGCAGATGGCGGGGCATTCCTGCGCTGGGCCTTTCCTTTAATACAATGGCGCTAATCGGAAGCGCAGCGATCCTGTTTGGTCCGGCTTTGATCGCCGGAGGGCCAACGGTCATTGGCCTTGGTTTTCCGATTGTGGCGCTTCTAAGCCTGCCCGTTGCTGCTGCGCTGGCGGAATTAATGTCGGCTGTACCTTCAACAGGCGGCATTTATCACGGCGCATATCTGCTTGGAGGGCGGAGGTGGGCGCTTATCGCCGGCTGGCTTCACGCCATCGGCCAGCTTGCCATGCTTGCCCTTCTGACAGGGGGCTGTGCTTTTTTGGTCAATCGGCTGCTTGCCGCCCGCTTCGGCCTTGAAGTGACGCCATTGTCGATAGGCCTGACGGCAGCGGCAGTATGTTGCTCGCTGGCGGCCGCCAGCTTGTGGGGGCATAAGGCGCGCCAATGGCTTGCGACCGCGGGAGTATGGCTCCAGCTAGTGCTTGCTTCAGCTATATTGGGAGGGTTGGTCTGGGCTTTCTGGCCCGGCGATTATTCACCGGCTGTATTGTTTGCGTTTCGGGACATAGGCTGGAATGCTGCGGCCGGACCGGAGGGGCTGCTTCTTGGCACGCTTTTGCTTCTGAAGCTGTTTACGGGAATGGACGGAGCGGCACAAGGCGCAGAGGAAACCATTGAGCCGCGAATTAGTGTTCCCTGGAGCATTTTTATGTCGGTTGCTTTTGTTTTTGCGTTTGGTTTTGTGCTGCTTATGTTTATGACTTTGACATTGCCGTCCTCGCTGGGCAGCAGCTCTGGTCTTGCGCTGATCCCCCTGATTGGCGGGTTTTCGGGAGTGGAGTGGTTCCTGCAAAGCGCCCTGGCAGGGAGGGGAGGAGCTGTGATTCTATCCGTATTGATTATTTTGTCGATATGGTTAAGTGGAGTACAGGCCGCCGGTTCTTGCGCCAGAACGTTGTTTGCAATGGCACGCGATGAAGCCTTGCCGTTTAGCCGCCGGCTGGCTACTGTGTCCGTAACCCGCCAATTGCCTGTCACGGCCATTGTTGTAACAGCCGTTCTCTCGCTAGCGCTGCTTGCGGGCTGTGCTGCTGCAGGCCGGAACCACCTATTGCTGCTTCTGTCGCTTGGTTTGGCGGGATTTCAGCTTGCTTACGCGGTGCCGATTGGTCTGCGGCTTAAATCGCTGCTTGGAAATAGAAGCAAAGTCTTGCATGAAGCGCCGCTTGATCAAGGACCTTGGCATCTCGGGAGCTGGAGCAAGCCGCTTCATGCCGCTGCATTTGTATGGCTGGCCGCCAGCGGATTTCTTTCTGCCGTCTATGTTCATCCCGGAGGCGGGGTTGGCATTGCCGCTTTTTTAACTCTGGCAGTGCTCAGAGAAGCCGCCATTCGCAAACGCAGAGCCAGAATGGAAGAAGGACGAAAAGCAATGAAGAAAGCTGGCCGCGAGCTTTCTCGCCTGGAAGGAAATTACCCCTTGAATTAGCGCTTATCATTTTTAAGCTGGTAGGCAGCCGGGAAATGGGAACGGGAAATAGAAAGGGCGCATCGCTTTATTTCCCGGGGAAGCGCAATAAGCTACAGAAAACAGAAGCTTTCGACAACGAGGGCGGCCATATTGGGCCTTCCAGTCTGTCGAAAGCTGATTTTTTTGCCATCTTCTCCCTAGGGCGATTATAATAAGGCTATACATGAAAGTTCAAAAAACACGCTTGTCACAACATGCCGTAATCTATGCGACTATGGGGAGGGCATGACTCCTGATGGAAAGCGGTTTTTGGAGCTGCCTCTATGAGAATATGAGGGGAAGGAGCAGAGAGATTGATGCAACAGGAAAGCAACGTACATAGCGGATCAGGAAGGAATGAGCTTTTACGGGAATTGTGGCAGCGTTTTCGTCCGAATGAACCTCTTGAGCTGACAGAAGGGGAAAGCGGCATGAATAATGTTACGGTAATGGGGAGCTCCGGCGGAGAAAGCTTTGTTTTGCGCGTGTATAACAACTATGGAAATATGGAAGCGGTAAAGCTGGAGCATGAAATGCTGGACAAGCTAGGCAAAAGATCTGAGCTGCCTTTTTTAGTGCCTCGGCCTTTAGTTAATGAAGCTGGCGAAACGGTGGTGGAGCTATCAGATGGAAGGACTGGCGCTGTTTTTAGTTATATTGAAGGCGTTCGTCCTTCGGGAGCTTCGGAGAGGGACGCATTCCAGCTGGGCGAAGCGGCTGGCCGTTTGATTAACACCATTAAGGATATGGAGCTGATTGGCAAACCGCAATACAGCCCGTATTATGCCTTGGCGGACTCTTACGCCGCAATGACGGGTGAAAAAATGGCGGCGCTTGCCGGCGCATCGCCGCTTCTGGCAGGAAAAAGCGAGGCATTGGCAGCCATTCAGCTCCACAGAGAGGAAACGGAACGGCAATGCCACGAGGTTGCCGCTTTACCCCAGCAATGGATTCATGGGGATCTTGTATTCAACAATGCGTTAAGCGACGGCAGCCGAATTACCGGAATTCTTGATTTTGAGTTCGTCACCGTAGATTGCCGCGCCATGGAGCTGGCCGTGCTTATTGTTGATCTCATCAAGCCTTGGAACAGGGATGCAGCTACAAGCATCCGCGCCGTTATTCAAGGATTTACCAGTCAGGTTTCGCTAAACAAGGAGGAGCTCTGCCTCCTGCCTGTTTTGATCAAGCTGAGGCTGCTGGATGTTGCGCTGCATTTTGCTGTTAGATTTTCGGATGGAATTGATAGCGACGAGGTGCTGGCTGGCATTATCGACGATACGATGTACGGCTTGCATTGGCTGGAGCAGCATTCCGTTCTGCCGGAGAGCTGATGACGCCTATTTTACAATCCATAGATGAGGGTTGAGCAGATCGGTACAAGCAACTGGACATGGAGGAGGAGCAGGAATGAAGCTAGCGGAGCAATTGGGCTATGGAAATGATGAGGTGCTTCTGATTATTAATGCGGATGATTACGGACTATGCCATTCCGTCAACCAGTCCGTTCAACAGCTGCTTGCAGCGGGGGCGGTCAGCTCCGCCACTTTGATGACGCCATGCGCCTGGGCGCGCGAAGCGGCCCTCTGGAGCGCTTCCAATAAACATCTGGACGTTGGCGTGCATTTCACATTTACGAGTGAATGGGAGCCGTACAAGTGGGGGCCGGTGACCACAAGCGGGAATGTGTCTTCACTTGTAACGGAGGAAGGTTATTTTCGGGCTGGAACAAAAGCTTTTGAGGAAACAGCGGATGCCGGCCAAGTGAGGCTGGAGCTCATAAGCCAGCTGGAGCGGGCGCTTTCCTTCGGCATGACGCCAACTCATGCGGACAATCATATGGGCAGCCTGTACGGACTAGCTACGGGACGGCATTTTTTAGCCGAGGTGCTGGAGGTTTGCGCGGAATACGGCTTGCCGTTTCGCCTACCAAGGTACGTCACGCCGGAGCAAGGCGGCATTGCGCCCCCGGAGATGGAGGAGCAGGCCAAAGCTATTGCCGCGCTGGCGGATGCCAAAGGCGTCGTCATTCTGGATTATCTGGTAGGGCTGCCTTTCCACAAGGGCGAGGAGGAAACGTATGACAGCTTCAAAGCCGATATGAAGCATTTGCTTGCCTCGCTAAAGCCTGGAGTTACGGAGCTGATCATCCATCCTTCGCTGGCTGCGGAGGAGCTGGACGCCTTCCATGCCCAGCCGGAGAAACGGGTGATGGAGCATCATTTATTTCTGGATGAGGACATGACAGCCTACATGAAGGAGCGCGGCATCACATTGATCAGGTGGCGCGAGCTTCAGCAATTGCAGCGGGGGCAAAAAGCGAAAGACCAGTCCTAAGCTTTTTAGATACGTCTTAAGGGATGAGGAGTGTTACGCATATGTCTTTTCAGGATATACAGAAGCTGGCGGAGCGTCTGCGCCAGAATGTCGGACAAGTCATTGTCGGCAAAGAAGAGGTTATCGAGCTTTTGTTCATCGGGATGGTTACTTCCGGGCATGTATTGCTTGAGGATGTGCCGGGCACGGGCAAAACCATGCTGGCAAAGGCCTTTGCCAAATCGCTTTCACTGCAGTTCAAGAGGGTGCAATTTACGCCAGATTTGCTGCCCTCGGATTTAAGCGGCATTCATTTCTATAATCAGAAACAAAATGAATTTGTGTTTCGGGCAGGTCCGCTGTTTACTAATTTGCTGCTTGCCGATGAAATAAACCGGGCAACGCCGCGAACGCAGTCCAGCCTTCTGGAATGTATGGAGGAGCGTCAAATTAGCATTGACGGGGAAACCAAGTCGCTGGAGCGTCCGTTTATGGTCATCGCAACCCAAAATCCGGTGGAGCATCAGGGAACGTTCCCGCTCCCGGAAGCGCAGCTTGACCGGTTTCTGTTCAAAATCAAAATGGGCTACCCCAGCCAAGAGGAAGGCTTGAGCCTGCTGAAGCGGTTTAAGGAAAGCAATCCGCTGGACGATTTGCAAAGCATTGCCGGCAGCTACGAAATAGGAGAGGCGCAGGCGGCTTACCTTTCCGTAAAAGCCGATGACGACGTGCTGCTTTATTTGCTGCAACTGGTAGAGCGGACGCGAGGACGCGACGATGTATTGATTGGCGTCAGCCCGCGCGGAAGCCAGGCGCTGCTTCGCGCGTCCCAGGTCCATGCCATATTGCGCGGCAGAAGCTTTGTAACGCCTGATGACATCAAGGCAATGGCGAAGCCCGTGCTTGGCCACAGGCTTGTGCTCCGGGCGCTGGGCAGAGGGCAGGAGCATGCGGGCAAAATTATCGACGAAATTTTGCAGGGGCTCGAAGTGCCGGCGGAAGCCGGTCTTGCGGCTCAATAGGCAAGCCGATGATATTTATATGGTTTTTATTAGCTGCAGGAGCTGTTCTTTATGTTCAGAACCGGCTGTTTAAGCGATTTGTGATGGCGCGCCTGAGCTATACCCGCCGCTTTCGCCAAAAGCAGTGCTTCTGCGGGGACGAGGTTGAGCTGGTAGAGGAGCTGCGGAATGAAAAGTGGCTGCCCGTTCCGTGGCTTCGGGCAGAATCCCTTCTGCCGAGCTCGCTCCGTTTCAGAAAAAGCGATAATTTTGATGTCAGCAGCGGACAGTTTTCTCAGAATCACCGAAGCTTCTTTAGTCTTGCGCCCTACACCAAGCTAACCCGGACTCATACGCTAACAGCCGCCAGGCGGGGAAAATTCAAGCTGGAGACGGTTACGTTATCGGGCGGGGATTTGCTTGGCAACGGAAATCGCTCCTTCGTGATTCCTTTAGAAAGCGAGCTGACCGTTTACCCGCTGCCTTTGCTGCCCGATCTAGGCGATCTGCCATCTCATAGCTGGCAGGGGGAGCACAGTGTCAAGCGGTACATTGCGCCTGACCCCTTCATTGTTGTTGGCGCAAGGCCGTATCGAAGCGGAGATACAATGAAATCCGTCAACTGGAAAGCAACTGCGCGAACTGGCGAGCTTCAGGTGCATCAATTCGATTTTACAGCGGACACGGAGCTAATGGTTTTTTTGAATGTGGAAAGCGGCAAAGGAATGTGGAGAGCGGTAACAGACGAAGAGCTGATCGAAACCGGCATTAGCTGGGCGGCAGGCGCGGTAGGCAAAGCAATCGCCAGCGGCATGTCGGCCGGGTTTGCTAGCAATATGCCCCTGCAAGGCAGGTCAGACAGCCCCTATATCAAGCCGTCCGGAGGACAGGAGCATCTGTATTCGCTGCTTGACCTGATGGCGGGTTTACAGATGCAGCGAACGGAGTCGTTTGCGGAAGTGCTTAAACGAGCGGAGAACGCTGGCACTACCGCTCAGGATATGCTGATTATCTCCACCTATTGGGATGATGAACTGGAGCAAACGGCAGCCAGACTGCGCTACAACGGCAATGCTGTGATGGTGTGGAGGCTGGAAGGCAAGGGGGGCGCTTATGCAAGCGGAGTATAACGCTGGTCTGAATCAGGAGTCCGCCGAGGGAAGCGGGAGCAATAACTGGAAACCGTTTGTTCGCGGCTTGACGGAGCTCTTATTTTATTTCCCTTTTTTGCTGCTGGCAGTCGTTTGGCTTTTGCCGAAAAGCGAGGTTTATCCATGGCTTCTCACCTTGTGGCTGCCATATGCTGCAGCCGCCTGGCTGATTCATAATGCGGAAAGTCTGAAGTTTTGGCGCAGGCTAGCTGGAGCCCTGATCATTGGCGGCGTCCATATCGCTGCATTTGCCTTTTTGCGAGGGCTGACCGGGCATGACGCAATATGGCTGCTTTGTATGGCAACCGCCATTTGGATGGCAGACAGGGGGTTTGCCATGCGGCTGCATGGATGGAATGAATCATTCAGCTTTAATCGCATGGCCTCCTGCATCCTTGCTTATTTTGTGTTGACCTGCATCATTCATTGGGGGCCGGATCGGCTCTCTCCTTATTCGATACCCGTTGCGATTTGCGGCATAACAGCGCTCTTTCTATTTTTGCTGATAATCAATCACCGCCATTTGAGCTTTGAATTGATTGACAAGGGCAAAAACTCCGCTGTACTGACCGCAAGAAGGCGAAATAGATGGATGATGGCTATTCTGCTTGTCCTCACTGTGCTGATTTCTATTTTTCGGCAGCTTCAGCAATGGGTGGAGGAAGGCCTGAAAACAGCTTTTGCTGCGTTAATGGCGCTATTCCGCTCAGAATCGTCCCCGCCCGATCAGGAAATACCGAATTCGCAAGAGCCTAACGCCTTGCTGCCGGAGATAGAGCCCCGGGAGCCCGCTCTCTGGATGAAACTGCTGGAGCAGTTTATGTGGTATGTCATGTATGCCTTCATCATAGCGGTGGTATGCGCCTTGCTTTTTTTCATCATCCGAAAGCTGTTCAGACTGTCCGAAGCTTTTTGGAAAAGGCTGTTTCACACAAAGGATATCAACAACGAGGATGGCGCGGCTTATAAGGACGAAATTGAAAGCTTGATGGCTTCAAGTAAATGGAGGCGCAACAGAGCTTCAAGGGCCAAGGGCAGCCGACTAAATGACGTTAAAGCCTGGAATGAGCTTTCTACAAATAGCGAAAAAATCCGGCATCTGTATAAGCAGATGGTGAGACGCGGCATCTCAAGAGGTTATTCTTACCGCAAGGATCAAACAGCAAGAGAAACGGCGGAGGCTCTGGCAAAGCGACAGCAGAAGTTGAATGGAACCGTTGTTTATGAGCTGGACCGTTTTGTCGATCTGTACGAGCAAGCCAGATATGGCGGCTTGGAGCCGGATTCCCGGGAGGTTGAGCTGTACCGGAGCCGCTTAGAGGAAAAATGAAAATAGCTAACGCCCCAAGCTCCATGCGGCGAAACCTGCGGTCCTGATAGAGCGGCTGCAGGTTTTCGTCCAGCATGGAGCTTGGGGCGTCTCTTTTGTCCTAGAGTCGAGATAGCATACAGAAATGAACTGTGTAATCAGCAGTCATCAGCCGTTTGTGCGCTGAGCAAGCAAAGCGGCTATCTTCACGCCGTGGAAGCGGCCGGATTCAATAAAGATTTCATTAGCCTCGCGCCTTGATGCCACAACTCCCGCCAGAAAAATGCCAGGAACATTGGTTTCCATCGTTTCCTCATTAAAGGTGGGATAACCCTCGGGCTCAATTGTAACCCCCGCGGCCGTCAGGAAGCTCCGGTCTGGATGGAAGCCGGTTAAAGCCAGTACAAAATCATTGGCAAGCTCCGTCAGCCCCTCCGGCCCTTTGACGACCAGATGGCGAGGGTGAATTTCGGTCACATTAGAGTTAAACAGCATGCCGATGGAGCCTTTGGCCACTTTGCCCTCAAACAGGGGGCGCACCCAAGGCTTGATGCCGGGATAATAGCCTTCTCCCCGATAAATAACCGTAACCTCGGCTCCAACCCGCTCCAGCTCAAGCGCCGCGTCGATAGCGGAATTGCTGCCGCCTACAATTGCAACCTTCATACCGACATAAGGATGCGCCTCTCTGAAAAAATGACTAACCTTGTCCATATTTTCTCCGGGTATGCCAAGAATGTTAGGATGGTCAAAATACCCGGTAGCGATAACTACATTGTTACAGCTGAAGGAAAGCTTTTCATCAAAACGATCGGTGCCCTCCAGCACAAAGCTGCCGTCTGCTTGGCGTTGAATCGCGTTAATCCCGACATATGGCAAAATATTGACTTGATGACGCTGGGCCGCCGTCCGATAATAATGGAGCGCCTCGATGCGGGAGGGCTTTTCATGAGCCGTTGTAAACGGGATATCTCCGATTTCCAAAAGCTCTGGAGAGCTGAAAAAATGCATATATGTAGGATATTGGGAAATGGAATGCGCAATATTGCGCTTTTCGATTACGAGCGGCGTGATACCGGCCCGTTTTAATTCAATTGCCGCTGCAAGACCACAGGGTCCCGCGCCGATAATAATAGTATGGTGAAATGATTGCACGCTTCATCCTCCTGATCTATAGTGCTGTATTGTCATTTTACTTCTGCGGGGCCCCTTCTGCAAATGTGACGCAAATACGTTATTGTACAGCTTGCAGTATACGGTATAATGATTACAAAAATATATTTTGAATAACTTGTTAATCTCTTAATCTTAAGAAGGCGTGCGCGGGCTTCAAAAATACTGCGCAAAGCCATTACAGAAACAGCAAGGGGGAGACGCCGTGCGCAGAAGATTCGTTATTGAGGCGGTCATGATTGCTACGTATGGGCATCTTCTTGTACCAACCCGTCCGGTAGACTTTATTGTGCCTTATTCATCCATCGCGGAGCTATATGAAATGAGAGATGGAACGCAGCCCGTTATGGATGACCCGGAGGAAGATGTGCATGTAAGAGCCAAAATCAATGAATTAATCGCTTTTTTCGAGGACTCGCTCAATCGTAAAAAAATCGAAAGGATTCTGCAGGTGCCTTGGCGCGAAAGCGCTCCGCTGCTGCTGAATGACCACATTCAATTCACGGTTGTTCATGCTGTAGACAACGCGCAATACGGCGAACGTTTTGATCCAGTCGAGACTGAGCTGCTGTTGTCAGCCATCAAGCTGGATGTGCCGCTGCTGTCGGATCAGTTCGAGTTTCAGGATAAGCTGATCGAAGCGGAAGTGCCGGTGCAGGTTTATGATATCGAGGATTTCGAATTTGCGGTCGAAGAAGGCATATCGCCTGTTGACATGGAGCTATAAGGGGCCTCGGTCAAAGCAGGGGGCAACAAACAAAAGGAAAAGCGGCGGTACGGCAAGGTCATTCATCGGCCTTGCCCTCCGCCGCTCTTTTTTCGATGGCCTCCGCCATTGTTTTGTCTGTCAGGTGGGCATAGATTTGCGTCGTTTCAGGCGACGCATGGCCAAGCTGCTCCTGTGTTTTGTACAGGTCGTTCTGAAGGTAATAATCCGTGGCAAAGGAATGCCGCAGCTTATGTACGGAAAGGAACGGCTTGCCAAATCGTTTGGCGTATTTGATGACCATGGCTTGAATGGCCCGTTTGGTCATGCGCGAGCCTTCCTGCTTGCCGTTGGCAACCGCCAGAAACAACGCTTTTTCACGTTTTGGCGCTTTGTAGCGGGTATCTCGAAGCTGCAGATAGGCTTGAAGATCGGCGATGGCGTCCTGACGGAAATAAACCGGCGTTTTGAAGGTGTCGTCATTTTTACCTTTCCGATAGACATAACAAAGCTTTTTCTTCAAATCAATGTCGTCCACATTGAGATTGACCAGCTCCGATACGCGCAAGCCGGAATGAAGTATAAAGCAGATGATGCAGGAATCCCGGGTTGCGTTCAGCTCGTATGCAAGCAGCGCTTGCTTGTTGTTAGCGACATCCGCTCCGTACAGGGATTTTACATAATGCATAAATTCCGTTATTTCTTCCTCCTGAAGCAGCTTGCCCTCCAGCTTGGCAGCCGTATCCTTTGGTTTATGGCTCCTTTTGATGCTTACCTTGGCCATCACATTACGCTTTAGAAGAGGGTAGAAGTCGTCATCCTCGGCAATCTGGCTTAAGTAATGAAAGAGCGAGCGGAGCGACGAAAGCTTGCGGGAAATCGTAGTCCGGTTGTTGCGCTCCGGCTTGTGGGTCGACAGAAACATCCGGTAGCTGTCGATGCTTTCCATCTTGAGCACTTCCAGATCGCGAAGCGGAATGTCCTTCCATGCGGAGGCGCTGGTCAAGCCTTCGCTCATCAGCCAATTCATAAAGGTTTCATAATCGCGCATGTACTCCACAAGGGAGGACGGAGACAGATCGGGCAGCTTGTATTGGATAAACTGTTCAATGTACCAGGGCATGGAGGGCAGCTTGGCTTCCAGCTCCGCGCGGTCTTTCAGCTTGAGAATGTTCATGGCGCTTCCTCCGAATAAATGATTATTTATCTATTGTAGCAACAGCAGGGAGGAGTAACAACATAGAGCCCGTTGAACCATGTGCGCCTGTGAGTAAAGTCATGGTATAATATAACGATAACGTTTGGAGGTGCAGAAAATGAAAGTTGAAATCTGGTCGGACTTTGTATGTCCGTTCTGTTATATTGGCAAGCGGCGTTTTGAAGAGGCGTTAATGCAGTTCCCGCATCGGGAGCAGGTGCAGATGGTGTTCAAAAGCTTCGAGCTTGATCCCAATGCCGACTCGTCGGTCCGGAAAAGCGAAATCGAGATGCTTGCGGGGAAATACGGCATGAGTCTGGAGCAGGCCAAAGGCATGACTGAAAATGTTGTGCAGCAGGCCGCCGCCGTCGGCTTGCATTTTACGTTCGAAAACGCATGCGTGGAAAATACGTTCCATGGCCATCGTCTTGCCCATTATGCCGAAACGCAAGGGAAAGGTCTTGCCTTAACGGAGCGGCTTCTTAAGGCCCACTTTACGGACAACTCTCCGATTGGCGATTATGAAAGTCTCGCTAATTTAGCTCAGGAAGTCGGGTTGAACCGGACCGAAGCGCTGGCCGTGCTGGAAAGCGGGCAATACGCGGAGGCGGTAAGAGCCGACGAAGAGGAAGCGTCCCGTTTAGGCGTCCGGGGCGTACCGTTTTTTGTGTTTGACCGCAAGTTTGCTGTGTCCGGCGCTCAGCCGGCTGAGGTATTCCTGAATGCGCTGAGCAAAGCCTGGGAGGAGCGGAATCCGGTCTTGACGAAAATTGTAGGAGATGAGAACGCAACGCTTTGCGAGGATGGAAGCTGTGTCGTACCAGGAACGGATAATTCGGATGCCGGAGGTCAGGAAAAATGAGTCAAAACAAGCAAAGCCTTTATGTGTTTGCAGGTTCCTACGCGGCAAGAGAGGAGCAGGGGCTAAAGGTCTTCAAGCTTGATGAAGAGACAGGCGCACTTACTCTCCAGCATGAATATGCGGGGCTGCAAAACCCGACCTTTCTGAATGTGGATGCCCAAAACAAGCTGCTGTATGCCATTTCAGAGGCCGTTGACGAAAACGGCGCCAAATCGGGTGAAGCCGCAGCCTTCCGCATCGATGCATCGACAGGAGCGCTCACGCCTCTAAACGTTGCGCCTACAGTCCGGAGCACGACCTGCCACATCCAACGCGATGCAAAGAACCGTTATTTGACCGTTACGAGCTATCACGGCGGTATGACGGGTTTGCTGTCCATTAACGATGACGGAGGCATTGGAACATTGCTTGATGTCAAGCAGCACGAAGGACGCGGACCCCATCCCAACCAGGATCGTCCCCATCCGCATTCCAGCTTCTACAGTCCTGATGGCAGCTACCTGTATGTACAGGACCTCGGACTGGATATTATCGCGGTTTATCGGCTTGATGCGGAAAACGGAAAGCTTGAGCTGCAGTCAAAAACCAGCCTGGAGCCTGGAGCAGGCCCGCGCCATCTAGTATTTCATCCCAAAGCGCCGTTTGTTTATGTCATTAATGAATTAAACTCAACCGTTACCGTATTGCGCCATGACGCCAAAAGCGGACAACTGGAGGCGCTGCAATCATACAGCACGCTCCCGAATGGCTTTAAAGGCGAAAATGGCTGCGCCGAAATAGCCATTTCTGCGGATGGACATTTTCTGTATGGCTCCAATCGCGGACATGACAGCATTGTCGTCTACAAGGTAAACCAAGAAACCGGCGAGCTGGAAACTGTGCAGCATGTTTACACTGGCGGAGGTCATCCCCGTCATTTCGCTTTGACGCCTAACGGCAAGTGGCTGCTTGCCGCCAACCGCGACGGAAACAATATCGTTACCTTCCGCGTGGATGCGGCATCCGGTAAGCTTGAGCCTGCCGGTCAGGAAATATCGGCCTCCAAGCCGGTTTGCGTTATTCCGGTTTATTTGTAAGCTATAGATTTTGATGTTATCGGGCTTCTGGCGGTCATTCATGACCGTTATAGATTGAAAATGCTGGATTCCTCCTGAGAAACGGTCACCCGTGTCCTTTAGCGCTCCAATGTGGCGTATACGGGCGGGATTTAGAGGGGTTACGGACGCCAATGTCCGCTACACATTGATTTTAAGTTGAAAACAGCTTCTAAAGGTCATCCTTGTCCGTAGGAATAAAGCTGCCGCAAAATCCCAAGCGCTCCTGAACGGAGTAAGAAATAGCTAGAGGTTTTAAGGCGGGCTATAATTTATGGCATTAATTATTAATGATACTAATATAAACATCAGGGCTTCTATATAATTTTAGAGGCTAGTCGCAGAAACGAAAGGAATCGTGTAAGTTGTGAGTATTGCGGGAGACACCAAAAGCGAATTAAAACCGACAAAAATTTGGAAATGCAAAAATAGCGAATGCAAGGCTTGGGTCAGAGACGAATTTGCTGCAACGGAGCAGCAATGTCCCCTTTGCAAGGGGCCGATGCATCGCAGCATGAGGCATCTGCCGCCGGTACAAAACAAACCTAAGCGCCAGCCGCGCGGGAGCAAGGCATAGCAAGCGGCTGGGACGTGAATAAAAATAGTTAGCGAGCAGCTTAAGCCGGTTTTTTATGGGAAGAAAGAGGCGAGGAAATGAGACATGGCCCAAATCCCTCCAATATAGCACTAATAGACGGAGAATGCTTCTTATGCCACAATCTTACCGCTTTTGCGGTCAAGCATGACAAAAAGCGAAAGCTGCATTTTGCCACGCTGCAATCGCCTGCCGGCCGGAGATTACTTGGCGGAGAACCAATCGGCGCTGAAGGGCCGCGCTCCTTCCTGCTCGTTCAAAACGGAGTTGTTTATAGCAGGTCGGGAGCCGTCCTGCGAGCTGCTGCGGCTGTCGGGGGCTGGTTTTCCTTGCTCTATCTCTTCATAATCGTTCCGGCTCCGCTGCGCAACTGGGCATATGATTGGGTAGCCAAAAACCGCTATCGCTGGTTCGGCAAGTCAACCAGCTGCCTAATGCCGAGCGAAGACGTAAAATCCCGCTTTTTGAAGGACGGGCTTCATTAGAGCTCATAATAGAGAGCCCATAACAGGTAGAAATGGAGTTTATCGGGCATGAAGCGATTTAAAAAGTTTTACATCGAAACAACAAGCATCTGCAATTTATCCTGCTACTTTTGTCCGCCAACCCAGCGGGCAAAAGGTTTTTTGTCCGTTCAGGACTTTAGCGATACGCTGGATCAGATCAAGCCGTATACCGACTATATTTATTTTCATGTAAAAGGGGAGCCGCTCCTTCATCCAAAGCTGGATGAACTGCTGGACATCAGCCATGAAAAAGGGTTTAAGGTCAACATTACGACCAACGGCACATTGATTACAAAAAACCGGGACAAGCTTTTGGGCAAACCCGCACTAAGGCAAATCAATTTTTCGCTGCACAGCTTTGACGGACATCCCGGTTCCCAGGACAAAGCGGGTTATTTGGCTCAAATATTGAGCTTTACCAAAGAAGCTGTTGCTAGCAGCAACCTGATTGTATCCTTCCGGCTGTGGAATCTGGATATGGATAATGAGGTCAACCGCCAAGCGCACAAAAACCGCGAGCTGCTGGCGATGATTGAAGAAGCGTTTGGTCTGGATTATTATATCGAGGAGAGATTTAAACCAGGCACCGGCGTCAAAATCGCGGAACGAATTTATTTGAATCAGGACCCCGAATTTAAGTGGCCGGATTTGAACGAGCCGGAGGACGATGGAAAAGGGTTTTGTCACGGCATGCGCAATCAAGCGGGGGTGCTGATCGACGGAACCGTTATTCCTTGCTGCCTGGACGGAGAAGGTGTTATCGATCTAGGCAATATCAGGCAGCAGCCGTTTGGCGAAATTGTCAACGGCGATCGTGCAGTTAAGCTATATGAAGGCTTTTCCCGCCGTGAGGCGGTGGAGGAGCTGTGCCGTAAATGCGGCTATCGCCAACGCTTCGGCACGTAGCTTCACCCCGCCTTCTTTGTACGGAAAGCCAAACGATTTGAATGTGCATTGACATGTGAAGCATAGATGCCGGCTTTGCCGGAGAGCAAATAACCAACGGCGCAGGCTGTGATGATATACGGAGCGCCCTGAAGCCCAAACAGCTCCATGCCAAGCGCCATGCAGGCCAGAGGTGTTTGGGCTGCGGCGCCGAATACTGCAACAAAGCCGAGCGCGGCCAGCAGGGGAGCCGGGAGCAGAAGTAGGGGAGCAAGGGCGCTGCCTGCAGTTGAGCCGATAACAAACAGCGGTGTCACTTCACCGCCGGGAAATCCGGCGCCTAGTGTCACAATCGTAAACAATAGCTTAAGAAATGGCGCAAGGGGCGAGGCCGGCTCCAAAAAGGCCTGCTCCATTAAGGGAAGGCCAAGGCCCAAATAATCGCGGCTGCCAATGGCGTAGACCAATACAATGACTAGCAGCCCGCCGATGAATCCCTTCACCGGGGGGTGGCTGCTAATCTTGCCCAAGCCCCATTTAACAACGGTTAATCCCTTCACGAACAGAAGAGCCATTACCCCGAACGCGATACCCGCAAGCGCTGTTTTCAGCAAAACCAAGATGCCCAGTTCCGGCAAAAGCCCAATGTTATAATGGCTGTGCCTAATGCCCCAGGCAAGAGTTACGCCATGCCCGATATAGCTTGCAAGCAGGCAAGGGATGAACGAGCGCAGGAGCATGCTCCGCCTGGCTCCTGCCTCCAGACCAAAAATCGCGGCGGCAATGGGCGTGCCGAAAACGGAGCCAAAGCCAGCGCATACCCCATACAACACGAGCTGCCTGGCGTCCGTCTCCGATAACCCCAGTCGCTTGCCTATGGCCGCAGACAAGCTGCCGCCCATTTGCACGGCGGTGCCTTCGCGCCCTGCAGAACCGCCAAGCAGATGAGTGAGAAGCGTTCCAAGCAGAACAAGCGGAGCCATGACAAACGGTACTATGCCTTTTCCGCTATGGATTTGCTCAAACACCAGGTTGTTTCCGCGGCTGGCTTCTTTGCCGTATTTCATATAGCAAAAGGCGGCTAAAGCGCCGCCAAACGGCAGCAGCCACAATAAGAAATGATGCTTGGCCTGAAGCGCTGAAACAAGCTGCAGGCTGGCAAGGAATAGCGCGGAGGCCGAACCGGCCGCGACTCCGGCCGCGGCTGGCAAAGCAATATATTTTCTTACGATTGCGGGCAGGCCGCTATTTGTTGCTGGCTGCTTCTTCATACTTTATTCGCAGCGTTTTCGGCTGCAATTTCCGCTCGCATCTGTTCTCTTTTATCAGCGGAGAGAAGAGGGCAAGTGTAGCAGGTTTCCCCGCCTTCCCGGCGGTCATTGAAGCAGCAGGCGGAGCGGACAATGTAGTTTGCTCCTGATGGTTCGTAGGGGTTCTCTATGTATTTGGGCGTATGGGAAAATGGATTGCGGCGTCTTTGAAAGAGCTCTCCCGGCAATCCTGCCAATATCGCAGATTGCCTGTTTATTTGTTCAAGGAAATGAGGAACAGGGATTTCCTCCTCAACATAATCCAGCACCGATAGCAACCCCGAGCCAAACTGATTCCAGATCATGTCCGGTTTACACCCCGCAGTTTCCGCTACGGCTCGGATAAATGGAACGGCAGTTCCGCTAATGAAAGCAGCCCAGCCTTCTGCTATATCGCGATCACGCGCTTCTCCGTCCGCGGCAAGCGGAAGAAGGCTCAAGTTGTCGATCCGGTAGCCCAGATGAAAATGATCGCCGTGTTTTTCTAATTGAAAGGTTATGTCCTCCAGCCGAAAGCGTATAAACACGCCGTTCATGCTCAAAAAATAAAGCGTAGCCGTGCACAGGTTAAACATCGTTCGCCCAATCATGGATGCCGGATAAAGCATCCCGTGGCTTAACGTGGCTTCGCCAAAAAAACGCAAGGTTTCACGGCATACATCAGCCTTCAGCATATCTGCTGCCGGCAGTTCCAGGTCGGGATGCTCCGCGCCTTGCGGCGAAATATGATAAAACGAATGAATAACGGAAAAATCAAGCGGCTGAGCCGTCATACAGGTTTACCTCCCAAGTCATTAACGGATTTCGCCGCATTGGCGGCATGCTCCAGGCAACAAGTCGACCTCATTATAGAAGCCGCCGCTTCTCCTTGTCAATGATTGCCGGCATAACGCTAGTTGGCGGCCCATGTAGCTGCGGGCTGCGTTGTGTTATTGCCGCTTTGGCATTTGCATGAAATGCCATTATAATAGAGTGGTATTGATGAAGGGAGTGGCGTACGGCCATGATAACAACAGAGAAAGTCGTAACCCCGGAGCAGCTTCGGGAGGTGTTCCGCGTACGGGTGGAAGTGTTCGTAGAGGAACAGGGCGTTGCGGCAGAAGCCGAAATTGACGAGTATGAAAACAGCAGCATTCATGTGCTAGCGCTAAGCAACGGAGCGTCCGCTGGCGCGGGACGGATACGGGTCGTGGAGGAGACGGCAAAGCTGGAGCGTATTTGCGTGCTTAAACCTTTTCGCACAAGCGGCACAGGCAAAGCGATCATGATCAAGCTGGAGGAAATTGCAAAGGAATTAGGGCTTAAAAAAGCCAAGCTTCATGCCCAGACGCAAGCCGCGGGCTTTTACGAAAAGCTTGGGTACGCCAGCGACTCTGATGTGTTTTTGGAGGAAGGCATTCCGCATATCAGAATGATCAAAGCTTTAGGGCATGTCTGAAAACCCGCTCGAGGTCATCTTGCACCGCCTTTTCGCCCCCTGCTGCGTCAGTTTTGTTTGACTTACCCCGGTAAGCCTGCACAAAACTTCCTTGCTTGGGACAAAAAATCGGCACAATCTGTTCCTTTCGGAGTATTCAGACACGCCCTAGACTGAGCGAAAGAAGGTTATCTCCTTGATATTTTCGACCTACACGTTTATTTTTATTTTTTTGCCGGTAACCTTTCTCGTTTATCGGGTCTTAAATGCATTCAAGCTGTCGCTTGCGGCCAAAATCTGGCTGGTGCTGGCTTCGCTTTATTTCTATGCGCAGGGCAGCGGAACGTTTACGCTGCTTTTTATAATTGATGTGCTTGTCAATTATGCCTTGGGCCATCTTATTATCCAATGTATGAAAAATGGCGCCGTCTGGCGGGGCAGAGTGCTGCTGACGGTTGGTCTTTTGCTCAATATCGCCTTTTTGGGCTATTACAAATACGCCAACTTTATGATTGAAAATATAAACATGCTGACGGGACAAGCCTATGCCTTGCTGCAGATTGTGCTTCCGCTCGGGATTTCCTTTTACACCTTCCAGCTGATTGCTTATCTGGTAGACTGCTACCGAGGTAAAAGCGAAAAAACACCGCTGGTGGATTTTATGCTGTTCATTACCTTTTTCCCGCAGCTCATTGTAGGGCCGATCGTCCATCAT
>PJUA01000433.1_pt1 | contig 23724 bp, 22 predicted proteins | sample 1512151 | NCBI WGS metagenome assembly PJUA01 (sample SAMN08177678, study PRJNA422409) | Soil metagenome, whole genome shotgun sequencing project. | isolation source: Soil enriched on filter paper: beechwood xylan treatment | place: USA: Madison | collected 2015-01-15
ATTGACGACAGGATGGCCGACGAACTGGACGCCACCCGCACCAAGATCGAGCAGATCCTGGGCATGATCGAACAGCTCCTTCTGACCAGCCCGAAGATCCTAGAGGAGTTCTGATGCCGGAGCCGGCAGCCGAGTCCAAGGCCGATCCTGGGCGGGATCCTGGGCGGGATCCCCTTGCGGAAAGCCCGCCGGCCGCTGCTCCGGAACCCTCCTTTCGCCGCTTCCTTCGCAATCTGAACTTGCCGGTGGCCGTTCCCGTTCTGGCTTTGATTGCCGGTGCGGGCCTGTCCGTGGTGGCCATGCTCCACTCCGGCCGCCTGCTGCGCCTGGAGGAGGAGCATCGCTTCGCCGCAAGGGTCGAGGAAATCCACGGCCAGCTTGCCGACCGACTGCGGGTGTACGAACAGGTGGCGCGCAGCGCCGCCTCGCTGGCGATGACCTTCCCCGACCTGCACTGGACGCAGTGGAACCGCTTCGTCGAGGCGCTGGACATGCCGCGGCGCTATCCCGGCATCATCTCCATCGCCTATGCCCGCGCGGTCGCGGCCGACCGGGCCGGCGATCTGGTGGCGTCGATGCGGGCGGCCGGTCTGCCGGACTTCCGCATCTGGCCGGAGACGGCGGGGGCGGAGCGCGTGGTCAACATCTTCGCCGCCCCGGTCAACGAAGGCAACGCGCGGGCCATCGGCTTCGACATGATGTCGGAGGCCCTCCGGCGCTCCGCCATCGAACGGGCGCGCGACAGCGGCGAGCCCGCCGCCACCCGCGCCATCACGCTGAAGATCGACCAGGCGGCCGGGGGTGGGCCTTCCTTCATCCTCTATCAGGCGACCTACCGCGGCGACCCGCTGCCGCCGTCGCTGGAGGCGCGGCGTGCGTCCTTCACCGGCGTGGTGCTGACCCCGGTCAGGATCGGCCCGCTGGTGAACGGGCTGATCGACGCAACCCGCCAGGACGCCGGCATCGAGATCTACGACGTGCCGCCGGCGGATGCCGAGTTTCCGCTGTACCGCAGCCGCCGCCCGCTGGACGCCACGCCCGCCATCAGCCTGACGCGGGAACTGCCGGTCGGCGGCCGGGTGTGGACCGTACGGTACGACAGCCTGCCCGACGGCCTGTTCACCGCGCAGCACTGGGTGCCCGGCGCGCTGCTGGCCGGCGGGCTGGCGCTCAGCATCGCGCTGTCGCTGGTCCTGCGCATGGCGCTGGTGACCCATTCCCGCGCGGTGGTGCTGGCCGGGGAGATGACGGCCTCGCTCCGCCTGCAGGAGGCGGAACGGCAGCAGCTGTTCACCCAGGCGCCGCTGGGGATCGCGCTGGTCGGCACCGACGGGCTGGTGATGGACTGCAACCCGGCCTTCGCCGCCGCCGCCGGCCTGCCCCGGCAGGAGCTGCTCGGCACCGACCTGCGGCTGCGCTTCGGCGATCAGGCGTCGGTCTTCGCGCTGGAGGCGGCGCTGCAGGGGGAGAGCGGCAAGCTCGAATCCGACCAGCCCCTGCTGCTGGGCGGCCGGCGCAGCCATTTCAGCCTGCATTTCCAGCCGGTCACCGCCGACGGCGCGCTGAAATTCGTCCTGGCCTTCGCCGAGGACATCGGCGAGAAGCGCCGGGCCGAGCAGCACATCCAGTATCTGGCGCATTTCGACGCGCTGACCGGCCTGCCCAACCGCGTCCTGCTGTACGACCGCATCGCCCAGGCCCTGCGCGAGGGGCGGCGCGACGGCACAAAGGTGGCGGTTCTGTTCATCGACCTCGACCGCTTCAAGGTCATCAACGACAGCCTCGGCCACAGCTTCGGCGACGAGGTGCTGCGGTCGGTGGCGCGCCGGCTGCAGGCGGGCCTGCGCGAATCCGACACCGTCGGCCGGCTGGGCGGCGACGAGTTCCTGATCGTCGTCCGCCGGGTGACGGAGCCGAACGACGCGGCCCGCGTCGCCGAAAAGGTGGTGGCGCATCTGGCCAGCCCCTTTGCGGTCGGCGGCCAGAATTTCGTGGTGACGCCCAGCATCGGCATCAGCCTCTACCCAGACGACGCCGAGGATGCCGAAGGTCTGATCCGCTGCGCCGACATCGCCATGTACCATGCCAAGGAGCAGGGCCGGAACGGCTTCCGCTTCGTCACCAGGGAGATGGGCGCCCGATCGCGCGAGCGCATGGATCTGGAGGGCAGCCTGCGCCAGGCGATCCGCGACGGCCAGCTGTTCCTGGTCTACCAGCCGCAGGTCGACACCCTGACCGGCCGCATCGTCGGTCTGGAGGCGCTGATCCGCTGGCGCCATCCCGACGAGGGGCTGATCCTGCCCGGCCGTTTCCTGCCGGTGGCGGAGGAGACCGGTCTGGTCCTGGCGATGGGCGACTGGGTGCTGTTCGAGGCCTGCGCCCAGATCCGGCGCTGGCGCGCGCGGTACGACCTGTCGATTCCGGTTGCGGTCAACGTTTCCGGCGCCCAGTTCCGCGACGGCCAGCTGCCGGCCAAGGTCGCCCGCGCGCTGGACGCCAACGGCCTGAGCGGCCCGGAGCTGGAGATCGAGGTGACGGAAAGCACGCTGATCGACGACGTCGAATCGGCGGCGGCGACCCTTGCGGCCTTGAAGCAGCGCGGAGTTCTGATCGCGCTGGACGATTTCGGCACCGGCTATTCCAGCCTCAGCTATCTGCACCGTCTGCCGATCGACAAGCTGAAGATCGACCGTTCCTTCATCCACGACCTGTCGACCGGCGCCAGCGACTCCTCCGTCCCCCGCGCCATCGTCGGTTTGGGCCGCAGCCTGGGCCTGTCGGTGATCGCCGAGGGGGTGGAGACGCAGGAGCAGCTTCAACTGCTGCGCGATCTCGCCTGCGAAAGCTACCAGGGCTTCCTGTTCAGCCGCCCCATTCCGGTCGAGGAGGTGGAGCGGCTGCTGGAGAGGATGACCGTGGCGCAGACGGTTTCGGTGGGCTGACGGCCGTCGCCGGGAGCGACGGCGTCGGGGGCGTCCCATGCGACGGTGAGGCGCCGGTTGGCGGTGCCCCGCAAGGACCGGCGCGGCGGCGCGCCTTCCAGCCCATGGACGTGGAGACCGGGCAAGTTTTCGCGACAGCCGTTCAGTGGCGTACCAGCAGGTCCAGCGGCACCCGGAGCGCGCCGGCAATGCGGGCCATCGCGTCGAAGCTGCCGGGCTTTTTCCCGTTCTCAATCTCGGACAGGTAGGACGGAGCCACGCCTGCGGCGTCCGCCAACCCGCGGGCGGTGAAGCCGCGATGCTCGCGGAGCACTGTGACCGGATGCTCCCCATCAAGGATGCGCTCCGCCACCTCGAACGGAAATGCCTCCGTCTCCCCCGCAGCGAGCCGTGCCTTCACGGCTTCGGCGTCGGCCAAGTCCCGGGCGTCCGTCACCAGATCGGCCAGAGCCTCGAAGTCGGCCCGGCTGAGGGTGACGCTGTCGGCCGTCTCGGCGATCGGCATGATGGGCAGAGCGTTCATCGATAGACCTCCTTGCGGTTCCCGACCTTCAGCACCGTGACCAACAGCGCATCGCCGTCGATCTGGTAGACGGCCCGCCAGTCGCCGTGGCGGATGCGGCCTTGTCCGCCGCCAAACGCCTTCGCCCAGGGATGCGGGTCATAAGGAGCGGCGGCAAAGGTCTTCAGCTTGTCCCGCAGCCCGGCCGCATCCCCCTTTGGCATGCTCTGAATGGCATCAGACCTAGTCTATGAGACCGTGATATTGTCCAACGCTGATAAATGTGAAATACTTCGCTAATTTTATCCGGTTTATCTAGGTCATGAATAATTGTATTTTCTAAATATTTCATGCGCATTTTCTAGTTCCTTCTTGCATAATTTCAATATTCCTAATCTGACATGGTTTACCGATTGCTCTGTTTTTTGGATGCTAACCAATGATCCGTAATGCTGGATCGTCAGAAAATTTTTTCTATACTCCATCGTGTTTGTGAGACTGCGCGATTTCAGCGAGTCTATTTTGCAAGCCGCCTTTCAGATCCCTCATATTGCGGAAGAAGATGATTGGATAATCTTTTACATCGAACTCCAGCTTGGTTCCATGCTTTGCGATGTAGATAGGTGTCTTGTCTAGGCCGTGGGCGAAACCGGCCTCAAAAAAGACGTTTGGTCGAGCATGTGTCAGATCGGCGATGACAAACTCTGCCGCGCGGATCGATGCCACGATGCGGTCGGTGATGCGCTCATTTGATTGATAATCATCAACACGTTTGGCATTGATGCCGCAGGCGCGGCAAGCTGATTTAATTGCATCAAGCACGTCGTCGAGTTCAGAAATCGTCGGGTCGATCGCCATGGCGATGAATGCCTCGCCCTTTGACACAGAAATTTCCCGATGAGCATTTCTCGTTGTTATTGTTCCTTCATATTTTCCAGAATCGAATTCTTCTTTCATATTTTTTACCAATTTCCGCGCATTTTGGGCTTCATTGTCAATGCTTCCTGCCCAATTTGGCTGCAAATAGAGAAAGCCCGGCGTCGATTCGCCTGAAGGTCGCCACTTGGCGATAAATTCCTCAATTCGGCCAAAATGATACTCTAAATCGTCAAATACCTCATCCGACATATGTTCTGAAATTATGTTTTTAACAGCTTGTGCCATAGGAATCAGAGTGGCAAGCGTCTTGCGTTCCGATTCAGCGGTAGCAAGAATGCTATCGGCACAGGTTCCAATTCTCCGACCGATTGCTGTTTCATTGACTTTCATATTGTCATCCTATTGTATGATTGTTGGCTTTACCGCTGTGACAGATGTATTGTCTGATGGATGATTTTGCCTCTAATCCCCCGTAATGCACCCATCTTTTTCAATTTTTTTGCGTCGCGACGCTGAAGGTACTCACGCAGTGCCCCATAAATTGTCCCACGATGGACGCAGAACTGGTCTGCCACCTAGCGATTCGCGATTCCGCGCCGTTTTCATGCCAGCCTTGGTTCGTTCAGAAATCAGGTTCCGTTCAAACTCAGCCATGGTCGAGATTACGGTGAATACGAGCTTACCGGTTGCCGTGCTAGTGTCGAGATGTTCGGTCACACTTCGCAGACCGACCTCCGCCTCTTGCAGTTGGTCAACAATAATCAACAGCTCTTTGGTGCTGCGCGCCAGCCGATCTAAACGCCACAAAACCAACACATCACCCGGCTGGCACGCCTTCAAGGTTCCGGCCAGCCCCGACCGATCAGATCGCAAGCCACTGGCCTTGTCCGACCACACGTCGTTCGGCCGAACCCCGGCGGCGGTCAGCGCTGCAAGCTGAAGGTCAAGATTCTGGTCTTTAGTGGACACTTGCGCGTAACCGATCAGATGGGGAGAGTGCTCATTCTGTCGCGTATCCTTCATCCCTTTCACTACCGCATAACGGGACGGGTTTTGCAATAGGCCAACCGAGCGTGGTGGCGTCCGTGCCAAGGTCTCGCGGAAGCGACCGTTTCCACGCAGTGATTCACCTGTGCCTCTTTTCCGATTAGCTTCCTTCGAAATGTATGACTCGGCTGAACAAGCCGTACCTAATCCGCACTTTTGCAAAACCCCGCCATAAAAGGAAGATTTTCCTTTATTCTCCCCCATAAGTCCCCCACTTGTGGAGTTCCGCCATGCCCGTCGATCCCCGCACCCTCACCGAAGACCGTTTCCCCTGCTGGGCCGAAGAACCGCCGGTCCCGTCCGAAGGCTCGCTGGTCCCCGGCTCGCAGTTCCATGAAGAGCAATGGATCATGGCCGCCGGCATGCTGGCGCGCGGCAACAGCTTCCTGCAGGTCTCGCGCGCCATGGGCTGCAGCCGCACCACGCTGTGGCGTGCCTATTACGGCTCAAAGGACTTCCGTCACAGGGTGTGGTGGGAACGTCAGGCGCTGAACCGCGAGGCCGAGCTGCGCCTGTCCTCGATCCGCTCCCTGGTGGCCGAGCAGATCGAGCGGCTGGTCTCCGCCGGTGACCCGGCGACGGTGCGCTGGCTGGCCGAGCGGCTGGGGCTGTTCGCCGGCCTCGACCTCCCGGCGGCCAAGCCGCAGGCCGCCCGGCCCGACCTTGCGTCCGCCCCTGAAACGCCCGCTCCCGGACCCTCCGCCCCCAGGCCCGAAGACCTGCCTGCCGTCACCGTCCCGGAACTCGACGACGATTTCCCCGGCGCGCTTCGCGAGCGCATGCCCCCCGATCCGCACGCCGTCGCCGCCATCCTTGCCCGTCCGGAATCCGCCGGCCCGAAGGGTGTCTTCCCCTGGACCGCCAACCAGTACGAGCACTACCCCAACCTCAACCCCGGCCCGGTGAGCCGCCGCGCCGCCGGTGCCTTCTCCGGTCGCCGGTAGATGGAACATCCGCCGAAACCTGTTCCACGCCGTTCCATCCGCCGCTCCAGCGGTCAGAACCGCACCCCGTCGTCGCCCCCCATCAGATCCAGCGTCGCCAGCGCCATCACCTGGGCCGACTGCACCATGTCGTCGATGCCGACCCATTCGTCGGGCTGGTGCGCGAGGTCGAGGATGCCGGGGCCGTAGGCGATGCAGTCCTTCAACTGGCCGACGCGCACCACATGCTTCTGGTCATAGGTGCCGGGGGAAACCACATGCTGTGCCGGGCGGCCCAGCACCGTTTCGATGGCGGCGGCCACCGCACGCACCACCGGCGCGTCGGCGTCGGTCATCGTCGGCAGGAAGGCCAGCACCTCGCGCAGCTCATACGCGAAGCCGGGGCGGGTGCGGCGCAGATCCTCCAGGATGGCGACGATCTCGCCGCGCACCGCCTCGGGGTCCTCCTCGATCAGGTACCGGCGGTCGATCACCATGCGGCAGCGGTCGGGCACCATCGGACTGGGCAGGCCGTCATGGTCCTCGCGCTGGCCCCCATGGATGGCGTTGATGTTGATGGTGGATTGGCGCGCCCCCTCCGGCACCACCGGCATGTCGGTTCGCTTGGCGGCAAGGCGGGGGATCAGCTCGGTCTCGATCCGGTGCAGCACGGCGCCCATGTGGCGCACCGCGCAGTTGCCGAGGAAGGGCATGGAGCCGTGGGCGACGCGGCCCTTGGTCTCGATCTCCGCCCACCAGACGCCGCGGTGGCCGATGCAGACGCGGTCGACGTTCAGCGGCTCCGGAATGATGACGTGATCGACGCGGGGGCGGGAGAAATAGCCGAGCTTCGCCAAATGCCCGACGCCGCCATAGCCGCCGGATTCCTCGTCCACCGTGCCGGAGATCTCCAGGGCGCCGGCCGTCAGCAGCCCTTCCTCCAGCAACGATTCCACGGCGATGATCGACGCGGCAATGCCGCCCTTCATGTCGCAGGCGCCGCGGCCATAGACCCGGCCGTCCTTCACCTCCCCGCCGAAGGGATCGACGGTCCAGCCCTGGCCGGCCGGCACCACGTCGATGTGGCCGTTGAAATGGACGCAGGGTCCCGGCCGCGGCGCCTCGATGCGGGCGACGACGTTGGTGCGCGGGTAGCAGTCGCTGTCGCCGGCCGCCCCCTCCGCCCGCACATACTCGACATCGAATCCGCGTGCCGCCAGCCGCCGGCCGATCAGCTCGGCGCAGTCGGTATAGACGTCGCCAGGCGGGTTGACGGTGGGGATGCGGATCAGATCCTGGGTCAGCGCGACCAGATCGTCGCGCCGCGACTCGATCCGGCGGAACAGCAGCTTGGTTGCGGCGTCGGTGTCGGAACGCATGGCCTCTCCCGCGGCAAGGACGGGTTCAGTGTCTCCGCAAGCGGATGGTTCGTCCACCCCGCCTTTCGGGGGCCGCCCTGGGGGCCGTTATTGTGCGGCGCACTTTCCCGGGCCGGCCGGGACCGCTACAGTCGCGGCGCCCCTCAGCGGAGAAGCTTCCCATGACCGTCACGCACCCCATCGGGCTGAGCGCCCCGACCCTGGCCGACCCGGTGATCGCCGAGGCCGCGGCCCGCTTCGTCGCCTCCCGCCGCAGCGCGGCCGGCCTTGCCGACTTCCCCGGCCCGCTGCCGGCCGACCTCGCCACCGCCTACGCCATCCAGGCGACGGCGACCGCCTCCTGGCCCGACGAGGTCGCCGGCTGGAAGGTGGCGCGGGTGCCCCCGGCGCTAGAGGAGACGCTGGGCGCCATGCGCTACATCGGCCCGATCTTCGCCCGCACGGTGTCGGCCGCCGATGGCGGGCCGCTGAGCTTCCCGGTCATTCCCGGCGGCTTCGGCGCGGTGGAGGCGGAGTTTGCGGTGCGCATCGCCGCCGACGCCCCCGCCGACAAGCTGGACTACAGCCCGGCGGAGGCCGCCGCCTTCATCGCCGCCGTCCATGCCGCCATCGAGGTGGCCGGCGGACCGCTGGCGCCGGTCAACGCGCTCGGCCCCACCGCCTCGACCTCCGTCTTCGGCAACAACAACGGCCTGATCGTCGGCGAGGAGATCGTCGGCGGCGTCGAGGGCGCCGATGCCCTGCGCGCCGAGGTGCTGATCGACGGCCAGAGCGTCGGCGTCGGCAGCGCCGCCAAGCTGCCGGGCGGCATCGCCGCCGCGGTCGCGGTGGCGCTCGGCATGGCGGCGCGGCTGGGCCGGCCTCTGAAGGCCGGGCAATGGGTCTCCACTGGTGCCCTGACCGGTGTTCACGCCATCGCCTTCGGCCAGCAGGCGCGGGTGACCTTCACCGGGCTGGCGCCGATGTCGGGCACCGCCGTCGCGGCCGGCGCAATCGCCTGACGCAATCCAGGGTATGGCGGCGGTCATGGCCAGCCGCCGCCTTGGTTGAAGCCAAACGGCGGCGGGGATGCTTGAATGGCGGCCCCACTCCAGCCGCCGGAACCGCCGCCTTGTCCCAGTCCAGCCTGTCCCTCGAAGCCGCGGCGACGCGGTTCCTGCCGCCGGTCCAGATCCTGGTCGGGCTGGGACTTGCCGTCGCCGGGGTGATCGCCTTCTCGCTGCGGCCGGTCATCATCAAGCTGGCCTACCGCTACAACGTCGATCCGGTCACGCTGATCATGCTGCGCATGGTCTTCGCGCTGCCCTTCTTCCTGGCCATGGCGCTGTGGTCGAGCGGCCGGAAGGGAGAGCGGGCACCGATCGCCGGCCGCGACCTCGCCCTGACCGCGGTGTTGGGCGGCACCGGCTATTACGCCGCCAGCTTCTGCGATTTCCTGTGCTTGCGCTATGTCTCGGCCGGGATGGGGCGGCTGCTGCTGTTCCTCTACCCGACCATCGTCGTGATCCTGTCGGCCCTGTTCCTCGGCAAGCGGATCGGCCTGCGCGAGGTGGTGGCGCTGGTGGTCTCCTACGCCGGCGTCGCCCTGGTGGTGTGGTCGGAGGTCGGGACCGGCCATCCCGACTTCATGACCGGGGCGGGATTGGTCTTCATGGGCGCCTTCCTCTATTCGATCTATCTGGTCGGCAGCAGCCGGGTGGTGCAGCGGATCGGCTCCATGCGCTTCACCGCCTATGCGATGACGGCGGCCTGCCTGTGCTGCATCCTGCAGTTCCTGGTGCTGCGCCCCCTGTCGGCGCTCGACCTGCCGCTGCCGGTCTATTGGCTGTCGGTGGTGATGTCGGTGGTCTGCACCGTGCTGCCGGTGCTGATGACGGCGGAGGCGCTGCGGCGGGTCGGTCCCAATCTGGTGGCGTTGAGCGGCGCCATCGGCCCGGTCGCTGCCGCTGTCTTCGGCTATCTGGCGCTGGCCGAACCGATGGGCTGGCTCCAGCTGGCCGGTGCCGCCCTGACTGTCGCCGGCGTCATGATCATCAGCCTGTGGAGGACCGCCTGATCCCGCATTTTTCATGGAATAACCGCCGCCCTGCCGCCGTCCCATTCCAAAGCCATTGGGAAAGAGACAAGCGATGACGAACCAAACCACCGCCTACGAGACCGGCGCCGGTGCCGCCACCGCCGGACAGGACGCGCTGCTGCTGGCGGCCCGCGTGCTGCTGGGCGCCATCTTCGTGCAGAGCGGCTTCGGCAAGCTGATGGCACTCGGCGGCTTCATCGCCGGGATGGAGAGCCAGGGCGTGCCGATGGCCACCATCGTCGCCCCCGTCGGCGCGCTGATCGAGGCTTTCGGCGGGCTTGCCATCGTGCTGGGCGCCTGGACCCGGCTGGCTGCGCTGGCGGTCGCGGCCTTCACCGTCGCCGCAACCCTGATCGCCCACCGCTATTGGGACGCCGCACCCGACGCCATGAAGATGCAGCAGATCCAGTTCATGAAGAATCTCGCCATCATCGGCGGCTTCCTGTCGCTGGTGGCGTCGGGGGCCGGGCGCTTCAGCGTCGACGGCTGGCGCGCCCGGCGCTGACCTCACTCGTCATACGCCATCAGCGAGATGCTGGGCACGTCGATGCGGTCGCGGCCGTTCAGGAAGGTCAATTCCACCAGGAAGGCGGCGGCGCGGACGTCGGCGCCGACCTGACGCAGCAGGTTGATCGCGGCCACCATGGTGCCGCCGGTCGCCAGCAGATCGTCCAGCACCACCACGCGCTGGCCGGGCTTCACCGCGTCGGCCTGCACCTCGATGGTGTCGGTGCCGTATTCCAGGTCATAGGAATGGGCGATCTTGTCGCCCGGCAGCTTGCCGTGCTTGCGCACCATGATGAATCCGATGCCAAGCGCCAGCGCCAGCGGGGCGGCGACCAGGAAGCCGCGCGATTCGATCCCGACCAGCAGGTCCGGCTTGTGCGGGCGCACCGCCTCGGCCAGTTCGTCGATGGCGGCCTTCCAGGCGGCGCCGTTCGCCAGCAGGGGCGAGACGTCGTAGAACAGGATGCCGGCCTTCGGGAAATCCGGGACGCCGCGGATATGGTCTTTGAAGTTCATCGGAAGTCTTGCCCGTAAAGAATCGTATGCCGGCATGAACGGCCCGGTCGGCCGCCCGGCACTCTAGCGGCTGCCCACCCCGGCGCAAAGCCGGGAATGGACGCTTTGGCGGTGCCGCCATTTTACCGCATGGGGTTGACCATCCGACGATGCTCCGCCACGTTCCAGGCGCACCGGCCAGACGTACCGGTGAATGTGCGGATGCGTGCGGCGGAGCCTGTGGCTGGGACTTTAGCGAAGCATGGAACGGCGGACGAGGCCCGGATCGATGCCGGTCCGGAGGACGGCGGGTGGCGGATCGCCGCCGCCGGACGCTGGACCCTGGATGCCGCCGCCGCAGCGTCCGATGCGCTCGACCGCGCGCCGAAACCCCAGGAGGGTGCCGCGGTGCGTCTCGACATGGCGCGGGTGGAGGCGCTCGACACCGTCGGCGCCTATCTGCTGAACCGGCTGGCCGACCGGTTGGGAGTGGCGGGCCACACGGTTGCGGTGGTCGGGCTGCGGCCGGACCATGCCGCCCTGTTCGATGCCGTGCGCGATGCCGGCAAGGCGCCGCCCCATCCGATCGAGCGCGAGCATCACCCGATCCTCGACATGATCGTCCGCACCGGCGAGACGACGGTGAGCGCCGCCAAGGAAATCCTCGATCTCGTCGGTTTCCTCGGTCTCGTCACCGTCACCTTCGCGCGGCTGATCCTGCGCCCGTCGCGCCTGCGCCTGACCTCCGTCCTGTTCCACATCGAGCAGACCGGGCTGAACGCTCTGCCGATTCTTGGGCTGCTGTCCTTCCTGATCGGCGTCGTGCTGGCCTTCCAGGGGGCGGACCAGCTGAAGCGCTTTGGGGCGGAGCTGTATGTGGTCAACCTGTTGGGCATCTCCGTCCTGCGCGAGATCGGCATCCTGATGACGGCGATCATCGTCGCCGGCCGTTCCGGCTCCGCCTTCACCGCGCAGATCGGCACCATGAAGGTGAACCAGGAGGTCGACGCCATCGGCACCATGGGCCTCGACCCGGTGGAGCTGCTGGTGGTGCCGCGGGCGCTGGCGCTGATGATCACCCTGCCGCTGCTGGCCTTCTACGCCGACGTGATGGGGCTGTTCGGCGGGGCGGTGATGGCCTACGCCACGCTCGACATCACCTTCGGGCAGTTCATCCGCCAGCTTCACAGCGCGGTCGGCATCAACACGGTGATCGCCGGCCTGATCAAGGCGCCGGTCTTCGCCCTGGTGATCGCCATGGTCGGCTGCTACGAGGGGCTGAAGGTCTCCGGCAGCGCCGAGAGCGTCGGCATCATGACCACCAAAGCGGTGGTGGAGGGCATCTTCCTGGTGATCGTCATCGATGCGGTCTTCTCTGTCCTCTTCTCCATGCTGGGGGTGTGATGGCCGGCACTCCCGTCATCCGCGTGCGTGGGCTGGTCACCCGCTTCGGCCCGCAGACCGTCCATGACGGCCTCGACCTCGACGTCGAGCGGGGGGAGGTGCTGGGCGTCGTCGGCGGCTCCGGCACCGGCAAGTCGGTGCTTCTGAAGGAAATTCTCGGCCTGATCGACCCCGCCGCCGGTCGGATCGAGCTGCTGGGCCACGACACCGCCGAACTGGACCGGGCGGAGCGCACGGCGCTACAGGCCCGCACCGGCGTGCTGTTCCAGAACGGCGCCCTCTTCAGCTCGATGACGGTGGCGGAGAATGTCATGCTGCCGCTGAAGGAGCACACCGAACTGCCGCCGTCGCTGATCGCCGAGGTGGCGCGGGTGAAGATCGCCATGGCCGGCCTGCCGCCCGATGCCGGGACCAAGCACCCGGCGCAACTGTCCGGCGGCATGATCAAGCGCGCCGGTCTGGCCCGCGCGCTGGCGCTCGACCCCGACATCCTGTTCCTGGACGAACCGACCGCCGGCCTCGACCCCATCGGCGCCGCCGCCTTCGACACGCTGATCCAGGGGTTGCAGCGCAGCCTGGGGCTGACCGTCTTCATGGTCACCCACGATCTGGACAGCCTGACCTCCATCTGCGACCGCATCGCCGTGCTGGTCGACAAGAAAATCCGAGTGGGGACTTTGGCCCAGCATCTGGCCGATCCGCACCCGTGGATCCACGATTACTTTCACGGACCGCGCGGCCGCGCGGCTCTCGACGCGAAAGAGCGCAATGACGCTCGGCGACATGAAGAAGACGCCAGGCGTCTTGCGAAAGGGTAGGGGCACGTCATGGAAACCCGCGCCAGCTATATCCTGGTCGGCAGCTTCGTGCTGGCGCTGGTCGCCGGCCTGCTGGTCTTCACCGCCTGGATCGCCAAGGTCCAGCTGGATGAGACGCGCGAGACCTACCGCATCTATTTCACCGGTTCCGTCACCGGGCTGCAGCAGGGAAGCCCGGTGCGCTATCGCGGCGTGCCGGTGGGCACCGTGTCAGACATCCGGCTCGATCCCGACAACGTGACGCGGGTGCGGGTGACGATCGAGGTGCAGAACGGCACGCCGATCATGTCCGATTCCATTGCCTCGCTGGAGGTGCAGGGCATCACCGGCGGCGCCTATGTCCAGATTTCCGGCGGGGCGATGGGGGGCAAGCGGCTGACCGCCACCGATGCCGACGGGGTGCTGACCATTCCGTCGCGGCCCAGTTCGCTGACCGCGGTGGTGGACAGCGCGCCGCAGCTGGTCAACCGCTCGCTGGAGGTCATCACCAAGCTTGGCGAGATGCTGAACGGCGAGAACCAGAAGGCGATCGGCGACATCCTGGCCAACGCCCGCACCATCAGTGCCGAACTCGCCCGTGCCAGCGCCGGTCTGGAGGAAACCATGGCCCAGGCGCGGCGGACACTGAACGGGTTCGAGGCGGTGGGGCCGCAGCTTGACCGCACGCTGGCCCAGACGCACGACACGCTGGCGACGGTGGATGGCACCGCCAAGCAGCTGGGTGGCGAGGCGCGCGAGCTGCTGCGGTCGCTGAAGCGCACGTCGGACACGCTGAACGGCCTCGTCGCCGAAAACCGCGAGCCGGTGCGCGACTTTACCGCCACAGGACTGTATGAACTGACATTGCTGATCACCCAGCTGCGCGATCTGTCGGGTCAGCTGTCGCGGGTGGTCACCCGGATCGAGAACGACCCGTCGAACTTCCTCTTCGGCGGGACGCGGCAGGGCGTGGAGGTGCGTGGGAAATGAAGCGGGCGACGATGGGGCGGGGCGAGGTCACGGGGCCAATGGTGCGCAGGATGTTGGGGGCCGCCCTGCTGCTGGGGCTGGCCGCCTGTTCGACGCTGAACCCGACGGCGCCGCATCTCTACACCCTGACCCCGCAGGCCACCGTAGCCCCCGGCCCCAAGGCCGACTGGCAATTGCTGGTGGAAACGCCGGCGGCTGCGGCGGGGATCGACACGCCGCGCATCGCCCTGGCCCGCACGCCGACCTCGCTTGACTATTTTGCCGACGTGTCCTGGGCCGACCGGGCGCCGAATATGGTGCAGGGGCTGATCGTCCAGACCTTCGAGGACAGCGGCCGCATCGTCTCGGTCGGGCGCGACACGGTGGGGCTGCGCTCCGACTACGTACTGAAGTCGGAACTGCGTGATTTCCAAGCCGAATACGCCACGCCGGGTGCCGCCATGCCCGACCGGGTGCATGTGCGCCTGTCGGCCAAGCTGGTCGCCATGCCGCGCCGGACCATCGAGGCTGGCGAGACCTTCGAGGCGTCGGCACCGGTGCGCGGCCGCTCCTTCACCGACGTGATCACTGCCTTCGACGAAGCGCTGGGCAAGGTCACCGGAGAGTTGGTGACATGGTCGCTGTCGCAGCGTTTCCGCCCTTCCGGCAGCTGAACGGCCAAGCGCAGGCCCGGCTGCAACCGCAGGTGCGGCAATCGAAAAGACCTTGCCACGCCCGCATAGCCGCGTACGTAATAGGGGTGTTCGCGCAGCGCAGGATCGGGCGATGACGGATTTGTCGGACGTGTCCCGGGAAGAGTTGGAGGCGATGGCCGAGGCGGGACGCGAGGTGCGCCTGTGCCAGCGCGTCCTGGCCAAGACCGGCGACACGGTGGTGGGGGAGCTTCTGCGCGGCCACGGCACGCTGTACGAGTGGAAGCATTATCCGCCGGGTGACGTCTACGACGCCGAATTCCATGCCCAGTATTACTATCACTGCCATCCCGAAGGCGAACGGCCCAATGGGGAGCATGGGCATTTCCACACCTTCCTGCGCCCGCACGGCATGCCGCCGGGCCTGCGGCCGGCGCCGCTGGCCGATTTCTCGGCCCCGGACAACGACAATGACGCGTTGTCCCACCTGATCGGCATCGCCATGGATGTGGCCGGCCAGCCGGTTCGGCTCTTCACCACCAACCGTTGGGTGACCGGGGAGACCTGGTACAAGTCCGACGACGTGATCGCCATGCTCGACGCTTTCGAGATCGACCATGCCCGGCCATCCTGGCCGGCCAACCGCTGGATCACCGCGATGATGCGGCTGTTCCGCCCGACCATCGTCGAATTGCTGCGCGACCGCGACGCCGCCATCCGGCGCTGGGCGGAAAGCCATCCCGACGCCTATGTCTACGAAGACCGCGGGTTGGAGGTCGCCTCGCAGCGCCACATCTCGGTGGAGGAGCAGATCGCCACGGTGGCACTGCATCTGCGCGGGGCACGGCGACGCCGGCCGATCCTGCCGGAGCCGCCCAGCTTCGTCGGGATGCCGTGAGTCGCTCCTTCTCCTGCGGACTTATGGCCAAAGGCCAAGGGCTTATGACCGCAGGGCGTTAAGGAAGGTTCAACCGTTTCGGAAGATCCTTGACGGTGTGGACAAGTCTCCGCCCACATTCGCGCGGGTTTTGCGTTCCGCGACCCCTATGGAGACGGACCAGGGCAGGAAGGGTCCGGCACCCATGAGTGACGGTTTCAAGTCGGGTCATCTGACCCAACAGGACGTGGCGCGGCTTCTGGCCGACCCGTCGCCGAACAGCCGGACCGATCTGGCCGCCAAGCTGGCTCAGCAGTTCGACAGCCCGGAGCTGTCGCAGTCGGAGCGTATGCTGGCGGAGGACATCATCCGCGTGATGGTCACGGACACGGTCCTGCGTGTCCGTCAGACCCTGGCCGAGAATCTGAAATCCAGCCCGTCCCTGCCGCGCGACGTCGCCCTGACCCTTGCCCGCGATGTGGAGGCGGTGGCGATCCCGGTGTTGAGCGTCTCCACCGTGCTGACCCCGGCCGATCTGGTCGAGATCGTGCGGACCGGTGCGGAGGCGAAGAGCACCGCCATCGCCCAACGCCCGACCGTGCCGGCCGTGGTCGCCGACGCGCTGATCGAAAGCGGGTCCGAACACGCGGTCGCGGCGCTGGTCGCCAACGAGGGGGCGGAACTCGGCGAGCAGAGCCTGGGCCGCGTCATCGACCGCTTCGGCGCCAGCGAGGCGGTGCAGGACCCGCTGGTCCACCGCTCCAAGCTGCCGATCACCATCGCCGAACGTCTGGTCGCCGTCGTGTCGGAACGGCTGCGCCAACATCTGGTCTCGCACCACGAACTGCCGTCGAAGGTCGCGTCGGAACTGATCCTGCAAAGCCGTGAACGGGCGACCGTCGCCCTGTTCACCGGCGAAAGCGACGAAGGGGCGCTGGACCGTCTGGTGACTCAGCTTGCCCGCACCGGCCGCCTGACGCCGTCGCTGCTGGTCCGCTCGCTGTGCACCGGCGACATCGCCTTCTTCGAGATGGCGATGTCGCGCATGGCGAATGTGCCGCTGACCAACGCCCGTCTGCTGATCCACGATGCCGGACGGCTGGGGCTGAAGTCGCTGTATGACAAGGCGAAGCTGCCGCCGGCCCTGCTGCCGGCCTGCCGCATTGCCATCGACGTGCTGAAGGAAACTCCCTATGACGGCGAACCCGGCGACCGCGAGCGTCACCGCCGCCGCGTCATCGAGCGCATCCTGACCCAGTACGAGGATCTGGCGCCGGAAGATTTGGAGTTCCTGCTGGCGAAGCTGGGCGACATGATGCAGCCGGAAAACGCCGCGGCGTGACCGATCCGATCTTCTTCGCCGAGCCGGCCCCACCGCCGGGAGGTGGCCCGGCCGACATTGTCCGCCGGTTGGAACGCCGCATCGCCGAGTTGGAAGGCGCACTGCGCCAGAGCGAGGCACGGGCCGGGGAGGCGCGCTTCCGCTCCCTCCTGCGCACGGCTGCCAGCATCATCCTCGTGCTGGGAGACGATGGCCGCGTGCTGGAGGCCAACCGTGATGCCGAACGCGCCTTCGGGCTGGAGGCCGGCACCGCCATCGGCCGCCCCTGGACCGAGATGATGGGGGAGCAGCCGGCCGGCGCCTTCGCCGCCCAGCTCAAGGTCGCCGCCGAGGGGATGGAGGTCCGCAATTTCGAGCAGGCCCTGCGCGAGCAGGACTGCATGAGCGAGCGGGTGCTTCTGTGGAACCTGAACCGATTGCCGGAGGCCGACGGCGCGCCGGCGGGCATTCTCTGCGTCGGCCAGGACATCACCCGGCGCAAGCGGGCGGAATTGGCTCTGCGTCAGGCCCGCGACGAGCTGGAGATGCGGGTGGCGGAGCGTACCCGCGCTTTGATGCAGGAGGTCCAGGAACGCCGCCGTGCCGAGCAGGCGCTGATCCAGGCCAAGGAACAGGCCGAACTCGCCAACCGCGCCAAGAGCGAGTTCCTCGCCAATATGAGTCACGAGCTGCGCACGCCGCTGAACGCCATCATCGGCTTTTCCTCGATGATGGAGAGCGAGATCGTCGGGCCGCTCGGCCATCCCAAATACCTCGACTATGCCAAGGTGATCGGCAAGTCGAGCCAGCATCTGCTGGCGGTCATCAGCGACATCCTGGACGTCGCCAAGATCGAGGCCGGCAAGCTGGAAATGCATCCGCAGCCGATCGACGTGCGTGACGCCGTGGAAAGCTCGCTTCTGCTGATCGCCGAACGGGCGGAGGAAGGTGGGCTGACCCTGATCCAGGACATCGCCCCCGAAACGCCCCGCCTGCTGGGCGATCCGGTGCGGGTGAAGCAGATCCTGCTGAACCTACTGACCAACGCGGTGAAGTTCACCCCCAACGGCGGCAGCGTCGCCCTGCGGGTTCGGCCGGAATGCGGCCGCATCCTGATCGAAGTGGCCGACAGTGGCATTGGCATGAATGCGGACGGCATCGCCGTCGCCCTGCAACCCTTCGGTCAGGTCGACAGCCAACTGTCCCGCCGCTCAGGCGGCACCGGGCTGGGCCTGCCGCTGGTGCGGTCCTTCGTCGATCTGCTGAACGGCACGCTGGACATCCGCAGCCGCGAGGGGGAAGGCACGACGGTCAGCGTACGGCTTCCGGTGGCGCCGCCCTACGACGGGGAATAATCAGGGAATGACATGTTCATGAGGCAGGGACCGGTTGCGCAGGACGGCGACCGGCAGGATGAACCGTTGTCGGTCGCGATGGTGTTCGGGATTTCCGGAGTCGATCCGCTGGAATGGGATGCCTGTGCCGCCGGCAAGGGGCCGTTCCTGCGCCATGCCTATCTGAGCGCGGCTGAAGACAGCGGACTGGCCGGCCCGGACAATGGCTGGCGCCCCGCCCATATGATCGTAAGGAATGCGTCTGGCCGGACGGTTGGCGCAGCGCCCCTCTACCTGCGCGACCGGTCCACGGACGAGTTCTGGCCCGATCAGGCCTGGGTCGACGGCTTTCAGGCCTCGGGCGGTCGCTATTTTCCGAAGCTGGTCATGGAGGTCCCCTACACGCCGGTGACCGGCGCGCGGATTTTGCTGCGGGAGGGAGCGCCGTCCCGCGTTGCCGATGCGATGATCGGGTCGATGCGTTCGCTGGCCCACAATCATGGCCTGTCTTCCATCCATGTGAGCTTTCCGGATGAGGAAGACCGTGCCCGTTTCGAGGAGGCGGGATGGTTGACCCGCCATGCCGTCGATTACGAGTGGCGGAACGCGGGATATGGCGACTTCGCCGATTTCACCGCCGCCCTGTCGAGCCGTCGGCGCAGCGTGATGCTGTGGGAACGCCGCAAGATCATCGAGAGCGGAGTACGCATCCGCGACGTGCCGGGCAGCCGGGTCGGGGAGGCCGATGTCGTGGTGTTCCTGGATTTGCTGGCCGACCTCCATGCCCGCAAGGGACGGCGCCAAGCGCTGACCTTTGATTTCATCATGCGGCTCTGCGCCGCTTTCGGTGACACCATTACATTGACTTTCGCAGAAATAGGCGGTGATACGATTGGCGCCTTGCTGACCATGGAAGGAGATGGCTGCCTCTATGTCAGAAACTGGGGGGCGAGGGAGGGCGCGCAGCTGGTCCATTTCGAGATCTGCTATTACCGCACTGTCGAGCGGGCGATCGCCCGGGGTTTGAACCGGGTGGACGGCGGGCGCGGCGGCCCGCACAAGCTGGCGCGAGGGTTCCTGCCGAAACTCTCCCATGCCTGCCACTGGTTCCTGCACACCAACATGCGCCGCGCGGTGGCGGAAGGGCTGGAACTGTACAACGCCAAGGTTCTCGCCGCCTTCGCGCAGGAGCAGGCCCGCTCGCCGTTCCGCCGGCACGCCGGCCGATAGCCGCTTGCACGGTGCGGCACGGGGGGCCACTTTGCCTCTTTGAATAGGCGACAGGCGGAGTGGGACATGACGGTCAGCCGGGCAGTGGGGCGGGATGATCTGAAGACGCGCATCGGGCAGGCGCTGGGTGAGGCGAAGGCCGATCTGGTCATCAAGAACACGCGCTTTCTCAACGTCGTCACCGGCGAGATCGCCGAGGGCGACATCGCCGTTTGCGGCGAGGTCATCGTCGGTACCTACGAGTCCTATGACGGGGTCGAGGAGATCGACGGGCGCGGCCTGACCGTGGTTCCGGGCTTCATCGACACTCATGTCCATTGCGAATCCACCTGCGTCACCCCGCAGGAGTTCGACCGCTGCGTCCTGCCTCGCGGCACCACCACCGCCATTTGCGATCCGCACGAGATTTGCAATGTGCTGGGCGAGCAGGGCCTCAGCTATTTCCTCGACAGTGCCGGGGGTACGGCGCTCGACCTGTTCGTGCAGCTGTCCTCCTGCGTCCCGGCGACGGAACTGGAGACGTCGGGCGCCCGGCTGGAGGCGCCGGACCTGATCCGCCACATGGATCATCCGCGCGTGCTGGGGCTGGCGGAATTCATGAATTTTCCCGGCGTCTTCCACAAGGTGGACGGGGTGCTGGACAAGCTGGCGGCATTCGACGGGCGCCACATCGACGGCCACGCCCCGCTGGTGTCGGGGAAGGAGCTGAACGCCTATCTCTCCTGCGGCATCCGCAACTGCCACGAGACGACCAGCGCCGCAGAAGCGATGGAGAAGCTGCGCAAGGGCATGCAGGTGCTGATCCGCGACGGATCGGTGTCGAAGGACGTCCATGCCCTGGCCGAAGTCATCGGACCGGAAACCTCGCCCTTCCTCGGCTTCTGCACCGACGACCGCAACCCGCTGGACATCGCGGAGGAGGGGCACATGGATCACCTGATCCGCAGCGCCATCCGCCTCGGCGCCCCGGTCGCCCATGTCTATCGCGCCGCCACATGGTCGGCCGCCCGCGGCTTCCGCCTGTACGACCGCGGACTGGTGGCGCCGGGGCATCGCGCCGATCTGGTCCTGCTGGACGATCTGGAGGACTGCGCGGTCAACCGCGTCATCCGCAACGGCAAGATCGTCGGGCCGCACAGCTTCGACGGTCGCACGGCGGTGACGCCGGTAGGCCTCGATTCGGTGAAGCTGGAGCCGGTTGCCGAGGAGGATTTCGCCGTGCCGGCCGGTGGTTCGGTCCAGTCGGTGATCGGGCTGGAGCCGGGCAAGATCCTGACCGAACACCGGCGGATCGAGGTGCCCGTGGTGGGCGGCCGGATGGTGGCCGATCCGTCGCGCGACCTGTTGAAAATCTGCGTCTTCGCCCGCCACGGCAGCAACCGCAACATCGGCCGCGGCTTTGTCCAGGGCTTCGGTTTCGCGGAGGGGGCGCTGGCCTCGTCGGTCGGCCATGACAGCCACAACATCTGCGTGGTCGGGGCGAGCGACGCCGACATGCGCGTCGCGGTCAACCGCCTGATCGAACTGCAGGGCGGCTTCGTCGCCGTGCGCAATGGGCAGGTGGTCGGCGAATTGGCCCTGCCTCTGGCCGGGCTGATGAGCCTGGAGCCGTTCGAGACGGTGGAGGTGAAGCTGCGCTCCCTGCGCGCCGCCGTCCGCGCCATGGGCTGTCCGCTTGCCGAGCCCTTCCTGCAACTGGCCTTCCTTCCCCTGCCGGTCATCCCGCACCTGAAGATCACCGACCGCGGCATGGTCGATGTGGATCGTTTCGAGCTGATTGCCGCCTGATTGGGCGGCCTGCCCGTAAAAGCGGCATCGGCCCGGGTAATGGGCGGTTGGAATTTGGCCTCGCGCTGATTGGCACCGACGACGAAATGGCCGTGAAACCTGGGAAAGCCCGTTCTCTGCAAGGAGCGCGGGCTTTCCATGCCTGAATTTGCGACCCTGAAATTTAGGCCGATTGCCGTCCCGCCTCTGGCATGGGCTTTGCCACGACGACACATAATCTGTTGTTCGTCATCGAGCGAGCCCGATCAGCCATGACCCATCTGGCCCCGGTGATCCACCACTCCCACAGCCTGCTGCCGGTCCGGCCGCCGGAAACCGTGTCGATGCGGACGCGGGACGGCGTGCGGCTGGATGCCGATCTCTACCGGCCCGACGCGGCCGGCACATGGCCGGTGCTTCTCCTGCGCGTCCCCTGCGGCCGGCGCACCGCACTGACCAGCCACTACGCCCATCCGCGCTGGTATGCGGCGCGCGGCTATGTGGTGGTGGTGCAGGACATGCGCGGCTGCGGCACCTCCGACGGCCGCTTCCGTCCCTTCGAGGCGGAGCGGGAGGATGGGGCCGATGCCGTTGCCTGGGCCGCCTCCCTGCCGGGATCGTCGGGATCTGTGGCGATGTACGGCTGCGGCTATGCCGGAATGGCGCAATGGCTGGCATTGGCGGAAGCGCCCTCGGCCCTGCGTGCGGTGGCGCCGGCCTTCGCCGGGTGGGACGTCTTTTCCGACTGGGCCTATGAGGGCGGGGCTTTCCGGTTGGCCGACGCCATGGGCTGGGCCCTGCGCACCGCGGCCGACGCCGCGCGGCGGGTCGAGGACGGAACCGGGCACCGGCTGCTGACGGACGCGGCGCGCAGCCTGCCCATCGACGACGAGATCCCGTCGCGGCCGCAGGCCCTGCGCGACTACGCCCGCTACACCCATTACGACGACTGGTTGACCAATCCGGTGCCCGGCCCGTCCTGGGCCGCGCTGTCGCCCAAGACGATGCAGGACGCCATGCCGGCCGACGTGTCGGTCCTGCAGATCGGCGGCTGGTACGACCCGCGTCTGGCCGGCATGCTGGATGCCCATGATCGTTTCGCCGCGAGCCAGAGGGCGCCGGTGCGGCTGGTCGTCGGCCCCTGGAGCGCCGATGGACCCGCCGCCGCGCCGGGACAGGCGCCGACGCTCGACACGCTGCAACTGGCGTGGTTCGACCGGGTGCTGAAGGGCGAGGGAGGCGACCGCGGCGGTCCGGTCCGCCTGCATGATGTCGAAACCGGACGCTGGCACGACCTGTCCAACCTGTCGGCGGCCAAAGCTGTCCTGCATCTGGCCAGCGACGGCCTCGCCAACCGTCAGGGGGGGCGGCTGGAGTTGGAAATGCCCGATCTGGAGGCGCTCGACGTGGTGGTGCACGACCCGCGCACGCCGGTGCCGACGGTGGGTGGCCATGCGGCGCCGGATGCCGCCGGGCGTCCCGACCGCGCCACCGTCGACCGCCGCCCGGACGTCGCGACCTACACCAGCCTGCCGCTGGACGAGCCGCTGATGCTGGCCGGGCGGGTGGCGCTGGATGTGTGGGTGGAGGCCGATGCGCCATCCTTCGATGTCAGCGCCGTTCTGTCGGTCCTGAGGCCCGACGGGCAGGTGCTGCCGTTGACCCAGGGCCATGCGCGGGTGGAACCGGGCGATCCGACCCGTCCGCTGACCATCGCCATGCGGGCGGCCTGCGCCACGCTCGCGCCGGGATCAGCCTTGCGCCTCAGCCTTGCCGGGTCCTGTTTCCCGGCCTATCCGGTCAATCCCGGCACCGGGGCGGAGCCGGGCGAGACCCGCCGCGTCGATGCGCTGCCGATCACCCTGCTGATCCACAGCGGTCCAGACCGGCCGTCGCGCCTGCGCCTGCCGGCCGGACCGGCGGTTTAGGGAGCCTCTTCTCCGTTCACTTCGTCTTCGCCTTTGCCCGCCGATTCCAGGCAGAAATCCAGGCTCTGGGACAGGAATCGCATCATCAGGTCGCGGAAGGGCGTCTTGTCGCCGACCGACCAGGCCCGCTCGACGAGGTCCAGATACAGGCCGCGGTCGTCGGCCTGGACCACAACCGGCGGGTAGCCGGCGCGGTTCAGGATCAGATTGCACAGCAGCAGCGCCGTCGCCCGGTTGCCGGCATGGAAGGGGCGGATGGCGCTCAGCCGGTGATGAGCCTCGAAGGCGGTGTCGGGGCCGGCGTCCGACTTGCGCATCCAGGTCGACAGCGCCGACATCGACACGCGCAGCTTGGCCGGGTCGGGTGCGGTTTCCGCCGGGTCGTCCTTCGGCGGACCGTCGCGGTACTTCCCGGCCTCGTCCTCGATCCCGCGATAGAGCACGGCATGAAAGGCGGTGACGGTGCGTTCGGTGACGGCGCCTGACGGATCGAAGGACAGGCGGGCCATCAGTTCCAGCGCCGCGCGGTGGTTCAGGACGAAGCGCTGCTCCTCCACCCCGCGGTGGCGCAGGATGCTGCCGCGCTCCAAGATCGCTTTGACGTCCGCGCGCTTGAGCGGAATCTCCTCCAGCGCCGCGGCGGCGACGGTCAGATCCAGCTCGAACCGGTCGGCGATGCCATGCACGACCTCC
>PJUA01000435.1_pt1 | contig 23483 bp, 22 predicted proteins | sample 1512151 | NCBI WGS metagenome assembly PJUA01 (sample SAMN08177678, study PRJNA422409) | Soil metagenome, whole genome shotgun sequencing project. | isolation source: Soil enriched on filter paper: beechwood xylan treatment | place: USA: Madison | collected 2015-01-15
ACCTACGCCATGCTCAAGCGCCTGGAGCTGGACCGCATCGTGCCGGGCGCCGGCGCGCTGCTCTCCGGCGCCTACTGAGAGGAGCCGCCATGCAGAGCAGCTTCCTCTACGGCGCCAACATCCTGGCCAACGGCATCCGCCAGCATTACCTGCGCTTCGGCGGCAAGGACGGCGAGCGTGCCGGTCGCGACGCCGTCATCATCGTCCCCGGCATCACCAGCCCGGCAGTGACCTGGGGCTTCGTCGGCGAACGGTTCGGCCAGCAGTTCGATACCTATGTGCTGGACGTGCGCGGCCGTGGCCTGTCTTCGGCCTCGGAGACGCTGGACTACAGCCTGGATGCGCAGGCGGCTGATGTCATCGCCCTGGCCGAAGCGCTCGGCCTGGAGCGCTATGCAGTGGTCGGGCATTCCATGGGCGGACGCATCGGCGCCCGTGCCGCCAGCCAGCAGCCACGCGGCCTGACGCGGCTGGTCATGGTCGATCCGCCGGTCTCCGGCCCGGGTCGCCGCGCCTATCCCTCCAAGCTGCCCTGGTACGTGGATTCCATGCGCCTGGCGCGCGAGGGTTGCTCGGCCGAGCAGATGCGCGCCTTCTGCCCGACCTGGACCGAACAGCAACTGCAACTGCGTGCCGAGTGGCTGCACACCTGCGACGAGCGGGCCGTGATCGCCAGCTTCGAGGGTTTCCATACCGATGATTTCCATGCCGACCTGCCGGCCCTGAAACTGCCGGTGATGTTGATGCAGGCCTCGCGCGGCGACGTCGTCCTGCCCGAGGACGTGCAGGAACTGCAGGGCCTCTTGCCGCAGCTGGTGGTGAGCCGGGTGGAAGACGCCGGCCACATGATCCCCTGGGACAACGAGGCCGGCTTCTACGCCGCCTTTGGCGACTTCCTCGGCGCGCCGCTGTAAGGGCCGCGTTCATCGCAAGACCGATTGCAAAGGAGAACACCATGGCCGTCAGCGACCATGACCTGATCAGCGCCTGGAAAGAGGTGCTGACCCTGTCGAAGCTGGAGCCGGGACAGATCGTCACCGTGCTCACCAGCAGCAGCACCCATCCGCAGACCCTGTCCACTGCCATGACCGCCGCCGCGCTCATGGGCGCCACCATCAATCGGCTGGACCTGCCGCCGGTCAATGCCGAGAAGGCCCTGAGCCGCGACTCGCTGGCCTATCTCGGCACCACGCCCCTGACCGGCAACCGCGCCGCCATCGCCGCCCTCAAGGAAAGCGACCTGGTGCTGGACCTGATGACCCTGCTGTTCTCGCCCGAGCAGCACGACATCCTCGCCACCGGCACCAAGATCCTGCTGGCCGTGGAGCCGCCCGAGGTGCTGGTGCGCATGGTCCCCAGCGCAGACGACCGACGCCGCGTATCGCAGGCGGCGCGTCTGCTGGAGGGCAAGCGCGAGATGCACATCACCTCGGATGCCGGGACCGACCTGCGTTGCCCGCTGGGCGAATTCCCGGTGATCCAGGAATACGGCTTCGTCGATCAGCCGGGACGCTGGGACCACTGGCCCAGCGGCTTCGTGCTGACCTGGCCCAATGAGCGCCAGACCAACGGCACCCTGGTCATCGATCGCGGCGATATCCTGCTGCCCATGAAATGCTATGCCCAGGAAGCCATCGTGGTCACCGTCAAGGACGGTTTCGTCACCGACATCGAGGGCGGCCTGGATGCCGAGCTGCTGAGCGACTACATGGCCTCCTTCAAGGACCCCGAAGCCTATGCCATGTCGCACATCGGCTGGGGCCTGCAACCGCGCGCGCAGTGGTCCACGCTGGCCATGTACGACCGCGAAGCCACCATCGGCATGGATGCCCGCGCCTACGAAGGCAATTTCCTGTTCTCCTTCGGCCCCAACAACGAAGCCGGCGGCAGCCGCACCACCGCCTGTCACATCGACATCCCCCTGCGTCGCTGCACGGTGGCGCTGGATGGCACGCCGGTGGTCAAGGACGGCAAGGTGCTGGACGGCTTCGTCTACGGCAATTCGCAATGAGGCCAGCCGGGTGCGCCCGGCAGCCTCTTCAAAAGGAAGATACGATGCACAAGGAAGTGGAAACCTACCAGCGCCAGGGCTTCGGCCAGACGCTGGACATGAAGCCGCCGTTCGGTCTGCTGATCGTCGATTTCGTCAACAGCTTCGCCGACCCGGCCCAGTTCGGCGGCGGCAACATCGGCCCGGCCATCGAACGCACGCGCAGCCTGCTGGCCCATGCGCGCCAGCATGGCTGGCCGGTGGCGCACAGCCGCATCGTGTTCGCCGACGATGATGCCGACCGCAACATCTTCGGCATGAAGGTGCCGGGCATGGTGACCCTGAAGGAAGACCTGCCGGGCAGCGCCATCGTGCCGGAACTGACCCCGGCCACCGGTGAGCTGGTGGTGCGCAAGACCGTGCCGTCGGCCTTCTTCGGTACCTCGCTGGCACCGTGGCTGACCCAGCACGGCGTGCAGACCCTGCTGGTGGCCGGTGCCGTGACCAGTGGTTGCGTGCGCGCCAGTGTGGTCGATGCCATGTCCTGGGGTTTCCGCCCGCTGGTGGTGTCCGATTGCGTGGGTGACCGCGCCATCGGCCCGCATGAGGCCAACCTGTTCGACATGGCGCAGAAGTACGCGGCCGTGATGCCGCTGGACGAAGCCCTGAAGGTGGTCGCCCAGCCTTGATGCCCGGACGGCAGTGACGGTCCGGGTCGTGATGAATCTGATGTGCACCATGGTTTGAGATGCAAGCAACGAATCTACCCGGCCACTCATCCGGCCCATCATCCGGTCAGACGCCCCGCGAGGCGCGCCGTCAACTGCTGGAGCGTGGCGACGCGCTGCTGGTGACCCGCGCCCCGCAACCCGGTGCCAAGCCCGCGCCCGGCCAGCCCGGCGCGGCTTCGTCCTATGTGCAGCCGCTGCCGGACGTGTTCGTGGCCCTGCTGGCAGAGGGCCGGGTGCTGGCCTTCAACGGTCACGTCGATCTCGGCACCGGTATCCGCACCTCGCTGGCCCAGATCGTGGCCGAGGAGCTGAGCGTGGACATGGACTGCGTCACCATGATCCTCGGCCACACCGAGGAAGCCCCCAACCAGGGCCCCACCATTGCCAGTGCCACCATCCAGATTTCCGCCGTGCCGCTGCGCAAGGCCGCAGCCCAGGCGCGCGAGCACCTGTTGGCCATGGCGGCCGCGCAGTGGGATATTCCTGTCGCGCGCCTGCGCATCGAAGCGGGGCGCATTACGGATGCCGACCAGCCGCAGCGCAGTACCAGCTATTTCACCCTGCTGGCCGGGCAGAAGATCATGCTCACGCTCGACCCCGGCGACGTGCCGCTGAAGCCGGCCAGCCAGTACACGCTGGTAGGCCGCAGTTCGCAGCGTGTCGATATTCCCGCCAAGGTGCGTGCCGAGCCGGTCTATGTGCACGACGTGCGCGTGCCGGGCATGCTGCACGGCCGCGTGGTGCGGCCGCCGCATCCGGGGCGCGATGGTGGTGACTTCATCGGCAACAGCCTGCTGTCGGTGGACCAGGATTCCGTGGCCCACATCCCCGGGCTGGTGGCGGTGGTGGTGCAGGGCGATTTCGTCGGCGTGGTGGCCGAGCGCGAGGAACAGGCGCAGCGCGCCATGCGCGAACTGAAGCTGCGCTGGAAGGACATCCCGCCGCTACCCGCCATGGACGACCTGGAGACCCGCCTGCGCGACCTGCCGGCCAAGCGCCGCGAACTGCTGCGCCAGGGCGATCTGGATGCCGCCATGGACAGCGCTGCCCAGCGCATCGAGCGCACCTATGTCTGGCCCTACCAGATGCATGCCTCCATTGGCCCTTCCTGCGCGGTGGCCGATTATCGCGAGGAGGGCCTGATCGTCTGGTCCGGCACGCAGAATCCGCATGTCATGCGCATCGACCTCTCGCGCCTGTGCGAGCTCGATGAAGGAAAGATCGAAGTGATCCGGCTGGAAGCCGCCGGCTGCTACGGCCGCAATTGTGCCGATGACGTGGTGGCCGATGCTGCCCTGTTGTCACGCGCGGTGGGACGCCCGGTGCGCGTGCAGCTTACCCGCGAGCAGGAGCATGCCTGGGAGCCCAAGGGCGCGGCGCAACTGATGCAGGTGCGTGGTGCCATCGATGAGGCGGGCCGGCTGTCGGCCTACGGCTTCCAGACCCGTTATCCCTCCAACGATGCGCCGGTGCTGGCGCTGCTGCTGACCGGCAGGATCGCCCCGGAGCCCCGCGTGCTGGAGATGGGTGATCGTACCGCCGTGCCACCCTATGCCTACCCGCACCTGCAGATCGATTGCGACGACGTCGCGCCCATCGTGCGTGCCGGCTGGCTGCGCGGAGTTTCGGCCATGCCGAACTCCTTTGCCCATGAAGTCTTCATCGATGAACTGGCCGAGCTGGCCCGGGAGGATCGCCTGGCCTATCGCCTGGCGCACCTGCCCGACGAGCGTGCCAGCGCGCTGCTGCAGGCCGTGGCGGAGAAGGCCGGCTGGGTGGCCGGTGCCAGCGGTTCGCGTGGCACGCCGGAGGCCGACGGCAAGCTGCGCGGACGCGGCATCGCCTATGCGCGCTATGTCCACAGCAAGTTCCCCGGGTTCGGTGCGGCCTGGTCGGCCTGGGTCATCGATATCGAAGTCGATCCCGCCGATGGCGCGCTGAAGGTGACGTCGCTGGTGGTGGGGCAGGATACCGGCATGATGGTCAATCCCGATGGTGTGCGCCACCAGATGCACGGCAACATCCTGCAATCGCTGAGCCGGGTCTTGAAGGAGCGCGTCAGTTTCGGCCCGCAGGGGACCACCAGCCTGGAGTGGGGCGCCTATCCCATCCTGCATTTCACGGAAGTGCCGCCCATCGAGATCGTGCTGATGCAGCGCCAGGACCAGCCCCCCATGGGGGCGGGCGAATCGGCCTCGGTGCCGAGTGCGGCGGCGCTGTCCAATGCGCTCTTCGATGCCACCGGGCGTCGCTTCCGCCAACCGCCCTTCAACGCGGAATGCATCCTGGCGGGGCTGCGCGAGCCCATGCCGGCGGTGTGAACGATTCGGCGGTGCAGCCTTATTCGTCGATCATCTTGCGCAGCAGGAACACCAGTGCCACGCGCTCGGCCGGATTGAGGTTGCCATAGGTGGCCTCGGTGATCTGGGCGGCGAAGGGGACGGTATCGGCCACCAGCGCGGTGGCGTTCTTGCTGAGCGACACCAGGACCTTGCGGCGGTCGGCCTCGTCATGGGACAACTCGATCAGGTCGCGCGCCTTCAGGCGTTCGACGATGCCACGGATGGTGGCCTGGTCGATGGCGGTCACCTTGACGATGTCAGAGAGCGAGCAGGTCTGCAGGTCGCGGATGGCGCACAGCGTCACGAACTGCGCGGCCGTCAGTTGCGAATCCGGGATATGTTGCTGGAAAATGGCGGCGTGGCGCTGGTAGGCGCGGCGCAGCAGGTGCCCGATCTGGTCGGAGAAATGATAGTCGGCGGTGGCGGGCTTCTTGGTCATTGGCGCAAGGGATGGGTGGCTTGGCATGCCTTGTTCGCCGGCGGCGAGCAGGGGGCAGCTGCTGATTCTAATGTCCTGCCTGCCGGCTGTATAGGCAAGCGTCGCGGCGGCCTTGCCTGCCACGGATGCCTTGGCGCGCTTGCGGGGCGCCGATTTGAGAGTTGTCGTGCTTGTCATCGGAGAGAGTTGAACAATGTTGATCGATTTCGCAGGGCTCAAGCCCGTCGAAGCTTATGAATGGATGTCGGCGCTGATCGTGCCCCGTCCTATCGCCTGGGTTTCCACGCTGGACGGGCAGGGGCGGGCCAACCTGGCGCCGTTCAGCTTCTTCCAGATGATCACCGGCAAGCCGCCGACCCTGCTGATCTGCCCGCTGTTGCAGCGTGGCGGCAAGCTCAAGGACACCGTCAACAACATCAGCGCCAGCGGCGAGTTCGTGGTCAACCTCGCCGCACCGGCGCAGGCCCAGGCCTTGAATGCGACGTCCTTTCCCTTCGAGGCCGGCGTCAGCGAATTCGAGGCCTGCGGTCTGCAGGCCGCGCCCAGCCAACTGGTGCAGCCGCCCCGCGTCGAGGGTGCGGTGGCCAGCTTCGAGTGCAAGCTGGCGATGATGGAGCCCTATCCGCGCCATGAGCCATCCTGCCACCTGATCTTCGGTCAGGTGCTCGCCGCACACGTGGATGACCAGTTGCTGGATGTCGACGGCAAGCTAGATCCGGGCCAGGTCGATCTGCTCTTCCGCATGGGCGGCGAATGGTATGGCCGTAGCCATACCGAATCCAACTTCACCTTGCCGCGTCCACGCTGATTCCTCCCTCGACCAGGGCGGTGCGGCCACGGCTGCATCCGCTGCTGGCGATATCGCCTTCCTGCTTCGCCGGTCTGCCGACCGCGCTTCTTCCATTTCCCATGTCGCCATTTACGACGCCCTCGACGCGATGTCGTGGTGCACAACGCACTCTGCTTGTGCAGTTTTCCGGTTTCGCATTAATATGGTGTACACATTATAAATAAGAAATGCAAAGACGGTTTTCGGGACGCCGTGGAGACAAGCTGTAGAACCCCGTCTGTAGCGCGTTAATCCAATAATAAAGCAGTAAATGCCGGAGCTTCTTGAGCTGGGTCAAGGCTGGCCTGTATTTTGCTAACACTCAAAATATAGAGCGCATACGTCATAAAAAAGAGGTGATCGGCGAGGCTTTTCAGTGCCGTTGTACGGCCTCGCCAATGCCGCAGCCACAGCGTGCAGGACAACACCAGACAAGCGCCGAAGACAGTTTCAGACAGAAGTCCGGATCACCGGGCCAGGCAGGAAAGCAGCACCTGCAGTAACTGCATCACCAGCAACACCTCCAACACTTCAACAAAAGGGAAAACAACATGAAAAAAGCATGGGCACTCGCGGCCAGCAGTCTGTTCTGCGCGAGCGGCGCGATGGCGCAATCCAACGTCACCATCTATGGCGTGGTCGATACCTACCTGGGCTACACCAATGCGAGCGGTCGCGGTTCGGTGGTGTCGCTGGACAGCGGCGGCTATCAGGCCAGCCGCCTGGGCTTCAAGGGGACCGAAGACCTGGGTGGCGGCCTGCGCGCCAACTTCCAGATGGAAAACGGCTTCGCCTCCGACACCGGTGGCATGCACGACAGCACCCGCCTGTTCAACCGCCAGTCCTGGGTCGGCCTGGCCAATGACCTGGGTGAGCTGCGCCTGGGTCGGCAGAACTCGCCGGGCTTCCTGATGATTGCGCGCCTGGATGCCTTTGCCGGTGCGACCTATGCCTCCTTCCTGAACAATGTCTCGGCCTACACGCCACGCTACGACAACGTGATCGGCTATATCTCGCCGGTGATGCGCGGCTTCAAGCTGCAGGCGTACTACGGCCTGGGCGAGCAGACCACGCCCAAGAACGGCCTGTCCACCTATATGCTGGCCGGCGAGTACGAAAGCGGTCCGTTCTACCTGGGCCTGAGCCATTCCACCCAGAACAGCGCCAACGACAACATCGCCATCCGCTCCACCTTCGCCGGGGGTGCCTATGACTATGGCAACGGCAAGATCTTCCTGGGCTACTACCGCGGCAACAACCTCGGTGCGGCCGCCACTACCAATGTGCGCGGCAGCTACTACGGCGCGTACTCGATCTCGGCCAACTATCGCCTGAGCGCGCAGGCCACCATCGGGGCCGGCTACGGCTGGGCCAAGGACAGCACCGGCGCTGGCCGCGATGCCCGCCAGATCAGCCTGATCGGCACCTATGACCTGTCCAAGCGCACCATGCTCTATACCACCTATGCCCATCTGACCAACAGCAACGGTGCCACCTTCTCGCTGGCCGGTGCTGCGCCGATCACCAAGAACGTGCCCGCCAGTGGCGGCACGGTGAACGGCATACAGTTCGGTATCCGTCACCTGTTCTGATGCGCTGCCGGAAGGTGCGCGGGCTCCACCCGGCGCGCCTTCCTTCCCCTGCCGTTGCTTGCACCTGCGGGTGCAGAAAGGAAAGATCGTGAACGTCTCCCTCCATCTCAAGCATCTGAAGCATCTCGTTGTCGCCGCACTGGGCCTGACGGCCGCTGCCGGCGCACTGGCCCAATCCACCATCAAGATTGGCGAAGTCAACAGCTACAAGGCCCAACCGGCCTTCCTCGAACCGTACCGCCGTGGCTGGGAACTGGCCCAGGAAGAAATCAATGCCGCCGGCGGCCTGCTGGGCAAGAAGGTGGAAATCATCTCCCGCGATGACAACGGCAACCCTGGTGATTCGGTGCGGGTGGCCGAGGAACTGGTGACCCGCGAACAGGTATCGTTGCTGTTCGGCGGCTTCCTCTCCAACACCGGCCTGGCACTGACCGACTATGCCAAGCAGCGCAAGATCTTCTTCCTGGCGGCCGAGCCGCTGACCGACAAGATTGTCTGGCAGAACGGCAACCAGTACACCTATCGCCTGCGTCCCTCCACCTACATGCTGGTGGCCTCGCTGGTCAACGAAGCGGCCAAGCTGAAGAAGAAGCGCTGGGCGCTGGTCTATCCCAACTACGAATACGGCCAGTCCGCCATCGCCACCTTCAAGAAGCTGATGCAGGAGCGCCAGCCGGATATCGAATTCGTCGCCGAACAGGCGCCGCCCCTGGGCAAGATCGATGCCGGTTCGGTCACCCAGGCGCTGGCCGATGCCAAGCCGGATGCGATCTTCAATGCGCTCTTCGGTGCCGACCTCGGCAAGTTCGTGCGCGAGGGCAATACCCGTGGCCTGTTCGAGGGACGCGAAGTGGTGTCGCTGCTGACCGGCGAGCCGGAATATCTCGATCCGCTGAAGAACGAGGCACCGGTCAACTGGATCGTCACCGGTTACCCCTGGTATGCCATCGATACGCCCGAGCACAAGAAATTCGTCGACGCCTATCGCAAGAAATTCAATGACTACCCGCGCAACGGGTCCCTGGTCGGCTATGTGGCGCTGATGTCGATCGCCACCGGCATCAAGGCGGCTGGCTCGGTGGAGAGTGACAAGCTGGCGGCCGCCTTCTCGGGCCTGAAGGTCGCGACCCCGTCCGGCCCCATCGTCTATCGCAGCCAGGACCACCAGTCCACCCTGGGCGCCCACGTGGGACGTACGGCACTCAAGGATGGTCGCGGCATCATGGTCAACTTCAGCTACGTCGATGGCGCTTCGGTGCAATTGCCGGATGCCGAAGTCAAGAAACTGCGTGCGGCCAACTGAGCTGGTACACGCCTTGCAGCGGTCCTGCGCAGCCCCGTGCTGCGCAGGACCGTGGTCACAGGGGATAAAGCATGACTCTCTCTAGCCTGATCGTGCAGATGATCAACGGGCTGGCCGACGCTTCCACCATGTTCCTGGTGGCGGCCGGCCTGTCGCTGATCTTCGGTGTCACGCGCATCGTCAACTTCGCCCACGGCTCGTTCTACATGGTGGGCATCTATGTGGTGTACACGCTGGTGTCCTTGATCGGCGCCAGCGGCCTCGGTTTCTGGAGCGCGGTACTGCTCTCGGCGATGGCCGTGGCGGTGCTGGGCGCCCTGGTGGAAATCCTCATCCTGCGCCGCATCTACCGCGCCCCGGAACTGTTCCAGTTGCTGGCCACTTTCGCGCTGGTGCTGGTGTTCAAGGATGCCGCGCTCTACCTGTGGGGGCCGGAAGACCTGTTCGGCCCACGCGCGCCCGGCCTGGGTGGCGCGGTGCAACTGCTGGGCCGGCGCATTCCGCAATACGACCTGGTGCTGATCGCCATCGGCCCGCTGGTGTTGGGCGCGCTGTGGCTGGTCCTGAACCGCACCCGCTGGGGGACCCTGATCCGCGCCGCCACCCAGGACCGCGAAATGGTCGGCGCGCTGGGCATCAACCAGTCCTGGCTGTTTACCGGCGTGTTCGCGCTGGGCTGCTTCCTGGCTGGTCTGGGCGGCGCCCTGCAGGGGCCGCGCATTCCGGCCAACCTGGCGCTGGACCTGGAGACCATCGGCAATGCCTTTGTGGTGGTGGTGGTCGGTGGCATGGGGTCGATCCCCGGTGCCTTCCTGGCGGCCTTGCTGATTGCCGAGATCAAGGCCCTGTGCGTGGCCATCGGCCAGGTGTCGGTGTTCGGGGTGGTGATCTCGCTGTCCAAGCTGACGCTGGTGGTGGAATTCCTGGTCATGGCGGTGATCCTGGTGGTCCGTCCCTGGGGCCTGATGGGCAAGCCCCAGGCCGCCGCTCGCAGTACCGGCCAGCCGGAAGCACCGCTGGCCCCGGCCGGCGCCGGTGTGCGCAAGCTGGCCTGGGCCGCCGTGGCGCTGTTGCTGGCAGCACCCTTGCTGTCGCACAGCTTCCCCTACCTGACGGTGCTGCTGGTGGAGATCTTCATCGCCGTGCTGTTTGCGGCCAGCCTGCACTTCATCATGGGGCCGGGCGGCATGCATTCCTTTGGTCACGCCGCCTATTTCGGGCTGGGAGCCTATGCGGCGGCGATGCTGGTGGTCAAGCTCCATTGGCCGATGGAACTGGCGCTGGTGGTCGGTCCGCTGGTGGCCGGGCTGGGCGCGCTGCTGTTCGGCTGGTTCAGCGTGCGCCTGTCGGGCGTGTACCTGGCCATGCTGACCCTGGCCTTTGCGCAGATCGTCTGGGCCATCATCTATCAATGGGATGAGGTCACCGGCGGCAGCAACGGGCTGGTCGGCGTCTGGCCGTCAGCCTGGCTGGCCTCGCCGCTGGCCTATTACTACCTGGCGCTGGCGTGCGCGGTGGCCGGCCTGCTGCTGTTGCGCCGTGTGCTGTTCGCGCCCTTCGGCTATGCCATGCGCGCGGCCCGCGATTCGGTGCTGCGTTCGGATGCCATTGGCATCGACGTCAAGCGCATGCAGTGGCTGGCCTTTGCGCTGGCCGGCGTATTCTGCGGCGCGGCCGGGGTGTTGTTCGCCTTCTCCAAGGGCAGCATCTCGCCGGAAGCCATCAGTGTGAGCCGGTCGGTCGATGGCCTGGTGATGGTCATGCTGGGCGGCCTGCAGACCTTGCTGGGACCGGTGGTGGGCGCGTCGGTCTTCACCTGGCTGCAGGATGTGATCGCTCGCGAGACCGATTACTGGCGTGCCATTCTCGGGCTGGTGATCCTGGCGCTGGTGCTGCTGTTCCCGGCGGGCATCGCCGGCTATTTCCAGCGCTTCGTCGGTGGCCCGGCGCGCCAGGGGAGCAAGGGGAGCGGTGGGGCCCCGGAACTGAAAGCCGGTATCGGCAAGGAGGCGGCATGAGCCTGCTGACAGTAGACAACATCAGTAAATCCTTCGGTGGCAACAAGGCTGTCAATGGCGTGTCCTTCGACCTGCCGCCGGGCCAGTTGCTGGCACTGCTGGGGCCGAATGGTGCCGGCAAGTCGACCTGCTTCAATATCCTCAACGGCCAGTACCGGCCCGAGACCGGCAGCATCCGTTTCGACGGTCACGATATCGCCGGCATGAAGCCGCGTGACATCTGGCGGCTCGGTGTCGGGCGCACCTTCCAGATTTCGGCCACCTTCAGTTCCATGACCGTGCTGGAAAACGTGCAGATGGCGCTGATGTCGCGCCAGCGCAAGCTGTTCGGCCTGTGGCGCCCGGCGGCCTCCTACTTTGCCGATGAGGCCATGGCCCTGCTGGAGCAGGTCGGCATGGCCGCCCAGGCGCAGCGTCCCTGTGGCGTGCTGGCCTATGGCGACGTCAAGCGGGTGGAGCTGGCCATCGCCCTGGCCAACCGGCCGCGCCTGTTGCTGATGGACGAGCCCACGGCCGGCATGGCGCCCAAGGAGCGCAATGAACTCATGGCTCTGACCAAGCGCCTGGTGCTGGAAAAGAACATGTCGGTGCTCTTTACCGAGCACAGCATGGATGTGGTGTTTGCTTTTGCCGACCGCATGATCGTGCTGGCGCGCGGGCAACTGATCGCCGAGGGCGATGGTGAGACCATCCGTAATCATCCCAAGGTGCAGGAAGTCTATTTCGGCAGCGGCAAGACATTCGAGAAGGAAGGAAGCCCATCGTGAGCGCCACCGTATCCCCCAAGACCGATCCGCTGCTCAAGGTCAGCGGACTGAACGCCTTCTATGGGCGCGCCCACATCCTGTTCGACGTCGCGCTGGAAGTGGGGCGCGGCGAAGTGGTCGCCCTGATGGGGCGCAACGGCGCCGGCAAGTCCACCACCATGAAGGCGGTGATGGGCCTGCTGGACCGGGCCGAGGGCGAAGTCAGTTTTCGCGGCAAGGACATCAGCCGCGCCCGTCCCTATGAGATCGCCCGCGACGGCATGGGCTTCGTGCCCGAAGACCGGCGCGTCTTTTCCGACCTGTCGGTGATGGAAAACCTGGAGGTGGGCCGCCAGCCGGCGCGGGAAGGCGCCGTCCAGTGGACGCCGGAAAAGCTGTTCCAGCTCTTCCCCAACCTGGGTGAAATGCCGGACCGTCCGGGTGGCCAGATGAGCGGTGGCGAGCAGCAGATGCTGACCGTCTCGCGCACGCTCATGGGCAACCCCTACCTGGTGCTGCTGGACGAGCCCTCGGAAGGGGTGGCACCGGTCATCGTCGAACAGATGGCCAACATGATCATGACCCTGAAGCGCGAAGGCATGGCCATCCTGCTGTCGGAGCAGAACCTGCACTTCGCCGAGCTGGTCAGCGACCGTGCCTACGTGCTGGAGAACGGTCATATCCGTTACCAGGGCAGCATGGCGCAACTGGCGGCCGATGAAGAGGTGCGACGGGCTTACCTGTCGGTGTAGCAGGGCAGCTGGCGTGGGTGGAGGTGGCGTCGGGATCGCCGTAGCTTGATCGCCATTTCCGCTCCTGCCTGGTTTGTTGCGCTGCATAAGGGTGGCGTGCTTCTCCGGTTGCGGTGCTCCCGGCCACCAAGCCGGTCCATGGCGGCAGCGCCGCCTCGCCCGAACGGCAGGGTGGAGCTGCCGGCCGACGCGGCCAGGTCTGGACGCTGCCCGCCGCCTGCGGCCTGCCCGGGGCCGGAAAAAGCCCTGCCTGCTTGTGTAATAAATGATGTGTACGCTTTAAATCAAGCGGCCCGGCAGATCCGCTTCAATTCTCTTCCATCCCCCGGAATTCCGCACCAAACTGGCATTTATCGCCCTTTTATTGGTCATGTTTCGCACTGCAATGCAGCACGAAAAATCTCTTCATCAAACCTCTATTCTTTTAAAAATAGAGTGTGTACACTGTATTTCATTCGGCGTATCCAGGATCGTTTCCGTCGTCGCTTCTATCCCGGCTTCAACCCAGCTTCCTACCTATTTCGCAAGGAGATCAGAGTGTCCAATTCCCCACGTATCGCCGTCGTCGGCGCAGGCCTGGGCGGTGCCGCTACGGCGGCGCTGCTGCTGCAGGAAGGTTTCAATGTGCGCGTCTATGAGCAGGCGCCCGGTTTCTCCCGTCTGGGAGCTGGCATCCACGTCGGCCCCAATGTGATGAAGGTGCTGCGTCGCATCGGCATCGAGGATGAGATGAACCGCCAGGGTTCGCGTCCCGACTTCTGGTACAGCCGCCACTGGGAGACCGGCGATGTGCTGGCGCAGATTCCGCTGGGCGACTACGCCGTCAAGCACTATGGCGCCTCCTACCTGACGGTGCATCGTGGCGATTTCCATGAACTGCTGATCAAGGCCTTGCCCAGCGATCGCGTGAGCTTCGACAAGTGCCTGACCAAGGTCGAGGATCGCGGCAACGTGGTCATCCTCAGCTTTGCCGACGGCACCACCGAAGAGGCTGACATCGTCATCGGCGCCGATGGCGTCAACTCCCGCATCCGCGAAGAACTGCTGGGCGTGGAACCACCCAAGTACGCCGGTTACCTGGCGCACCGCGCCGTGTTCCCCACCCCCGAGGTCAAGGCCGGCATGCTGCCCTTCGATGCCTGCGTGAAGTGGTGGAGCGATGACCGTCACATGATGACCTACTTCGTCACCAGCAAGGCCGACGAGCTTTACTACGTGACCGGCGTGCCGGTCGAGAAATGGGACCTGAACGACCGCTGGCTGCCTTCCAGCAAGGAAGAGATGCGCGAGACCTTCCGTGGCTGGCACCCGACCGTGCAGGCACTGGTGGATGCCACCGTGGAAGTGACCAAGTGGTCGCTGCTGGAGCGCGACCCGCTGCCGCTGTGGAGCCGTGGCCGCCTGGTGCTGCTGGGCGATGCCTGCCACCCGATGAAGCCGCACATGGCGCAGGGCGCGGCCATGGCCATCGAGGATGGCGCCATGCTGGCACGCTGCTTCAAGGAAGTGGGCGTGAGCAACTATGCCGACGCCTTCGCTCTCTACGAAGCCAATCGCGCCACCCGCGCCAGCAAGGTCCAGCGCATCTCGCACGAGAACACCTGGCTGCGCACCAACGAAGACCCGTCCTGGTGCTTCGGCTACGATGTCTTCACCGAGCCGCTGGTCTCACCGAGCAAGGCCGCAGCCTGAGCGGTTTCGCCTGAATCACCGCCGGGCCGGCTTCGTGGGAAAGCGAAGATGGCCCGGCTCTTGCATCATTCATGTCACCGGTGAACAGCGCCGGTGAGGAAGCCAGGCAGCCGGCAAGTCCGGTTGCCGGTTCGATCATTTGAGGAGAGTTGCATGTCCACGCTACCCGTGACAGTGGAAAAGGGGCTACAGGCCGCCGGGGTCGGTAAGTTCCAGTACCGCTTGTTCGTCATCTTCGGCCTGGTCTGGCTGGCCGATGCGATGCAGGTGTTGTCCATCGGTTTTTCGGCGCCGACCATTGCCAAGACCTTCGGCCTGACGGTGCCGCAGGCGCTGCAGAGCGGCACCATGTTCTTCGTGGGCATGCTGCTGGGCGCCTTCGTCTTCGGTCGCCTGGCCGACCGCATCGGCCGTCGTCCGGTCCTCATGTGCGCGGTGGTGATCGATGCCTGTTTCGGCGTGGCCTCGGCCTTCGCTCCCGACTTCACCTGGTTGCTGGCACTGCGCCTGCTGACCGGTATCGGCGTGGGTGGCACGCTGCCGGTGGACTACACCATGATGGCCGAATTCCTGCCCAGCGCCCGTCGCGGTCGCTGGCTGGTGATGCTGGAATCGTTCTGGGCCATCGGCACCATCTGCCTGGCGGTGCTGGCACTGGTGGCGGTGAGCTGGGGCAACGATGCCTGGCGCGTGATCTTCTTCGTCACCGGCCTGCCGGCGCTGGTGGGCGTGGTGCTGCGCTTCTACGTGCCGGAGTCGCCCATGTACCTCAACCGCAGCGGCAAGTCCGACGCCGCCCGCAAGGTACTGGAGCGGGTCGCCAAGGTCAACGGCAGCAGCACCCCGATTCCGCCGCTGCAGCCTGAAGTGGTGGAGCGCAAGCCCATGAGCGCGCTGTTCTCGGCCGCCCTGCGTCGCCGCAGCCTGTCGCTGTACCTGGCCTGGGGGCTGATCTCGATTGCCTACTACGGCGTGTTCGTCTATCTGCCGGTCAAGCTGGGTTCGGAGGGCTTCGGTTTCATGCGTGGCCAGATCTTCCTGATCTTCCTGGCGCTGGTGCAGTTGCCTGGCTATGCGCTGTCGGCCTACGGGGTCGAACGCTGGGGCCGCAAGCCCACCCTGGTCGGTTTCCTGTTGTTGTCGGCGGTGGGCTGCATGCTCTACAGCCTGGGCAGCGATCCCAAGCTGGTGGTCGGTTCCACGCTGTTGCTGAGCTTCTCCCTGCTGGGCACCTGGGCCGCGCTGTATGCCTTCACGCCCGAGGTGTACCCGACCGACCTGCGCGCCAGCGGCATGGGCACGGCCGGCGCCGTGGCCCGCTTCGGCGGCCTGTTCGCCCCGGCCATCATCGCCCCGGTCATGGCCAGCCACTTCACGCTGTCGCTGGTGATGCTGTCGGCCTTCCTGGTCGCCGGTGCCGTCGCGATCCTGTGCGTGGATGTGGAGTCGCGCAACCAGGCGCTGGAATGAGTCTGTAGCACCGCCGGAGCCTGTTGCTTCGAGGGAGCCACCGCTGCGTGCGGTGGCTTTTTTTTCGTCCTGCTTCGCCGTCATGGGATGGCTCGTCGATATTTTTGGAAGAAGGCATGGGCATTCAGTAGCGGTTGTGATCTCGGGGGATTTGCCGGCTACGCTTTGCGCTGTTGCGAAAATAGAGGGGCAGATCATGTTTCGAGATATCACCGAGTGCAGTACGCGGCTGTCGCTTCTTTTCGTGAGCACGATCACACTGCGAGAGAAGTCCTTTTGCAAAAGGCTGATGCGCAATCAGTTGACTTATATTCGTTTATAAACGAATATGGCGCTCTACGACGTTGAGCATTACCTCACGACTCCCGCTCAGGATGACCTCTACCTCGGCTGGCTGGTTCGCCTGCGTGATGCGCAGGCACGGATTGCGATCATGCGGCGAATTGGTCGTCTGGAGCAGGGCAATTTTGGCGACCACCGGTTCTGTAGAGACGGCGTATGGGAATTGCGTGTGGATATCGGTCCGGGTTACCGGGTGTACTACGGACGCGCTGGCCGCAAGCTTGTCCTGTTGTTGTGCGGTGGAGATAAACGGACTCAGCAAATGGATATCGCGCGAGCGGTGGCTTGTTGGCAGGACTGGAAGATGAGAGGGACAGATGAGAAGCAGACCCCATGATGAAGCGATGGCCGAGCTGTATCGCAGCGATCCCGCGCTTGCGCTGGAGATCATCAACAGCATTCTGACTGATGGCGATCAGGCCGAATTGATGAGTGTGCTTCGTCAGTTGGCTCTAGCTGTGGGAGGCATGCAGGTGGTGGCCGAGCAGGCGAATTTGAATCCGACCCAGCTATATCGCACCTTGTCGCCGAAAGGCAATCCTGCGCTGAGCAGTCTGACCGCAATTCTGAAGGCCATGGGTCTGCGACTGGCGGTGCAGCCGCTGGCAGTCTGAGAAGTCATCACCACGTCAGGGACGCTACGGCGTCCCTTCTTCATTCCCGCCGGTCGCGCATGCGCTCCAGGTCTTCCCGCGTATCGATATCGGCAAAGATCCCCTCATCCATCACCTCGATCTCCGTTACCGGATGCGCGTCCAGCAGCCCCCGTGCGCCGCGGTCGCCCTGCAGGGCCAGCAGCGCTTGCAGGTGCGCCGGACCGAAGCCCACCGGGTTGCCGCGTCGACCTTGCGTCAGGGGTGCCACGATGGACGCACCGGCGACCAACGCGTCGCACAGCCGCGCCACGGTGGCAGGCCGTACCCGGGGCATGTCGGCCAGCGCGATCAGCCAGCCTGATGCCTGCGTGCTGTGCTGCAGCCCGTGGCGCAGCGATGCGCTCATTTCGCGGGGATCGCCAGGAGGCAGCATGCAGACCGTGCAGCCCATCTCGTGCAGGGCATCGGCCAACACGCCCGGCCCCTGTACCACGGCGACCACCGGCATGACTTCCAGCAGCGCCGCCGCGCTGGCGGTGGCGACCATGCCGGGGCGGCCGTCGTGATGGACGAAGGGCTGCAGCAGCTTTTCCTCGCGGTCGTTGAAACGGCTGCCACGGCCGGCGGCCAGTAGTACGGCGATGGGGGAGCTTGATGGAATCATGCCGGTAGGGCCTTGGGAAATCGGATGGAGCCGCTATTGTGCCCAGGTTTGCCCTGCCGTTGCTGCAGTGATGCAGAAGCTGCAGGGGGAGGGGGAATTTACGTGATCCGAATGACAAGCTTGCCAGGGGCCAGCCCGATGCCTTTCATGCTGGCCGCCACTTTGCGTCAGATCGTTGCCGTATCGGCATGGCAGGATTCTTAATTTTGATATGGTCGGCAACGCAGTGCGCTCCTAGAATCGGTTGCATGTCAGTAACGCAGGCACCGTACAGGGACGGTGTTGCGAAGTCGGCATCAGGGGGCAAGCCGGCTGGGATGGGGCGCAGCGAGGGTCCATCATCCGGGGCGCCGAGAACAACGCGCAGGGATGGAAACAAGAATGATCAAGAACAAACGTATCGGCTCACGCCTGGGTGCAGGCTTTGCCGTGGTGCTGGTATTTTCGATGCTGGTGGCGGCGGTGGGCATCTGGCGCCTGAAGACCGTGGCCCAGCAGACCCAACAGATGATGGACGTGCCGCTGCGCACCGAACGCCTGGTGTCGCAATGGAATACCTTGCTGCTGATCGCCATCCAGCGCACCACTACCGTCGTCAAGAGCCGCGATCCTGAACTTGAGGCCTTCCTCGCCAAGGAGGCGGCCGCGTCCAGCAAGGAATCGGCGCAGACCCTGAAGGACGTCGAAGCACTCCTGACCAGTGACGATGAAAAGAAGCTGTTCGCCGCCATCAATGTCGCCCGCAAGCAGTTCCTGACGGTGCGCGATGAAATCTACGCGGCCAAGAAGCAGGGTGATGCCGCCAAGGTGGAGCAGCTCTATCAGCAGCAGTACATGGGCATTGCCACCGGAACCCAGAACGCCATGCGGGCCTTGCTCGACTTCGAACGCGCCCGCATCGACGACATTTCCGCGCAGATCCAGCAGGATGCGGCCAGCAGCCAATGGCAGATCGCCGTGCTGGAAGGGGTGATCCTGCTGTGCGGCGTGGCTTTCGCGGTGCTGCTCACGCGCAGCATCACCCGACCTGTACACGCGGCGCTGGCGATCTCGCAGCGCGTGGCGGCCGGCGACCTGACTTCGCGCGCCGTGAGCGTGGGACAAGACGAACTGGGGCAACTGGTGGCCTCGCTGCAGGGCATGAGCGAGCGCCTGCACGGTGTGGTGTCCACGGTGCGCCACGGGGCCGACAGCATTGCGATCGCCTCCGGTGAAATCGCCAACGGCAACCTCGACCTATCGGCCCGTACCGAGGAACAGGCCGGTGCACTGGAAGAGACCGCCGCCTCCATCGAACAGCTGACCTCCAGCGTGCGTACCAATTCCGAGAACGCCGGCCAGGCCGACAATCTGGTGCGTTCGGCAGCATCGATCGCCGGTCAGGGCGGGGTGGTGATGGACGAACTGATCGCCACCATGGGCAACATCAACGAATCCTCGCGCAAGATCGTGGACATCATCGGTGTGATCGATGGCATCGCCTTCCAGACCAATATCCTGGCCTTGAATGCTGCTGTGGAAGCGGCTCGCGCCGGCGAGCAGGGACGCGGTTTCGCGGTGGTGGCCTCGGAAGTGCGCGCCCTGGCGCAACGTTCGGCCTCGGCGGCCAAGGAAATCAAGCAACTCATCGATGATTCGGTGGAGAAGGTCGGTGCCGGTAGCCAGCTGGTGGAGAAAGCCGGCAAGACCATGCAGGAAGTGGTGGACAGCGTGCGCGGCACGCACGCGCTGGTGGGCGAGATCAGCACCGCCAGCCGCGAACAGGCCGAAGGCATCCACCAGGTCAACCAGGCAGTGGGCCAGATGGATGGCGTGACCCAGCAGAATGCGGCGCTGGTGGAACAGGCCGCGGCCGCAGCCAAGTCGCTGGAAGACCAGGCGGCGCAATTGAAACGCGCGGTGGCCTTCTTCGCCCTGCAGGCGGCCTGACAAAAGATGGTCATCGCTGGCGGGTTCACGCCAGCGGTGAGTCTTTTACGCGGTAGTTCAGATCAATTTCAGATCATTCAGGGAGGCTCAGGCCGCCTTGAGAAATTCCGGCCCGAAATCCATCAGTACGTCGCGCACCAGCGTGGCAGTGCTCTGACAGCCCAGCTTGTCCTTGACGCTGGCGCGATGCACGTCCACCGTCTTGACACTGATGTTGAGGTCGCGCGCGATGAGCTTGCTGGATTGGCCCATGATGACCTTCTCCAGAATCTCGCGCTCACGCACGGTCAGGGTCTTCAGGCGCGCCTTCAGTTGCTGGCGGCGACCACGGGCCTGCATGTTGCCGGCCACGTTCTTCAGGGTGACCTGGATGCGTTCGAGCATCTGCTGGGAGTTGTAGGGCTTTTCCAGGAAATCGACGGCGCCATTGTGCAGGGCGCGCACCGACATGGGAATGTCGCCATGTCCGGATACGAAGATCACGGGAATGTCGGCACCGATTTCCTTCAGCCGATCCTGCAGCTGGAAGCCGCTGATCTCCGGCATGCGCACATCCAGGATCAGGCAGGACAGGCTATTGGCGTCGTAGGCCTTGAGAAAGGCTTCCGGACCATCGAAGCATTCGGTACGGATATTGACCGAGCTCAGCAGCCAGGCCAGCGACGTGCGAACGGCTTCGTCATCATCAACGATGTAGACCACCGGCGGGTTGGTTTCCATCATTACTCCTCGTCTCGTCAAAATGGTGCCGGCTTGCACCGGCGCTATTTCCGACCCTCTCGATTTCTTGCTGGGCTGGTCGGCACAAATCAAAACAGCACGCTTTGACGTATGCAAAAAACAGGCCTGAAATTCTTGGGATCAGCGACACTTTAACACCCCCTCCAGGGTGGCGATCTAGGTATTTTTACCTAGATGCTTAGCCGCAATCCCCTGTGGCGCGGGCATGTGGCACGAATTGTGTGCAGCCGGGGCATGTCTTAACCTGCTGTCATAGAGCGCCGTGCATCATCGGCGTGCAAACCAGGGAGTTTCCATGAGCGCCAATGCTGTCCAACAAGAACATTCGACCCCATCCGCATCTGCATCCACGTCCGCACCGACGGCCGCGACCCGTCCCGCGCTTGCGCCGGAGCAACTGGAATTCCGTAACGCCATGGCGCATCTGCCGGCTGCGGTGTCCATCATCACCACCGATGGCGAGGGCGGCCGTTGCGGCATCACCGCCAGCGCGGTCTGCTCGGTCACCGACACGCCACCGACCGTCCTGGTCTGCATCAACCGCGGCAGTGCCATGCATGAGGTGTTCAGGAAGAACGGCCGGCTGTGCGTGAACGTGCTCTCGGATGAGCTGGAACAACTGGCCATGCATTTCTCGGGCGCCACCAAGGTACCGATGGAGGAGCGCTTCGCCTGGGACATCTGGGAAGAGCAGGGTGAGCTGGGGCAGCCGGTGCTGGCCGATGCGCTGGTGAAGCTGCAGGGCCGCATCCGCGAGTTCAAGGAGGTTGGCACCCACTCGGTGATGTTCGTCGAGCTGGCCGAGGTCAAGGTCAATGAAAAGAAGGATAGCCTGATCTATTTCAACCGGCTGTTCCACAAGGTCAAGCGCACGGCCTTGTAGGCCCGTCTCCTTGCCCCTGCCAGGAAATGATGCCGTCCGTGTTCCTACCGGACGGCATTATTCTTTTCGGGAACCATAAGAAAACCGTTCGGACTGAGTAGCCGCGCAGCGGCGTATCGAAGGCGCGGCTACCTCTGCGTCTTCGATACGCGGCGCTGCCGCTACTCAGTCCGAACGGGTGGAGGTGGTGTTAGGGCCTGTTCACAGCCCTAGTTCCGTCTCAAAGGTCGAGCACCAGCATTCCCGATTTGGCGCGTGAGACGCAGGTGCAGATCTGGTCATTGGCCGCCTTCTCCTTCTTGGAGAGGCAATTGTCGCGGTGATCCGGTTCGCCCTCCAGCAGCGGCACCACGCAGGTTCCGCAGATGCCTTCGCGGCAGGAGGTATCGATGCTGATGCCCTCGCGCGCCAGGATGTCGACGATGGGGATGCCCACCGGAATCTGCAACACCTTGCCCGAGCTGGCCAGCTTCACCTCGAAGGCGCCATCGCCACCGTCAGCCGAAGCGGTGCCGGATGGAGGCGCCGCTACCGCCTGGAAGTGCTCCAGGTGGATCGCGTCGTCGCTGCGGCTGGCGGCGGCGCACTTGACCACCGCGTCCATGAAGGGTGCCGGGCCGCAGGTGTAGACGTGGGCTTGCGGGCTGCCGGCGTCCAGGCAGGCCGTGAGGTAGTGCTCCATCTGCGCCGGCATGACCGCGTAGTGGAAGCGCACGCGTGCCGCAAAGGGTGCTGTCTCCAGCAGATCGGCGAAGGCCGCATGCTCGCGGGCGCGCACGAAGTAGTGCAGGGTGAAGGGCTTCTGTTCTGCCCACAGGCGATAGGCCATCGCCAGCAGGGGGGTGACGCCGATGCCGGCGCCGAAGAGCAGGTGTTCGGGGGCGCCGGCGTCCAGCGCGAAGAGGTTGCGCGGGGCTCCCACTTCCAGTTCCATGCCCACTTGCACGGCATCGTGCAGGGCGGCCGAACCACCCCGTGATGCCGGCTCGCGCTTGACGGCGATGGTGTAGCCGCACTGGTCTTCCAGCGGTCCGCACAGCGAGTATTGGCGCATGATCCCGGTCGGCCCGGTGATGTCGATGTGGGCCCCGGGCTCGTAGGCCGGCAGCGGGGCGCCATCGGCACGCACCAGGCGGAAGGAACGGATATCACCGGTTTCATCGGTGAGACGGTCAACGATCAGTTTCATGTTTCAGTGCCAATACTCGGTTACCTGGAGACGATGTGCGATGTGCGCCCGGACTTACAGCAGGAAGCCCAGGGCATTGAGGCTGTCCATCGAGTTGATCAGGCGGATCACCTTCTGCTCGATCTTCGGTCCCTGGGGCGTGAAGCGCAGCCGGTGCGTGACATTGGCCACGAACAGGGTGTGCTGCTGGCGCTTGTAGCCCACCAGCACCTGCGCCGAGGTGATTTCCACCAGCTCGTCCGACAGGTGCACCGGCACGAAGCGCGACACCGTGCGCACGGTGGCGGCCGCATCCACCGCCGACATCGCGTGGCCCGAGGTCAGGCGCTCGATGCGGATCTTGCGCATGTGGGCATTGTCGTAGGCGTAGTTCAGCGTGGCCGCGAAATCGGTGGTCTCCTGGTCGATCGGCACCACGTAGTAGCCGTCGTCGGTCCACAGGGTCTGCCAGGTGGCGTAGTCCTTGCGGTCCAGCAGTTCGGCCTCTTTCCAGATGAAGGCGATGGCCCGGGCCATTTGCGCGGGGATGCCCTGCAGGTTGTCTTGTTGGCTCATGTTGATCACTTCTCCATCATCTTTTTCCACATGGCATAGGCTTCGCGCATGCCGGTTTCATCGGTCGAGTGCGACACCTTGTCGCCGTTGTCGTCCACCCATTCGCGGTTCAGGCCACGGTTGACCAGGATCGGTGCATTGCGACCGGCGTACGAGCCGCTCTGCACGCGCTCCCAGGCTTCGGCGTCGTCGGGGCTGCCGAAGCCGAACGGGCCCTGGAAGTGTTCGTGGATGCGCAGGCGTTCGCGGTTGGCAATCTCGGGGCCGCCGTCCATGCCCAGGGCCACGTGACGGATCTGGGTCTCGCCCACCGACACCGGATGCAGCACGCGGAAGAAGGACATCGACATCGCCACATTGGGGAACAGGTTCAGGTTGAAGCCGGCGCCGTGCAGCGAACGTACGATGCGGCGCACCTGTTCCGGCGGCATGGTCCTGGACAGTTCCTCGACGACATGGGCGAAGCGCTCCTGCAACTGTTCGCTGCCATCGTCGACATCCAGGTCCACGTGTTCCGGCACCATGATCATGACGCTGTGGCCATTGCCCAGCGAGCGGGTGATGGACTGGTCGTCGGTCATGAAGGAGAGCATCTCGGAAGTTTCTTCATCCACCGAGGACAGGAAGGTCTTGTGCACCACCGGGAAGTGATAGCCGTCGGTGGTGTTTTCCAGCTGGAT